>Ga0065721_10003567_pt1 | contig 379262 bp, 313 predicted proteins | sample Mesricmetagenome_FD_59108 | JGI IMG/M metagenome (GOLD analysis project Ga0065721, IMG submission 59108) | Mesophilic microbial community from rice straw/compost enrichment Sample: eDNA_1 v2 (version 2) | ecosystem: Engineered > Solid waste > Grass > Composting > Bioreactor | place: USA...
CGAAATCATTCACGGCCGCCAAATCCGCGGACAAGCAATCCGTGAAGGCAGGCGAGGAGCTGACCTATACGATTACGGTTACCAACACGGGTGACGTCGACTATGATGGCATTACCGTTTCAGATAACATCCCGGCGAATACAACTTACAAAGCGGGCAGCGCGAGCGAAGGCGCCACGGTTACCGGTAACACATTGACCTGGGCAATTGACGTTCCCTTCGGCGAATCACGTGAAGTCAGCTTCACGGTTGTAGTGGCCGAGGACCTGACGGATATTGCCAGCATCCGCAACGTGGCGAAGGTAACGGGCGAAGATCCGGGGACCCCCGAGGAACCGGAAACCGAGACACCGACAAATTCGGGAAAGCAGTTTGAATCCGTTAAAACCGTGTCGGACGCAACAGGAGACGGCAACGCCCAAGCGGGCGAGGAACTGACTTATCGCATCGGCGTAAAAAATACGGGCGCAGAAGATTACAAAGGAATCACCATTGAAGATGAAATTCCTGCTCATACGACCTATGTAGCAGGCAGTGCAACCCATGGCGGCGAATTAGCCAACGGTATACTGAGTTGGACAATCGATGTCCCATTTGGTAAAGAGGTGGTGGTGACCTTCAAAGTAAAGGTAGTCGAAGAACTTGATGGTGTGGATGCGATAAGAAACGTGGCCACAGTGGCGGGTGGCAACCCAGACGATCCGGAAATAGAGCATCCGGAATCTCCTGAAGTTCCCGTGATTACCGGACCGACGGCCAATGACGATCAAGGCAATACCAACCAAGGTGAGCCGATTACGATCACGGTGTTGGCAAACGACACGGAGGGTAGCAGCCCATTGGTTCCAGGGTCCGTCCGTCTAATTGATCCATCAACCGGAGACAAAGTAACCACGGTGACCCTAGCCGGAGAAGGTACATATACGGTAGGCACAGACGGTAAGGTAACCTTTACGCCGGATGCAAATTACGTCGGAAATAGTACGATAAAATACACCGTCGAAGATGAAAACGGTCTGGAGTCAAACGAGGGAACAATTGCCATCATCGTCGAAGGTGTGGCGGCGGAAATCGCGCCTACGGCGATAGATGACCATGCCATTACACCATATGGGCAGGCCGTAACCATTCCAGTATTAAGCAATGATCAGGCGGGCAGCAGTCCAATCGTGCCGTCTACGGTCAAATTGATTGATGAAGCCGGCAATCGGGTAAGTATGGTTTCCATCTCCGGAGAAGGACGTTATTCCGTAAATGCCTCAGGAATTGTCACGTTCGAGCCTGCCGAAAATTTCACAGGTACCAGCACGGTAAGGTACGAGGTAACCGATGAAAATGGTTTGGTGTCAAATGTGGCAACTATTACCGTTGAGGTAAAAGCTCGGCAATTCAAGATTCCGAATGTGTTTACACCCAATGGTGATGGACGTAACGATGTTTTTGAAATCGTAGGAATTGAAGGCTTTGATCGTGTAGAAATTACGGTAGTGAACCGTTGGGGCAACGAAGTGTACCGCAATTACAATTACCGGAATGACTGGAGCGGACAAGGACTGAACGAAGGTACGTATTATTACGTGATCATCACCCATGATGGATCAGCCCGGGAACGATATGCGGGATGGGTATTAATCAAACGGCAATAATATCGGTTTACCCTAAAATAAGTATTCGATTATAAAAACAAAAGCTATGAAGCACATTATAAAATCGGTAGTGTTCGCAGTTGGTATCAGTGCAGCATGGAAAGCACATGCCCAGCAAAACATTCAGTTCACGCAATACATATTTAATTCGATGAGTGTGAACCCCGCGTACACGGGATATAAAGAAGAGTGGTTCGGCCAATTGGGGCTGCGGAGTCAGTGGGTGGGACTTAAAGGGGCTCCCCAGACAGGTCTGCTGTCGATAGATGGACTTGCCGACCCGATAAACAAACGGCACGGTGTCGGGATGCAGATCACGGCAGATAGATTGGGGCCGCAATCCGCGACTTCGGCCTACGCCAATTATGCCTTCCGCTTGCGGCTAAATGAAGAGGATACCCAACGGCTGAGTTTCGGCATCGGTGCCGGCGTGACTCAATATAGTCTTGACGGCGCAATGCTTGATCCCGTTGACGGAGGAGATCAGGTACTACCAGCTGGAAAAATCAGTAACTGGGTGCCAGATATTCGCTTTGGTGTATATTACTATAACCCGAAATGGTATGCGGGCATATCGGTAATGGATTTATTGTCAGGCGACCAAAGCAATAATATTTTCCGGTGGGACAACACAACAACCGATAACATACGCCGTAAACGGCACCTGTATTTCATCGGTGGCGCGTTGTTTGACCTTTCTCAGGGGCTCAAGTTGAGACCGAGCTTGTTGGTTAAAGAAGATTTCAACGGGCCGACTAGCCTTGATCTAAATGCAATGTTCATCTTTGGTGACCGCTTCTGGCTAGGGGCTGGATGGCGAACAGGTGTGACGGTTTTCGAACGTGAGTACAATCGCGTAAGCGGCAACAGCCTCAGTGGTCGTAATTCGTTTTCTGCGATCACTCAGATTTATGTGACTCATTCATTACGAATTGGGTATTCGTATGATTACATTGTCAGTCGCCTGTCGAACGTACAGAACGGATCGCATGAAATAACACTGGGTGTTACTTTCGGCCCAAAAGCACCGCGGATACTGAGCCCGCGATTTTTCTAACACAATTTGAACGCCTTCTTTTAATCCATAAAAATATGAATAAGAGATACTCAGGGATGCTAACCGGCGCGCTACTGCTAATAGCGGGCTTGGCTACCGCCCAAGAACAACCCAGCCTCCGGAGTCGTGCAGACGAACTATACAACCGCTATGAATATGCAAATGCGGCGAAACTGTATACCAAACTGGTGGACACACGCAAACCCCGTTTGCAGGACTTAGAGCGATTAGCAGATAGCTATTGGAAAATGAATGATTACGAATCGGCCGAAAATTGGTACACCCGCGTCGTACAACAGCCGAATAGTTCGCCAGAAAATCTGCTTCGATATGGAGAGGTTCTGAAAATGAACGGAAAGTACGCGGAAGCCAAAAAGCAATTGGAAGCTTATGCAAACGAAACGGGGAATGCTCCGTCTGTGGCGGTGCAAATCGCGGGGTGTGATTCAGCATTGCTTTGGATGTCGTCGCCTACACGTTATCGGCTACAGAATGAAGCGGCGGTGAATACCGTAAATGCAGAATTTTCTGCTTTCCCCGTAGGAAATCAAGTTTATTATACCGGCGAACCCACAGGTGAGTCCTCCGGAAATACATATGGGTGGACGGGCAATGCCTTCTTAAGGATGTACACAGCACCGATTTCTCCGGAAGGTAACCTTGGTGCACCTTCATTTGCTGATTCAGACCTCAATAGCGGAGAATTCCATGTGGGGCCGGTTGCGGTGGACGAGAACAGTAAAACATGGTATGTAACGCGGACTTATACCGGCAAAGAAGGTAAACAACAAAAGGCGGAAGGGCGGAAATATCGCACCCAGCTATTGGAATTATATAGCTATCAATTGAAAAACGGAGTGTGGATTTCTGAACCGTTTCCCTATAACAACGTGAAAGAATATTCCGTAGGCCACGCTGCTCTTTCAGCAGATGCAAGCATTTTATATTTTGCAAGCGATATGCCCGGAGGCCACGGGGGAACTGATATCTGGTATTGCGAACGGCAGGCTGATGGAACCTGGGGCGGCCCAGTGAACGCTGGTCCGACAATCAACAGTGCGGGTGATGAACTGTTTCCGGGTATAGGGCCCGACGGGACGCTCTATTACTCAACTGATGGCTTCGCAGGTATGGGCGGGCTCGATATTTTTAGGTCGATCGGAAGTAAAAATCAATGGAGTAACCCAGAAAACCTAAAGTATCCGATTAATAGCGCTTCCGACGATTTTGCCTATCTGGTTTATGGGGAGGATGAAAACGGTTTCCGTGGGTTCCTCGCTTCTGATAGACAAGGTGGCAAGGGAAATGATGATATCTATTCATTTTCGTTCGCCAATCCGAAGATTATCATCATTCTGAAAGGAACCACATCAGATAAGGCTACTGGCGAACGACTGCCTGCGGCCACCGTCACGCTGTACGACGGCGAGCGGAAAATTGAAGCCAGGCAGCAAAGCAGCGGCGAGGGAACATTTGAATTTGTACTTGATCGCAACAGGGAGTACGCGGTACTGGGACAGAAAGAAGGGTATCATGCAGATTCCGCGAAAGTGACTACATTGGGGATTACGAAATCCGATACGCTGGAAGTAGCCCTCCTGCTGGAGCCGGTATTCCGCGTAGGACAGACCTTTGAACTGGAAAATATTTACTACGATTTCGATAAATACAACATCCGTCCGGATGCGGCAATGATACTGGATGAGCTGGTTCGCACACTGCGTGACAATCCAACCTTGAAAATCGAGCTTTCTAGTCATACCGACAGTCGGGGTAGTCATGCCTACAATGAAACATTGTCGCAACGGCGGGCGCAGTCGGCGGTTGATTACCTCGTAAGCCGAGGCATCGCACGTGACCGGATGGTTGCCAAAGGATATGGAGAAACGCAACTGGTGAATCGTTGCGCAGATGGGGTTGCTTGTTCGTCAGCAGAACATCAAGCAAACCGAAGGACCGAAGTGACCGTATTGGAATACTAATATTCCCGTTCAACCTGAAAGTGAAGAAGCCGCCCCATTTGGGGCAGCTTCTCTTTTTTTTAGTTGAATCGTATTTATTTAAGAATCCTGCGAATTTTATTGGATTTTTTAATCAATTTATAGAAGGCATCATAATCTTCGTCGCTGAGTACTTGCTGGATGTTTTGCAGCTGTTTTACATGCTCTTGCAGCACCTCCAATACGTTCTCCCGATTCTGTTTAAAGATGGGTGTCCACATATCCGGCGAACTTTTGGCAAGCCGTACGGTGGATTCAAATCCGGAGCCAGCCAACTCAAAAATCCGGCCTTGGGATTTTTCCTTTTCCAAAACAGTAAGTGCTAACGCAAACGAAGTGATGTGGGAAATATGGGATACGTATGCCGTATGTACGTCATGCTCATGTGCCTTCATAAAGGCTGTATGCATTTCCAATTGTTCGGTGATCGCGTCCACCGCATCAAAGGCGTCTTCGTCGCTGTGCACAGCATCCACATAAACCATCATTTTACCCTTGAATAAATTAGGAAGAGCTGCCTCCGGACCGGAGTATTCGGTGCCTGCCATCGGATGGGCAGCTACCAGCCGACCACGCTTTGGGTGATCGGCAACCTTTTGCAGAATACGCTCTTTGGTCGATCCCATATCGACAACCACTTGATGAGTCACTTGATCAAGAACGGACGGCAATAATTGGAGAATGGCGTCCACGGGTATCGTGAGAAAAACCATGTCGCTCCGGGTGATCGCTTCTTCCAGTGTTGCTCCTTCGTCAATAAGGCCCAATTGTAACGCTTTTTTTAAGTTGCTGTCGCTCTTGTCGACGCCGATTATCTTTGAAACGGCCTTTTTTTCTTTTAGGGTGATGGCGACGGAGCCTCCGATGAGTCCGACACCAACAATGACTATATTCATTTGTTGCACGTATTAGGATAGTGGTTAATCAATGTCCGACCCAGAGGCAACAGCAATGCGGTTGGAAGCTTGCTCCAAGGTGGATTCCGTGGCGCAAAGGCTCACCCGGATATACGACATGCCGGCGTCTCCAAAGATACCGCCAGGCGTGATAAATACCCTTGAACGGTGTAATACTTCGTCACTCAATGCATACCCGTCTGTATATGATTCTGGTATTCTGGCCCATACAAACAGACCTACCTGTTTCCGGTCATAGTTGCACCCCAACGCATCCAATAGTTGATATACTTTCTCCCTTCTGCGCCGATAGGTATCGTTCAGTTCGCTGTACCATTCCGGGCCTAATGATAAAGCCTTAGCAGCCGCCATCTGCACCGGGAGGAACATGCCGGAATCCATGTTGCTTTTAAAGCGGATAATCTCTTTAATACGCTTCTCGGCGCCCACGAGCATGCCCACTCGCCATCCAGCCATGTTTGCCGACTTGCTCAGTGAATTCAGTTCAATCGCTACGTCCATCGCTCCTTCAACCGCCATTAGACTTTTAGGACGGTCGTTGAGTATAAAACTGTAGGGGTTATCATGGCAAAGCAGAATGTTATGTTGCGTAGCAAACGCCACGATTTCCTTGAAAAATGATTCCGTCGCCATAGCACCGGTAGGCATATGCGGATAATTGAGCCACATGAGTTTTACACGACTTAAATCTGTTTTTGCCAACGCATCCAAATCGGGCAGCCAATTGTTTTCCGGTGTCAGGGTATAGGGAATGCCGGTAGCTCCGCTCAGCCGTATCGCTGCTGAATAGGCGGGATATCCGGGATTGGGAAAAAGCGCTTCATCTCCTTCAGCCAGGTACGTCATACAAATGTGGACGATCCCTTCTTTTGAGCCGATAAGCGGTAGCACATTTTGATTGGGATCCAGAGATACGCCATAGTACCGCCCGTACCAATCGGCAATAGCTTGGCGAAGTGGTAAAATTCCCTGATAATTTTGGTACGCATGTGTATCCGGACGCGAGGCATACTCGTAAAGGGTTTCAATAACCGATGGGTGAGGAGGCAAATCCGGACTACCTATGCCCAAGTTGATGACTTTTTCGCCGGACTGATTCAATGTCTCAATTTCGCGTAGCTTTCTTGAAAAGTAGTATTCTTCGGTGTGCTGTAACCGCTTGGCAACCTGTATTTGCATTTTTTTACGTTTGGGCGACTAAAATACGTAAATCCGGCCAATAATTAACTCCGTATTTTCAGGCGGCCTTTGTTTTTTTTGGTAACTTTGCCGCTTGTTTAGTGCTTGATGAAGACATACTTTAGACTACTTTCGTTCGCCAAACCTATCAATAAATTTGCGATTCCTTATGTTATTACGACGCTGCTGAGTGTCGTATTCAGTACGTTGAATCTTGCATTGGTCATTCCCCTGTTGCACACACTCTTCAATACCAACGAATGTGCTACCGAGGTTGCAAAGCCGGAACATTGGTATGACATCATAGACTATTTTAATTATTTTGCAACGCAGGCTGGTATATTATATGGTCCGTACGAGGCATTAAAAAGAGTGTGCCTGATCATTGTATTATCGGTATTTCTTAGCAACCTCTTTCGGTATTTGTCGCAGCGGATCATGGAAAACCTCCGTATCCATACGTTATTGAATTTGCGGACAGCCGTGTTCGACAACGTGATGGATTTGCACGTGGGCTATTTTAATAATCAGCGCAAAGGGGATATCATCTCAAAGATCGCATCCGACGTACAGGTGGTGCAGTATTCGGTGACCGCAACGCTACAGGTGGTGTTCAAGGAGCCCCTTACGCTGCTGTTTTACATTGTAGCGCTGTTTATGATGTCTGCTAAACTCACATTGTTCGCCATCGCAGTGATTCCGGTATCCGCTTTTCTCATTTCCCGGATTGTCAAACGCCTCAAGGCACAGGCAACCCGGGCGCAACAGGTGTATGGCAATATGATCAGTTACCTGGACGAAGCACTATCCGGTATAAAGATTATTAAGGCGTTTAACGCAATGGGTTTTATCAAGAAAAAATTCAATGACGAAAATGTGTTGCTCGCTAAGATAAGCAGGCGGATGGTGAGAAGACAACAATTGGGGTCGCCCGTATCGGAACTGTTAGGCGTGGTAATGGTGGCTGTCATATTGCTTTATGGGGGCAAATTGGTGTTAAGCGGTTCAGGCGAGTTATCAGCGGCGACGTTCATCGGTTATATTGCATTGTTTTCGCAAGTCATGCGACCGGCAAAAGCACTGACCGATTCATTCGCCAATGTTCACTCCGGGATAGCTGCAGGCGAACGGGTACTGGATCTGATCGATCAGAAAAACGAAATGCCCGACGCTCCGAATGCCCAGCCGTTTACTGAATTTCGCGAAGGTATTTCACTAAACAACGTAAGTTTTGCGTATGGGGATAGGCAGGTACTCAAAAACATCAATTTCCAAATCCCCAAAGGTAAAACCGTCGCCTTGGTAGGGCCATCAGGCGGTGGCAAGTCTACGTTGATGGATTTAATACCCCGGTTTATTGAAGCTCAGGTGGGTGAAGTCCTTGTTGATAATGTTAATGTAAGGAATTTGAAAACAAATGATTTAAGAAACTTGATTGGCTTAGTCAATCAGGATTCCTTTTTGTTTAATGATACAATATATAACAACATTGCCTTTGCAACACAAGATGTAACCGAAGAAGATGTCATAGCGGCAGCGAAGATTGCGAACGCCCACCAGTTTATCCTGGAAACGGAAGCTGGATACCAAACGTATATCGGCGATCGCGGGATTAAGTTGTCGGGCGGACAGCGGCAGCGGATTTGCATTGCGCGTGCCGTTCTAAAAAACCCACCTATCCTGTTGCTGGATGAGGCAACGTCCGCATTGGATACCGAATCCGAAAAATTGGTGCAGGAAGCGCTGGCCAAGTTGATGCAGAACCGGACTACGCTTGTCATCGCTCACCGTCTTAGTACCATCCAGAATGCGGATCAAATTATTGTACTCGATGCCGGGGTAATTGTGGAACAAGGTACGCACCAGCAACTGCTAGCACATAATGGCTTGTATAAGAAGTTGATTGATATGCAGCAGTTTGGGGAATGACAGCAGTGTAAAACCACCATTAATTGTAAATGAAGGCAAGTTTAGCTAAATTTGCTTGCTAAGAGTTCAGGATATGGATGCAGGAAAAAAACTCACTTTCCTTCTTGAAAACAAGAATCTGGACGAGGAACTGAAAAACATCGCCACGAAGGTTTACTACGGACAGCGTATTAATGAAACGGAAGGAGTAATCTTATACGAGCGGGGCGAATTAGGGTATCTCGGGGTACTGGCAAATTTTATACGGGAAAAGCTGCATGGCGATAAGACCTATTTCAACAGGAACTTCCATATTGAACCGACAAACTTGTGCGTGTATGACTGCAAATTCTGCTCGTATTCGCGCCTGATTAAACAGCGGCAAGATGGGTGGGAAGCAACCATGGAAGAAATGCTCAACCAAGTGAAATCTTACGATCATCAACCCGTGACGGAAGTTCATATCGTAGGGGGGGTGTTGCCGCAGTACAACATGGCATTTTACATGGACTTGTTTACCGCCATCAAACGCCATCGCCCGAATCTCCATGTCAAGGCACTTACTCCCGTGGAATATCATTATATTTTTAAAAAGGCGAAAGTGGATTACGCCACAGGTATGGCGATGATGAAAGATGCCGGATTGGATTCCATGCCGGGAGGAGGAGCGGAGATTTTCCACCCTGAAATCCGCGAACAGATTGCAAAAGACAAATGCAATGCGGAACAATGGCTGCAGATTCACGAAGAATGGCACAAACTGGGAATGCACTCCAATGCAACGATGCTGTATGGCCACATCGAACAGCATTGGCATCGCATAGACCATATGGAACGGCTGCGCCAATTGCAGGATAGAACCGGAGGCTTCCAAACCTTTATTCCACTTAAATTCAGAAATAAGGATAACCAAATGTCGCACGTTGCGGAATCGACGGTGGTAGAAGATTTGAGAAACTATGCCATTAGCCGCATTTATCTGGATAACTTTCCACATATTAAGGCTTATTGGGCGATGATTTCCCGGCAGACCGCCCAATTGGCGCTTGGATTTGGAGTGAATGACATCGACGGAACTCTGGACGATACCACCAAAATTTACTCCATGGCGGGGGCGGAAGAACAACACCCGGCCATGACAACGAAAGAATTGGTGGAATTGATACGTAACGCAGGTAAGCATCCTATTGAGAGAGATACCCTTTACCGGATCATTACCGATTACAAAGATGTAACCTTTGATGAGGACCGTGCCGATCAGCAACGGAAATATTATCAATTACCTGTTTTGAACGAAAAATAGCGCTAGATTTCTTGGAAAAAATACTCTATATCATTCGCCATGGTCAAACCGACCTGAACCTGAAAGGGATCGTGCAAGGAAGAGGGGTAGATTCCCCGCTGAATGAAATGGGCAAAATGCAAGCAGAAGCCTTTTATGCCCGTTACAAGAACGAACAATTCGACAAAATTTATACCTCTACATTGCTGCGCACGCATCAAACCGTAGCCCCGTTTCTTGAAAACGGTTTGCCGATGGAACAATTGGAAGGCCTAGACGAGATCGGATGGGGTATTTACGAAGGCAGGGAACAAACTCCGGAAATTATGGAAGGCTTTTCCGACCTGATTACGCGATGGCGTAACGGGGAGCTGGATACATGCGTAGAGGGGGGAGAAACGCCTAATCAGTTGGCGCGACGGCAGCGAGAGGCACTTCAGTATATCCTTTCCAAAAAGAATGAGAAAAAAATACTGGTTTGTATGCATGGCCGGGCTATGCGTGTATTCTTATCGGTGCTCACGGATCGTGATATTGCATTGATGGACGATTTTCCGCACACCAACACTGCTTTGTATAAGGTTTATTACGATGGTGCATTTTCCATCGAGGACGCCTACAACATTGAGCACCTGGAGGGGTTATCTACTGAATAAATAGACATGGAAAAAGTTAGTATATCTGCGGTATCCTATACCAACACCTTACCGTTTATCTACGGTTTGCAACATTCGCCTATTAGCAGCCAGATCGAGTTAAGTTTGGATGTGCCAAGTACCTGTGCCCACAAGCTTATCCATAACGAGGTTGATTTAGGAATTGTGCCAGTCGCCGCATTGTTGGAAATACCTCATGCCGAAATTGTTTCGGAGTATTGTTTGGGAACCACGGGAGCAGTTAATTCGGTATTTATTTTCAGTGATAAACCGATTGAGGAAATCGGGTCGCTCCGATTGGACAGTCAATCTCGAACCTCGAATGGATTGGCGCAGATTCTATTGAGAGACTATTGGAATCGAGAGGTGATGGTGGTAACAGAAGGAGCGGCCGATGCATACGTTGAGATTGGTGATCGGACATTCGGAAAACAACACGCACATCCTTATGTCTATGATTTACCTTGGTACTGGCAAAAACTGACAGGCCTACCTTTTGCTTTTGCCGCCTGGGTAGCCAACAAACCGCTGACAACATCATTCATCGAATCATTCAATGCGGCGTTAGCTTATGGATTGTCCCAGCGTGAAACGATTATTAATCAATTGCCGAAACGCCTTGATTTCGATTATCGAAGTTATCTCATGGAGAACATTGACTATCGATACGATGAGGGAAAGAAAGAAGCAGTAACGGAATTTTTGCGGTTGATGAAAACCTTGGATCGCGAACCAATAAATCGGTGAACGGCTGTTCCATTTGTAAAAAATGTTTATTTTTGAGTCGAGTCTACTAAGTATTAGTGTTTATTGTTCTCTTTTCAGAGGGATGTCCTCGGAACGCCTAGTAAGCTGTACGATGAAAAAGTAGACGTAAATTAATCGCTATTCGGATGAGGATCGAGGATGAAATACAAACACGTAAGTTTCGTAACGAACAACATAAAGCAACCATCAATATCGTTTTTACCAGTAATTGGATTACCGGCATCCTGGAAAAGAGAGCCAATCAAGCGGAAATAACGTTGCAGCAGTTCAATGTATTGCGTATATTGAGGGGACAATATCCTAAACCGGCAACCAATAGCTTAGTCAAGGAGCGGATGCTGGACAAAATGCCCGATGTTTCGCGTATTATTGATCGATTGGTTGCTAAGGGATTGGTATCCAGAGGGAAGTGCAGTACAGATCGGCGAGCTGTGGATGTCCTGATTACTAAAAAGGGCCTGAATACATTGAAAGCGCTCGAGGAAAGCATGATGATGATGGACATACTCCAAGAAAACATTACCGAGGACGAATGCCATGTCCTCAACGGATTGTTGGACAAGCTGCGGGGATATCGACCGGATGAGGCACGCGAACACTGACAACGACTGACATCATGGTTTCAGTGTGTGTGTGCGTCGAATAAAAAGTTCAATAACGAAACGGCAACCCCTAACCCAACAGCTACCATTTTCTTTTTGTTGAATTTGTGGTGATCCGCCGAACCGGATTCGAAAAGGATCGTCGTGGATATATGGAGAAAAATGCCGATGACCACAGCCATAATCCGATCGAAGTATTGTTCGATATGCCCAATCTCTCCTTTGCTGATAGCGCTGCTTAGCAGGTAACCCAAAGGGGTCATAAATGCAAACACGGCCAATAGCAGGATAATATAACGTTTGGATAGCGATGTATGGAGTAATAAGCTGCCGAGGGCAAACGCCGCAGGAACGTGATGAAGTGCAATGCCAAAAGTCAACTGGGTTTGATGGTGCGCAGCCAACGGCATTCCCTCCAATAAAGCATGAAGACATAAACTTACCATGATGCCAAACGGAAAAACGTTTCCCGAGTGATGCCCATGATGAATATGTCCATGTTCGATGCCGTGCGAGAATTGTTCCAAAACCAATTGGAATAGAAAACCCAGCAAAACGAATAAGCCGATGGTTTCACTTGCTCCATCGTGTGTGTGATACACATGGGGGATCAAATGCAATACCGTGATTGCAAATAAATAGGAACCGCTGAACGAAAGAATTAATTTAAGGGCGTTTGCATTGTCCCGCTTTACGAAAAACACCGAAATACCACTGGCAAACGCTGAAATAAATAGGATGGAAACAATTAAGGAAGAACTCATGATGCGCTTTTTACAGAAGCAAACCCCGGAACGGTCATGCGGAAAACTAAACCGGTCAGATAACCGATCGCACTGCCCAATAGCGCCCCGCCGATGATATCTAATGGATAATGGACGCCTACATATACCTGCGCGATACTGACCAGCGTTGCCCAGAGAAGTGCCAACCACAGGATTGGCTTCCAACGTCGGTAAAAGACCATAATCAATACCGTCGAAATAGCGAAATGATTGGTGGCATGCGATGAGGTAAAACTGTAACCACTACCGCACCGGACCCGAACGGCAACCTCCTCCTTAAATTCGATATCGTTGCAAGGGCGAATGCGCTTTACCGATTTTTTGATCACAGAGGATGATAACGCATCGGCAATACCAAACGTAATCAATATAAAAAGAACAATAAGTATCCCTTTATTCCGGTAATTTCTGATGCAGAAAACAATGATGAAAAGATACAAAGGAGCCCATGTGTAGGGATTCCGTAAGACAGGCATGAGCCAGTCAAAGAAGACGTTGCTTAACCCCTGGTTAATCGCCAGAAATGCCTCTTGATCCCATGTAACGAGTTGATCGATCATGTAAATTAAACAAAGTTGCAACAAAAATATAAATTATTCCGGATTTTCAGTTCGAATGGATGAATTAAATATTCAGGACAATGATTCCGATGTTCCTCAACCAAATTAGCGCTCAATTGCACACGTATTCTATGCGAGCAAACTTAATGGAGCGATCTTATGATACCAAAAAAAGATATTAAAAAAACAATATTTTATCTAAGTTTACCGCTGCGAAGATAGTATTATTAAAGTAGTCGGCCATTTAATAGTTGACCATTTAAATCAAAAATAAACGACATGACGTTAATTAAATCCATATCGGGTATCCGGGGTACAATAGGAGGTAGGCCAGGAGAAGCGCTTACACCTGTCGATATCGTAAAGTTTACCGCGGCATTCGGCCACTTTATCCAAAACAAAACAGGAATCAATAAGGTGGTTGTCGGACGGGACGCTCGTATTTCGGGAGAGATGGTCCGAAACCTGGTGGTTGGAACGTTGCAAAGTATCGGGATGGATGTCGTGGATCTGGGGCTGTCAACCACACCGACGGTGGAAATAGCCGTGCCCAGCGAACAGGCGGGTGGTGGCATAATCCTTACGGCCAGTCATAATCCCGCCCAGTGGAATGCCCTGAAGCTGCTCAACAACAAAGGCGAATTCATCAGCGATTTAGAGGGAAGACAAGTACTGGATATTGCAGAAAACCTGGACTTCGATTTTTCAACCGTCGATGCGTTGGGTAAAGTAACCTTCTCGGATAGCTATCTTCAAAAACACGTAGATCAAATCTTAGCACTTCCTTTGGTGGATGCAGATGCTATACGGAAAGCTAACTTCAAAGTCGCGCTGGACGCCGTCAATTCTACCGGAGGCATTTTTGTGCCAATATTGTTGGAAGCTCTAGGGGTTCAGACGGTTTACAAAATCCATTGTGAACCGGACGGGCATTTTCCGCACAATCCCGAACCGCTTGCAGAAAATCTGACCGATCTGTCGGCGTTGGTCGTGAAACAACAGGCAGACCTGGGGATTGCGGTGGATCCCGATGTAGACCGGCTTTGCTTCGTGATGGAAAACGGCGAGATGTTTGGCGAGGAATATACCTTGGTCGCCGTTAGCGATTATGTGCTTCAACACACTCCCGGGAACACGGTATCCAACCTTTCGTCCACGAGAGCGCTGCGTGATGTGACGGTCGCAAGCGGTTCTCAATACCACGCCGCCGCGGTAGGCGAGGTCAACGTGGTGACCAAAATGAAAGAGGTTGGCGCAGTGATCGGCGGAGAGGGCAATGGTGGGGTTATCTATCCAGCCACGCATTATGGGAGAGATGCCTTGGTGGGAATCGCACTTTTCCTTAGTTACTTAGCGAAAAGCGGTAAGCGGATATCGGAATTGCGGGCAGGATACCCGCCATATTTTATGTCCAAGAACAAAATTACACTTACGCCCGGACTTGATATCGATGGTTTGCTGGCGACAATGGAACAGCGGTATAGTCAAATACCCCACAGTACCATCGACGGGTTGAAAATTGATTTTGAGCACGGATGGGTGCACTTACGTAAATCAAACACCGAACCCATTATTCGGATTTACTCCGAAGCGCCGACCTCGGAACAAGCCGAGGAACTCGCAGTAAATATAATGAAGGAAATAGATGATATCATCGGCAACTAATCGGATTCATGTATCTTCGGAGGTGGGTAAGTTACGCAGAGTGCTTATACACAGTCCAGACAGCGGCTTGGGAAAAGTAGTGCCTTCCAAAGCACAAGATTGGCTGTTCGAAGATATTGTGCATCTGGATACGATCCGGGCCGGTGAATACGATCATTACGTCAAACTTTTGCTATATTTTCTCGACGAAAAGAAGATAAGGGGTCGGCTGTCCGATATCGATGCGTCGGAGAATCACCGAAATTTTTATAAACCGGATCATCCGGATTTCTACCGCTCAGACCAAGTCGTGGAGTTACAGCTGCTGCTTATGGATATTCTGGAAGACACTGCCATTAAAAGCCAGCTGGTTGCATCGGTTTGTGCCCTCGAAGCCTGCAGTTATGAAGTACAGCGCCGGTTGATGGGATATGCCCCTGCTGTTTTGGCACGGGTTTTTTTCAGTGGAACGTCCGATGAAAGCGAGCTGATTTTTCCACCGATACCAAATTTCATCTTTACGCGCGACATTGGAATTGTCATTAACAATTGTATCTTGCTGAATAAACCGAAAAAAGAAGCTCGCAAGCGAGAAGCATTGATTGCAAAATACATCTTCTTTCACCATCCGATGTTTGCCGATTACCGCCAGAATATAATCGAACTGATGGATAAAGAGCATCATTTTTTGATGCCTAACGACTCGGAAACCGAAAAGGTAACTTTAGAGGGCGGAGACGTCATGGTAGTCAGCGAAAATCATGTGGTAATCGGCATCAGTGAACGCACAAATTCGGAAGCGGCAGCGCAGGCTGTAAAAGCCCTTTTTGATAGGAATGTGGTCGAGAAGGTCTCCGTCATAAAAATTCCCAGCAAACGGGACTACATGCATATTGACACGGTATTTACACAGGTGAAAGCCGACGTGTGGGTAATGCTTGGCGATTTTTCCACCGAACGGATGAAGGGGCTGCGGACCGACGAAATTCAGTATGTTTTAGGTGTCCACCCGCGGACCGTCCTTAAGCTGGAAATCCATCAGTTTAAAAAGGGAAACGTTGCAGCACCCCGCTCTTTTCAGTCGCTCGAGGAATTATTGGTCGATATCAGCATAAGTGATTTCGGTTGCTCACCAGAAAATGTACGCATTCTCTTATCAGGCAATAACCAGTTTCCTTATGATGCACGTGAGCAGTGGACAGACAGTTGCAATCTCCTGGCGCTTGGAAACGGTGTGGTGCTGGGGTATGATCGAAATGATAAAACTACGGAGGCGTTCCGTGATGCGGGATTTAAGGTGACGAAGGTGGAACATTTGTTGATACAACTGGAGGAAGGACGCGTGCATGTCGATGAATTGGCAGATACCCTTGTGCTTATGCCTTCCGCCGAATTGTCGCGTGCCCGCGGTGGCTTCCATTGCATGAGCATGCCACTACTACGGGATTAGATACACCGCTGTCATGACGCTATTGATGATTCGACCGGCACATTTTGGCTACAATCCGCAGACAGCGATAAATAACGCATTTCAAACCCGGGATGCGGATGACCACTCCGAAATACAACGGAAGGCGCTCAACGAGTTTGATGCCTTTGTGAAAATGCTGCGGAGCCATGACGTCGATGTCTTGGTGGTGCAGGATACGGAATCTCCCCACACGCCCGACAGCATTTTTCCAAATAACTGGATTTCGTTTCACGCGGACGGCTCCTTGGTTCTTTATCCCATGTTTGCCGAAAACAGGCGCCTTGAGCGCAAACCTTCGGTACATAAAGCAATCGAAAGGCATTTTAGGATCCGCCGAACGTTGGACTACACCTCTTACGAGGCTCAAGGTAAATTTCTTGAGGGAACAGGCAGTTTTGTTCTGGACCGCGTCCATCAGATAGCCTATGCATGCCGTTCGCCACGTACGGATGAGTCCCTTTTTCAGCTATTTTGTAAGCAAATGGGATACCACCCGGTAATATTTGACGCTTTTGATGAGCACGGACAACCCATTTATCATACGAATGTGATGATGTGTGTGGCCGATCGCTATGCTGTGGTGACATGGGATAGTATTGCGGATTCCGATCGACCGCGGGTCGCCAGGATGCTCGAAAATTCGGGAAAGACACAAGTGCCGATCACCATGTCTCAAATGCAGGCATTTGCCGGCAACATGCTGCAGATTGAAAATAAGCAAGGAAAGCGCTTTCTCGTGATGTCGACACGAGCTTATCGTTCGTTACGCCCCGAACAGCTTGAGAAATTAACCAAATTCAATTCCCTTATTCATATGCCATTGGATACGATTGAACGAAACGGCGGCGGCAGTGCACGCTGTATGATGGCCGAAGTTTACCTTCCGTTGAATGCGGGATAAATGTTACTTTTACTGAGGGGCTTTTTCGCTATGACAAATCACAAGCTCTATATGATACTGTTGGGGTGCAAGCCGGAGGGACGGCACACCGAGCAACACGATGTTTTCTTTGGTATCGGTACCTCGTTAAGGGATCTGGTGCCGGAAATCCTTGAATTTTGGCCGGAAGCTAAAGAAAAGATTCATATCGACGCATGGCGGGAAGTGACGGTTATAGATGGGTATTCGGTACGCGTAGCGCAACGGGATGTCCGTACAAACAGCGGCGTGAAGCTGTTTTTTGTGAACCTTGGCGGATACAAGGAAAACGACTTTGAGGAATACCACTACAAGTGCTTATCGGTAGCTCCAGATACAGCAGAAGCGGTCCGCCAAGCGAAGAATCAGACATTCTGGAAACATAGTGTTTCTTCCCATATCGATGATAAATATGGGATTGATGTGGATGATATTTACGAAATTGAAGATGTGCTCACGTCACGGGCAAAAAACCAATTCGTAATCCAGGTGGAACCAGCAGAACAGACCACCCCGGATGAGTTACATCCGGGATATCTTAAACTAACCAAACTTATGCATGGATCCACTTGAAACGATATCGCTGTTCCGGCATTTTCATGCGATCGGCGAGACGTAACAACCGATCGGGTAGCCGCACCAGGTAATCCCGGGCACGTTCGCCGGCTTCGTTTAGCTCTCTGACCGATTCAACATTCCATTCACGCAGTAGCTCTTTCAGGATATCGACATAATCGACGGCTGTATATACTCCCAAACGTTGGGCCGCATCGGAAAAATGGGTGAAGGCTTCGCCTTGTGGCTCGCCAGACTCCCTAAGTAAGTGAGCCGGCATCACAATCTTTTTACGCATCATGTCCTCAAAGGCTACCATCACTTCACTAGCGTCAACCTCCATTGCCTTGGAGATGAAAGACATATAGGCTTTAGCATGTCTCGCTTCATCCGAGGCTATGACACCACACATTTTGGCCAATAATTTGTCTCCATCTTTTTTTGCAAATCCAGCTACACGTCTGTGGGAAACATTCGTTGCCAGTTCCTGGAATGAGGTATAAATAAAATTACGATAGGGGTCATTACCTGTACCGATCTCAATCCCATCCTGGAGGAGATATTGGGTGGAAATCTCCATTTCACGCATGTTCACCCGTCCGGAAAGATAGAGGTACTTATTGAGTAAATCACCATGACGGTTTTCTTCGGCCGTCCAGGCGCGCACCCATTTCATCCATCCACCTTGCTCGTTTTTGTCTACATCTTTCACCATCGTAAGCCACGACTCGTACGTAGGCAATGCTTCTTCAGTGATTGTGTCGCCGATTAACACCGCTACCAAGTCGTAGGTAAGTTCTCGGGCGCTTTCTTGTAACTCTTTTATTTCTTCAAAAAATGTATCGCGTGAAGCATCAGGAAGGAGGTCGGCTGGTTGCCACATCTCTTCTACCGGCTTCAGGTATTCGCTCATCTCATTGAGCATAAACGGCTCCAAATAGGCCATTACTTCTTTCCGCGATCCTTCAGGAATCTGTTGTGTTAACGCTTGCATTACCGCAAAGGTAGTTAAATGCACCGATAAAGTTTTTTTAACTGTTCGAATATATTTAAAATATGACAAGAATCATATTTTTATACCGTTCTTCGAACAGGTATGTCACTCACCTTTATACTAACGGTCGAGGCACTTACATTGTTTTGAAATTGTCTGAAGGATATGGATAGATTTACAATAAGAGTATACGGTTTTTTGTTTAACGACAACCAGGAAGTCCTCATCAGCGATGAACGGGAAGCGGGATTGGAGTTCAGTAAATTTCCAGGAGGCGGACTTGAATATGGTGAAGGATTGCTGGAGGGTTTACAGCGTGAATTTTCCGAAGAATGCGGGGTGGAGATTGAGGTTCTGCGTCATATCCATACCACGGATTTTTTTGTGAAATCGGCTTTCAATGATAACCAGGTGATCGGGATATATTACCTGGTTCGTCACAGTGGGACATTACAAGGACGTTTCAGCCGGAAGCGTTTCGATTTCGAAGAAGGAAAAGATCTCGACCAAGTATTCCGTTGGGTGTCTATGGATCAGTTGAACGAAAAGGATCTTACTTTTGAAATGGATCGGGCTGCTTGGCGGGTATTTATGTCGGAAAAGAGCCACGGTTTGGAATTTTGATGAGCGATGAGCTCTTTCAGTTGGCTGAAATGAGTGGCAAATAGCTACATTCGCGTCGGCATTTGTTAACAGCAATGGAGTATTTCTTTTGGTTTGCGTTGTTTATAGTCTTTTACACGTATGTAGGATACGGTATATTGCTCTACCTATTGGTGCGTGTCAAACGTTTGGTCAGAAAATGCCGTCCTACCTACGTGACGGAATACGAATCCCTGCCATCTTGTACGGTGATCGTGGCTGCTTACAATGAAGCGTCAATGATCCGGCAAAAGATTGACAATACCTTGCAGCTTCGTTATCCGGCGGATAAAATCCGATACATTTTTGTGACGGATGGATCTACGGATGAAACACCTGCGCTGGTGGGTGAGTATCCGGAAATTTCGTTACTTCATCAGTCGGCGCGTAATGGTAAGATTGCAGCCGTGCACCGAGCGATGCGCGAAGTAGCTACGGAGGTAGTCGTTTTTACCGATGCAAACACGTTGTTGAATACGGATGCGCTGATCGAACTATGCAAGTATTACAGCGACGAAAAGATTGGGGCGGTTGCCGGAGAAAAGCGCATTTATGCCGGAGCGGAGGCCGATGCGAGTGCAGCGGGAGAGGGGTTTTACTGGAAATATGAGTCGGCGCTAAAAAGATGGGATTCGGAATTACACACCGTTGTGGGTACGGCCGGGGAGCTGTTCAGCATCCGGACCAACTTATATGAAAGCGTGCCGCTGGATACCATTTTAGACGATTTTATGATATCGATGCACATCGCCGGTAAGGGATACCTTGTGAAATACGAACCCTTAGCATTTGCTACCGAAATGGCATCGGAGAACGTAAAAGAAGAGTTAAAGCGGAAAATTCGGATTGCCGCGGGTGGAATTCAGTCGATCGTTCGCCTAAGGCGACTGTTGAATCCATTTGCCTATCCGGTGCTTGCCTTTCAATATATCAGTCATCGGGTGTTGCGGTGGACCCTTACGCCGATATTGCTGCCGGTCGTGTTTGTCCTCGCTGCCTTACTGCACGTTTACGATGCCGGAATACTGTATAGCGGACTGTTTTATGGGCAGTTGATATTTTATGGATTAGCGGTATTAGGATTTTTGTTGGAACGGAAGGCTCTGAAAGTAAAAATCGCTTTTATTCCCTATTATTTCTGTGTAATGAATTATGCGGTTCTTGCTGGCATGCTTCGCTATGTCCGGGGCGGACAAAGTGCAGTTTGGGAGCGCTCCAACCGAAAACAAACGCTTACGGCGATTACAATCGATAAAAGGAACATGGAGTAATGGGAATGGAACTGGCCATGCATCCGATGAATCCTTCTTCCGGGGAAAACGAATAGAGATAAACCCGGTCAGGCGGCTGCCCGCCGATAATTTGCTTGTTAGCATAACATATACCATCCAATACTTCAAAATGAGGGAGGTGATCGCCGATACCCTCGCCGGTAAGTTTCAAAATGGCTTCCTTTCGTGTCCATAATGTGAAAAAACGCTGATGCACCAGATCCTTTCGTGCGCAGATGAACGCGATTTCATTGGCCGAAAAGCACGCTTCCAAAAGGGATTCAATTGCAAACGGTCGATGCGACCACTCGATGTCGATTCCGATGGGATGATTCGGGTTTAATCCGATTAACACACGATTTTCTGTATATGATAGATTAAACTGAATGCCCGTATTTTCCGGTTTTTCCAAACTGGGCTTGTTGTGGTGGCCTTTCCCAAAATCCAGAGCCCTCGGATCCGAATGGGTTGCTCGCCCCAACAGTACTCTCAGCGCGGTGTGAGCAGCTTTAAAACGCAGCATGTGATCGGATTTGTGGAACCGCGATGCTCGGCGGGCTTCATCCTCACTTAATACGTGTTCGTCGCAATTGATCAACCGGGTATGAAACTGCCCCGGCTCGATCAGCCACAGACTCGGTTGCCGAAGTTCAGCATCGGCTTGCATAACCTCCCACCCGTCTAGCCAAGATATGCCATGCATCCAGGTCGATATGATCACGGTGCGGTCCGTCTCCATAAGCTAGACGTGTGTTTCAATTGAAGAGATGAGCGAATCAAAGTACTTTTCGAATGCAATATGTGCGATCCCCTTGGCACCCGCATCAGCACCGAGTTCAGAGAGTTCCACACGAGCCATATTCTTAAGCTGCGTCATGCAGTAGGTGTTGATGGCCTGCTGGATAGGAATGGTAATGTATTGGTTTGCCTCCGCGATCTTTCCACTCAGAATAATTAGTTCGGGATTGAAAAGTTGCACAAGCGCGGCGATGCCCTTCCCAAGCTTTTCGCCGATGAAGGAAAGGATGCTGATCGCATATTGATCACCTTTGTTGGCGGCTTCTATAACCTGTTGGGGTTCAATGTTTTCTATTTCTTGTTCGGATAACTCGTTGAGTAAGGAGTCTTCACCGGATTGTATTCCTTCTTTGGCCATTCTTACCAGCGCGACCCCGGAAGCAACCGTTTCAAGGCAGCCTTTTTTGCCACAGTAACACAATGTGCCATCCTCGACAAACGGCATGTGTCCCATTTCTCCAGAAAACCCGGCTGTACCATTCCGTAATCGCCCATCCATGATTACACCTAACCCGATCCCCCAATCCATCAGGATGACCAATACATCCTTGCGTCTTTTTGCCATGCCGAATTTCAATTCGGCTATCGCAGCGCTTTTGACATCGTTGATGATAAATGTCGGCTTGTCAAATTGTGTTGAAAAGTAATCCTGCAGCGAAACGTGTTCATCCGGGTGCATCATATACGTATGATTGCGGCCACTGTTGTTATTGATAAGCCCCGGCATGCTGATGCCAACGGCTAAAATGGATGACCATGCAATTCCCGATGACTGGACGAAATTCGCAAGTAGCCGGTTTAATTCGATGGCAGAAGACCAGTCTTTCGTCAGCAAAAACGAAGATGTATCGGCATGTACAAACGTGTTGGTGTTGTCGACGATGGTCATTTTCACCCTGTATAACTCGACTTCGATACAAACAATAAAAAATGTATTGCTTTTTAACTTGTTTAATATCGGCTTTCGTCCGCCGATGGAACTTCCTTTTTCGTTTTGCTCCAATATTCCAGCTTCAGCCAAGGTATTAATCAACTCCAAGGTTTTTGGGGCGCTTATTTTTAGGTGTTTGCATATTTCGGCATTGGTCATACCGTGGTTGGCGATTAAGGCTTTAACCAATTTTAGCTTGAATCCTTGGTTTTTCCTCTCAATCTTCGACTTGTTTTCAAAGTGATTTTTACCCAAAAACGATGGCGACATAGCAGCTCTGTATTAGTGCTCAAAAATACTCATATTATCGGTAATTGGATACATATTTTGCTACATATTTGCACATGTATTCTATCTTTTGAAAAAAAATATAAAAAGTTTTTGCTTTGACAGGGGAAATAATAAATTTGTCGGGCAAGACCGATTTGGAATTCAAATTATACAAATGAAACCGACTCCGTCAACGCCCTTATGCAAGGGCGATGAAGGAGTCGGTTCCATCAGACCATTAAAAACAAAATATTCTCTGATGAAAGAAAAAAACACATCCCGTCGGGAGTTTATTAAAAAAGTAACGATTGGGGCGGCAGCATTCACCATTGTACCCCGTTTCGTATTGGGGGGGCAAGGTTATCTTGCTCCAAGTGATCACCTTACCAAAGGAGTGATCGGAGTTGGCGGAATGGGCCGGGGCCATTTCGCTTATGCAGGTACGAAGACAGTTGCGATCTGCGATGTAGATACGCGTCACCTGGCATTGGCGATGAAGCAGCTCGGTGATACTGCGGTTAAGCAATTTTCGGACTTCCGTGAGCTGATCCAGTTGCCTGAGGTGGACATTGTGCATATTGCAACGCCTCCGCATTGGCACGGACTGATGGCCGCAGAAGCCGCGCGAATGGGAAAAGACATTTGGTGCGAAAAGCCGATGACACGTACCATTGGTGAGGGAAAACGTGTCGTGGAGGCCGTAAAGCAACATGGCAACATCTTCCGCTTGAATACCTGGTTCCGGTTCGAAGACAATTTTTATGGGATGAACGTTCCGGTAAAACGCATCAAAAAACTGGTCGATTCGGGTATGTTAGGTTGGCCGCTTAAGGTAACGATCAGCAAACACACCGGATTTGACTGGAAGTTTTATTGGGTAGGCCATGAAAACCTTCCCGTTGAGCAGGTTCCGAAGGAACTCGATTACGACATGTGGTTAGGTCCCGCACCTTATAAGCCTTATAGTACGCACCGTGTACATACAACGTTTAGAGGGTATTGGGATTACGATGGTGGCGGACTGGGGGATATGGGTCAGCATTATATCGATCCGGTCCAATATTTCTTGAATAAGGATGATGAAAGTCCGATTTCTGTCGAGGTGGATGCACCGCAACAACACAGCGACGCAGTTGGAACGTGGCGCCGCATAACGTATACGTATGCGGATGGTTGCCAGATTGTGCTCGATGGTGAAGGAAAGGATGTTGGTATGCCTTATATCGAAGGACCGAATGGTAAGCTTTTCCGGGGTTTCAAGTCGGATATTCCAGATATGGAACGGAAGCTCGCCGCTTTTCCGGATCCCGAACCACAGGTAACCGATTTTGTCGATGCCGTGAAAACACGCAAGAAGTTTGCGCTTAATGAGCAAAATGGTCACCGTTCCTGCACAATTGTCAATATGGGATTGGCGGCATTGCGCCTGGGGCGGTCACTCAAATTTGATCCGCAAACGCAATTATTCGTAGATGATGAGGCCGCCAACCGATTGGTAGATCAGCCTATGCGTGGCCCATGGGCAATTTAAATGACAGCGACGGATGCAAAAAGCCATGAAATCTGTTGAATGCCGTAAGCGGGCACAAACTTCATTGCAGCTACTAACAACTGAATGCAACAAGCTCATTTATGTCCTTGAAAATTTACGCTCATAAATATTATTGAAATGAAAAAAATCATATATGCGCTCTTGGCGCTATTTATACACCAGGTGCCTGTGTCGGCCCAACATACCGATGTCCGGACCACCACCACCAAGATTGCCGACCTGCTAGCACAGCAACCTTCTGAAACTTCTGTGCGTTTTCGGGAAGCCATGGGGCAGATGGAACGGTTTACGGCGTCAGATATTGCAGCACTTCTTAAACAACTGGTGCCCCCGGGAACGGGTGATAATGCCGGAATCGAGTATGCAGTCAACAGTTACAGCTACCATGTGCTGTTACCGGGCAAGACGGGACAGCGTGCCACTTTCCTGCAAGGAGCTGTTGAGGCACTGAAGGCACTCGACAACAAAGACAACAAAGGGTTTGTGATCCAGCTGTTGCAGAATGCCGGAGACGACAGTGCCGTGGACGCATTAAGCCCGTACCTTACTGACGAATATCTGAGTGAGAAGGCCGCCCGGGCGTTGTCCCGCATCGGGACAGCGCGCGCAGGCGCTGCGCTGCAGAAGGCACTTGAAAACGCGAAAGGGATCACCGCGGTAAATATCATCGATGGGTTAGGTTTTATGGCCTACTCTCCGGCGGAGGAGGCTGTTTTGGCCAAAGCAAACACTACAGATCCTGCGCTTCGAAGAATCTCCTTGTATGCGCTTTCGAGACTGGGAGGAGCCGCCTCTCAATCGCTGCTAGCAGATGCGGCAAAATCGGCAGGTTATAAATACGATCCGACGGAAGCAACGTCAGCCTACGTCAACTATTTGCATAAACAAATAGCGAACGGTGAAACGGCAGCTGCAGGTAAGGCCGCGTCAAAAGTAATCAAGGAAGCTCGTCAAACGGATCAGACCCATACGCGCATTGCGGCTTTGGGCTTGCTTACCGAAACCAATAAGGAGCAGCAGGTGAAAACGCTGGTGAAGGCGTCACGCGATGATAACTCCAGATACCGCAACGCCGCTTTGGGTTTGCTTTCCCCATATTTGAACGGTGCAGTTTCAGCTAAATTGGTGAAGCGCTTGGACAGAGCCGACGAACAGGTACAAGTAGACATGCTGCGATATGTTGCGAGCCATAAGCAAACAGGAGCCCTCCCGGAAGTCAGGAAGGCATTGCGATCGGCCGCTCCAGCTGTTCGCAAGGAAGCCATCAACGCATTGCATCAATTGGATCCGGATGCCGCAGACAGCGAACTGATTGCCCTCTTACCGGCAAGCGATGCTGAAACCCGGCAGGCGATCAAGCAAGTGCTTCTTACGTCAAAAAATAAGCAGCTTACGCAGCTGGTCACCAGCGCGCTGAAAGATGAACAGAATGCCGATGTGCAAATCTTGCTAATCGATATTCTTGGCCAGCGAGGAGCGGGAGAAAGTATGCCTGTGATACTTGGGATCATTGGAAGCGACGCATCGAAAGCGGTAAAGACAGCAGCGTTCGGTGCATTGCCACAGATTGCCCGTTCCGAAGATTTGAATAAGATCCTCGATTTATTGACGGAGGCAAATAATGAATATGCGGGGGCGATACAGGCGGCAGCGGTGGTTGCTGTTACGTTGAGCGACGATCGAAAGACACAAACGCAATCGGTGATTTCCCGCTTTCAGGCTGCCGATGCCCAGCAACGGGCATTCTTTTTTCCAATACTGTCTGGAATAGGAGGAAAGGATGCCCTGGAAGTTGTTGCAGACCACACGAACCAAGGAGACCCGGTATTGCGAGGGGCTGCCACTACCGCGCTGGCAAATTGGACCGGAGAAGAAGCGTTACCGCAATTGATTGCATTGAGCCGAAAAAAGGTGACGGATTCCGGCCAACTGGATGCGGTAATCAAGGGGCTGGTCCGACTTGTGAGCGGTGCGGATCTTCCCGCTGATCAAAAAGTGCTCTACCTAAGGGATGCGTTTGAAGCTGCGGAATCGGTTGAACAGAAGAAGGCGGTATTACGTGCGTTGGAAGCCCAGAAGACGTACAACGCTTTGCTCTTTGCCGGCAAATTTCTCGACGATGAACAGTTGAAGTCGACGGCCGCAAATACGGTAATGAATATCGCATTAGACAATAAAGGCTTTTACGGAGCAGATGTAGTCCGTCTGCTGAACCAGGTAATCGAATTGCTTTCTGGCAGCGAAAGTAGCTATCTTCGTGAGGCGATCCAGAAGCACCTCAATGAGATGCCCAAGGGCTCCGGTTATGTATCGTTATTTAACGGGAAGGACCTAAAAGGTTGGAAAGGACTGGTAGCTGATCCCATAAAACGTGCGGCGATGGACGCCAAAACATTGGCTGAAGCGCAGATCAAGGCTGATGAAGTGATGCATGGCGGATGGTCCGTACAAAACGGTGAATTGTTTTTTAATGGGCATGGTGATAATATCGCAACGGTTAAGCAGTATGGCGATTTCGAAATGCTGGTCGACTGGAAGCTCGCCAAAGACGGAAAAGATGGCGACGCCGGGATTTATCTGCGGGGTACGCCGCAGGTGCAAATCTGGGATACATCACGTGTGAATGTAGGTGCCCAAGTGGGGTCCGGAGGGTTATATAACAACCAGAAACATGAGAGTAAACCGCTGAAAGTTGCCGACAATCCGCTGGGAGAATGGAATACTTTCCGCATTCGAATGGTCGGCGATCGTGTCACCGTATATCTGAACGGTGAGTTGGTAACTGATAGCGTCGTGCTTGAAAATTTCTGGGACCGGAGCCTCCCTATATTCCCCAAAGAACAAATCGAGTTGCAGGCCCATGGAACACACGTTTTCTATCGGGATATCTACATTCGTGAATTGCCCCGCAAGGAAGTGTTTACCCTGCCAGCACATGAAAAAAAGGAAGGGTTTAACGTGTTGTTTGATGGAACAAATATGGACGCTTGGCGAAAAAATACCGACGCATATAGTATCAGCGAAGAGGGCACCCTCGCGGTTGTCCCAACTGAGGGATCGGGAGGGAATCTGTTTACAAAAGAAGAATTTTCTGATTTTGTCTACCGTTTCGAATTCAGATTGACGCCCGGCGCAAATAATGGCATCGGAATTCGGGCGCCATTGGAGGGCGACGCCGCCTACGCCGGTATGGAAATACAAGTGCTGGACGACGGAGCCGAGATGTATAAGAATATCGAAGAATACCAACACCACGGCTCCGTATATGGCGTGATACCGGCAAAGCAGGGATACCTGCGGCCGGTGGGAGAATGGAATGAAGAAGAGATATACGTAAAAGGTAACAAAATCCGCGTGACGCTGAACGGTACGGTTATCGTTGATGGCGATTTGGCAGAAGCCTCCAAGAATGGAACGCTGGACCATAAGTCCCACCCTGGGCTAACCCGTAAATCAGGGCACATCGGTTTCCTCGGACATGGATCGGAGGTACACTTCCGGAACATTCGCGTGAAACGGCTATAGTCGATTTCAAAAAGCATGCATAAGGGCCGATATCCATAATTGACACGATATCGGCCTTTATGCATTTTATGCCAATAAGTTGCGGAAACATTGAATTGTTTTGTATGTTTGTTAAACTAATCGATTGGGCCAATCAATATTGATTGCTTACATATCTGTACAAGATTCGAAAATCGAAGGTTAGCTATTTGTATGGTATGGACTTTTATACAATTTTAGGACTGACAGGTGGCCTTGCATGGACGCTGGCATACATCGAAGCCATTCGTTTGGGCTTTACACAAAAAACGTTTGCGATCCCGTTTTGGGCCTTAGCACTCAATTTTTCTTGGGAGTTAGTACAGTCAGCGTACAGTATCCGTCATAATAGTTTCAGTCTGCAGTCCTATATTAATATCATATGGCTGTTATTCGACGTGCTGATATTGGTTACTTACTTTTTGTATGGTAAAAAGGGTTTTAAGAGCTATGCAAATCCAGCTTATTTTATACCATATAGCCTTATCGTGCTTCTGATTTCCATGCTCATCGAGTACGCATTTATTAAGGAATTCGGGGGCAATGACGGTGCTGTTTATTCGGCTTTTTTACAAAATGTCTTCATGTCGGTATTGTTCATATTGATGTTAATCGAGCGAAGAAACAACAGCGGTCAAAGCCTTTTCCTGGCAATAAGTAAGGGCATAGGGACCGCCGCCAATACCGTGTTATTCGGTGCCCTGGGGCAAGCTGATCTGGCTAACTTAGTCTTCATACTCGGGGGCATTTGCTTTTTTTTAGATGTCATTTACATCTATATGCTCTTTAAAGCAAAAGCGTCAGAAGTTTCCATCAAAATAGGGAGCTGAATTCTTTCCATCAAGTGGTTAGCCGACCCCTGGCTATCATTTTTCATACCGGACACGCGGGTCTCCTTCGAGAGGTGATTTGATTGTAGTGGATTGGCTACAAAGGGAGTTTATTGTACGTTTTTCTGCTTTTTTTCTTAAAAAAACTTTGAGATTTGTCCTCGGTAAATGCTTAGATCCTGTTTGAGGTATGAAGAAAAGAATTCTATTAGTAGAAGACGAACCAACGATACAGCGGTTATTACATTTTATACTATCGAAGGAATACGATGTACAGGCAACTGCGAATGGTTATGAGGCGTTTCTTTGGTTGGAAAGCCGTCAGATTCCGGATCTAATCATAATGGATTGGGTAATGCCGCAGATGGACGGGAGATCATTTTTGAAATGCTTGAAAGTAAGTGGTTTATATAGTGAGATTCCTGTTATCGTACTCTCAGCATCGGAGAATGTCATCGAAGAGCTGAGTGGCCTGCCTTATTCCGTTAATAATTTTCTTAGCAAACCGTTTGACCCTATTATATTAAAAGAAACTATCGGAAGTATATTTAAAACATCGACTTATGGATTTGTTAACTGAAGTTAAGCAAGGAAGCAAATTTATAACAATTTCGGTTGCATATTTAGGGACTAAGTTTGTCGATGAGCTTGACAAAGCCTTGAATAAGGACATCAAGCTTATCCAATTCGACCACTTGGAGGTTTTAGATAAATACATAAAGAAACAATCGGTTCTGTCCGCGCCGGATATTTTGCTGTTGGAAATTGAGGAAAATATTGCTCCATTGCTTTCTTTTGTATCCGCATTCCGCAGCAATCCGCTTAATCAGGGCATCAGCATTATTTTGTTAGCATACAAAAATAACCGCTTAGCCGTAACCCAAGCATTTTCCTCGCTCGTCAATGACATTTATTTTTATCCGTTTAATGTAGGGAATATCGAAGAGCGATTAAAATTCATTATCAAATTTAAGTTGCTGAATAGCAAGTTGAAGACGGTGGATTCCAGATTGCCGAGTGGCGAATATCGGATGCCCTTAACAAAACGGATATTTGATATTCTGGTGGCCGGAACGGTGCTTATTCTGGCGATGCCGATTATGGTCATCGTTGCAATTTTGATTAAATTGGACTCTAAAGGGCCCATATTTTATATTAGTAAGCGAGCGGGATCGGGGTATAAAGTTTTTGACTTTTATAAATTCCGGTCAATGCGGGTTAACGCGGATAAAGAGTTGGCTAAATTATCAGCCCATAATCAGTATGCACTAAATGGCGGTTCGTCGGCATTTGTAAAGATTAAGGACGATCCCCGGGTTACACGTTTGGGGATGTTACTCCGAAACACAAGTTTAGACGAGCTTCCCCAGCTTTTTAATGTAATAAAGGGCGATATGTCATTGGTGGGGAATAGGCCGCTTCCACTTTATGAAGCGCAACAGCTTACCTCCGATGAGTGGGCCACGCGGTTCTTGGGTCCGGCGGGGATTACCGGCCTTTGGCAAGTGACAAAAAGGGGCAAAAGTGAGATGTCCGACGAAGAACGAAGGCGGCTGGATAACGACTATACCGAGAATTTCTCCTTCTGGATGGATTTCAAAGTGTTATTGAAAACGATACCTGCATTGTTGCAAAAAGAAAAAGTCTAACAAGCAACTTGCTTTATTTCTTTGTTAAGAGATCGGCATCTATGGCATCCAATACCTCACTGTCCGATTCGCTGTCGAACTTCCTGCCATACAGTTTTTCCGATTGTTTCAATTGATCCAAGTCATCACAACTGAGTATTTTAGGACTCATGTTCCCTGCCGTCCAATCGATATAGCGCAGGTTGTCATTGACAAGTTCCGTTTTATGAGCCGAATTGTAAAGGATGGTTTGAAAGAAGAATTCGTCCGGACCCCAGGTATGTTTGAAAAAACGAGCGATCCGGGGGTGATCATGGATAACGGATAATACATGACGTACATGAGCGGTTGATAGGGTCATCCATTGAGATCGTCCAGTAAATGCCATGCCTAAGGGAATGTGCCGTGCGGGCAGAATACGGTTGATCACATTTTCTACGAAGTACTTTCCCCTGAACGGATAGTCTGCCAAATGGTATTTCCTGATTTTTTGCTGTGCTTCCACCCACCAGGGCGAATCATTAAATTGCATTTCGACAAACGATTTTCCCACATGGTTGTCCAGAAAGGCATGAACATCCGCTGCATTTTTAAGGGGATAATCGGCTTCGCTGAGCAAGTTGATGAAATCGTATTGCTCATCCTTACGGGATAAGATCTCTTTGAATGCTTCCAACGTAGCTCGCACCATGCTATAGGTACCCCATGTCACCTCCGTACGTTTGGTTATGAAAAAGGTGTTTTCAATCGCGCCGACACGTTCAATAAATGGTGCAATGGATACCTTTTTATCAATGTGTATAAAAGTCTTTGCGTCCGCATGGGAAATCCTGCCGACCAAGCGCGATACCGACGCCGGTGAACGATGTGCTAAAATTAAATGTGCAACGCTTGCCACCTTAAGGTTTTTATTGTCGAATTTCCACTACAAAACACAAAATGTCAACGGTTTTTCCGTTTGAGTGCTGTAATTTATATCAATCTTTGCAAAGATACTAGGAATAATCATGTCGTCACGTGTCTGAGTAATTTTTACAGTATCTTAAGAAATGGCAATCCTATCTAATAGAAAAACAAGATATTCTAAAGTAATCAATGGTTAAAACGATATCGAAGACAAAAGATCAGGTCAGTTATTACCTTCATTTGCTATCCGACCTGAAGTTATCCCGTACACTCAAGATGGTGTGGGCGTTGGAACCGCGTCGGACGGTCATCGTGGTTCTCATGCTGATTTTATCTACGGGCTTGCTCTTTCTGTCCTTATATACGCTTAAGGAGTTGATTGATATTGTCGCTAAATTTGAAATTGATTCACCTGGTTATCGAAATCAAATCATCGTTCAGGTGTTGATTGCGGGAGGCGCAATGGTGGCACATTCGGTCATGAGTTCCTTATCCAGCTATTTTTCCGAGGTCCAATCTACGCTTGTTTCCGAGCGGATTGACGATATGATTCATCGGCATACCGTCGATCTGGATATGGCGTATTACGAGGATCCCGAATATTTTAACATTCTGAAGTTGGCTAAGGACGCAGGAGGTGGGAGACCGAATGCAGTCCTTATGGGCTTGATCGGTATTTTAAGCGCCGGCTTCAAAATGATCGGTGCATCCGCTATTATCGTGTCCATCGATTGGCGACTGCTTCCGCTATTAGTTCTCTTTGTGTTCCCGATGTTTTTGGTACATATTTACTTTTCTGAAAAGCAGAACGCGCTGCGGATCAAGAATACACCCATTGAACGTCAAGCAAGCTATTTTGGCCACCTGATCACTTCCGAGATTTCGGCCCGTGAAATCCGGAGCTACAACCTTGGTGAGTACTTTAAACGGAAGTATTTTGCGATCCGTACCGAGTTAATCGGCCAGCGCTTAAAAATTAGCGGACAGCGGACAATCGCCGAATCGGGGTTTCATGCGATTGCTAGCTTGGGCTTCTTTACGTGTATCTATTTTATAACGATGGGGGCAATCGAGGGTAGGGTTTCTGCCGGAGATATCGCCATTTTTCTCGTAATTTTTCCGATGATTTTCGGATACCTGCATGAAATAACCACGGGCATTACGGCGGTATATTCCAACAATTTGTACGTTAAATATATCTTCGATTTGTTTGATTTAAAGAGCAAGATACGTGACGCCGAGTATCCGGAACCGGTACCTATGACGGAGGACGTTAAGTTGGTCGTCGATCAACTGAAATTTCATTATCCGCATGATAAACGACTGATCCTCGATGGGGTTTCACTCGAAATACCACAACGGAAAATCGTGGCGCTTGTTGGGCTTAATGGCTCGGGTAAGTCGACGTTGATTAAGCTATTAACACGTCTGTATGATCCGACAGAAGGGGCGATCCGACTGGACAGAACAGACATCCGGGATTTTTCTATTACCGGCTATCGGAAACAAATCAGTGTCGTCTTCCAAGACTTTTATAAATATAACGTAACGGCAGCTGAAAATATTTTCCTGGGTGATATCGATCGGGCTAAACACGATCCTTCCGATATCATTGAGGCCTCGAAACAAGCAGGCGCTCATGACTATATTAAGGACTTCGAAGAGGGGTACCAGACGATGATGGGACGTGTGTTCGAAGGAGGGCATGAAATCAGTATCGGGCAATGGCAGAAGTTAGCCACCGCCAGGGCCTTTTACAGCTCAGCTCGGTTTCTTGTTTTGGATGAGGCGACCAGTGCGTTGGATGCGCAGTCGGAATATCGACTGTTTGATACCTTGAAAGCAAATTTGGGGAACCGGGGAGTGTTAATCATCAGTCATCGTTATTCAACGGTGAAGCATGCAGATTATGTGTATGTATTGTCTGACGGAAAAGTCGTTCAACACGGTGAACCCGATGCCCTGGCGAATTCGGCGGGTGCCTATACTGAATTGTTTAAAATCGACATAATGCAGGAAAGCGAAAATATATGATTGGAATTTTTACGTTATAGAACCTAAAACATGAGTAAAAAAGTCATTTTTGTCGTATCGGCCATTATGGATGCGTGGGGCGGAAGTGAAGAGCTGTGGTCCAAAGCCGTTCCCATTCTGCAAAAAGGAGGATTTCATGTGGTCGTTTGTAAACATCGAATCGACCGCGACCATCCAAGGATCGCGCGGCACATCCGGGAAGGAGTAGAGTTTTTACCTACCTCCCCGGTAAGGCCCCTGCCGGTACGCGTATGCCGAAAAGTCATTGAAAAATTGAGACTGGCTTTGCGTTTACCCCCCTATACCGGGAGACCCGCTTTTTCGTTAAGCAATGAGGCACTCACCTTTCAGAAATACCTGAAAAAATACCAGCCAAAAATGGTGCTTGTCTCACAGGGTGTCAATTTTGACGGATTGGGATATGCGTATGGCTGTATGGAATTAAATATACCGTATACCATTGTTTCTCATAAAGCCGTTGATTTTTACTGGCCACCGGCACCTCACCGAAATGAAATGCGGAACGTGATGTTGGGAGCGCGACGTTGTTTTTTTGTGTCCCAGCATAACAAACGGCTTACCGAAGAACAGTTTGGTGTCCGTCTGGCCAACAGCGAGGTGATTTTCAACCCCGTGAACCCCACAGCTTATATTCCCTACCCAAACGGCAGCGAGAGTGTCCATCTTTGCTGCATAGGGAGACTGTTTGCCATTGAGAAAGGGCAAGACATGTTAATACGCGTATTAAGCCAGGAAAAATGGAAGAATAGGCCCATAAAGGTTTCGATTATCGGAACCGGTCCCGATGAAGAGGTACTGAGAGAAATGGCTATAATGTTGGGGGCTACCAATATTTCGTTTCACGGCCATATTGACAACGTATATGAGATGTGGGGCCATTCTCACGCACTAGTTCTACCCTCCCGAACAGAAGGACTTCCATTGGTTATTGTCGAAGCAATGATGGCCGGGAGACCGGTGATCACGACCGACGTGGGCGGTAATAAAGAGTTTTTAAAAGATGGCGAAACCGGGTTTGTCTGTTACGCAACAGATGACTCCTTGGACGCGGCTTTGGAACTGGCTTGGCAGAATAAACACCATTGGAAGGCAATGGGAGAAAAAGCCGCCAGTACCATACGAGCAACCATTCCAGCTTCGCCAGAAACTATTTTTGCAGAAAAATTGCTATCGAGTTTATAAAGCTATGCAGTCGCCTCTGGTCTCCGTCATTATTCCTACATACAATCGCGCAAGCAAAGTGATGACCGCGGTGGAAAGCGTGATGGGACAAACTTACCCGCTAGTCCAGCTCATTGTGGTAGACGACGGTTCCGTCGATCAAACCCGGGATTTGCTTACTCAGGTAGACGGTATTACCTATGTCTATCAAAAAAACGCAGGCCAGGCCGCTGCACGGAACACAGGGTTGAAGTTTGCAAAAGGTGAGTTGATCGCTTCGCTAGATTCCGACGATAAATGGGCACCCGACTTTTTGGAAAAATGTGTGCAGGCGCTAAACCAGTTTGATGTGGACTTTGTCTTTACAAATTGGCATCAGCGATCCAAAGGGGCCGCCGACGATTGGGAGGATTTCTTTTCGGGATATCGCTATTTAAAGCCTTTTTATAGGGGCAACGAGAAAGGGTTTGTGACATTGAACGCTCGTGACCTCCGTAGATTGTACTTGCAAGCGTGCCCATCGCCTTCGTCGTCAGCCTTGATAAAAAGATCATCAATGGTTAGCGGATGGAACCACCGCCTGAACATCGGCGACGATTGGGGGATGTATTTGGATATGATAATGACCAAGCCCACCCGTGCGGCATTCACATTGGAGAAATTGTGGTATAAAGATATCGATGGTCAAAATGTATTCGACGGTCGGCAACGAATAGAGGTAGTCAAATTGCTTTTAATAGATGATACCAAAACGCTATTGGATCAGTATCGAGATAAGCTGGATACAGATGAAAAAAAGCTGCTAGAACGGCAATATGTTGAAGGCCTGGTAGAGCTGGGTAAACATGTGCTAATCAGAGAAGGCAAAATCGCGAAGGCCCGTCGCCTGTTTATGGAGGCTTTCTCGCTAAGCGCCATACATAGCATGATATCCTTATGCAAATTGACTAAAACCGCCTTCGAACACCATTATCCGAATATAAAACGGAGGTTGCGGATCATCGGCCAGCCCGTAGCCGTCTCAAAAGATTAATGGAGGACAGGACTATGCCAGCTAGGAAAAATAACAAGGGGATAAGTGGTTTAAGCAAGCTGATACGTGCTTCGGAATGGTGGGGATTCAAGTTGCCGCCGTTATTGTCTATCGCCTATGCGACAACGTTACTGTCGGGAGGCCGACTGTACGCGCTTTCTCCGTATTACCTTTTTTTTCTGCTTTCATTAGCCATCGGCGCTATTTATGTAAGCATTATCAATGACTTGACGGATATCCAGGAAGACCAGGCAGTCGGTAAACGCAATCGCGTGGCTAATCTCTCTCCTTGGTCGCGGACAGCGATTGTGGCGGGATGTTTCGCGGCTGGTACGGCCGTTTGCTATTGGGTATGGCCCGATCGACTTACTGTTGGCCTGTACGCATGCGCTTGGCTGGCGTTCACGTTGTACTCGGTACCGCCGTTTCGTTTTAAAAAAAGAGGAATTTTGGGTGTCATCTGTGACGCAAGTGGGGCACATTTCTTCCCTTCGTTGCTCATGGTTTCAGGTATCAGTTATGCAATGGGCGTAGAAGTAGACTATCATTGGTTTGCGTGGGTGGGCGTGTGGTCGATGTCGTTTGGGTGCCGGGGCATCTTGTGGCATCAATTCCTCGATCGTGAAAACGACATCAAGACACAGATTAAGACCTTTGCAGCCGGAATACGTCCCGAAAAATTCAAACCTTTCGCCATTGGATTATTTTGCGTCGAGTTGGTTGCGTTTACTGGTATGCTTTCACACCTAAACTTGGGTGCCGCCTGGTTATCGTTGGTTTTATATGTAGTGTTGGTGATCATACGATATCGGCGTTATGCGAATGTTCCCATCATCGTAATCTCACCGGAGAACAAGCACACACAGGTGTTGATGATTGACTATTATCAAACGTTCTTCCCCGCAAGCATATTGATATCCGCCAGCATCGATCAGCCGCTTGCATGGGTTATATTGGTTGTCCATACAATTTTATTTCCCCGAAATTTGATTATTCCGCTCCGGGATTATTGGGTGGCGACGGCTGCATTATACCGACGAATACGGTATTCGCTATAGTACTTCCACAAAGATGGGAGTTTCCGTTACATTGACTGTAATTTTACCGTTTGCCACATCTTTCGTGCTGATTTTCATTTCCTTGGCGCCGACTACCAATTCGTGAATCCGAACCTGTTTGCGGTTTCCCACGGCAAGTTCAAATTTCTCTTCGCGGCCACGCTCGTCGGGAACGGTGAGCACATATATGCTTTTGTCATCCAGGGTATATAAGTCGACAATCGGGTCGGTATTCAATGTTTTTTGATAGAAATATTCGCCGATCAGCTTATTGGCTTGTAGAAGGAAGTCCCATGCCGGCTTGCTTGTATACGGTGTGTTTTCCTTGTCTACAAAGCCCGAAGATGCGTACCGAAAGGTACTTTTCGCATCAACGTCGTGTAACATATAAAAAAACAATTTGTTGATTCCGTGTCGCGCATATAACAGTGCTGTCCGTAAATTCCAGTCCGCGTGGGTTTCTAAGGCTGATTTTCCCTTTATCGAAATCACACGTTGAATGCTGTGCTGGTTGACGTCATAACCAACTTCGGTATTCCAGATGGGCATTCCATAAGCCTTCTCATCTGATAACACACGAAAACTATCCACAAGGTGTGCCGCAGATGAAAGTTCAGGGGCAATCCCCCGTTGACCGTCGCGACGTTTTACTTGATCCCTGTTATGCGCATAATGATGGTAGTTAATGACATCAAAGCACAGATCAATGGTGCCATCTGCTTTTAGTCCCCGATTAACCCTGCACCATTCGATCATCTCATCAACGTATTTTGGATTAGCTCGGGTAATTCCCCCCATGACCACCTGCATTTCCGGGTCCGCATTTTTTACGCCTACTCCTGGCCCTAATGCACCCTTATGTCCATCGTAGAATGCCGAAAGGTTTGCTGCATATTCCTCCGCGGTTTGGTGCGCCACCTTACTTGGCTTCCACCATCGGTTGGGCTCGTTATTGCATTCGATATACCAGACCAATCCCAACCCGATTTTTTTCTGGTTGGGATTGTAATGGGGTGCTGGCTCTACATGAACTAAGGCTGGATCGACATTCTTGTTGCTGCCATATCGCGCGGCGAACTGAAAACCCAATTTAGCATGATCGATATATGAAGCCGGGTCGCTTAAATCCGATCCGTAGGGTGCAGGTACATTTTCGATGTCCCTTTTTTCAGTCGGGTACGTTTCTAAAAGCCAGGCAGGAATAGTTTTGATACATGCGACTACCGTAATATTTTGAGCGTTGCACCACTCATATATTTCGTCGTATTTCCAGCCCCCTCTGGGGGTAGGATTATATCCATATTTACCTTTGTTCTGTTCAATCTGCCGCCAATCGATATAATGCCTGAAATTACTGAACGGAAGGAAAAAATCTGATTTATCTGGCATAATCGGTGTGCGTTGGCTACCAAAGTTCCATTCGAAAGCGTTTATGCCGAGCATTTCTTTAAATTTAACCCTACGTGAACCTCCGGACTGTGACGCGTTCTCCCTCTTCCCGGGATCAAATTTTTCGGTACCTTTATTGCAGCAGGAAAGAATCCCAAACCAAAACAAGCAAACGATTAACAAGGCGTTTTTTTTATTCATATGATCCTAGCTTTTAATCCAGTATTTTTCTTTATGTCAACACGATAGCCGTCGGAAAACGTTGACAAAACTAACAAATTCCTGTAGTTTTTAGACTACAATCTCGAATAAATATGCGGATTCGTCATCAGTTATTCTAGCAATAGAAATACTTTTGTTTGCCTGTTTGAAATACATCTGAAATGAGTAGATTTTATCAGCGTTTTGTTCTTCTAAAGTGGAAGCTAAATTTCATCCAAAAAGATTTTAAAGTAATGTCAAATGATTTTAGATAAATTGTACATGAGTAAAATTGCTATAGTTTTCGTTGCACTCGTTGCATTTTTGGTAAAAGATGTACGAGGACAAGAGTCGCTCATTAAAGAACTCGATTATCGGTATCTGGACACGTTAATTGCACTGGCCAAGCAAAACTATCCGAGAAAGAAAATATTTGAAGAGCAGGAAGCGATATCAAGGTCAGATTTTAAGACGTCTAAATTGACGTACCTGGATGTTTTTAACGCGTCGTATATTTATCGTCCAAGAAATGCGCCTGCAGTTAATGTAATCAACCCATACTTTATAAACGGCTACCAGTTTTCCGTAGGGTTTAATCTCGCTGGCTTAATTCGTAAACCCTTCACCGTAAGGCAATCGAAGCGAAATTACCAGGTTGCACAATTGGAGAGTGAACAATATGATGCTGAGTTGGAGAACAACGTAAAAGCTGCATACTACAATTATATGCGGTCTATCAGTGAACTTAAGGTTAAGACACAGTATGCACAGGATAGTAAGATTATGTTCGACCGGATACAACGCCAGTTTGAACAAGGAGAAGTCGAGCTGGAAACCTACACGGCCGCAAGGTCAGAGCTTTCGAGCGCTCATTCAGCGGTTATGCAGGCAGAAGTTGATCACCTTCTCGCTAAGGACGGCCTGGAGATATTAATTGGTACCAAACTGGAAAATATTAACAAAGGCTAACGTCATGATTGATTTTAAAAGACTGCTGAAATATATTTCGCAATATTGGTGGTTACTCGTGCTACTGCCCATACTTTCTGTTGCAGTTACCTACTATTTTGTGAGGAACCTGCCAGACACTTACAGCTCGCGGACGCTGATCTCTACCAATCTTTCGGAGATGTCCAGGCTAGGTACTGCCCAACAATTACCGAGGCAGTTATATTCGAATATGCTGGGAATGATACGGATGAAAAGGGTGCTTGATGCGGTTTCATATCGTCTTACCCTCCATGATCTGGAAAACGAACAATATGCATTCCGAAAGTATCCAGATTCCATTCGTACACTGTCCGCAGAAGAGAAGAAAGCCGTTATCGACGAATTGAAGACCCGGATCATCCGAGGGCCCGAAAATCCGAACGAAACAAATCCGTCAACTACTCTTTCAAATGTAATTGCATCCTTGGGCTATACAGGGGAGGCTATATTGAGTAGCCTGGATATCAATAGGTATGGGGAAAGCGATTTTCTTGGTATCGATTTTTATTCCGAGAATCCGGAATTATCCGCTTACGCAGTAAATACCGTAGCCAATGAGTTCATTCAGTACTACCACACGGTCACCACGAAAAGTGATAACAGGACGGTCACTTTTCTGGATTCGCTGTTGAAGCAAAAGGAACAGGTGATGCAGGAAAAGAATGACCAACTCCGGGATTACCGTTTAAGCAGCGGTATTTTAAATTCTAGCTCTCACACGGGCATGCTGTACCAACAAATCGCAACCTTGGAAAGTAGCAGAGCTCAAAAACTTGTGGAGATAGAAACCACTCAGGGCGCAATCAGAGATTTGACCAATCGGCTGAATTCTCCGGTGCAATCCAGCCGATCGGCGTTAAATAATGAGGTTATTTTGCTGGACGGCGAATTAGAGGCAGCCAATCGGAGGTATATCGAAAGTAATTTCGGTGCAGCTGAAAGAAGGCGCGTCGATTCTTTACAACAGGAACGACGAAAACTGATCGCGACGACCTCGAGCGATGCCGGTAATCTGCCATTGGCGACCGACCGTCGATCTCTCCAAGAAAGCCTACAGCAAATGCAGTTGACGTTGTCTTCACTGCGTAGTAGTATCAAAGCGATTGAATCAGAGCTGGCAGCAGCTCGTGGCCGTTACAACGCCATGGTTCCCATGGATGCCGGATTGCAGACTTATGAACGGGACGCTGAGCTTGCAACAAATGAATACATGGAGATGCTGAACAGGTATAACCAAGCCGGGTTTGCATCGGAGGCGGGATTACGGCTAAGCGTTATTGAATATGGTCTACCCGGGCCTCCTTCGCCATCAAAAAAACTGATTTATACCGGCCTGTCGGGATTTGCGAGCCTGACGATGTGCCTTGCGGTCCTCACCGTGGTATTTTTATTTAATCGTCGAATCGTCGATCCGGAACAATTGGTCTTGGCGACGAAGGGTCCAGTATTGGGCAGTCTCAATAAAATTAATCTTAATCGTTGGAATATACGAAGTATCTGGAAAGATGCCACGGAAAACCCACAACTTGGTTTATATAAAGATTTAATTCGATCGTTACGATTCGACATCAGTAGGCGTTCATTAGCGAATAACGATAAGATTCTGGGTATTACAAGCTTGAAGCCTGGTGCCGGAAAATCATTTTTAGCGGTCAGCCTTGCTTACGCTTTTGCACTCACAAGTAAGAAAGTCCTGCTTATCGGAGGCGATCTCAGCGGACTAACCGACAAACCATCCGCCGCTCGAAACGGCGTGGAAAAAGGACAACAAGAATTTGAAACATTTCTCGTTAAACGCGAAATTCAGGTTGAGGAACTCATTACGGTTCTGACACGTAATAAAGAGAACGCTTCGCTGTTTGAACTGCAAGATAGTCAGACTCTTCAAAGCGGATTTCGCACACTGAAGGAAACATTTGACTTTATTGTTATCGATATCGATAGTTTTCAACATGTTAATCATGCCAAGGAATGGCTGATGTTTTCGGATTTATGTATAGGAGTATTTGAATCCGGTGATAAGATATCGGAAAACGAACACGATTTTGTGAGTTATATCCAACGTCACAAAGGCTTTTTAGGCTGGGTGCTTAATAAGGTCAATGTTAAGCAAGTCGGTAACTCAGATAGTTAAGTCAGTTAACGCTGGATTTGTTCCTCAAGACATATGTTGTAGCTCGTATCAAGGATTGACACCGCATGAAAGGTTTGATAAGTATCGGTAATTCTACGCTGATGAGGAGCTTGCTTCCTATTATTTTCATTGTTGTAAGTATTGCGCTCGGCTACACGACTAGTGAAATTGGAATTTATGCGCCTATAGGCGTTATTTTGGGTAGCATAGGTATTGTGTTTTGTATCTTGTTATTCAAGAATCCCGTCTGGGGGCTTTTTGCTACACTATCATTTTGTTTTGTCATCTCCTTGATCACCAGAGAGCTTAGGCTGACTATTCAACTTGGATTGGGGGTTGAATTACTGCTTATCCTTACTTGGTTGGCCGCTTTTTTTAACAAAGCAAAAAGTAATTGGGCAAACGTTCAAGGCAAAGGAGATGTCTTGGCATTGGTGATTTTGTGGTTTTCAATTAGCGTGTTTGAAATCGTAAATCCGACGGCCCCGAATATAATGGGATGGATACATGAGGTACGTAATACCGCCTTAAATCTCTTGCTCATTATTCCACTTACGATGATTTTGTTTACAAAAAAACAACATCTCGACATATTCCTGAAAATAATCATCGTCTTTTCCGTACTAGCGGCCTTAAATGGTATTAAGCAACTCCATATCGGGTTGTTTCCTGGCGAAATGAGATTCTTGGCCAATTCGCCTACCCACATGGTTTTCGGTAAGATTCGCGTGTTCTCTTTTTTTACGGATGCGGCAGGATTCGGAGCATCTCAAGCACATATCGCATTATTATGTTTTATGCTGGCAGCCGCGCCATTGAAGCAATGGAAGCGAATTGTGTTGGTGTTGATTGGGGCACTCCTCGTCTATGGAATGTTGATTTCGGGAACGCGTGGCGCCCTTTTTGTCTTCTCCGGTGTAGTAGTCGGCTTATTCTTGACCAAACAATTCAAATTGCTGCTGTGGGGCGGTTTAGTTGTTTTGGGTATGGTGCTTTTCTTGAAGTTTACAATGATCGGGCAGGGGAATTATCACATTCGGCGACTGCGTACAGCGGTTAATCCGCAGGAAGACGCTTCATATCGGGTTCGTTTAAATACGCAGGAACAGTTGCGTAGCTATCTTAGTACAAGACCGTTTGGTGGGGGACTAGGGACAATAGGAGCCAATGGGAAAGAGTTCAATCCTTCAGGATACTTAGCGTCACTCGAGCCCGACAGTTATTGGGTTAAGGTGTGGGCGATGTATGGAATCGTCGGACTTGTAATCTGGTTTGCTATTATGATGTACATTATGGGCAAATGCTGTGGGATTATTTGGAACATTCGGGACCCAGTGCTTCGCATCAAGTTGGTAGCACTAGTTTCGGGCACCATAGGTATTTTTGTTTCGAGTTATGGCAATGAAATAATCAACCGTGCGCCGCCTTCAATTATTGTCTATATGTCTTGGGCAATTATCCTGGTCGCATCGAAGTGGGATAGTGAGGATAGCATCGAAGGAAAGCAGGGAGGCGATCGGGTGAAAAATTCGTCGGTGATAATTTAACAAACATTGAAAGATGCCTTTTGAAATATTCGTAATTCCCGGGATTATTGCTTTCCTTATAGGCTTTGGCATTGGAAAAAAAGTTCGCCATGTTCCAGAACAAAGGAGCGACAAGTAATATGGTTAATCAAAACATCGTTATTGTTGGTCAGCAGCCCTGGGATACTATGCTCGGAAGCAATTGTAAAGATATCGCTTTAGAGTTTAGTAAACAAAATAAAGTGCTTTATGTCAATTCACCCTTAGACCGATACACGTCGTTATTAAGCCGTAATATGGCTGAAATTAAAAAACGACTGCGAATTATCAAAGGGAGGGAGTCGGGTCTTTTTGAAGTTAAACAAAATTTGTGGACATTATATCCCGATATCATCGTCGAATCTGTTAATTGGATGGATAATGTACCACTTTTCAATGCGTTTAATCGTCTTAATAATAGGCGTTTTGCAGAGCGGATAAAGCGCTGTTTAAGTCATTTAGGATTTGATGATTTCATTCTTTTTAATGACAATGAAATTATCAAATGTCACTACTTGCAGGAATATCTTAAACCTAGCTTAAGTATATATTACTCCAGGGATTTCATCATTGCGGCACCATATTGGAATAAACACGGTAGCCGGTTGGAGCCTCTTATCATCGGGAAAAGTGATCTGTGTTTGGCTAACTCGGTATTTCTTACAAATTACTGTAAGCAGTATAACGAAAAATCTTATTTTGTAGGGCAAGGATTCAATGACCATTTGTTTAATGGTATCATCGGTCAGAAGCCACCAGAATTAGCAGGCGTAAGTGGAAAAATTATCGGTTACGTAGGTGTGTTGCATAGCAGCCGCCTGGACATTGAATCGATGGTTTTTATTGCAGAAAAGCGACCTGACTGGACACTCGTATTAGTTGGTCCAGAAGATGTTGTTTTTAAACAGCATAGACTCCATAACCTTCCCAATGTCTTGTTCGTCGGAATGAAAGACGTCTGTGAATTGCCCAACTATATCAGTTATTTCGATGTGTGTTTGAATCCCCAGTTTTTGACACCATTGACAATCGGTAATTACCCCAGGAAAGTCGATGAGTACTTGGCCATGGGCAAACCGGTTGTTGCATTACAGACCCATGCCATGGAAATGTTTTCGGCGGTTACCTACCTGGCGGCTAGTAACGAAGACTATGTGAACTTGATCGAGTTAGCCATTGAAGAAGATAGTGTGGCTTTGCAAGAAGCGCGTAAGGCCTTTGCTCGTCAGCACACGTGGGAAAATTCTGTTCATACAATCTATCAAGCAATTGCGGAGGTGAGAAAAAAAAATGAGTATTGAGTCCGTTCTGTTTCCCATTTGGGTCGCTGTACAGGCCGTCATCGGCGTTCACCTGATGTTTCCTTTGTTTCTCTATGGACTATCGAAGATCGGTATGAAGCGGAAGGCGCTAACGGTGCAGCCTGCTACGCGGGTTGGCGACTATGCTATTATCGTTACGGCATATGAACAGACCGATATGCTGCCCAATGTCGTGACATCACTGCTCGCACTTAAACATCAAAACTATATAATTTACGTGGTTGCAGATAACTGTGACGTGTCATCGTTGTCATTCGACGATGACAAAGTCGTGTTATTGCGTCCTGAATCTGTGTTGAAAAGTAATGTCCGTTCGCATTTTTATGCAATAAACCGTTTTGTGAGGCAGCACGATCGACTGACCATCATCGATAGCGATAATTTAGTCGATCCCGAATACCTGAATGAACTTGATCGATCATTTAGTCAAGGTTTTAAGGCCGTCCAAGGCGTTCGAAAGGCTAAAAATCTTGATAGTATGTATGCAAACCTGGATGCAGCTCGCGATCTATACTACCACTTCTACGATGGGAGGGTTTTGTTTGATGCCGGATCGTCAGCGACGTTAGCGGGTTCGGGAATGGCGTTCACGGTCGGTTTGTACAAGGATTGTTTTGAAAAACTTGACGTAGAGGGGGCTGGGTTTGACAAAATATTGCAATACAAAATCGTTAGTCGAGGTGAACGAATTTGTTATAACGAACACGCGATCGTGTTCGATCAAAAAACAAGCCACGCCGATCAGCTTGTAAAACAGCGGGCGCGTTGGATCAACACTTGGTTTAGGTATTTCAGTTTCGGCTTCAGCCTGGTCCTATTAGGCTTGTCGAAGCGAAACACCAACGCGTTATTGTTTGGAATAGTGCTACTAAGGCCGCCTTTATTTGTTTTTTTAATTCTATCGTTGACCTTTTTCGCAATCGAATTGTTTCTGGGTGGTTGGGGTTGGATGGCATGGGCGATGGGATTTAGTTTATTTATCGTAGGTTTTTTTCTTGCTCTTCATGAATCGCGGGCCGACGGTAAAATCTATCGATCGCTTATCAATATACCCGTATTTATGTTTTATCAAGTTATCGCACTAATTAAATCTCGAAAAGCTAATGCGATTTCAGTTGCGACAAGACATCGTAAGCATGAATATCATTAATATTAGTGTTCGTATACTGTTATTTAAGTCGTCATTTAAATGAAAATTGCTATTCACCATACACCGGGCACATTCTCGAATCGATGGATTCAACATTGTCAGCAACATGGTATTGACTATCAAATCGTGAACTGTTTTGATCAGCATATCATCCCTCAATTGAGCGGTTTCGATGCGCTGATGTGGCATTATTACCACGATGATTTTAAAGCGTCGTTATGTGCCAAACAGTTGTTGTTTTCCTTAGAGCAAAGGGGAATGGTGGTCTTTCCAAATTTTTATAGCAACTGGCATTTCGACGATAAGGTGGGACAAAAGTATTTGATGGAGGCATTTCAAGCCCCGCTCATACCGTCTTATGTTTTTTATGACAAACAAGAAGCGATAGGCTGGGCACGAACCACCACCTATCCGAAGGTTTTTAAAATTAGGCGTGGGGCCGCAAGTGCGAATGTCAGGTTGGTGAGAAATTATGAGGAATGCATTAAATTAATCAATCAAGCGTTTGGTAGGGGCTTTGGCCAATTTGATCCTATCGAAGCGTTTAAAGATCGGATTCGGAATTTTCGGGAAAGTAAAGATATTATGGAACTCGCTAAAGGTGTTGGTCGGTTCTTTCGAAAACCAGACTATGCACGCAAAGCCGGTCGTGACCTAGGTTACGCTTACTTTCAAGACTTCATCCCAGGAAACGATTTCGACATCCGGCTGATCGTAATTGGAAACCGCGCTTACGGAATGAAGCGAAAAGTAAGAGCGGGCGATTTCCGCGCTTCAGGAAGTGGTCATTTTGTTTACGACGACATAGGCGAGGACATATTGCGTATCGGATTTGAAGTGTCAAAACGAATGAAGCTACAATGTGTGGCGTACGATTTTGTCTACCATGGTGATATCCCGTTAATCGTCGAAATCAGTTTCGGCTTCGGAATTAAAGGATCGAGTAAGTGTAAGGGGTATTGGGATTCGGATTTGGTTTGGCATGCAGGTGATTTCAATCCCCAGGGGTGGATGGTCGACGCCGTGCAGGACGAAATTATGAGACGAAAGAATAGCTGAGAGGTTATACGATATTAGGATGTTGATAGGTCGAAAACAAGCGCTTTTGTATATCGCTATCTTTATAGGTGCCGTTGTCTTGATATTCAAATCAAGACGATGGATGCATTGGTTAAAAAATGTAGACCTCTCATTATTGAGTGGGAGGCGTGCGCTTATTGACGAATTAGCGGAGACCGTCATTCCGCGCACCGATACTCCTGGGGCCAAAGATGCTCAGGTCGGTGATTTTATCGTAAGGATGGTAAAAAAAGGGCTCTCAAAGTTTGAACAACATACATTTTTAACAGGATTGGATGATATCGAGAACTATAGCCTTAGGAAATATCGCCAACAATTTCTAGATTGTACGGTTGCTCAGCGTATTCAAGTGCTCCGGCATTTTGAAGAAAGTGAAACGCAATGGTCTTTTGACCTGCTGCAGAAAATCGAAAAGAAGCTTTTCGGGCGTTCTTTTATTAGATTACTTAAATGGTTGGTAGCCGTAGGCTATTGCTCATCCGAACTTGGCGCTACAAAGGCCTTGGCGTACGATTACATACCGGGGGAGTACAACGGATGCATTTCGCTAGAACACGGACAAAAGGCGTGGGCGATTAGTTAAATAAAAATAAACTATTGTGACTGAAGTTCGAAGAACACATAGAAGATGGTTTGAAACTGGCCATCTCACGTTGGGCCTTAAGGAAAGGTCAGTGAAAGGTGGGGCAAATACGATATTTGCACAGTTTTTCTCGTTTGGCACCAATATGATTTCGACCGCGGTTATGGCTCGACTTGTGAGTCCTGAGGGCTTTGGAATTGTCGCAATGGTCACTGCAATTACCGGGTTTGTCGTGATCTTTAAAGATCTGGGCTTTTCTACCGCTGTCGTTCAAAATAAATCCGTCTCCCAAAAGCAGGTCAGCACCTTGTTTTGGCTGAATATTCTGTTTAGTCTTGGCATTGCCTTGATTGTTCTCGCCCTCGCGCCAATACTGGTGTCATTCTACCACGAGCCAAGACTTTTCGACATTACAATCGTGTTTGCGCTAAGTATTTTTATAAGTGGATTTTCATTACAGCATAGTGCGCTGATGAAACGGCAAATGAGGTTCAAGCGCCTTTCAAAAATCCAGATGTTGACCGCTGGCATTAGCCTGTTGCTGGGAATAGGTCTCGCCGTAATGGGGTTAGATTATTGGGCCATTGTTGGTGCAAGTGTGATGCAAACGCTCTTGAATGTTATCTTGCTGTGGGCCTTTTGTGACTGGCGGCCGCATTTTACGTTTGACGTTTCAAGAGTTAAGCACCTAATGCGATTCGGAGCAGGTATTACAGGATTTGATTTGGTAAACTATTTTTCCAGAAATGCCGACAATGTACTTATCGGTCGTTTTGCGGGGGCTGCGGCTCTGGGTTTGTATAGCAAATCCTATCAGCTTTTAATGCTGCCAATTACGCAGCTAAGGATGCCTCTTAATACCGTGACCCTACCTGCGTTAAGTGCTCTGCAGCATAATAAATCCAAATATGCAGAGTTTTACAGACGATATGTATTCATTTTAGCCTTCTTCTCCATGCCTTTGGTCGCTTGCTTAGCGGTTTTTTCAAAGGAGATTGTTTTGATCGTGTTGGGGGACGATTGGGTCGAGGCAGGTTATATTTTTCAGCTGCTGGCATTCGCCTCATTTATACAACCGGTCGCCGGTTCTAAAGGTGTTGTAATGATCACAACGGGACAGACTCGGAAGTATTTCGCTTGGGGAGTAGTTAACGCCGTATTTACAGTCGCTGGTTATTTAATCGGTGTGCAATGGGGTATATCCGGTGTCGCAATCTCCTATATAATTGTCAATTATTTTTTGCTGCTTCCTTCACTATATTGGTGTTTTGAAGGTACGCCTATCTCCGTCGGCATGTTTTTTGGTGAAATCTTACATCCGTTTCTTTTCTCGGTGATAAGTGCAGGCGCTAGCATTTTTGTGAAATATTGTTTTGCCGATCTGCCTCAATTGGCATTGGTCATTGCCGGTTTTAGTGCAGGTGCCCTAGTGTATATTGCATTGTGGTTTACGTCAGCCCATGCTAGAACCAAGTTCAAAGCAGTTATGGAAATTAGAACGTTGATTTTTAAATAAGTGATATGCTGGAAAATAAGAAACGAATATTAATTATTGGGGCTAACTTTTCGAACAAAGGGGCGGAGGCCATGTTGAAAACCGTTAGGGAACAGTTCATTGCGCAATACGGGGACGTTGTGTGTTATATGTTATGTAGAAACTATGAACGCGACTTAGCTATTAAAAACGAATTTATCCCGGTTTGTAGGAAGCGTCAAGGTCGTTTTGTACGTAAATTCAAATCGTATTCTTATCGAGCCAAAAGTAAAATTTATCGGCTTTTCTATGGTAAAAATAAGCCTTGGTATTTTGAGTTTCCTTTTATTGAAATCCAGCGTATTATAGATGAGCTCGACGCAGTTCTTGATGTAAGTGGCTTTGCCTATGCGGATTCTTGGGGGGTGCCGATGATTCAAGAAACGAATAGGCTTGTTGATCTGTGTAAAGCGAAAGGCGTTCGGTTTTATTTTCTACCCCAAGCTTGGGGCAGCTTTGAACAGCCGGATGTCGCTCGATCGATTAAAAAGATGTTACCTAAAGCTAACAAATTTTATGCGCGAGACGTGGTCTCTAGGCAGCATATTGCAAGGGCCCTTGAAGTCGACGAAACGGTGGTTCCAATTTCGCACGACATCGTGTTTTCTTTTCAAGGCAAATATCCTGCAAATGCTATAAATGGAAGGTTTGAGCGGAAGAGCAACCGAATGCTGATTGGGATATCGCCGAATTTACGGGTTTACGAAAAGGCGGCAGGCATCGATATGGAAAATCAGTATAGCCAACTATTGACAAAGGTTATACGCTACTGTATTGAGGAATTGGACGCAGATGTGCTTTTAGTTCCCAACGAGATTTTCCCGCATAAGACCAATCAGCATGACGATCGGTATTTATGCCGATTACTCTATAATCATATCAATCAACGCGACCGGTGCCTCATCGTTGACCATTATGCATCAGCAGAAGAGATCAAGTTTCATATAGGGCAACTTGACGTTTTAGTCGGCTCTCGATTCCATGCATTGATTTTTGGTTTTCTTCAAGCCATTCCCGTTATGGCAATTAGCTGGTCACATAAATATAGGGAGTTATTCGCCTTATTTGAAATGGAGGAATTTGTGCTTGAGTCCGAAGCGATCAGCGACGTTTCGATAGTATTGGCGAAGCTTGAGCAATTGATTGCTCAAGGGGATTTGTTAAAGGAACGAATAGCAAGCAGGTTACCCGCATTGGGATCCGACATTGATGGTCTTTTCCGGCGGCTTTTGATTTAAATGACATGATGTAATTGCTTGGCTCTTGTTAACTTTGGTTTTATGTAGTGACCGAGGGTAGAGCAATACAACATAATAATCATTCAGTTTGATGAGTAGCTTGAGTTTTGTTTTTGTGAGTTTGCAGCGTATAAATACGGATCGTGAATCGACGTCAACTGCAATTGCTAAGGAACTAGCAAAAGTACATAATGTTTTATACGTGAATCCACCAATAGATAGACGGACGTATTGGTTCGGTAGCGATGATCAATACGTGGCCCAGCATATTGATTTAGTCAAGAGGAAAAACGTATCGAATCATCTGGAAAAAGGAGAAGGCAACCTATGGGTTTTAACGCCGTTAAATATTATTGAATCAATTAATTGGATTCCAAGTACCCGCATTTTCCGTTTCTTAAACAAACGAAACAACGGGATCTTTAGTCGGGAGATCAGAGAGGCACTGAATCAAATCGGCTTCAGCGAATTCATTCTTGTGAACGATAAAGACATCTTCAGAAGCTTTTATTTGAAGGAACTGTTGCGCCCTCGGCTTTGTGTTTATTTGGACCGGGATTATATCGTAGGTATGGACTACTGGAAACGGCATGGGTCAAAGTTAGAACCGGATCTTTATGCAAAATCAGATTTGGTATTGTGCAATTCACCCGGCTTCACCCAGCGAGCGTTAAGATATAATAAAAAAAGCTTTTATATCGGAAACGGAACTGACACGACGCTTTTTGATCCAACCCGTCAGTACGAGATTCCTTATGACATGAAAATGCTGACAGAGCGCCCCATTGTTGGCTATATCGGCGCGCTGCTAGATATCCGGCTTGATATTTCACTTCTCGTGTACCTAGCAAAATCACGTCCGGATTGGAACTTTTTATTGGTTGGCCCGGAAGACGACGTTTTTGCGAATAGCGAACTACATGCCTTACCCAATGTCTTTTTTCTTGGTAAAAAGGATAACAGCTTAGTTCCAGCATACATCCGATATTTTGACGTTTGCATTAACCCCCAGATCAGAAATTCGATCACTGAGGAAAATTTTCCGCTGAAAATCAATGAGTATTTGGCAATGGGAAAGCCAACGGTTGCCACCACAACCCACTTTATGCAGCAAGTTTTTAGTTCGGTCGTGGGCTTGGCGTCAACCAAAGAGGATTTTTTACATTATATTGAGCGATATATCGAAAGCGATACGCAAGATTCGGTGCAAGCCCGTATAGCGTACTCGCAGTCATTTAGCTGGGATAGGATATCACAAAATGTCGTTGAAATTATCGAAAATCAATTGAGTACCACAAATGAAAAAAAAGGGTATGAAGATCAGGCATAGGCTTTATATGCTAAAAGAACGATTCAAAGCCGACGTTCTCGTGCCTGTTTGTCGAAAAAGTAACTTTCTTAGCGATTTATATTACTTTTTGTTCTCCAACGAGTTCACCCGTGAGCACCGTAAAGTGTTGAATGGAAAGTATCTTCATATGCAGGCGCTAAAGAAGAATCAACCCAATGCGTTTCACTTACGGAGACAAATTCACCGCTTAGAGAAGGGGCTGATTATGAAGAATAGACGTAGGGTTTTTGCATTGGATTATATTTTAGATACCGTTAAAAACTACAAGATAATCACCGAAGGCATGGAGAAACAATCGATTCCAACAGACCTGGGGTTACTTCAGTGGGCGTCTGCAGTCATACAAAACTATTTTTCGAGTGTTGATGATCATGTGATCATCGCCAAAGCCAAAGATATATTTTATAGTACCCAGCATCAATGTGAGATTACGAATGACCATGTACCTTATATAAAGCGCAGCATAAAGCAAACGTCCGTGACTTTTGATGGCTTATTTTCTTTAGCACTGCAGCGGCGCTCAGTAAGATGGTATTTAAATAAGCCTGTTGATAGATCGTTGATAGAACAGGCTGTTTCTATTGCCAGCATGTCTCCCAGTGCGTGTAATCGCCAACCGTTTGAATTCCGTGTGTTCGACGCTGAGGAAATAAAGAATAAGGTTGGGTCTGTGCCAATGGGAATCAGGCCATTTTACCAACAAATACCGGTTTTCGTTGTCGTTGTCGGGAAATTAAGTGCATACTTAAGTGAAAGAGACCGCCACGTGATATACATTGATGGCGGACTTGCAGCCATGTCATTTATGTTAGCATTGGAAACACTGGGATTGAGTTCGGTTCCGATAAACTGGCCCGATATCGAGCGCTTTGAGCGAAAGATGGAAAAGTTGCTCGGTTTGGCTGATGACGAGCGCCCAATTATGTTGATCGGAGTTGGCCACGGTGACTTGGATAGTTTGATCCCATTTTCACAAAAAAAATCAAGTCAAGTCCTCATCAAATATAATTAAATAGAATCCATCACATATGTACCTCAATACCTATATAGGCCAGGCACATCATTATGACGCGATTGTGATCGGTTCGGGGATAAGTGGGGGCTGGGCGGCAAAAGAGCTCACTGAAAGGGGCCTCAAAACATTGTTGCTAGATCGCGGCCGAGATGTCAGACATGTTGTGGATTATCCGACCGCGATGATGGATCCGTGGAATTTTGACCTTCGTTTGTTTAATCCCATCAGCGATCAACAAGAGAATCCCATCCAAAGCATGGGATACAACCAAGGGGACAAACTGTTTTATGTAAACGATAAAGTGCATCCCTACATTCAGGAAAAATCATTTACCTGGCATAGGGGATATCAGGTTGGTGGTCGGTCACTTACTTGGGGAAGACAGTGTTACCGTTTGAGTGATCTTGACTTTGAAGCGAATATCGCCGAAGGAATTGGCGTGGATTGGCCTATCCGGTATCGAGACCTAGAGCCATGGTATAACTATGTCGAATCCTATATTGGTGTAAGCGGTAGAAGGGATCACCTTGATCATTTGCCTGATGGACCGTATTTGCCTGCCATGGAACTGAATTGTGTGGAACGCCATCTCGAGACTAGCATAAAACAAACGTATGGCCGTGTTCTTACAGTGGCTCGTGTCGCAAACCTGACAAGGGGCTGGAATGGCAGGGGACCATGCCGTTACCGGAATCTTTGTTCGCGCGGTTGTCCTTACGGCGGATATTTCAGCAGTAACAGCGCTACTATACCGCAGGCGCTGCAAACCGGCAATCTGACGCTACGACCATTTTCGATCGTGACGGAGGTTTTATACGATGAGGCAACAAATAAAGCGAAGGGTGTGCGTGTTATGGATGCCAATACGCATCACGTTGTCGAATTTTATGCCAGGATTATTTTTATAAATGCTTCAACGATACCGACTGCGGCCATTCTACTCAATTCCAAATCGCGACGGTTTCCCAATGGACTAGGTAATGATAGCGGACAGGTGGGGCGTAACTTAATGGACCACCATTCGTCAGCAGGGGCAACGGGTACGTATGAAGGTTTTCATAATCAATATTACAAAGGCCGCCGGCCCTGTGGCTTTCTGATACCTCGTTTTAGGAATTTAGGAGATAAAAAAAGTGCCGTTGACGGGTTTGTAAGAGGATATCAGATCCAAGGTATGGGTAGACGAATGGACTGGCAGGATAAGGCGAATAATCTGAGCGGATTTGGCAAAGAGTTCAAAGGGAACTTATTAGCACCAGGGCCCTGGACAGTTTGGATGGGCGGTTGGGGCGAATGCCTTCCTTACCAGGACAATGTCGTAACCTTAGATCGTGTCAAAAAGGATCAATGGGGACAACCTTTGATTAAAATCGCATTTTCCTTTAGGGAAAATGAACGTGCGATGCGTTCCGACATCCAACAACAGGCTTTTGAGATGTTGGAGAGTGCCGGCTTCGAAAATATCAACACTTTCAATTATCACAAATCCGGCGGAAGTACGGTGCACGAAATGGGAACAGCTCGTATGGGTTATGATCCCGAAACGTCGGTTTTAAATCGTTTCAACCAATTGCACGACGTAAAGAATGTGTTCATAACAGACGGAAGTTGTATGACTTCGTCAGCTTGTCAGAATCCATCCTTAACGTACATGGCACTGACAGCTAGAGCGTGCGATTATGCGTTCAATCAATTAAAACGGGGAGTATTGTAATGATCCTTTGTGGGACCGTACTAAGGGAGCAGCGGTGGTCGGAGGCACTTTTGCGATAGCTTAGCAACTTATTTACTCAGGAATATGGCGTTATAAATTTTTCTGGCGCCCTTGTAAAACACAGTATCTTTTATCGGTCTCAGGGACTGGTTAAGGCGATATCGTTGCAATGCGCGCTTACTAAACCTATACTTCAATCCTTCTTCGATCGTATAAACACATGGATTGCAAACACCGCATGGCTCATTATTTTTTGGAGAGTGGCAAAACCATGTTTTATTCATAATGTCAATGTAATTCATTTCTTCAGCCCACCGCTTCATTTCCAATTTGTTGGCATTTAGGATAGGAAAGTGATAATTGCCAAATATCTTAACCAGACTGTCAGTTGAAGCATCTCGGTCTAAAACAAAATAATCACCTATTAATTCATTTCGCTTCTTTGTCAAATCGCCGTGTTTTTTTATGATTGAAAATGCTTTATCATCTTGGTGAATAGTTAATTCTAAGCCTTTGACCATTGTAGCGAATCTCGCAAGCCAATCATATTGACTGCCAAAGAAATCTGTCGTTAGTATGTTATTATACGCGTCAGTTACACTCTGGTCTTTTATAATATCGGTAACTTTTAGCAAAACCAAATCCAAAATTGTGCATCTTGTTTCCGGGTGCTTTCGGATTTCCTTGGTAATTATATCGATCGCTTTTAATTCGAAATCCCGGGATTTTCGCTTGTTTCGAATGAGATAATAAGGCTGAATAGTAACCGGCTTATTCGCCAATTGCAGGATTCGATATGTCGAATCCCATCCTCCCGTCCAAAGAATATTAACTTTTTCCATAATCGTCCAATTGGTGCGTTAACTTAAGACTTTATTGGACTTTTCCAAAGCGTCTCCCACCCCAAATCGGAAAAGCACGGACCTTGGGTTGCCTCGGAAAATTTTATACCATTATGGTTCCCATTCCATTCCATAATCCGTACGTCATTTCTATGATCGACAATCATGTCCCAGCCGATACATCTCGCTAGCGGTATCGATCTGTGTAGTGATAACGCAGTCGAAATGCATTTATCAAAATGGGGTATTTGCCTTTTTGCAAATCGTATACCGGTATCAGGGTGCTTATCCGTAGTCGTCCAATTCGGCATGAATCCCTGCTCGTAAAGTTCCCCGGTTTTCAAATCGACAGGAATGGATATACGAGACTCCGAATTGATATGTGTATCTATGCTACGACCTATTCTGAGAAAACATGCGCGTACTGTGCAGTTCCCCTGATCATCTACCGTGGTTGTGAGACGTATGGTGGCGACTGAATTTGGCATGAACTCCTGAAAAAAATCATGCTGATTGATGTAGGCTTGAATCACACCATTACCCAGCTTTTTTATCTTATCGACGTCAAAGCCTGACTTTTCAAAGAATGAAATACCCCAGCCCCGTACGGAATTGTCTAGTTTAAAGGCGATTTTATCTGAATCTTTAAAGACATGTTCTTTTACTTTTTCCGGCGAAAGAACCTCGTAATTAGTTGAAAAAAACAGGCCGTTGGCATAATATGCGCGATCTGGAAAAAGGGGCTCATGAAATAGGATGTTTGTCAGCGATTTAAGATTTGCGATTTTTCCGTAATCGCCTTTCAAGGCAGGAACCACAATCTTTCCATAATAATTGTCAGGTATCCAACCCTCTTTAAATGAATCAGATACGGCGCAATAAACATAGAGCCAAGGCGCATAACCCTTCCATCCCAGTACATCGCTTGCATATTCGTTTGAAAGCCTGATCATTTTCGGATCAGTTTTCCCTTTTACTGATTCGATGGATTTTAAGGTCTTATTCGCGGAATCATTTAGTGCCTTATGATATTCATAAGTTAAATAGCGTTGGACGATCTCTTTTACTTTTTTTCGGTTCATAATCGTTGCCTATTCAGATAAGTTTTATTTGTGTGATCTTACATCATCCCGCCCGGTTCTGGCCCGTAGTGTCAAAGGGTTGTATATCTCGCGTTAAAAAACATACCTGGTCGGTTTATTACGTCAGTTCTTTGACGTTTTGGTGTCATGTTGCGGCAACGGTTTAAAAAGCGAGAAAAAACGCTTGGATTCCTTACGGATCCGATTAAATAGTATTTTAGCAAAACTTCCTTCCGATTGTAAGGTCCGCGGAGCGGTCCAAACGCGCGAACGGCTGGACTTCATTTGTTTGATTTTGCCGTATTGCATCAGGTCAAAACACATCCTGCCGTCTTCCCCCCGTACGTTGTGATCTACAAAGCCGATCGTGCGCCCAATCTCGGCAATATATCCCATGCTCATCCCATAGGCATTCAGATAGGGCCGTTTGAAGTGCCTCAATTCGGCGATCGTATCTTTCATTTTTTCGAGTAAAAACAATTTCCAACGGGGATATTCACGGCTGGCAATAAATGAGTATCGGCCGTATGTACACACCACATTGGGTTTCTTTAATACGTTGACCATATCGTCTACCCATGATGGGGGATACAGACAATCCGCGTCGGCCAGCAGAATGTATTCTCCCCGGGCCTGCTGTTGCCCCAGCTCCCTTGCGGGTCCAGGGCCCTGAATGGGTTGTAGAAAGGTCCTGACATCGAGTTGTTTTAGCGTTAATTCGGTATGGTCGGTTGAATTGTTGTTTACGACAATGATCTCAAGCGGCAACATCGTTTCCATCCGCGACAAGGCGTCAACACAATTCAATATATTTACTTCCTCGTTCCAGGCTGCTATAACAATAGAAACCACCGGTATGTCGCCTTGCAGCCGTTTGAGCCTGGTATTTATTTGTGCAAACAACTGGCCGGGGATTTCCTCAAAGCTACTGAATGGATGATTACAGTTGTGAACCCATTGTGGAATACGAAGTGTGCTCATTTTCTAGTTTGTTAATGCTAACGAGGATATATATTATGTGAATGGCTAAATTTATTGAGGCTGATAGGGCTTATAACGTACGCGTACCGGCTCAAAATTGATACGGAGATCAATCATCTCATCGATTTCGGTATTGGATACAAAAATGCCTTTGTCCGCTTTTTCCTTAAAAATCTTTCTATTCTCCTGGTCATAGTAATCCCAGTCCTTGCCGTTCTCGCCTAGATTTTTGATTTTTTCATCGCGCGAATTACTGATATATTTCAGGAAATTGTCTATCTGTACTTTTTTGTAAGTCATTCCGGTTTTTACAGCCCGCTCACGAAGTTCGTAGTCTTGGAAACCGGTGGGGTGGAAATTTTCTGAATATCCTCCCAGCTTCAAGAAATTTTTCCTGCTTAATGCGATCCGGCCAACCGTGCCCCACAGCGGATCCCGTTTGAATTGCACGATACTGTTTTCCCCCAGGGTATTAAACAGATAGTTCAGGTAAAAGGCAAAGTCTTTCCCGGTAAAATTATCTCCATCTAAATTGCAGACAATATCTCCCGTGGCAAAATAGTGTGCGAGGTTTTTAGCTTTGGAAGCGTGAAACGTTTTCGGTTCCGTCGTGTGAACGTATCGTAAAATACCGCTATCAATGTAACTTTTGAACTCTTCCCTGATGAAGGTATCCAAATTGTCGCTTGAATTATAATTGACCAAGCAAACCTCCAGATTTGGGTAATCAATGTTATCCTGAATATTCTGCAACAAGGTCCTTTCCAACTGGTAAAGCCGGTTCATGCAGGTAATACACAACGATATTTTATAGTATTTCAAGTTTGGAGCGTAGATTTCGTCAGGAAGCTTTTCGAATTTCAACTTTCTTAGTTTACTATCTCGAATTTCGCGGAGGCGCTTTTCCCAGCTGCGTGGAATGATTCGCGATACTAATAAACTGAATGTAGACATTAATGATTTGTTTTTATTTCAAAAAAATAGATACCCGTTTCCAGCAATCTCGGGATGCCCCTTTCAAGGGGCCTTTAATATTTGGATGGTCAAAAATAGGACTGTGTCGTCGAAGTTGACTGCAAACTGCCGAACAATACTTTTTATTGTAGATGAAATTCTACAATTAAATGGGCATACCGCGGTTACTCCACTGCCCCGATGGATGGCGAATTGATATTTCGCTGTTGGTTATAAAAGTCGATATGCAATTGGTTGGATACACCGGCTCGGTAGGCTCGCGAATTTGAGGATAATCTAAACGCTTTTTCGTCAAGAATTCCAGCCGATTTGGCATCTTGAAAATACAAATTATTGCTTTCACGGAGCTTGTCCAGCTCCATCGATAAGTAGCTGACAATAGGGCTCTTTGGGTGTGGGGTAGGTAGGTTATAAGCCAGGTTATTGTAGACTTCGCATGTGCCACCAAGCAGGCGATAGGCATCCAGCACCACGCCATACCAGTCTTGCGAGAGGTTAAGGCGCCCACAGGTATTATGGTAGACCTTTACATTGGCATAGGTGGTTTGTTGTGGAATCATCATCCGCGCAAAGGATTGCGTTTCGAATGCGGAATATTTCCTGGAACTGAAAACAATGTTGTTAAAAATGTGGACCTCTTTGGGCGTATTACCTACGCTGACCGCCCAGGCCCGGATGGCGTTGCCCTGGTGGTTGCTGATGTGGTTATTGTGAAACTTCCCGTTCCCGATTAGGTGGAACATGGCATTGTGATTGTTATTTTGCGTGTTGATGTCGGAAAAAACGTTTCCATAAATATCGTAATCTTCAACCATACCGACATAAATCACATCCCCCGGGGAGGGGCAGTTTGAAACTTCCGTATTGGAGACCTCCAAGTTTCTTACTAAGCCGGTTATACTCGATTCCTTGATGCCGCCCCCGATATGTATCAAACGCCTTGTGTTTGTGGCCTTGATATGCGCAAACTTTATGTCCTGGGCATATGAGCTCACTGAACCATCGTATATTCTGTTGTGATTATAGGAAATCACATAATTGCCTATGTTTTTGAATTCTACGTGCTGGTATACAAAATGGTTAATGCTGCCGCTTAATTCGACTGCCCGATAATTGTTATCCCGGAATATGAAGCCTTTTTGTAGTGCTTTTGTGCCATCGCCTGAGACAATGAGGTGCGAGACGTTCGCGATTGCCATGGTTTTGCGGTCACCAACAAATTCCACCAAGCCTTCGTTTTCAATACGAAAGGGGCACCCGGCGCTGCCGTGAAGGTTTCGAATCACGACCGAATTATATTGCCCCGCTTGGATAGCAATGGTGATCTTGCAGTCGTATTGTCCGGCCTCGCCGTCAATAATTAATTTTCCGCTGCTGTCGCCGGTTAACCTCAGTTTCTGTTCCGGAACGTCCGAGTCCGGGCTTGGCGAATCGGACTCCTCTTCCGCTATTGGCGAAGGGATCACGTTTTTATCGCACGAAAGAAAAAAGCAAACCAAACACAACAATACCGGCAGTAAGCGAAGTCCTGGCAACATTTTGTTTTATCAAAAGGTAGAAAAAAAAATTTTTGTAGTAGAAACACTACAAAAGAAATAAAATATTGTTAATCAGGCAAGTTTTTGTTGGTTTTTTGGTAAAGGTATTCCGGAACACCCGGATGACGCCTGTTCTGAGCGGAAATTTGGTGACCGCTTTAATTCACAATATCATGTGCTAATTCACTGGAATATCTCTCCGCGCCTTTTTTGTTCAGGTGGAAAATGTCCGCATACAATTGAAACTTATCGGTGTAATTGGTATCCTGTGAGTAATCGTAAAATTTAACCGCAGGATACTCCGCTACAATATCCCGGAGTTTTTGGAGTTTAGTGCTGTTGAACGAATTTGAAAAAATGACGGGAGATACAACAACCAGCGTTTTTATATTTTTCTCTCCGGCTTTCCTTAAAAATTGACGGAGTAGTGCGATGGCTTTCTCATCGTAAATATCTTTTTGTTTCTCTTCCGCTGCTGCTTCATGTACGGCATTGGCTTTCTGTAATTTGAATCCTTTTTCTCCCATCGTCCGTTCAAGTGGTAGGTAGCCATTGGCATAATCCGGCAGCTTGTTTTTCAATAGAAAATTGTACAGACCGATAAACAGGGAGGAATTATACGGGTAAATATGGCTGTATAACTTCACAGGTTCCAAATCACTTGAATAGCTCACGTATTTTAGTAGTTCGGGGTGTTCATCGACGTAAGGAAGTAACGCGGAGAGTTTATGGTATTTGGCCTCGCCGGCATTTAATTCCCATGGGCTAACGTCCAGGATAATCATTTTGGGCGTATATCGGTTTAAAATGACTTCCTGTAATGCCGCATAATACGGGATCATCTGTCCATCCATCCCTACGTTGTACACGCTTTTCTTTAGCTTCTCGGATAGGATGGCGGGCGAGTAGTGTCTGATCGCTCTTGAACTTCCAAAAACCAGCACGTCATGTGTTGTGCTGTCCAGTGAATAGGTGATTTGCGAGAATTGTCCCTTTTCTTGGGAAAAATAAAGCTTTTTTAGAACAAATCCTCCAATCCGGTCAACAGCAACAACGAGAAATATAAAGATTAAGAGCCTTTTGGCAAATCGTAGAAACCCGTTCATTTCTGTTAAAATTGAAAGTAAATAAACTGCCCACCACTAAACACGCCGAACAAGAGAATGATGAAGATTAGCGTAACTATGCTTGTATACCTGACCCACATTTTTGGGTGATTCACCAGATTCAACGCTTGTGGGAAATACTCCATTTTAAACTCGATCAAAAAGAGCATTGATATGGCGAAAAGACAATGAGCCATGTTATTTATGCCGCCGGTAAATGGCGTTTGTCCGAATGTCTTTAAGCTTGACAACATCGTAATGGCATCGTCAAACGTATTCGCCCGGAAGAATATCCACGTAACAGACACCAGCAGTATGGTGATCGTGATGTTGATAAATCCGGGCAGTTCGTAGGTTATGCCCCATTTTTGCTTCAATCGGTCGAATATGCTTGCCGTTATCAGAAAAATACCGTGAAGAAAACCCCATATCACAAAATTATAACTTGCACCGTGCCAGATACCACTGATCGTAAAAACGATTAATAGATTCAGATACATCCTCGGCACGGGTACGCGATTACCGCCCAGTGGAATATAGAGATAGTCTCTGAACCACGTCGACAGCGAGATATGCCATCTGCTCCAAAATTCTTTTATTGATTTTGAGAAATACGGTCTGTTGAAATTTTTCATAAGGTCGATACCCATCGTGCGGGCACAGCCGATCGCTATGTCGGTATAACCGGAAAAATCGCAATAGATCTGTACCGCGAAAAAGAGCGAAGCAATGGCTACGGTCGTCCCATTGTGCGACGACGGATGACCAAAGACGGAATCTACGTAGATGGAGAGGCGATCCGCTACCACCAGTTTTTTAAAGAATCCCCAGAGCATCAGTTTTAAACCAGACACCATTTTTTCGTAATCGAACCGTTGTTCGGTATGAAACTGGGGGAGTATGTTCTGCGGTCGTTCAATCGGCCCTGCCACCAGCTGCGGATAGAACATGACGTATAAACTGTAGATACCGAAATGCCGCTCTGCCTTGGTCCTTCCCCTGTAAACTTCAATGGTATAGCTCATGGCTTGAAAGGTATGGAAAGAAAGGCCTATCGGTAGGATAATATCAAGATAGGGGATTGGGTTCTGATAATGGAAATTATTGAGCAGGAGACTTATATTGTCATTTATGAAATTATAATACTTGAATACGCAAAGCACGCCGATATTGGCGATCAGGCTTAGAATGAGAAAGTTTTTACGTCGTTTGCCTTCACTTTTCTCAATCCATATGCCCGCGAAATAATCCACTACAATGGTGCCGCCTAATATCAAAATGTAGACGGGAACAAAAGCCATATAAAAATAACAGCTGGCGCTGAGCAAAAGTATCCAGCGATATCGATGCGGCAATACAAAATATAATGCCGTTACAATTAGGTAAAACGCAACGAAAGCGAGCGAATTAAACAACATGGTCAGCGAGATTTAGACGGTTAGCATGAATTTTTAGGTTTCAATTCGTTTGATCTATTATGGATTTACAAAAGCCACTATCCGTGCACCTCCAGGCCGCCAATCAAAAATAACGCAGCCAACGTAAAATTGATAGCAAAATGCCTGCGATAATTACAATTGTAGTCAAAATTCTACAGCCATTGCCGTTTTAAGCGACCTCAGCCTCCGTTACCCGCTCCACAAGCAAACTTTCGTTGATGCTTTGCTGTAATTTCTCCGCGATGTCCGAGACGGACTCGGGATAGAACAATTGCGTATGCGCATGCTGGACCGGGACGATTTTTAGCTGATCACCGATTATGGGACCCCATCCGTTGGTTTGGTAATCGGCCAGATGCTCGGCTCCCGGTTCATCCGGGCTCCGGAAAAGGTACGCATTGATCCGGTAAGGCATTACGTTGTATTTTCGCTGTGCCAGCGCATGGATAAGCTGTGCCTTACTTCGCCAATAGTCAGGGGGAAACAATTTTTGGTACCATCGCTTATTGATTCTGCCCACGGTATTTTTCAGCAAAACATCCACCAGCAGCAAACCGGCAAATAGGAAAGCCAGTTTCGCGGTGTATTGCTTGATACCTTCTTTGATAACAACCCAATAAAAGCCAAACCAACTCGTGAATCCACCAAATTGGAGTTTCGGCGTAAACGTATCGATCAGTCCGAGAAAATGTACCCGCTTGCCGATGCGCTCAAGCTGCTTGGCCATTTCAAATGCCAAGAGCCCACCCGATGAAAAACCGGCAAATGCATAGGGACCGCCCGGGTTTTGCTCAAGAATGGCTTTCACGTAATGGGCGGCGATTTTTTCCACCGTATTGGCGGCTTCGCTTTTCCCGCTTAACCCCATGCCTTGTATCCCGTACAAAGGTTGGTCGGCGTCCAGATAAGGCAATAGATTTCGCACATACAGGATGTCTAACAGCGCTCCATGCACTACATACAACGGAGGTTTACTTCCTTCCTTTTTTATCGGAATGAGGCAATCCCATTTCATGGGGTCTTGCTTTTCGTCGATCAGTTTTGCCTGTTGTTCGATGGTGGCATTCTCAAACAGGCTGCCGAGCGGCAACTTGATTCCGAAATGCCGGTGAATCTGATTCATCAGCGTTACGGCAATCAGCGAGTGGCCGCCCAAGTCAAAGAAATCGTCTCTGATGCCAATATGCTCGACATGCAGGCAGCTGCGCCATAGCCGAATTAACTTCTCCTGCGTCTCGTTTTCTGCGGCGACCCGGCCATCGGCATTTGATGTTTCCACGGATTGCGTTGCGTTCTCCAGTGCCCTGCGGTCGACTTTTCCACTTTTCGTAAGCGGTACGCTGGGGACGATTGCCCATTCAGACGGCACCATGTAATCCGGAAGTTCCGCCTTCAGTCGTGCAATAACCCGTTGCCGTTCAAATGCTGCACCGGGCCGTACGACTACGCACGCCATGAGTCGCCTGCCATCCGCGTCATCCCGCAATATGACCACCGCTTCCTGTACTTCCGGTTGTTTGGTTAACGCGTGTTCGATTTCACCCAATTCGACGCGAAATCCACGCAATTTGACCTGAGAATCCTTCCTGCCGATGAACTCTATGTTGCCATCCGGCAGCCGACGGGCTAAGTCCCCGGTTCGGTAAATACGCACAAGCGAATCGGTTGTCGAAGCACGAAAAGTGTTGAATCGTTCTGCGGTTTCGGCCGGCGCATTCAGGTAACCTTCGGCAAGCGCAACTCCGGCAATGCAAAGTTCCCCGATGACACCCGGCGGCTCCTCAATAAGCTCCGCATTTAGGATGAAAATATCCGTATTGGCAATGGGTTTCCCGATAGTGGGTAAAGCGGGCCACTCGTCGGTATTTTGAGGCAATTGAAGTTGCGTGACCACATGGGTCTCCGTGGGCCCATATTGGTTAAAAAGGATAGCACCCGTACGTTTGAAGAACGCTGCAATTTGCGGGGTGATCTTCAGCTGTTCACCTGCGGTCATCACCTCTTTCAGCGACAATGGCGTAGGGAGGCTTGCAGCGTGGTCTGCCAGCGATTGCAACGCTACAAACGGTACAAACAAGCGATGGATGTTATTTTTTTGGATATGTTGAAGCAGCTGTCCGGGATCCATTCGTGCTTCATCAGCAATGATCGATAATGTGCCTCCGGTAAGGAGCGTGGAGAAGATTTCCTGAAAGGATACGTCGAACGTCAGGGGCGAAAAATGTAACGTGTTAAAGGCAGCAGTCGCGGTGGATGCCTCGATTTGCCATTTCAGCAGATTGACCAGTGCACGTTGACCCATGCAGACGCCTTTAGGCGTTCCAGTTGAACCGGAAGTGTGCAGAATATAGACAATTCGATCCGGTTCCGATGGAATCAGCGGTGCGTTGGTATCGGACGCTGCACATTGGCGAATCAGCGATTCGATGGTCAAGTGCTTTTCCACCGTCGCGAATGCGAATGGACCGCCCTCTTCGCTGATGACCGTTTTCAGCGAGGCCCCGTTTACGATCTGATTGATCCGTTCCTGTGGATAGCGAAGGTCAAGAGGAAGGTACGCAGCGCCCGATTTAACGATGGCAATTAGGGTGACAATCGCGTCGATTGAGCGGTTCAATGCCATGCCTACGGCATCTCCGGGCTTTACCCCATTTTCCACCAATAAATTCGCGAGCTGACTGCTTTTCACATCCAGTTCCTTATAGGTCATGGTCCGCTCGACCGAGGATAGCGCGATTTGATCGGCATGCCGATGTACGGCGGTCTTGAGCAGCGTGTCCAATTGCGCATCATCGAGGGAATGGGAAGCAGCGCTGCGAGTTCGCTCAGTTGGCAGCAGCAACGAAACGCGGCCGACCTGGATGTCTTCGTCCTGTCCCAGTTGCGTGATGATTTGCTCGAATCGTTGATGGAAGGCCAGGATGGTCTCCGGTTTGAACAACGCGGTATGGTAGTCCCATCGGATCCGCATCCCATCCGCATGTTCAATGGCATCGATGACGAGTTCAAAATTCTCGAAGAATTTTGGCGCCTCTTTCAGCTCGTTTCGCAGGCCGTGAAACAACGTGGTGCCGTTGTCCAGCCATACGCCGGTATTCAGTACCACCGAAATCAATGTGGGTCTGCTTTTATCTCTGGGGATATCCAGCTTTGGCAACAAGGTACTGAACGTTATTTTTTGGTGACTGAATGCTTCCAATAACTGGGCTTTCCTGGTTGTCAGGTAGTTCATGAAGGACGCATTTCCGTCAATTTGAGCACGCACCGGCAACATGTTGACGCAGTGCCCGATTAAATGTTCGCGGTTGGTCAGGAGTTGACCTGCAGCAGGCATTCCGGTAATAACATCGGCCTGACCGGTCATCCGGTACAAAAACACCTCCAATACAGACCGGAGCACCATGGCCACACTGCAGTTGGCTTTTTTGCTGATTTGCTTGAGTATATCAAACTTTTCTGCCGCCAGGGAAAACGAAGCCCGGTCGCTTTGATACGTCCGTTTTTTCGGGCGTAGGTAGTCTGTCGGCAATTCGATTGGCAGGAGTTCACCCCGGAGTCTGGCTAACCAGAAGTTGACAACGGTTTCGTGTTCATTGCTCTGGTAATAGGTGTGCTCTTCCGATGCATAATCGCTGAACTTTGGCGCCGGGTCGATGTTCGGCGTTCGGCCCGTGGCAAACGCCGAATAAAACTCGCCCAGTTCGTTCATGGCGGCGTTATACGACCAGCCATCGAAAACAATGTGATGCGTTGTAAGGATAAGGTGATGCCGTTCGGCATTCAATCGATACAGCGATACCGCGAAAAGAATATCGCTTCTCAGATTGAACACGCGACTGGCGCATTTGTGGATTTCCCTTTCGATGCATGCAACCTGCTCGCGTTCAGTTAGGTCGGACAGGTCCCGGAAGGTCCAGTCGACATCCGCTTGGGTTTTTACGATCAGCTCGTTGCCATCGTCACTTAGGTTAGCGCGAAGTGTTTCGTGCCGATCGACGAGTTGCTGCGCCGCACGGCGCAGTGCGTCCGGCTGAAGCGGCCCGATCAATTCCTGGTCGAACGTGATGGTATAGACATTATTGGCGCTGTCGCCGCCTACTTCGCAAGCCAACCAAATTTCCCGTTGCGGTTCAATCGTCGGTATCGTATAGAACGAAGGATGCGCGATTGCCGTCGGTTCCGTGTCGCTCGGATACCCAACGCCTTCGTTCAGGCGCTGTTCTTGTTGATCCATCTCGATCAACCGGGCAAGTTTTTCGATGGTCGAATTTTCAAACAGCGAGGTAATGGGAAGTCGTTTCCCGGTTTCGCGCTCGATGGCGAGCATGACCTTAACGGCAATCAACGAGTGCCCGCCCAACTCAAAGAAATTGCTTGTCGTACTGATATTCTTTAGTTGTAGCAAGTCGGACCAGATCGCTGACACCAGCTGTTCCGCCTGGGTTGCAGGTGCCTGGTAGTCTTCTACCCGCGTTGCGTCCAACGCTTCCGCTGGCTGGGGTAGTTTTGCACGGTCTATTTTGCCATTTGAAGATAGCGGCAGCCGGTTCAATACGACATAGAATGCCGGGACCATGTAGTCCGGCAAGGTTGCCTGTAAGGCGCCTTTCCATCGTTTGATCTGATGTTCGGGAAACGCCACTACCTGAATCGCTTCCTCCGCTTGCCAGGCATTCGTTGGCATGGGGGAATCCTTTGCAAGTTGAGGCCTTTCGGGAATTAGGGGTAATCCGCGGGGAATGAATACCGCTTCTATGCGCCCGTCAGAACCATCGGATGACCACCTGACGTGTGTAGCAAAACCCTGTTGCTCGCCGATGGCCCACAAATCCGAGGGGTTAAAGCCCGAAACCGGTATCAATTCCATCCGATCCTTCAATGCCCGGATGGGAGTGAGGCCTTCCGATTGATTGATCAATTGCAGCAATGCAAAATCCCGGCTCAGCCGGCTGTTCGGGATTTGCGTGATACGGATGATCTGATCGGGATGAGCGCTCAGCTGCTGTCGAAGCCAAGGCATATCCGAAGCGGTGCCCCACGTCAGTTCGATGCCGGGCGTAGCGGCTTTCGGTGCCGTATCCCCAATGTACAGCCAAATATCATAGTGGCATTTGGTTCCTTCATTTAGGTAATCTCCGCCCCGTATCTGGACGTCAACGCTGCTTATCGCCGGAATCGCCGTCGGCAGGTTATAAAAGAACGTAGGGTCAACGCTTAATTCTTCTTCTTTCTTTATACGAAGCTCGATGATTTCTTTGAAAGCTTCGACCGTGGTTTGATCGCTCGTCACAGCCAGCTGATCGAGGTAAAAGTGCATGGCCACGGTGCCAAGCGTTTGCATATCCCCGATATAGATACAGCCGCCTGTTCTCAATGCCGTGGCAGCTTTCCGGATAACCTGTTCCAGGTACTGCAAACTGGGGAAATACTGCGCAACGCCATGCAGGAAAACCAGATCGTAGGCATGCGGTTCAATTCCGGTAAAATCGTCAGCCATGGCGGTATAAGCCCTGACGTGCTGCCATTTCTGGGGGTCGGCGGCCAGCTTTTCCTTCAGCTTGTTGATTGCCACTTCGGAATAATCCGTGGCAATATATTCTTCGACTCCGGACCCCAGGGCAAAAAGCAGGTGACCGCCACCGGTACCCAATTCGATGATTCTTTTGGCGTTCAGGGCTTTTAGGCGTTTCAAGCCTTCATTCGTCCATTCCACGCCTTGTTCCTCGATTTGCTCGCCCTTGTAATATTGGGATACAATGGCCAGGTCCAAATTCTGATCGGCCAATGGAAGTGCTTCTTCACTTTTTACACCCAGCGTATATAAGTCTTCCCAGCGATCTTTCCAAAGTGACGCGTCGTTTGCGTCGGGAACAATATAACCGACAAGGGCCTTATCCCCGGCCTTATCGTCTACCACATGAACTACCGCATCTTTTACGCCGCTTTGTTGAAGCAGGCACTGTTCGATTTCTGCCAGCTCGATCCGGTGCCCCCTAAGCTTGATTTGACCGTCAACCCTGCCTACGTACTGGATTTCACCATTGGGTAGGTATTTGCCTAAATCCCCGCTTTTATACATCAACCTGTTCGGTTCACGGGCAGCGGTGACTGGAACAAACGCATTGGCCGTCAATGTCGGTTCACCCCAATAGCCCTCGCTTACGCAGTCGCCCGATATGCACAGTTCGCCTACCTGGCCGACGGGTACGGTATTGCCGTCGCCGTCAAGTAGATAAACTTTCGTGTTTCTAAGCGGCTTTCCAAGGGTAATCGGGGCATCCGCAGATACAATCCGCTTGTTTAGGACCGCAACGGTTGTTTCGGTTGGGCCGTAAACATTCCACAGCGACGTGCAACGCGCTAATAATTCGGCAGCCAATGCCTGACTCAGCGGTTCACCACCGCTTTGGATGGTCATATCCAAGCGGGTATTCCAACCCGCGTCGATGATCATTTTCCAGACACTTGGGGTGGTGGCCATCCAACTGACTTGGTGCTCAAGCATCAGATCGTGGATACGGCGTCCATCCCGGATCGCGTCATCATCGGCAACGATCAATTCCGCCCCCGATACCAGGGGTAAAAATAACAGCATGGAGGCATCAAAGGATATCGGGGTGATCGACAGGAACCGGTCGCTGGCCATTATACCCGGCTCCTCTTGGGTACTGATCAGAAAATTGACCAGATTGGAATGCGTTACTTTCACGCCTTTGGGCCGTCCCGTTGAGCCTGATGTAAAAATGACATACAGCAGATCGCGGCCTGTAACGGCGGTAGCGATCGGTTCGTCTCCATAACGCGTCAAAGCAGCGTGCATGTGCGCCGTTGTGACGGTCTTGATTGTCGCAAAGGCGGACGGCCGGTCGACAATCACGAGCTTAGCATCGACGGTATTGAGCATTTGTTCAATCCGTGTCTGTGGCAGGTGGGGATCTATGGGTACGAATACGCCACCCGCCTTCATGGTCGCCAGCAGCGAAGCAATGAGATCTATGCTTCGGAAAAGGACAATCCCAACCCGGTCGCCCTTGGTCAGGCCGCAATCGGCGAGGTATTTCGCATACCGGTTGGATTGCCGTTCCAACGATTCGTAGGAAATACGTTGACCGTGAAACGAAATCGCTGTCTTCGCCGGATATAACGCTGCAGCCTTTTGAAACATCTCGTGAACCGTCTGTGATTTATCGTAGGTTAACGCCGTATCATTCAGCTGGTCAATAACCGCCTCTTCGTGGCCGTCGCGTAGACGGAAGGTGCTTATGGCATGATGGGGGTGCTGCAGTATGCAGCTTAGCAGGTGAAGAAATCCCCTGATCATTCGATCGATGCTGTCCTCGGCAAAAAGCGCCGTATTGTACGACCATTCCAACATGTATTCGCCTAACGACTGCGTGAGATTCACCGAAAAGTCGAAAACATCGAATTTCCGGCGATTGGACACGATGGCATACTCCAGTCCGTGGAAAACGATTTTTTCGCTGATGCCGAGGTCCACATTGAAGACGGTGGAAATCAACGGCAATGCAGATTGCTGTCTTTTAATTTTTAGCGCCTTCAAAATGGCACCGTAACTGACGAGCTGATGGTCATAATCGTTCAATAAAGCCTTCTTTCGCTCAGCCAGATAGGCAGAAAACGATTGTGCCGGTTTTACCGTGCATTTGATCGGCAGTAAGTTGACACAATGCCCCACGAGATTAAAGCTGCCGGTTGCCAATTGCCCGGAAGTGGGTAATCCAAAGGCGAATTCATGCTGGCCGGTTACTTTGTAGAGGTAGACTTCGAATAAGGCAATCCATACGTTCACCATGCTGGTATTGGTGGATTGCCCGAGTTCTTTTAGCTGGTGGATAATCTCTTTGTCGATGCGGACATCTTTCCGGTTGCTGGCGTAGGTACGCGTGGCAGTGCGTGGGTAATCCAGCGGGATGTTAATTTCCGGAACTTCACGCGTGTATTTTTCAACCCAGTAGGACAGCGAAGTTTGGTAATCCATCGTGCTTTCATGCGCGTTCAGTTCCGACGCATAACGCGTAAAGCCGGTAGCGGGCTCAAGATCGGCACTTTCGCCTGTCAGATATGCCGTATACAGCGCACCCAGCTCTTCCAGAATAACACCAAAAGACCACCCGTCGCAAACCAAGTGATGCGCCGTCAGCCGGACATGGTGTTCCGTTTCGCCCAGTTTAAAAACGGCAACTCTGAATAGCGGGCCCGCGTTCAGATCAAAAGGTGCCGCAGCATCCTGGTCTCCATACCGTTCAAGAAATACCGTTTGTTCGGCGTCCGGAAGCGAAGACAAATCTGTATAGTGCGGCTCGATATAACGCTCGGAATGAATGCAGAAGTACTCGCCATTTGCACTGATTGTAGACCGAAGCGCTTCATGCCGACGGACAATGTTTTGCAGAGCGTATGTTAGCGCGTCTGGCTTAAAATCTCCACGGAGAATCAACGATAGCGATTCATTGTAGGAACAGTTGGCCTCAATACCCCCGATGATACACGCCGTCCAGATTTCTTCCTGGGATTCGGTCAAGCGCATTGTTTTTTCGATCTCGCCATTTGCAAAAGGGTCGAAATCAACGGCATGGGTCGTATAGTTTTTGGATTCCACGGTAGCGTAGTCTAGTTTGGTACGACTTGTAAGTATTTTCCGGGGTTCTGTTCGTCGGCCACAAACCAGGCGGGATTTCCTTCCCGGTCTTTGCCCAGTCTGGCATTCGGCACAGGTGGGACGCTGGCCAAGCCTGTCGGCTTGGGCGATGAGGTTGGAATAAAGCCCGCATCTACCAGCTCCCGGACACTGGATTCAAATGCCTGCACCACGGCTGCAACGTCATTTTCGGTGTGCGCGGCGGTAAGAAAACACGGAAACCCGTCCAAAATATGGATGCCGCGCATCCGCATGGCCACGAACAGCAATTCGCTGTACGCGTATTCCGCGTGGAATTTCACCTTCCAGAGTGACCCGAATTGTGCAATATACAAAGGGGTTCCATAACGCTCACATACGGCGTTGAGCTGGTCGGCGAGGGTTTTCGTAAGCCGGTTTACGCGCTCCTGAAGTTCCGGACCTTGGGCTTTTAGATACGTCAGTGAGGCTTTCGTCGTTGCCAGCGCCAAGGGGTGGCGCACAAAGGTGCCGGCGAAGTACGTGACACCTGCTTCCGGGGCGGAGTCGTCGCCGAACGACCAAGAACCGCCGTCCAGCGCATCCATGAACCGCTTTCTTCCGGCGATGATTCCGATGGAAATACCCGCTCCCGCTACTTTGCCGTACGTGGCGATATCGGCGTCGATGGCAAAGAGCCCCTGCGCTCCCCTGGGGTGGAACCGGAATCCGGAAATGACCTCATCGAAAATCAATGGGACGCCTGATTCGGCAGTGATCGCCCGCAGCTTACGTAGGAATTCCACCGGCACGAATTCCGGTCGTCGGCTTTGGATCGGTTCGACCAGCACCCCGGCCAATTCGTGTGCCCGTTCCTGGATAATCCGCAGCGATTCCTCCGTTCCGTAATCCAGGATCAGCATGTTTTTGACCGCGTCTTCCAAAATGCCGGAAGCCGCCGGAAATGTTTTCAGTTTTTTCGTCCCCCTTACCACCACTTCATCCATGATACCGTGATAGGAATTGGTAAAGGCGACGATGGTTGCGCGTCCGGTTACGGTCCGGGCGATGCGCATGGCACCCAATACCGCCTCCGAGCCTGTGTTGCAGAGTGCGGCCCGGTCAAATCCCGTAAAATCGCATATCAAGCGGCAAACTTCTCCCGACTTTTCATGCTGTGGACCGATTTCATACCCTTCTTCAATTTGCTGGAGCAAGGCTTCCTTAATCACATCCGGCTGGTAGCCCAGGAAGTTGGACCCAAAACCGTTCAAGACATCGATATATTCATTACCGTCAATGTCCCAGATCCGGCAGCCTTTCGACCGGTTGGCTACGATCGAATAGACAATCTCCTTGGTCTCGGGTTTGAACCCCGTTACCACTCGAGGGTCGGCCATGTGCGGACGGTGTTGCTGCGTATAGGCTTTGCTCTTGGCGGTTTTGAGATTGTAGTGTCTGATTAAGTCATCCAGGTAGGCAGCCTGCCGGGCGGTTAGCGCGGAACGTTTCCGCTCAATGCGTGCAGCGGCACCGAAGGGTTTCTTGAGTTCGACGGATTCTTCCGGTGTGATATCCGGCAGGGCGTGCTGCGGAATCGTATGGCCATTCCGTAATCCGGAGCTGTGTTGAATGCGGCCTTCCTGCAATAGGGCGACTTGTTGAGCCAACAAGGCAATCTGTTGCGAGAGAAGCGCGATCGCGTCCGGTGCCGTTCCCCCTGAAGCGGTGCCCCTTTCCGTCGCTTCTGGAGGCGTGTTGCGGTGTACCGGTTGGAATGCATCCGGTTTCAGGTGTTGATCGAGGTACGTGCAAAGTGTATCGAGGCTGTAATACGTTTCATTCAGCCCCCTGAAAGTGATGGGCAACGAAAAAGCTTTTTTCAATGCCAACGCCACCTGCGTTAGGACAAGCGAATCGAGTCCGAGCTCGATAAAATTCATATAATGTTCGTGGGCGTTGATTTCAATGCCCGACGCGTTTTCCAGAACAGACTTGACCTCTTCGGTAAGAAACTCTTTTCTTGTCATGTGTTGTTTTTCCGGTGTAAATGGGGAAGTATCGAGTTGGGGCACGTTGGTTGCCGGCGTTTGGATACCTTGGTTGTTGGGACTGACCTCATACGGTTTGCGGTCGAAAGCGTATGTGGGAATTGCAATGCATCTCGCCGCGCCGTGTTGGAGAGCCCTCCAGTCCGGCGCGAAGCCGAAGGACCAGAGGTCGCCCAGTGCCTGGTAAAGGGTACGGTATTCCGTTTCGGCACGGCCACCGGCGCCGCTGACCACCCGCTGGGCGATTTCCTTGCCATGCTGCCGCGCCAGGGTCGCGGTGACGTTGCCAGGACCGATTTCGAGAAATACCGGGTGTATTTCCCGGTCCAGGAACAGCAGCGCGTCCGAGAATTTCACGGTCGCCTTGGCGTGGCGAACCCAATAGGAGGGATCGGTAGCTTCATCGTCCGTGAGCCAGGTGCCGGTCACCGTCGAAGCGATGGGCAAACGGGGGGTGCGCAAGGACATGGATTGAAAGGCCTTTTCGAACGCTGGCAGCATCGGGTCCATCATAGCGGAGTGAAAGGCATGACTGGTATGGAGCGGCTTATTGGCAATGCCGCGGACGTCCAATATTTTTGAGAAGGCCGCGACGGATTCGGCACTTCCGGAAACAACACACAGCGAAGGTGCATTGATCGCTGCGATGGCTACACCGGGCGGAAGATGGCTTTCGAGGTCGCTTGCAGAAGATCTTACCGAAAGCATGGCCCCAGCAGGAAGCGCACTGATCAGTTTCCCCCGGCAAGCTACCAGCCGAAGCGCGTCTCCGAGCGTAAAGACACCGGCCAAATGGGCGGCGACGAATTCGCCGATACTGTGGCCGATATACGCGATGGGTTGAATGCCCCACGATAGCCAAAGCTTAGCCAACGCATATTCGGTCATGAACAATGCGGGTTGTGTAAACTGCGTCTGTTTCAAACGTTCGGCAGCGGTCTCTTCCGTAACGTCTTCCCCCGGAAAAATAATCCGGCGGATGTCTTCGCCGAGCTCGCCTTGCAAGATGGCCGCACACTCGTCAATAGCCCTCCGATAAACCGGCTCCCGCTCATAGAGCTGCCTTCCCATATGGACGTACTGAGCGCCCTGGCCGGGAAACAGGAAAGCAACCCCGCTTGCGTCCCGCTTCACGGTGTGTTTCGACCACGCCTTTTTTTCCAGTTGCAGGCGTAGATCGGCGAGGCTTGAAGCAGCAACATAACTCCGGTAATCGAAATCCTGGCGTGCGTGCTGTAAGGAGTAAGCCAGGTCGCGAATCGATGTGTCTGGGTTCTCAACAAGGAATCGCTGTAGCCGGTCGGCATACAGAGACAGCGATGTTTCGCTTTTTGCAGACCAGTTGATAATGCTCAGCCCGTCGGTAGTTGTCGCCGGCTGTTCGGGCACCGCGGTACGCTCGTACGCCTCCACGATTACATGCACGTTGGTTCCCCCCACGCCGAAGGAGCTGACACCGGCTCTTCTGGTTCCGGCAAGTGGAGTCCAGTCGGTAAGTGCATGGTTGACAACGAATGGGCTATTTGCGAAATCGATGGTTGCGTTGGCTTCGGTATAATTGATGGATGCGGGTATCTTTTTATGGTGCAGCGCCAGTACCGTTTTGATCAAGCCGGCCACGCCCGCAGCATGGGTTAAGTGGCCCAGGTTACTTTTCAGAGAACCGATACGGCAATACTGCCGGTCGGCCTGCTGGCCGAAAGCCAGTTTCAACCCTTCAATTTCTATCGGATCACCGATGGGAGTCCCCGTTCCATGAGTTTCGACATAGGATATGGTGGAAGCTTCCACGCCCGCGTCCGTCAGTGCCATGTGGATGCAACTGGCCTGTCCTTCGGCACTGGGTGCAGTGAAGCTGCCCTTGCCGCCTCCGTCATTGCTGACGCCCACGCCTTTGATGACCGCATAGATCACATCGCCATCTCGTTCGGCTTGTGCCTTGTCCTTAAGCACAACCGCTGCCACGCCATCGCTGAACAGGGTGCCCTGCGCATCTTTATCAAACGGTCGGCAATGCCCGTCCGCGCTGAGCATGGCTCCTTCTTCGTATAAGTGGCCACTGTGCACTGGAAACGTGACCGCCGCCCCACCGGCGATGGCCACCTCACACTGGCCTTTCCGGATGGCTTCAACGGCCTGTGCCACCGCCAGCAACGAGGTGGAGCAGGCCGACTGGACGGTCACGGCCGGACCTTTCAGATCCAGTGCATACGCTACGCGACTGGATAGGTAATCTTTATCGTTGAGGGTCAGTACCGATAGGTCGCCGGCACGTTCAATCAATTCCGGGTGCTTCAATACATTATTCACGAAGTACGTGTTGTTTGCCGATCCGGCATAAACGCCGATGGACCCCTCGAATTTCTGCGGTACGTGACCTGAGCGCTCAAGGGCTTCCCAGGCGATTTCAAGGAAAAGCCGCTGTTGCGGATCCATGAGTGCCGCATGCTTCGGATTGATTCCGAAAAACGCAGCGTCGAAGTCGACGGCGCCGTCGAGGATACCACGCGCTTTGACATAATAGGGCGATTGCCGGTGCGACTCCGGGATGGAACTGTCGAGTTCCTCATCACTAAACCACCGTATAGTTTCTCTTCCCTGAATCAGCACCTCCCAAAGCGCTTCGATTGTGGCCGCTCCCGGAAATCTGCCGGCCATGCCAATCACGGCGACATCGTTCCGATCGGACCCGGTATTCCGGTTTTTCACCGAATCAGTGAACTCGCGCGCGGGATTGCGACCGTCGATATGGGCGGCGATGTCCTTCACCACCGGGTATTGGTATAATTTGATGACTGGGACGTCAATGCCCAGCTTCTTTAATGATAAGACCGCTTTCTGGGCAAGAAGTGAATTGCCGCCCAATTCAAAGAAGTGGTCATGCCTGCCTACGCGATCGAGTTGGAGCGTCGTTTTCCACACATCGGCGATGGTCCGTTCGGTTTCGTACCGGGCGGTCACGTAGGCACGGGTTTGCAATTCGGTCGCATCCGGAACAGGTAGTGCTTTTTTATCCACCTTGCCATTGCTTGTAAGCGGAATGGTATCGACCGGTATCAAAAATTGGGGAACCATGTAGTCCGGCAATAGCTGTTCCAGGTGCGTGCGGATCTCGGTTTTATCTGAAGAGGTTTCGGCAACGTAGTAGCCAACCAGCTGGTAATCGCCATTTCCCCTTTGCTGCGCAATCACTACACCGTGCCGTACACCCGGCGCCCGTTGCAGTGCATGTTCGATTTCACCCAGTTCAATCCTGAATCCGCGTATCTTGATCTGGTTGTCCATGCGCCCGTGGTATTCCAGTGTGCCATCCTTCGTTTGCTTTACGAGGTCGCCCGTCCGGTATAACCGGGCATCGCCCTCAGCATGAAAGGGATCGGGAATAAAGCGGCTCGCCGTCAACTCCGGTTGATTCAGATAACCCCGGGCCAGCCCCGCTCCGCCGACGTAAAGTTCGCCGATGGTATCGGGAGGTACGAGGTTCATCTGTTCGTCGAGCACATACGCGTAAAGCGTCGGGATGGGCTTTCCAATGATGCTGGCGTTGCTATCCAGGTGTTCGCCGGTGATCTCCTGGTAGGTTACGTGAACGGTCGTCTCCGTGATGCCGTACATATTGATAACCTTACAGGCCGGATATTGCGTCATCCATGGCTTCAGTTTGGCGGGATTCAACGCTTCCCCGCCAAAAATCACATACCGGACACTCAGCGGCAATCCTTCCGGGAATGACGATACCTGGTCTTGGAGCATGTAAAAAGCCGAAGGCGTTTGGTTGAGGATGGTAACTCCTTCATCCACCATCAACTGACTGAAAAGGCTTACATCCTTGGCTACCGCTTTGGAAATGACCACCAGCTTACCGCCAAACAAGAGTGCGCCATACATTTCCCAAACCGAAAAATCGAAGCAAAATGAATGGAACATCGTCCATACATCCCGTTCGTTGAAATCGAACAGCGGGCCGTCGTTGACAAAGAGGCGGACGACGTTCCAGTGGGTGATCATGACCCCCTTGGGTTTTCCAGTCGATCCGGACGTATAGATGATATAGGCCAGATCGTCTGCCGTGATTGTGCAATCCGGCCGGATGGAAGGGTAGGGCAGTAGCGCTTGCGCGTCTGATAGGTCAATCGGAACCAGCGTGATGCCTCGCTCCTGGGTAATGCGGGTTACCAACGGCGTGCGTTCCGTAGACGTGATGGCCAGACTGGCCCGGATATCATCCAGCATGAAGCCGATCCGGTCCGCCGGATAATCCGGATCAATGGGAACATATGCGCAACCTGTTTTCAGTACGGCCAACAGTGAAACTATCATTTCCAGCGACTTATCCATGCAAACGGCTACGAGGGTCTGTGGGGCAACACCGCGGTCCCGCAGTAAATGCGCAAACCGGTTGGATTGCTCGTCCAGCTCCCGGTACGTTAAAGACACACCTTGGAAAACCACGGCAGTTGCCTCAGGTGTCCGTAGTACTTGCGCATGGAAGAGACTTAAAAGGGTTTCATTTGTATTGCTTTTCACTGTATAGCTTTTTGTCGCGCGTATCGTCAGTCGGCGTTTGGCGTGTCCAAAAATACAGCGACCCGGAAAAAGGTAACTCCTTAGTTTCCAACTTTATTTTATTTTGTAGGAATAAGTCTACAGGTATATGGTTCTGGTTTTTGATTTCGCAGCGTCGGTCCGATTTGTAGGTGTAACGCTACAAGGGGCAATATTGTACCGGTGAGGAGCGCGCGTCTGTGCGTGTAAAAATTTAGCTTTGCACCGTCATGAAATTAACGTCCATTATCACGGTCAACTACCATCAAACCGCTCTAACGATCGATCTGCTTCGGTCACTGGTCCGCCACGCAGCGAACGATGCCATTGAGGTTATCGTCGTGGACAATGGGAGTACGGACGATCAGGAATCCGTATTCCGTACGGTGTACCCGGAAGTGGTCTATCTTCGCGCTGAAACCAATCTTGGCTTTGCCGGCGGAAATAACCTGGGGATCAAACATGCAAAAGGCGATTATCTGCTCTTCCTGAACAACGACACGGAAATTACGGCCGGTTTTGTCGGATCGCTGCGTAATGAACTTGAACGCCACCCCGATATTGGACTCCTCTCGCCCCTTATCCTATATTTCGACGATCAAACGAAGATTCAGTATGCGGGCTTCACACCGATGAATTACCTGACCGGACGGAATAAGGGAATCGGGCAGATGGAAAGTGACGACGGTCAATATGATGACCTGACCGTCGAAACGGGCTATTGCCACGGCGCAGCCATGATTTGCCGTAGCGCCGACCTTCAACGGGTGGGACTGATGGAAGAGCATTTTTTTCTCTACTATGAGGAGCTGGATTGGTGTGAGAAGTTTAAGCGGGCAGGCCTCAAAACCGGTTTTACGGGCAAGGCCAAGATTTATCATAAGGAATCAATGAGTGTGGGAAGGGAAAGCCCGTTGAAATCCTATTTTATGACCCGTAACCGTTGGTTATTTATCCGTCGGAACGCAAAAAGGGGTACGGCGATTGCTTTCAGCTGCTATTATCTCTTCTTCGCCACGCCGTTCTTGTTGATCAAATACGCGGCCAAGGGCCGATTTGACCTGATTACTGCCGCGTTGCGCGGAATTGGATGGAATCTTACGCGGGCAACCAACAGCCGGCATTTGGGCGTTAAGTTACCCGGTGCCTAAGGATAGCCGGTTACGAAAATTCCGCTTCCCGTTTTCGTTCCGCAAATTTGTTATAGGCTTCTCCGTAACTTTTGAAAGCATACATCAGCGTAGCGCCGGTACTTACGCCGAGGAGTTTCTTAAGGATCATTTGTGTCGAAACAAAAAGGATAAAGTAAGCAATCAACATCGCAACCGCCGCACCGATAATCCCCCAATACCGAATAAATACGTAGTTTAACAGTGCATTCAGTGCAACGGTTACGACGGTAATGTGAAAATTCAATTTTACCCGGCCCGTTGATTCGAGGATGGTGCCAAATTGCTTCGTGAACGGTATGAAGAATGCTGAAAGTAAGGTGATCTGCAACAGCGGTACCGATTCTGGATAGCGGTCGTCTCCGATGAAATGGATGATCGGACCGGCAAATAAAAAAGCGAGGACTACCGCGGGAAAAAGCATGGCCAACACCGTTCCGACTGATTTTTCATACAGGTATTTTACGGCCACGTCTCCCTGATCTTCTATTCTCCTTGCGCTTTGCGGAAAAACAATGGTGGCCATGGCATTGGTTGGAATGTTGATCATATTCGTAACCCGGACGGCAATGTTGTAAATCCCTGCTGAGATCGGGGATACCAGACCGCCAATCATCATCTGGTCAATCGAACTGGAAATCACCGCGGTCATGGCTGTTCCGAAGGAATATTTGCCGTATCGCAGCAATTGCTTTATCCAGCGCTTTTCGAGCGTTACCGACAGCCGAAAGGTGCGGCGCACAAACAAGTAAGAAACGAGCGCTGCAGCCGCGGTACCTATCGTCATGACCTTCACCAGCACGATCAGTGAAGTTTGTTCGCCGTTGAAATACACATATAAGATGAAGCCGAGTAGCGCAAATTGCCGGATCAGGTTCGATAAAAAGACGCCCCTGAATTGTAACTGAGCCTGCTCGATGGCCTGGTATTGGACGAGGAAACCCGACACAAAAAATGCGACAATGTATAAATTGAAGAGGGGAATCAATTGCGGACTGTCCCATAGGTTACCGAGTAGCGGAGCGAACAGGTAACAGGCCACCGCTAAGATGGCCGTAATGGTCAGGTTCAGGACGAAGGACACGGTGATAATGGAGTTGTGGGCGTCTTCGGAAGACGACGACAGATAGGTAATAAGGCTCTTGCTGATCAATCCGGTCCTCGCAAATTCCAGGATGGATACCGTCGATAGGAATAACACCCATAAACCGAAATCAGTCTTGTCCAGGATCCGGATCATGAAATAATAGGAACCGAACGAAATGGCAAGCATGCATGCGTTTTGAAGCAGATTGATGGATCCGGATCTTAACCAATAGTTAGAGTTTAAAAATGCGATAATTTTCATGCACGTAGATTCCGAGGTAGATGTCGTTTTCGTCGCAGCGGAGATGCATAGCGGGCGGGAGTTCTCAATGGCAATTAATTTAATCGAATGCTTTTCCAGCAAATCCGGTCAAAAATAAACGGGATTATTGACTGTGAGAAAAGAAACACCGCCTAAAAAACCATTTTGTAGGCTTTGTCTTACAAATCAATCGGTAATAAACGGGCGATCGATGCTGCTATCCAACCAAATTAGCCACTTCGCGCACAATTTGGTCCAACGTACCGGTGCCTACCCCGGCCAACGGCAGTCTCACGGTCGGTCCGCAAATACCCAGTTGGTGAAGGATGGCCTTAACGCCAGCGGGATTGCCTTCGACAAAGCACAATTCGGTAATTCGGATGAGTTTGCTGTGCAGCTGCCGCGCCTCTTCGAAACGGTTGTCCAGGCACATCCGCGCGAGTGTCGCCACCTCGGCGGGAAACGCATTGGCGACCACCGAAATTACCCCGACGCCGCCCAATGCCATCAGTGGTAATGTTGCCGAATCGTCTCCCGAAATCAACAGGAAGCCCTCCGGTTTATCGCGGATAATTTTTCCGAATTGCTCAAAGCTGCCCGACGCTTCTTTGGTAGCGACGATGTTATCGACCTCCTTGGCCAGACGGACGGTGGTTTCCGGACTAACATTGCTGCCCGTACGCCCCGGTACATTGTAGATGATCAGGGGCAAGGGAGAGGACGCTGCCAAGGCTTTGTAATGCTGGAAAATGCCCTCTTGAGTGGGCTTGTTGTAATATGGACTCACAGACAATACCGCCGCATATCCGCTCGCATCAAATTGCTCAAGTTGGTGGATAATCTCGGCCGTGTTATTGCCGCCGATACCGGCAACCAACGGTACGCGCCCCTTTACCTTTTCTGCGGTAAATGCCCAGACGGCTTTTCGTTCATCTTCGGAAAGGGTGGCCACCTCGCCGGTAGTGCCCAACGAAACCAAGTAATCCATGCCACCGCTGATCTGGTGCTCGATTAGCTTTTCCAGACCTGCGAAATCGATTGTTCCGTCCGAATGAAAAGGGGTTACCAAAGCTACCCCAGCGCCGTAAAGTTCGTCCATACTGTGTAAGTTGCCGCTAGTGTTTAATTATTTGATCTAACAGGCGGCCAAAATTAAGGGAAATAAATGATTTTACCGCATTAGGATCCGATCAATTGCAGCAGTTCCTTTTCGGAGATGATCGGAATTCCCAGTTTTTCCGCTTTGGACAGTTTAGAAGGGCCCATTTTATCGCCTGCAACGAGGTAGTCGAGCTTTCCCGAAATGCTGCTAAGTAGCTTCCCGCCATGACTTTCGATAAGTGTCGAAAGTTCCTCCCGGCTGAATTGTTCAAATACCCCAGAAATTACGAAACTCTTGCCCATTAGAGCGTCTCCCAATCGCTCGGTTTCTTTCTCAACAATTGCAAGTTGAAGACCGTCTTGCCGCAACTGCTCGATCTGTTGCCTATGTGTTTCGTTAGCGAAATATTCGCTGACACTTTCAGCAATGCGTTCACCGATTTCATAGACGGACTGAATTTCTTCTTTGGAAGCCGCCATCAGGGCATCAACCGTCCCAAAATGTTGGGCCAGTTTTTTCGCCACGGTTTCGCCGACATAACGGATGCCGAGCGCAAACAGTACCTTTTCAAACGGCTTTTCCTTGGATTTCTCGATGCCGGAAATCATGTTGTCGATGGACTTCTGGCCAAAGCGTTCCAACTGGATAAGTTGGTCCTGTTTATCCTTGAGGCGATAGATGTCGGTAATATTGTGGAGTAAATCTTGTCTAAAGAACGTTTCGATCGTTTCATCGCCCATCCCCTCGATGTCCATGGCTTTACGGCCAATAAAATGCTGCATGCGGCCGACAATCTGGGGTGGGCAGCCGTCCTCGTTCGGACAATAGTGGACGGCCTCGCCATCCTTGCGTATCAAGGGCGTCCCACATACCGGACATAGGAGTGGGTATAAGATGGGCAGGGCACCGGGGGAGCGTTTCAGAAGGTTTACCCCCATAACTTTCGGGATGATTTCTCCGCCTTTTTCAACAAATACCGTATCGCCCTCCCGCAGATCCAAACGCTCAATCTCGTTGGCGTTATGCAGGCTTGCCCGTTTTACGGTAGTACCTGCCAGCAAAACGGGTTTTAAATTAGCTACCGGAGTTACGGCACCGGTGCGGCCTACCTGATAACTTACCGATTGAAACAACGTCTCTACCTGCTCGGCTTTGTATTTATAAGAAATCGCCCAACGCGGCGACTTCGCCGTAAATCCCAGCTCTTCCTGTTGACCGTAGTCGTTTACTTTGATAACAATGCCGTCGATATCGTAGCTCAAGTCGTAACGTGCCGCTTCCCATTTCGCAATAAAAGCCAGCACGTCGTCGATCGAGCTACACAATGCCGTATGTTCTGACACGTGGAAGCCCCAGGACTTTACCGCTTGGAGGCTATCCCAATGGTTGGTAAACAACCGGTTGCGGTTGTCGCTATACAGAAAGTAAAGAAAGCAGTCCAGCGGACGGCGGGCTACTTCGGCCGAGTTCTGCAATTTGATCGTACCAGCAGCGAAGTTACGAGGGTTGGCGTAAGCCATCTCGCCGTTTTCAATCCGTTCATTGTTCAGGCGCTGGAATGCGGCGCGATGCATGAAAATTTCGCCACGTATTTCAAACAGATCGGGATAACCATCAACCCTCAACCGATTGGGGATTTTCTTGATCGTACGCACATTGGTCGTCACGTCGTCGCCCTGAATGCCGTCCCCACGGGTTACGGCGCGTTTCAGTACACCGTTTTCGTAGGTTAAACTGATGGAAAGACCATCGAATTTCAATTCGCATACGTATTCGAAGTCATTGCCAATGGCTTTGCGTACGCGTGTGTCGAAATCACGCAATTCCTGTTCGCTGTAGGTATTGCTCAGTGAAAGCATGGGCCATCGGTGACGTACCGTACTGAAACGCTGCGTGATGTCACCACCCACCTTCTGTGTGGGCGAGTCGGGATCAAGGAACTGCGGGAATAGCCGTTCCAGTTCTTCCAGTTCCTTCAACTTCTGGTCAAAGTCGTAGTCTGAGATGGTGGGGTTGGCCAATACATAGTACTGGTAATTATACTCATTGAGTTCCCGGGTTAGTTCTTCAATCCGGATCGTTGCTTCTGCTGGTGACATGACAGCGAAAATACAAATTTTAACGCCCAACCCAAATGCTGGTACGAAATATCACCGAAGCTTCTTGTCCTGCGGTTGCGGTTCCTATTTTTCCAACTTATTCCAGATTTCATAAATCGGATTGCCCGTGGAACTCAATCCCGAATGATGCCACGCTCCGTTTTCGATTTTTCCGTCAAAGGAGAGTGAAGCGCCCACACGTTCGTTATCGCGCGAAAAGAACTCGATGTTTTCGGTATATTTTCCGTTTTCAAACGTATAAGTCCCCCCACCTGTTCCGGAGAACTCACCGGTTTTAATGTTGATGGCTACCCACTGAAAACGCGTACCGCTCAGTATCTTGAGGGTTCTGCGGTCACGTAACGGCATCTGTCCGATGTCGTCACCTTCTTTCCTGCCCGTGATGCGCCATACCCCGGCCATCGGGCCCTCGTTTTTATCAATTCGCTGCCAGGTGGCTTGTGCTCCCGACATATTTGTCGATAAAGTGCTTCCGGGTGTTACATCAAACGTGCTCGATTGGCCGACCCACGTATCGGCAGGTGCATTACTTGCCGCTTTGTCGGTGTCGTATTGCCAGGTTACGGTTAGCGTTTTTCCGTCCGTTTTGTACGAGCCACCTCGGGTTGAAATGAACTTTTTGTTTTTGAGATCAAAGGTGCTGTGCGATACGTAACCATCTACAAATACAGCGGTCTGTATAATATCGCCTTGTTGCAATTTCCAAGCTCCGGACAGGGCATCCTTCTGATGTGCATCGGTGGCTATACTTGTCGCACAGGTGACAAGCAGCGTAAGAATGATATGTTTCATGGTTTACTATATGGGTTTACAATTTGTATAAAATCACACAGACTACGGCAATTCCGTGGACTTATGCATAGATAACAAAAAGCGCCTTAAAAAGTTGCTTTGTAGCCGGTATTTTACAAAAGCTGTTTTATAAAAACTTTTTGGGATTCAACAACTTGAAAAGGGTTTTCCGCTGAATGTAAAATGCCCAAACGAAACTGCCGTTGTAAATCCCTTTTTTACCGATTGACTGTTCATATCGCCTGCGTTTTCGGGCCGTTTTGAAAAAGTCAAGGAAGAAACGCTGGTGTGAACGGCTGATGGCCCACGCATCGCTGAACTTGCCCTGTACCATAAAATGGATGAGCGCCACCAGATCGATCCACATGCGGGCAAACACGACCCAGCAGGCGTCGATCAGCGGAAGATTTTTCTGCATCATGAATAGACTGTTCCGGAAATTAAGGTAGGTTTTTGTCGGATTGGCCGCTGCCAGCGTGCCACCACCAACGTGGTAGACAATCGAATGCGGGCAGTATCCGATACGATACCCCAATAACTTAAGCCGCCAGCAAAGATCCACCTCTTCCATATGGGCAAAGAAGTCGGCATCAAATCCGCCCGATTTCTCCCAGCAAGCGCGCTTGATGAAAAATGCCGCTCCGCTGGCCCAAAACACCTCGCAGGCGTCATCGTACTGGCCATTGTCTTTCTCCACGACGTGCAACATCCGCCCACGGCAGAAGGGAAATCCGTAATAGTCAATAAAGCCACCGCCGGCTCCCGCATGTTCAAAATATTCGCGTTGATAGTAGGAGCGGATCTTGGGTTGTGCGGCGGCCATGTCAGGTTGACTTTCCAGCAGTTCAATGACCGGCGTAATCCAATGCGGGGTCACTTCTACGTCCGAATTGAGCAGCACGAAGTAGTCGGCTTCCACGTGTTTCAGTATTTCGTTATATCCCCCTGCAAAACCGAGATTGCGGTCATTACGCACGATGCGAATGGCCGGATAGTTTGTTGTTACGAACGCTACCGAATCGTCAGTAGATCCATTGTCGCCCACCACAAATTCGATGTTGGGATAATCGGTGTTGTAGACCGAAGGGAGAAATTTTTCCAGAAAAAATCGCCCATTCCAATTTAATATGACGACAGCTACTTTCGGATAATGGTTCATTCGTACATTTTGTCTTTAAATGGCTTATGGAACCTGCTTTTGATCATCTTTTCTGTAAGACGTGTCAGGGGCAGGTTTCATACCTTTCGGTTTTCGTTTCCAACGGCGATGCGACCAAAGCCACCATTCCGGCTTTCGACGGATAATATCTTCGGTAAACCGGTTGTGAAGATCGGTGATGCCATGGCCGGGTATCTCGGCAGGGTTCTCAACCAAGGTGGTAAAAGTGCAGCAATAACGCCCGCGCCGAAGCCGGTCTATGTGACAGAAAACCACCGGAAAATTGGTCATTTTAGCAATTTTTTCCGCGCCGGTATATACCAGCGTGTCCTGGTTGAGAAACCGGATGAAATAGTCGGAATCCCGGTGCATCGGCGTCTGGTCGGCCACAAACATGCTGATGTGGGGTCGATGGCGGTACGCCACAATCTTGCGAAGTGTCTGCTTCATGGGTACCATCACCGCTCCAAAACGGCTTCGTACCGAATTATAAATGGTATCAACCGTTTTGTTGTGTAGGGGTTTGTAAATAATCAGCACGGGGTTGTCCGTCAGCAAACTGAGCCGGTGGATACCCAATTCCCAGTTTGCATAATGCGCGGTGACGCCCACAACTCCCTTGCCGGCAGCAAAATGGCGTTCCAGTTCTTCGTTTCCATAAATGATGATCCGCTTTTTTGCCTCTGCCGCGGAAATGCTGCGCATTTTGATGGATTCCACAATCAGATCGGGAAGAAAGCGATAGAATTTCCGAGCGATTTGCTTGCGTTCATCTTCCGACTTTTCCGGAAATGCATTGCGAAGGTTTTCATAAACCACTGCTTTCCGATACCCAACTACGTGATACAGTACGACATATAAAATGTCGGACAGTCGGTAAAGCACCCAGAAGGGAAGTAACGAGACCAGATAAACAAAGAAATTCACTACGGAAGACTTTCGCATTACGGCCATTGATGGTGCATGAAGGTGCAAACTTAGATAAAGTTACGTTTATATGCAATTTAATCGTATTGCCCATAAATGCGATGTTTTCAAGTGCGCTGCGTCCTCTTAGAACGGCCTGGAAGCGGAAAATTTCCGTAATTTACGTTACTTTTACCGCATTAACGTATATTTCTTGTGTTTCATGGACAATCACCTTATTTTACCTGCCTGTTACCTGCCACCGGTATCCTATTTCCATACCATTCAAGCTACTTCATTGCCCATTCTCATTGAGCAGTATGAACACTATCCCAAGCAAACTTACCGTACCCGTGCCTCCATTTACTCGGCCAACGGTAAATTGGATCTCATCGTACCCGTGCAGCGCGGACATAAGGGGCATACGAAAATGAAGGACGTAAAAATCAGCTACGAATGGGACTGGCAACGCCTGCATTGGATGAGCTTGCAAACGGCCTATCGCAGTTCGGCTTATTTTGAATACTACGAAGATGATTTCCTGCCGTTTTACCGACAGCGTTATGATTGGTTGGTCGACTATAACGTAGCGCAATTGGAATTGCTGCTGCGGTTGCTAAAGATCGCGCGCACCGTGGGGTATACCGAAAGTTACCGACAGGATTATCCGCCGCATTTGGATTTCCGTTCCTCCATCCATCCCAAACGCGATAGCCCTGTTGCATCGCATAAGCCTTATTACCAAGTTTTTGAGAATAAGTGTGGATTTCTTGCTAACTTAAGTGTGGTCGACTTGCTGTTTAACCACGGGCCTCAGAGCAAGGAGTTTCTCTGAGGTGGCAAACTTTTTGTTTCCGGCGCTGTTTTAGTGTCACAATAACTGAAAATAAACATGATTAAGCCGTTTTTACGCATTTTATATTTTTTTCTTTTGTTTGCCGGAACGGTTCGAGCGCAATCAGGCGCGGATACCATACATCACCGGAAGGTCTATGTAGTGAGCGGATTGGGATGGGGATTTGCGTTGGGAGAGACCAGCGAGGTACTGCAGCCTAAGTTTTCAAACAGCCTGGGGCTCGATATTTCCCTCGCCAACCGGCATTATTTTGTGTACCCGTCGGTCGACTTTCTTTCGTACCGGTACAATCAACAGGTCCATGACCCGGATTACCCGCATGATCTGGAAAGGGGGCGGAGCAATTTCTACATCCTGAATCTTGCCGGTGGCATCCGGAAACAGATAGAAAAACTTAATTTATATGCCTATGCCGGCCCGGGAGCCGGCGTGGTGGTAGAGCCGCGTGCACTTGTCTCGGAAGAGCGGCAACGAGTGGTTATTGAAAATACGACCCACTTAACACCAACCTTGCGGGCCGGTATCGGAGCAGATTATAAAATCGGCGGTTTTTTTCTGCTTGTCGAAGCCGGATGGCTTCACAACTTCCGGAAAATACAGGATCGCCAGGTCAATCTTCTGACGGTATACGGCGGATTGAAAACAGATGTGACCACGCTGAAAAACAACGTGGCCCGTGTGATGGGAATCCAATAAAACCTTACTTCCGTGAAACGGTTAGCTCGACAACTTCCACATCAATGGAATTGAAGAGTTTATGCGATGATTTCAGCTCCGATTCGGGTTTAATTTCATCCAACGTCCGTACGTCAACACCCCGTTGTTTCACGATATCCAGTTTTCCGCCCAGGCAGGGGTACTTCGTTTCGATGTCGCCGCCATTGAAACCGGTGATCTTGGCAAACCCATCTACGCTGTTGTAAAAATTCGTCATGGATATGGGCATGAAATTATTGTATTGCTTAACCTCATTTAGCGTTGAGCCTACATGCAACCCTTCAGCAGTTTTGTAAGGGCCAAAATTGTTTGCAACCGAAATTTTGGTAATCGTCGCATAAGGCTCTTTGTTTTCTGCCCAATACACCGTTATTTCTTCCGCTTCGTTTGGGAATAATTTGGTAATGTGTACGGTTTTGCCGTCTACTTCCGCTGTTCCGTTTTCCAGCTTATCGGCACCGAGGGCACTATCCAGGGAAGCATACGAATCGGTAAGTTTGACAGGTCCGATGCCTTCACAGGTTATCGCATTGGGGTCTACTACCGGCGTTTCTTCTTTTTGCTGTTTCTGCGGCTGTTGGCAGGCGATGGCGACCAGACCCACGCAGGCGATGTGCATTAGTTTTTTCATAATTTCGAGTAGTGTTCAACTTGTGTTGGCTAAACTATGAAAAAAAACTAACTAAACAACAAAGAAATAGCGTATTAGAGACTGGCCAAGCTTTCCTCCAGCAATCGGATCTTCGCTTCCGCATCGGCCTTTTTGTTCCGTTCATTGGCTACGATTTCCGGCTTGGCATTCTGTACAAACCGTTCGTTCGTCAGTTTCGCATTCACCGATTTCAGGAACCCTTCCAAGTAGTCGATCTCCTTATGGATGCGTTCTCGCTCGGCGGCCACATCAATATTCTGTGCAACGTCTACGTAAAACTCGTCTTTTCCCACAAGAAAACTGGCGACGCCTGCAGGCTTTCGATCGAGTACTTCGACGGCAGTAATGTTCGCCATTTTTTGAATGCTTTCGGCATAGCGAGCGAAGTCGATCGTCGAAGTCGCGTGTATGGCAAGGGGTAACGCGGTTTTCGGCGACAGTTGTTTGGTGTTTCTAAGGTTACGGATTTCCGAAACGACTTGTTGCAGTGCCATGAAGTCGGTCAGCAGCTTTTCGTCAAAATCGCCTCCCGTTGGATATTCCGCTACAATGCAGCAATCGCGTTCCTCCCGTGTACCGAACAGCTCGTCGTGCCACAGTTCTTCGCTGATAAATGGCATAAACGGATGAACCAATTTCAGCACCGATGCAAAGAAATCCTTGGTTGCCTCAAATGCTTCGCGGGCAATGGGCTGCTGGTATGCGGGTTTTACGAGTTCGAGGTACCAGGCGCAAAAATCATCCCATATCAACTTGTATGTGGCCATGAGTGCATCCGAAATCCGATAGGTGGTAAAGTGATCCTCGATTTCTTGCAACGCTTGGTTAAATCGGTGCCGGAACCAACGGGCCGCTTCCCGCTGCGCAGATGTAGCAGGTGCGTCGGCAACTTCCCAACCCTTCACCAAACGGAAGGCATTCCAGATTTTGTTGGCAAAATTACGTCCCTGCTCGCAATAGGCTACATCAAACATCAGATCGTTGCCGGCAGGAGAGGAGAGGAGCATGCCCACCCGAACGCCATCCGTTCCGTACTGTTCCATCAATTCGATGGGGTCTGGCGAATTGCCCAGCGACTTGGACATTTTGCGACCCAGCTTATCACGAACGATACCGGTGAGATAAACGTTTTTGAATGGCGGTTTGCCGGTGTACTCGTGGCCGAAGATGATCATACGTGCTACCCAGAAAAATAAGATTTCGGGCGCAGTAACCAGGTCGTTCGTCGGGTAATAATACCGGATGTCCGGATTGTCGGGATGACGGGTGCCGTCGAATACCGACATCGGCCAAAGCCCTGACGAAAACCACGTGTCCAGTACATCGTCTTCCTGCCGGATACCGGATGCTGATTTTCCTTCTGCAGCAAACAGCGCAATGGCTTCGGTCTCTGTTTTGGCAACCACCCACTCGTTCTGCCCATTAAACCAAGCCGGTATGCGTTGTCCCCACCACAATTGACGACTGATGGTCCAGTCTTTGATGTTCTCCATCCAGTGGCGGTACGTATTGATGAATTTATCGGGGATCAGCTTCACGTCGCCGTTAAGCACGTAATCCAGTGCAGGCTTGGCCAGCTCCTGCATGCGACAGAACCATTGCATGGAAAGCTTGGGTTCGATGACGGCGTCGGTACGTTCCGAAAACCCCACCTGTGATGCATAGGGCTCGGACTTTTCGAGCTGACCGGCTTCCTCCAATAGCTTGACCACGGCTTTGCGCGCTTTGAAACGGTCTTCACCAACAAGAATCTTTGCTTTTTCGTTGAGCGTGCCGTCGTCGTTCAGGATGTCAATAACCTCCAGGTTATGCTTCTGTCCGAGTTCGTAGTCGTTCAGGTCATGGGCAGGCGTTACCTTCAGGCAACCCGTGCCGAATTCCATATCTACATACTCATCTTCAATAATCGGAATTTCCCGGTTGATAAGTGGCACCAAGGCCGTCTTCCCTTTTATGTGTGCATAACGGGGATCGTTGGGATTGATGCACACAGCGGTGTCGGCCATGATCGTTTCTGGTCGCGTCGTGGCAATCGTCAGATAGGATGGAGCTTCTCCTGGAGCGCCTTTTACTGCGTAGCGGACGTAGTAAAGTGTTTGGTTAACCTCTTTGCGGATCACTTCCTCATCAGACAAAGCGGTACGCCCCTGCGGGTCCCAATTGACCATACGGACACCCCGATAGATATATCCTTTCTTGTATAGGCGGATGAACGTGTCAATAACGGCCTCGGACAGGTCGGGTTCCATGGTAAAGCGCGTCCGTTCCCAATCGCAGGATGCGCCAAGTTTTTCCAGTTGCCTAAGGATGATACCCCCATATTTTTCTTTCCATTCCCAGGCGTACTCCAGAAACTGCTCGCGCGTAAGATCTTTCTTACTGATACCCTTCTCTTTAAGCATGGCAACCACTTTGGCCTCGGTAGCGATGGATGCGTGGTCGGTGCCGGGTACCCAACAAGCGTTTTTACCCTGCATGCGGGCGCGGCGGATGAGTACATCCTGTAACGTATTATTGAGCATATGTCCCATATGCAGCACGCCCGTAACGTTAGGCGGCGGCATGACGATGGTATAGGGCTCGCGGTCATCCGGCACCGAACGGAAAAAGCCCTTTTCCATCCAGTATGCATACCATTTTTCCTCAGCTTCTTTGGGATTATATGTCTTTGAGATACTCATGAACCGTCTACAGTTTTAAGGGACGCAAACTTAGGGAAAGTTGGGAATTAAAGCAAATACACGCGCATCGGGTTGACATAATCCCGGTCTTTGATGCATCCCGCTGACTTCTCTCATTTATACTTATGAAAATCCCCTAATTTACTTTATATTTAATCGGGGTTTATTCGGATTTCGCTCGGAGTTTATTCGGAAGTTAACCGAATAAACTAAAGGTAAAATCAAAATAGTATAACATTCATTTAAAATTTATCAATAAATTTGGTGTAAATTTTGAACAACGAAAGCGTAATATGGCGATATTGACAGATGGGGTAAACGGGCCGGTAACCGGCCGATTGGGCAATGTGGTTTTTTATCAGGTCAAGGGTCAGAACCGGGCGCGTTCGCTACCACGGACGCCCAAGCGTGGACGTACCCCAAGTCCGGTGCAGGTTATACAGCGGACCAAGTTCAAGTTAATGCAGGATTGGCTGCGACCCTTGAAACAACTGGTACGGATCGGCTTCGGAAACTATGCTCCGCCAAAGACAGGTCATAACGTAGCGATGTCTCATAACATGCGGCACGCAATCGTTGAAAAGGATGGTGAATTTTCGGTTGACCCAACGGCTTTCCGATTCAGTGCGGGCCCTCTGAGTCCGCCGGTCAATGCGCGTATTTCCGTGGTGGAAGATACCCTGCATTTTACGTGGGAATTACCAGGCGCCGGTGCGCGGTTAGGAAATGCCCGGACGTTATTACTGGCCTATAATACCACCGAATCGGTGGTCTATTATGAAATCTGTGGCGCAAGCGCGTATGCATGCAAGGGAGCGTTGGCACTTCGCTTCCTGGGCTATCGGAAGGCAACGGTTTGCCACGCGTACATGGCCTTCATGAATGTGGAAACGGGCGAAGTTTCCGACAGCGTGTATGCGGGTTTGCTGCCCGTATAGGTCTGTTAAGTCAAGTACCATGATATATGTACTTTTCAGCGTCATATGCAGTGTCACGGTCTCCGTGATCCTGAAATTGGCGCGGCGTTATGGGATCGACACCTCCCAGATCATTGTTTGGAATTATCCAGTGGCGGTGTTATGTACATGGTTTTTTCTCCGCCCGGTATGGACGCCCTCAGTCGTAGCCGACGCGCCATTCGGGTTATACGGTACGCTGGCTATCTTGTTACCTGGCATATTTGTGGCACTTGGTGCTTCGATCCGCTATGCCGGAATCGTCCGTACGGAAGTAGCACAACGGCTATCGCTGTTTATTTCGCTAATAGCGGCGTTTTTGCTGTTTGGTGAGACACCTGAATCCACCAAGCTTATGGGCGTAGCCGTCGGTGTCGTCGGCATTCTATGTAGCATCGGTTGGCATAAGGGCAAAAATCAACACGGCCTGAACCATGGCGTGTGGCTATACCCGGCAATTGTATTCTTTGGATACGGCATTGTTGATATCTTATTCAAGCACGTTGCCCAACATTCCGATGTGCCTTACACAACGTCGATGCTGATGGTTTTTGTTTTGGCGATGATCGTGGCGTTCAGCTACCTGGCATATCAGGTCACCGTGGCGAAGAAGCGTTTCTCTGTGCCCGCAATCTGTTGGGGTATTGTATTGGGTGGATTCAACTTTGGCAACATCCTGTTTTACATGCGGGCACACCGCGCCCTGCCGGACAATCCCTCCATCGTCTTTACGGGAATGAATGTGGGCGTCATCGCGCTAGGAGCCCTTATTGGAATTTTTCTTTTTAAGGAAAAGTTATCATTTATCAACAAAATAGGGATAATTTTGGCCGTAATATCAGTACTGATGATCGCGTATCTGTGAGTTTATTTGAAGACACTTACAAGACTATCACTTCTCCGAGTGAAGGAATATATAGAGACAAAGGCAGCAAATTCATTGCCTATGCCTATCCATTGCGCGGCGAAGATCAGGTGAAGGAACGGATAGCCGCCTTGAAATCCGAACACCCCAAAGCGCGGCACCATTGCTGGGCCTACCGGCTCACGCCCGACCGCTCGGTATTCCGGATCAATGACGACGGGGAACCGTCAGGCACGGCTGGGCGGCCCATTCTCAACACCTTACTGTCTTACGATCTTACCAATATCCTCGTGGTAGTGGTACGGTATTTCGGCGGGACGTTACTCGGGGTGCCTGGACTGATCCATGCGTATAAAACGGCCACGGTGGAGGCATTGAATGCCGCCGAAGTCGTAGAATTAACTACAAATGACGTGTATCGTGTGTCGTTCGGCTACGAACAGATGAACGACGTGATGCGCATCGTAAAAGAGGAAAACGTGGGGGTCCTGAATCAGGCGTTCGATAATCGTTGTGCATTGGAGTTGGAAATCCGTCGCCTGCGGGTGAACGCCGTATTGGAACGGTTGCAAAAAGTTACCGGAGTCAACATGGTGTATACCGACACGCGATAGCCAGAAATAACGCGTCGGGGGCGGTGATTATCAATTTTATATTTTATTCTACTATTTCTATATACTTTACGTATATTTGCCCCGTGAAGCAAACGAACGAGCGAAAAATGTATGGTTGCATGCCCCTCGAATAAAGGATGGCTGTTGGGATGCGCTTCCGCTAACGGTAAGATATAACGGCCTCCGCTAACATGTTAGGGAGGTTTTATTGTTTTTAAAATATAACTAAACAACATTCATGCAGAGTTTCAGAACGGAACTGGAAAATCCGGTTGTTGAGAAGGAAATCATCGAGCTCGAACGCAAAATCCGGGCGTATCGGGAAGGGACCATGGTGGAAGATAAATTCAAGAGCCTGCGTTTGGCCCGGGGAATTTATGGACAACGCCAGCCCGGTGTTCAGATGGTGCGGATCAAACTGCCTTTTGGTAAAGCAACGTTTAAGCAATTGCTGCGCATTTCGGATATTTCGGACGAGTACGCAATCCGGAATTTGCATTTTACCACCCGGCAGGACATCCAGATCCACTTCGTAAGTCTGGATCGTACACCTGAACTGTGGGCGAAACTGGCCCAGGATGATATCACCATCCGTGAAGCCTGCGGTAATACGGTGCGTAATGTAACGGCTTCTCCGCAAGCGGGCATCGATCCGGAAGAACCGTTCGATGTATCGCCCTATGCACATGCGACATTTTCTTATTTCTTACGTAATCCGATCTGCCAGGAACTGGGCCGGAAATTCAAGTTCGGATTCTCCTCCAGTACGCGGGATACCGCCTTCGCTTTTGGGCAGGACCTCGGCTTTATTCCCAAAGTGCGGACGGTGAACGGCGTTGAAGAACGCGGATTCCGGGTCATATTGGGCGGCGGGCTCGGGGCGCAGCCGATGGCAGGGCACCTAGTACATGAGTTTCTTCCCGAGGATCAACTTATTCCCTATTCGGAAAGTGTACTCCGGGTATTCGACCGCTACGGCGAACGGAATAATCGGAATAAAGCCCGTTTTAAATACCTGATCCAAAAATTTGGGTTGGATGAGGTAAAACGGTTGATCGATGAAGAACAGATCGCGAGCAAGGTAAAGACGTTCAAGATCGACCGGGATGCCGTGCCCCAACCGGAGCCGCCGGCATTAAGTCCGATTGAGGCGGCGTCTGTGTCAGACCCGATCGCTTATGAGGTCTGGAAAAAAACCAATACCTGGGAACAAAAGCAAGTCGGTTTTTATGCCGTTTATGTAAAGGTGCCAACCGGTGATATGCCCACCAAAGATGCGCGTATGTTGATCGCAGGTATCCGCGGACACGTAGCTGATGAAGTACGGATTACACAAAATCAAGGGCTGCTACTGAAATTTGCGCGTGAAGAATCCCTTCCGCATATATACAATGTATTGAAAGAAATAGGTTTTGCCAAACCTGGTTTTGACAGCGTAGCCGATGTGACCACCTGTCCGGGCACCGATACGTGTAACCTTGGTATTTCCAACAGTACCGAGATGGCGAGGGTGCTCGAATCGCTGATATACAATGAGTATGAAGATCTGGTTTATGACCGGGAACTGAAAATCAAAATAAGCGGCTGCATGAATTCATGCGGACAGCATGGGATTGCCAACATCGGAATACACGGCAGTTCGCTGAAGGCTGCGGGTAAAGTAGTTCCTGCTGCCCAGATCATGCTGGGAGGCGGTGTATTGGGCGACGGACTGGGACGTGTGGCTGAACGGGTGATCAAGGTGCCTTCCAAGCGCGTTGTGGCTGCCGTACGGTTACTTCTGGACGATTACCTGGCTAACTCCACGTCGGACGAGCGCTTTCATGATTACTTTGACCGGCAGACAAAAGACTACTTTTACCGCATGCTGAAACCGCTAGCGGACCTTACTACGCTGGTGGAAGATGAATTTGTCGATTGGGGCCACCAAGAGACCTACGAACAGGCGATCGGTGTGGGTGAGTGCGCAGGCGTAGTCATCGACCTGGTTGCTGTGTTACTTTTCGAGGCGGAGGAAAAACTGGGGTGGGCAAACGAAAGTTACCAGGCTGGGGCATATGCTGATGCGATTTATCACGCTTACGCCGTATACGTAAGTACCGCAAAGGCTTTATTGCTTGACAAAGGGGTCCACAGCAGCACGCAGATAGCTATTATCCGGGACTTTGATAAGAATTTTGTGGAGCCGGGCGAGTTCCTGTTATCCGGTGGTTTTGAAAGCCGGGTGCTGGAAATCAACAAACACGAACCTTCTGAGGCATTCGCCCGTGAATACCTTGCAGGCGCGATCGATTTCTATCAAACCGTTGCGGCGAAGCGATCGGTTACCGCCGAGGTCAATGGTTAAGAGCCGCAAAGCGGTTTAGGGCAATAACAACAAACGAATAAGAAATGAACGCTTATCCCAAAATAACGTTAGTAGGAGCAGGGCCGGGGGATACGGATTTAATCAGTCTCAAAGGGCTGAAGGCACTGTCAACGGCCGATGTCGTACTTTACGATGCATTGGTCGACGATGCATTGCTTGACTATATCCCAAAGGACGCCGTTCGCGTATTTGTGGGCAAACGGGCAAACCGCCATGCCTACAGCCAATTGGAGATTAATCAGATGATGGTTAATTTCGCCCGCTCGCACGGACACGTTGTTCGGTTAAAGGGAGGTGATCCGTTTGTTTTCGGAAGGGGTGGCGAGGAACTCGAATATGCGGCGCAGCATCATATTCCGACGTCGGTCGTACCGGGCATATCCAGTTCCATTGCATTGGCGGGATTGCAGGGAATCCCCTTGACGTATCGGGGTGTCAGCGAGAGTTTCTGGGTGATCACCGGCGCTACCACAACGGGTTCCATTTCCAACGATATTTACACGGCGGCGCAGACAGCGGCGACCGTCGTGGTGCTCATGGGACTGAATAAATTGGCGGAAATTGTGCAGGTGTACCAGGAAGCGGATAAGGGAAAACTACCCATAGCCGTTATCCAGAATGGTTCATTGCCCAATGAAAAAATTGCGTTGGGTACCGTGGACACAATTGTGGATCAGGTTAAAGAGCAGGCGATCGGTGCGCCGGCAGTAATCATCATCGGCGAGGTGGTGGCTAAACATAAACAATTTGCGTTGGAACCGTCCAACGCAGTGGCGGTATGAAAGAAGTGACAGGCAATCCGTTGTTTCCCGTTTTCCTGCAGTTGAACGAATTGCATGTGCTGCTTGTAGGTGGCGGGAAAGTGGGGCTGGAGAAACTGACGGCATTGCTGGAGAACAGCCCGAAAGCAACGGTGACGGTGGTTGCCCGCGAGATCAGCAACGATGTGCGTGCATACGTTGCCGACTACCCCGGGGTTCGGTTGCTGGAACGTGCTTTTGAAGATCCGGATCTCAACGATGTCGACCTGGTGGTCGTGGCATCCAACAATCCACAACTGAATACGCATATCCGGACCGAATGCCGCAAACGTCATTTGTTGATCAATGTGGCCGATAAACCGGATCTATGCGATTTTTACCTGGGATCGATCGTGAAAAAGGGAAATCTGAAACTGGGTATCTCGACGAATGGCAAGTCGCCCACCATTGCCAAAAGAATAAAGGAACTGCTGAACGATGCACTGCCGGAAGAAATCGACGAAACACTGACCTACATGAGCCAGTTACGGGATTTGCTGAAGGGCGACTTCAACGACAAAGTTAAGGCGTTGAATGCGCATACGGCTTCGCTGCTATCAAAAGAAAAAATATGAACGTGTTAACAGATGAAATAAATGCACTGGTCCACGGAAAAAATACGGTCGAGGTACTGACAGCCCTGGCCGACAGGTTTCCAGGGAAGATTGTGTTTTCAACAAGTTTCGGTATTGAAGATCAGGTTATTACTCATATTATTTTCAGTAATAATTTACCGATAAAGGTTTTTACGCTGGAAACGGGCCGGTTGTTTCCGGAAACGTATTATGTGTGGAACCGGACATTGGAAACCTATAAAAAGGACATCGAGGCGTATTTTCCCGATACGCACGCAGTGCAACAACTGATCAGCCTGAAGGGGCCCTCGAGCTTTTATGAGTCGGTTGAGAACCGGAAGGAATGCTGCCGTATCCGGAAAATTGAACCCTTGCAGCGGGCATTGGCCGGCGCCGAATGCTGGATTACGGGCATCCGCGCGGAACAATCGGATAATAGACAGGGCATGGCGCAGGTAGAATGGGATCAGGGCAATCAGTTAATTAAATTCCATCCCATTTACGATTGGTCGCTGGAAGAGGTTTGGGACTATGCAAAGGCCCACCATGTCCCGTATAACCCGCTGCACGACAAGGGATTTCCGAGTATTGGCTGCGCACCCTGTACACGCGCCGTAAGGGAAGGAGAGGACTTCCGGGCGGGGCGCTGGTGGTGGGAAGATACCAGTAAGAAAGAATGCGGATTACACGCTACCTAATTTGTTTGCAGGAAATACATCCTTACAAGAAGATATAACATTACGAGAATTCGTTGATCGTTACAAGTTAACTAAAATCCAAGTAGACGGCTGACGGCATTTGCCAAAGCCGACAAACGATGGCAAAAAAGCAACAAACAACACATATGGATTATTTAGACCATTTAGAGGCAGAGGCGATATACATCCTTCGGGAGGTGGCAGGTCAATTTGAAAAGCCGGCTCTGCTTTTTTCCGGGGGAAAAGATTCGATCACGCTGGTTCACCTGGCGGAGAAAGCGTTCCGGCCCGGTAAATTTCCATTCCCGCTGGTACATATTGACACGGGCCACAATTTCCCCGAAACCATTGCATTCCGTGACGAATTGGTAGCGAGATTGGGTGAGCCCTTAATTGTCGGTTATGTACAAGATAGCATCGACGCGGGAAAGGTGGTTGAACAAAAGGGGAAAAATGCCAGCCGGAACCCGCTTCAAACCGTCACGCTGCTGGATACTATCGCTGAACACGGTTTTGATGCGTGTATCGGCGGTGCGCGTCGGGATGAGGAAAAGGCCCGGGCCAAAGAACGTATTTTCTCGGTGCGCGATGAGTTTGGCCAATGGGATCCCAAAAGGCAACGACCGGAATTGTGGAATATCTATAACGGGCGTATCCACAAAGGCGAAAACGTACGTGTATTTCCCATCAGTAACTGGACGGAACTGGATGTGTGGAATTACATCCGGAGGGAAAACATCAAGTTGCCTTCTATTTATTTCTCTCACGAACGCGACGTCATTACCCGGAACGGGCAATTGATGGCTGCTGCCGAGTTTCTGAACATCGACCACGAAGACGTAGTGGAATACCGAAAAGTACGATTCCGGACGGTAGGGGACATGACCTGTACCGCCGCGGTGCCTTCCGAAGCGTACCACATCGATGACATCATCGAAGAGATCCGCTTGTCAAAGATCAGCGAGCGTGGCGCCCGAATGGATGACAAGGTTTCGGAAGCCGCGATGGAGGACCGCAAGAAGGGCGGGTATTTTTGAAGTGAATAAGTGAATGTGTAAACTAGTGAACTAGTGAAAATAAAAACATGGATCTATTAAAATTTATTACCGCGGGAAGCGTGGACGATGGAAAGAGTACGTTGATCGGCCGGTTACTGTACGATACGAATTCGGTGCTGGACGATCAGCTCGAAGCTATACAGCGCGCGAACCGCAAGAATAACGATGGCACGTTGGATTTAGCGATATTGACCGACGGCTTGAAAGCGGAGCGGGAGCAGGGAATCACGATCGACGTCGCTTATAAGTATTTCCATACGGCGAAACGCAAATTCATTATTGCGGATGCACCGGGGCACATTCAGTATACGCGTAACATGGTAACCGGTGCCTCCAATTCCGATTTGGCCATCATCCTGATCGATGCGCGGAAAGGCGTGGTGGAACAGACCCGTCGGCATTCGTTTATCGTTTCCTTACTGGGAATTCCCAATGTCTTGGTATGCGTAAATAAAATGGACATGGTAGATTACGATCAGGCCGTGTTCGATAAAATCAAGGCAGACTATGAGCGCCTTACCCAAAACCTACGTATCAAGCAGGTCGATTACATCCCCGTGAGTGCACTCAAAGGGGACAACATTGCCTCGAAATCTGCAACCATTCCCTGGTATACAGGAAAGCCGTTGCTGGACTTCCTGGAAACGGTAACAATCGACCATTCGACCGAAAACAAACAGGCCCGTTTTCCCGTGCAATGGGTGATCCGCCCGCAGACTCCGGAGCTGCCCGATTACCGGGGCTACGCAGGGCGTGTGGTAGGCGGTACCTTGTCAGTAGGCGACCGGGTGGTGGCACTGCCTTCCGGATTCAGTAGCACCATTAACCGTATCGAGCTGGCTTCAAAGGATTTAGAGGTTGCAGAAGAAGGTGCTTCGGTAGTGGTGCATCTGACGGACGACATCGACATCAGCAGGGGAGACATGTTGGTAAAAGAAGGCCAACAGCCGGCAGTTTCGCAGCGTTTTGAGGCCGAAATTTGCTGGATGGATACCAAACCGCTGGATATGAATCAATTTTACTTGCTTCAGCAGCACGGCAAAACGACAAAGGTTAAGATCCAAGATGTTGTTTACCGTGTGGACATCGAAACACTCCAACAATCGACAGCCACGGAACTCGGATTAAACGACATCGGCAAGGTTCAGTTTAAGTCGGCCGATCCGCTTGCGTTCGACAGCTATAAAGCTAACAAAGCAAACGGTGGCGCGATTCTTATCGATCTGCGGAATAACCTGACGGTGGCCGCGTTGATGATCACCGAATCGATCGATTGACAAAAGCACAAACAATATAATTAGACAGGGAAAGAGCCATTAGGATTCTTCCCGTGAAATACTATTTAACATAACGTGNAATCNNTACAATCTGGAATCCGTACAATCTGGAATCCGTACAATCTGGAATCCGTACAATCTGGAATCCGTACAATCTGGAATCCGTACAATCTGGAATCCGTACAATCTGGAATCCGTACAATCTGGAATCCGTACAATCTGAAATTTGCTTTCAAATCGTCCAGATGTCACATTTTTTTGATAATAAGACAATAAAATCTAAATTCTCTTAAAAATTTTATAAATTCGCCGCGAAACTTATATTAAATTTTTAACGCATGCCTAATTATTTACATTCGTTTATCGAAGAGGTCGCCGCACGCAATCCCAATCAACCCGAGTTTTTGCAAGCGGTCAGGGAAATAGCTGATGACGTCGTTCCATATATCGAAAAAAATGCCCCGGAGTTTATCAATTTGAAATTACTTGAACGGATGGTTGAGCCCGAACGGACCATCTCTTTCCGAGTGGTTTGGCAGGATGATCAAAACAACATACAGGTAAACCGGGGTTACCGTGTGCAGATGAATAGTGCTTTGGGGCCATACAAAGGCGGATTGCGTTTTTCGCCAACGGTGAATCTCAGTATTTTGAAATTCCTCGCATTCGAACAGACGTTCAAAAATAGTCTTACGGGTTTGCCGCTTGGTGCCGGCAAAGGCGGTGCAGATTTTGATCCCAAAGGCAAGTCGGATAACGAAATCATGCGTTTTTGCCAGAGCTTCATGACCGAATTATACCGGCATATCGGTGCCGAGACCGACGTGCCTGCCGGAGATATTGGCGTCGGAGAACGTGAGATCGGCTATTTATTTGGTCAGTATAAACGGCTGCAGAACAATTTTACCGGTGTACTTACCGGCAAAGGGCCGACTTGGGCGGGCAGCTTCATCCGTCCGGAAGCCACCGGCTTTGGACTGCTTTACTTCGTTGAGCGCATGCTGTACGAGGTCGAGGATTCGCTAAAGGGCAAAACCGTGGCCATTTCAGGTGCAGGAAATGTGGCGTATTACGCCGCGTTGAAGGCCATTTCCCTCGGCGCCAAAGTGATTACCGTTTCAAATAGTACAGGTACCATTTACGATGAGAATGGCTTCACCGTTGAAAAGCTGGACTATGTAAATTCACTCAAACGGAATCTTCAGGAATACACGAAGCGCTATGCGGCGGAGTTCCATGCGGGGAAAAAGCCCTGGCAATTCCAATGTGATATCGCCCTCCCCTGCGCTACTCAGAATGAACTCGACGAGGAAGATGCTAAGCAGCTTATAGCAAACGGTTGTTTTTGTATCGCTGAGGGGGCTAATATGCCCTGTACCGAAGAAGCGGTCAGGGAGATTGGAAAAGCCAACATCTTATTTGCGCCCGGGAAGGCCGCAAACGCCGGCGGCGTTGCGGTATCAGGGCTTGAGATGTCCCAGAACCGCATCGGTCAGCAATGGCCTGCTGAAAAAGTCGACAGCAAACTCAAAAAGATCATGCACGATATCCACGATACCTGCTCGCATTACGGTAGGAATAAAAATGGCCGGATAAACTATTTAAAAGGCGCCAATATCGGTGGTTTTGTGAAAGTGGCTACTGCAATGCGGGCGCAAGGACTGGTATGAGAACGGTAGCGGAACTCCCCCACCCCGACTTCAAAATAACGATTTTTGCGATGAACCAGAAATTTATCGTAAAGTTCGAACAGGGAACGCTTGAACAGGTGTATAAGATCGCCGAAGCAGACGTTATCGATGGAGTCAATGGCGTGTTCCAGCTGATCGATGACGAGTTCACGGCCTCGGTTTCCCGGCGCTTCGAGGAGATGCGGCAATCCTTTATCAGCGCCTACAAACGCCATGAGTTCTGAGCAGGCCTCAGGCCATCAACTTTTCCACGAGTATCGGGACGGCAACCGTTGCTTTATCGTCGACGCAGGTCACGTCAGACAGGCGGGATAGCGTCGACGCCTGTGGGTCTATAAAATACTTCGCCGCGCGAACTGGTATTTCATCGAGTAAACCGGCCGCCGGATATACCTGCAGCGATGTGCCCACAACGATAAAAATATCTGCCTGACGGCAGATGCCGATTGCCGTGCCCATTGCCGGTACCGGCTCGCCGAACCAAACTACGTGCGGGCGCAGTTGGCTACCCAGTTCGCAGCATTCACCCATCCGGATTTCGCTCCCTGCTATGGTATAGGTCAGGGATGGGTTTATGTCGGACTGAGCCTTCGTAATCAGTCCATGGAGATGCAGTACCCGGCTTGATCCCGCCCGTTCGTGTAAGTCGTCTATATTTTGCGTAACGATCGTTACCCGGTATTTATCCTCAAGCGCTACCAATGCCAGATGCGCAGCGTTTGGTTTCGCTTCCAGCACCGCCTTCCGCCGGACGTTATAGAAATGTTGCACCCGTTCGGGGTCGCGCTTCCAAGCTTCCGGGGTGGCCACATCCTCCACCCGGTATCCTTCCCAAAGCCCATCCGAACCCCGGAAAGTTTTGAGTCCGCTTTCCGCTGATATGCCTGCTCCGGTAAATACAACAATATGTTTCATGGTACAAAATAACCAATTTCCCGAATAATTACCTAAGGATTTACCTAGGAATGGCTTACCTTTGCCAACCATGATCGAGCTGTATACCGATGGCGCTTCGAGCGGCAATCCCGGACCGGGTGGTTATGGTGTCATCCTGAGATCCGGTCCGCATTACAAAGAAATATCCCAAGGTTTCCGGAAGACCACGAACAACCGGATGGAGCTACTTGCCGTAATTACCGGACTGGAAGCATTACGGAAACCCGGCGAGGAAGTAACGGTTTTTTCAGATTCCAAATATGTCATCGACGCGGTTGAGAAAGGCTGGGTACACGGTTGGATGCGAAAAGGGTTTGCCGGAAAAAAAAATAAAGACCTCTGGATGCGTTTTCTTCAGGTTTATAAGCTGCACCGTGTACGATTCGTTTGGGTAAAAGGACATGCAGGCCATCCGGAAAACGAGCGTTGCGATCAACTCGCCGTGCAAGCGTCGCTTAACTCAGCCCAATGGCAAATTGACGGCGTCTTTGAATCGGGAGCTGCGTAAATAGCTGTTGAAAAACGCATTTAAAATACCCATTTTGGTGTATTGCCCATGCTACTGTTTTTATGGATGTTTGTAACGTTCTAAAATTTAGCATGAAAAAAACTGTGTTATGAAAGATTCAATCCATCCCAGAAAAAGTAAACTGAACCTCATTCCCGTCGAATTGGCACAGCAAATGGTGAATGCCTACAAAAAGCAACGATCTGAACCGGCAGCGAAAAAGCGCACCAAGGAATTAGGAAAAAAAGTTGAGGAGCCCCGCTCATTTTGGGTCAGCAAGGAAGCGCTGCTGGAACTGATGACCATCAACAAGGCCGACGGTATCCGGTTCTATTACGCCATTGCCGATGATTATCCCGGTTTCCCCCTGAAAAAGCCTGACCATAAAAAAGCACATACCGTGGTGATGGTGGCGACACGATCAGATGACCCGGACAATCCGACCATGGAAAACAGTACCGATTGCCTGAATATGCCCGACAAAGTGGAACGTGTTGCAGTAGATGGCGGTAAAATCGGATCGGTAATTTTGCCGATTGCCCCTTCCCAAGCCGGACTACCGGCGGATGAATTGGACCTGTGTCCTCCCCCATCGCCCTCTAAAGGACATATGCTGTAATCTCGGCTAACATCGAGCCAGCCTATGAATGCTGCTACTATCGTCCTGCTGGGACTGATCCTGTTGGGTGCGGTGATTGGTTTTTACAGCCGGAAAAATCTGGAATTGCCCGTTCTGAAGCTTTTCCCCTATTTCCTGCTGTTTCAATTCCTTTACCAACTCATCGCATCGCTGTATTCCTTTGTGTTTACTGCCCATGCATCCAACCACTTCATATTTAATATCACGCTGCCCATAAACGTTCTGTATTTTGGCATGTTATACCATGGCGTCATCCGGAACCCTGCCAAACGGAAAGTGATTTTCGTTGGCACGGCTCTGAACCTGCTTTTCTTCGTCGTCAATTTGCTTTTCATTCAGGACGTTTCATTCCTGATGACGTATTCGCGGACAGCCATGTCGGTGTCATTGATCGTATATAGCTTGCTGTATTTTCATGAAATTGTTGCCGATGATCGCGTGGAAAACATCAACCCCGTGCGGAACGCTTCATTTTGGGTTATTACCAGCATATTTTTCTTTTACCTAAGCAGCACTTTGACAATCATCTTCTGGAACTACTTTGTCATTAACAATGAATATGTCGGAAGCGTGATGATGCGTGTATTTGCATTCCTTTTATATTCCATGTATATTGCTGGCATGTTACTGCATCGATCAACCGACGAGGATTCATAAGGCGATTGTGAGACATGAATGCATCGAATGTTGAGGTGGTTATTGCGGTTCTGTTTGGGAGCCTGATACTTGCTTTGATAGGGGTCTTTATGTTCGTGATGGTCATCGTTTACCAGAAGCGGAAGATCCGAAACATCCGTGAACAGCAACGGCTGATTACGGAATATGAACAGGCAGTCCTGAAAGCCAAGGTCGAAATTCGCGATGAAACCCTCAAGTATGTCGGCCAGGAACTGCACGACAACGTTGGACAGGTGCTGTCGTTGATCAAGCTTTATCTATCGCGGCCGGAGATGCGCCATAAGGCAGACATTCCCCAACTGATCGATCAGGCAATTCTCGATATCCGCTCGCTGTCGCAGGATCTCAATATCAATCGTGTAGAGCAATATTCGCTTAGTGATTTTATCGAGCAGGAACTTAATAAGGTCCATAAGTCCGGTTTCGTGAAAACCTCATTTGAAAGTACCGGAACCTGTGAACCCGTAAAAATGCAGTCTAAATTGATGATCAGTCGTATTTTTCAAGAATGTATCAATAATATCTTGAAACATGCCGAAGCAAAGCATATCTTTGTCAAACTGTTGACGGAAGACGGGAGCTGCTTATTGTCTGTAGCGGATGATGGCATAGGCTTTGAAACCACTGCTGGACACCTTGGATCGGGGTTGATTAACATATATGACCGCGTAAAACTTATCGGCGGTGATATCAAGATCACGTCGCGTTTAGGTGTTGGTACGGAAATAATGCTCCGGATTCCGCAAAGTTGATACGTTTCGCTGAAAACTAACCAAATGATAACGATTGCCATCGCCGATGATCACAAATTAATGTCTGAGGGCATTGCTTCGATTTTGCAATCGGACCCCGATTTATCGGTATCCAAAATTTGCACCAATGGCAAAGAATTGGTCGAATATTTAAAGAACAACAAGGTAGACTTGGTATTGGTCGATTTGAATATGCCCGTGTTAAATGGCCCGGATACCATCCGGATTTTGCGGAATCAATGTAACGCCGTGAAAATCGTGGTCTTGAGCATGTATGCAGATGAGACCATCTACGCAAAATGCCGGGAATTGGATATAAATGGGTACTTACATAAAGACTCGGATGCGCAGCATCTTATCGATGCGATCAAAACCATATCAGCCGGAGAAAACCGCTATGATTACGATCATCCGACGAAGTCGTCTCTGTCGGAGGATCCTCTCTTTGAAGACCGGTTTGTAAACAAATTTAAATTATCCCGCCGTGAGCAGGAGATCATCCAATTGGTACGGAACGGCCATACCAACCAGGAAATTGCCGACATTCTTTTTTTATCTATCCATACCGTGATGACGCACCGGAAGAATATCCTTCACAAACTGGGCGTACGCAATACGGCGGAAATGCTTACGGTAATCAGCAATAATTGACGGTTAATCGGCAGAAACGTCAACCGGCGCCGAACTGTATAGGTAGCGTATTTCATCCCGCAAGTTGTAACGGGAAGCCATCACTTCGCCATATGCTCCCGCTGTCCGGATCGCAATCAGGTCGCCGCGCTCACAACTGGGAAGCAACACTTCCTTGCCAAAGCAATCACTGCTTTCACAGATAGGTCCCACAACATCGTAACGTTGTAGTTCGGCATCGTGCCCCGTGCCCTCACCGGTATCCAGCTTTTCGATCTGATGGTAGGCTTGGTATAATGCCGGTCGCATCAATTCGGTCATCCCGGCATCCAGGATCAGGAAGTTCTTTTTGAGGCCATGTTTTACATACAACACGCGGCTGATTAAGCTGCCGCATTGCGACACCAGGGCTCTCCCCAATTCAAAGTGCACCTCCTGCCCGGGTTTGCGTTCGAGAAAATCGGCAAACACGGAGAAATAAGCCGAAAAATCCGGAATCGGGTGAGCGTCGGGCTCGTGGTAATCAACACCCAGTCCGCCCCCTACGTTCAGCACACGCAGCCGGAAGCCCCGCTCATCAAACCAGTTATTAAGCTCGTTGACCTTAACACACAAGCTTTTAAATACATTCAAATCCGTAATTTGCGAGCCGATATGGAAATGAATACCAATTAATTCGAGATGTTCGGACTGGCTGAGGGCTTCCACGGCATCGCCCAGTTGCCAATGGGCAATGCCAAATTTGTTTTCATCCAATCCGGTAGTAATGTAATGGTGGGTTTGTGCATCCACGTTGGGATTAATGCGCAAGGCAACCCGGGCTTTCACTCCCTGGGCTGCCGCCAACATATTTATAACCTTCAACTCCTGTATGGATTCAACGTTAAATGCAAAAATATCGTGGCTGAGCGCGTCTCTGATTTCCTTATCGGATTTACCGACGCCCGCGAATACGATATCGCTGGGATGGAAGCCGATTTCGATTGCCTTCCTGACCTCATTGCCGCTCACGCAATCCGCGCCGATGCCGGCATCCCGTATCAGTTTGAGTATCCGTTCGTTGAAGTTAGCCTTTAACGCATAGTGTACGTGGAAGCTGTGCACATCGGCAGCCCGCTTGGCGGTCTCCAATGTCTGCTGCAAGAGCGAAAGATCATAGTAGTAAACCGGTGTTTCCTGCTGGGAAATAGCGTTAACCAGTTGTTTGCGATCAAACATAGTCAGTTTCCTGTTTGCGTTAAAAAAGCCTGTTATGCAACGATCGCAAGGCTTCCACCTTGTGTTCGGTCTGCAACAGCATGGATATGTTATAGTTACTGCCGCCATAAGAAATCATCCGGATGGGAATGTGCTTTACGGCATCCAGCACGCGCGCAGCATAACCGTGGGTATTCACACCGAAGTCGCCCACCACGCACACAATGGTTTGGTCGCGGTCAATTTCAACCGATCCGAAGTCTTTCAATTCTTGTTCAATATCCGCCAGGTACTTCGTGTCATCGATGGTCAATGATATCGCCACTTCTGATGTGGTGATCATGTCGATCGGTGTTTTGTAGCGCTCAAAAACTTCAAATACCCGCCGTAAGAAGCCGTAAGCAAGCAGCATCCGTGACGACTGGATACGAATGGCTGTGATGCCATCCTTGGCCGCGATTGAACGTACAATGCCTTTGGCAGCACCTTCTTGATTGATCAGTGTACCGGAAGCTTGGGGTTCCATGGTGTTCAGCAGGCGCACAGGCACGTTGTAACGTTGGGCAGGGAAAACACTTTGCGGGTGTAGGATTTTTGCGCCGAAATAGGCCAATTCTGCCGCTTCGTTAAAACTGAGGTTCGCAATGGGGCTGGTGCCCTTTACAATACGGGGGTCATTATTGTGCATGCCGTCAATGTCCGTCCAAATCTGGATTTCATCGGCACCGATGGCTGCACCGATCAATGAAGCCGTATAGTCGCTTCCTCCCCGCCGCAAGTTGTCAATTTCGCCGAAAGCGTTTCGACATATATAACCTTGGGTAATAAATAAGTTATGGTCGCTTGACTGAAGCAGTAGTTCTGTTAAGTTTTCGCGGATAAAATCGATTTTCGGTTCGTTGTCCTCATCGATTTTCATGAAATCGAGCGCCGGAAGCAGTTTCGAACGGATGCCCAGCTCGGTAAGGTGAAAATGGAAAAGCGTGGTCGAGATCAACTCCCCCTGTGCAAGGATGATCTTCTCTTCGATAGGCGTGAAGAGTTGGTTGGAGAAAGAATCAATGAGATTGAAATGGTATTCAATCAATTCCCTTCCATTCCGAATCCCCTCTTCGGTGGTGAAAAGTTCGCCGATCAATGACCGGTAGCGATCGTGTAATGCTTGGATCAATGCGGAAGCCCGATCTTTATCCCCTTCGGTAAAGGCCTGTGAAATCTCGACCAGTGCATTTGTTGTGCCCGCCACCGCAGACAACACAACGATTTGGCGTTCTTGGGGACGGATGATATCCAGCAATGCCTTGATTCGTTCGGCACTCCCTACCGATGTTCCCCCAAATTTTAATACTTTCATCGCCTTCTTTTCCCTATTTCTTTAGGTGTTCGATAATCAGATTGGCCAATTCTTCGCCAATGCGTTCCTGCGCTTCGTTGGTCGCCGCACCGATATGCGGGGTTAACGACACCTTGGGATGGGTAAGCAGCTCCGTTCTCGGGGTAGGCTCATTGTCGAACACGTCCAAGCCTGCAAAGGCGACTTTTCCGCTATCAAGCGCCTCGAGCAGCGCTAATTCGTCGATTACACCTCCGCGTGACGCATTGACAATTCCGACTCCCGTTTTTAGTCGGGCGAATTCTTCCCGTCCGATGATCGGTTTATCGGTAAAGGGTACATGCAGTGAAATAAAATCAGCACGTTCCAACAAGTCGGCAATTTCGACCTGCTGAATCGGAACATCCACGGTAATGCCTCCGGATAAGGTCAGTGGAAGGCTCTTGGGAGCCTCAAACAGGTCACTTACGATGACGTCCATTCCCAATCCCAATCCGACTTTAGCGGTTTCGCGGCCGATCCGCCCGAAGCCGACAACACCAAGTGTTTTTCCGCGTAACTCGACTCCCTTGGCATAAGCTTTTTTAAGTCCGCCGAAATTCGTACCCCCTTCTACGGGCATTTTACGTTGTGCGTCATATAAAAATCTGACGCCGCCTAGCAGGTGTGCAAAAACCAATTCGGCTACGGACAGCGAAGAAGCCGCCGGTGTATTGATAACCGCAATTCCCTTCGAACGAGCGTACTCAACATCGATATTATCCATACCTACCCCACCCCTGCCAATAAGTTTCAGGTTTGGGCATGCGTCGATCAATGCGGCCCGTACTTTGGTTGCGCTACGTACCGTAATCGCATCGTATGCTTGCAGCCGAGTAGGCAATTCTTCCTGAGGTATGTGATCGGTATCCACGGAAAAGCCGGCGCCCTCAAGCAGTTGTTTTCCCAAAGGATCTATTCCATCGTTTGCTAGTATTTTCATTTTGTTTTAGATGTGAGATGTGAGATGTGAGCGTCTCACATCTTTTATTTACGAATTCTTTTCTTCAAATTCCTGCATCGCATCAACCAATGCATTGACGCCGGAAATACTCAAGGCGTTGTAAATGGATGCTCTAAATCCTCCCACGCTCCGGTGTCCTTTCAGGCCGATCAATCCTCGCTCCTTTGCCAATTCGAGGAACGCTGCTTCATGCGCTTTTTGTTCGGTGACGAACGTTACATTCATCCGCGAACGATCTTCCTGGACCGCTGTACCCTTGAATAGCGGATTTCTGTCAATTTCGTCATAAAGTGTACGGGCCTTGATGATGTTCTCCTGCTCAATCACTTCCACCCCGCCCTTGTTTTTAAGCCAACGGAGGTTAAGCATCGATACATAGATAGAGAACACCGGGGGCGTGTTGTACATTGAACCGGCGGCGATATGAGGCTGGTAATCGAAAATGGTCGGTAAGGTACGACCGGTTTTTCCCAATAACTCATCTTTAACGATCACGAGCGTCGCCCCTGCCGGTCCCATATTTTTTTGAGCGCCCGCGTAGATCAGACCGTAGTCGGCTACATTGATTTTCCGGCTGAGGATGTCCGAAGACATATCAGAAACCAACGGAATGCTGCTTTGTGGTGTTTCAAAAACCTCCGTACCAAAAATGGTGTTGTTGGATGTATAATGGAAATACGCAGCATCTGCGGGTACTTCATAATTCTTCGGTACATAAGTATAATTAGCGTCAGCAGAAGACGCGACGACCGCCACATCTCCGATTTTCTTTGCCTCCTTAATGGCTTTACTGGCCCATGTTCCGGTGTCCAGATAAGCTGCTTTACCGCCGTTGGGGAGTAAGTTCATCGGTACCATGGCAAACTGAGTGCTGGCCCCTCCCTGCAAAAATAAGATGGAATATCCTTGGGGTACGGAGAGCAATTCGCGTACGAGGCGTTCTGTCTCGGCCATTACCGCTTCAAACTCTTTGCTCCGATGCGAAATTTCCAGAATAGATAACCCCGTGTCATTGAAATTCAGTACCGCTTGAGAAGCTTCCTGGAAGACTTCCTGGGGTAATATGCACGGTCCCGCTCCAAAATTATGTTTCATATACGCTTATTTGTTAACCTCACGATCTCTCGTGTTCATTTTTCAGCTGAAAGGAGTATGCTGTTTAATTGGCCGCAAAAATAATAATTATTTATTGAAATTCATTCAATAATTTTAATTGTTTGTTGCGAATAATTCAATAAGATGACACTCACTCAATGCCATATTTTTCCATCTTATTGTATAAAGTTTTCCGGTCGATATTTAACATCTGGGCCGCTTTACTTTTGTTGTACTTGGCCTTCTGCAATACATCCATAATCAACTTGCGTTCATGAGCCTCACTGTGTAAGCGTAGGTCAGGGTTATCGGAAGATGGTGCGGTGGTTGGGGAGCTATCCGCATTTTTGATGGCAAACACCATTTCTTCGGGGAGCGCAGAAATTTCCGCCCGGCTGCCTGGCGAGAGCAGCACCATCCGTTTAACCACATTTTTCAATTCCCTCAGGTTGCCCGGCCAATCGTAGGCATTGAAAATTTCGGTCACTTCGTCGGCTAATTCCACGACTTGTCTGCCAAGTTCTGTATTTGCTTTACTTATAAAAAAGTTTACAAATTGCTGGAAATCGGCTCTTCTGTCACGGAGCGCCGGTACGATGATTTCAAATTCATTGATGCGGTGATAGAGGTCCTCACGAAATTTACCTGATCCGAGTAAGTCTTCATTGGTTGCCGCGATGACCCGTACATCGACACTGATTGTTTTATTTGCCCCTACGGGTTGGATGACTTTTTCCTGCAGCGCCCGGAGCAATTTAACCTGTACATCGTAGGACAGATTACCTATTTCATCCAAGAAAAGTGTGCCCCCCGAGGCTTCTACGAACTGCCCCGTTTTATCGCTAAGTGCGCCGGTAAAAGAGCCTTTTATGTGGCCAAATAATTCGCTGGAAGCCAGTTCTTTCGATAGCGTACCGCAATCAATCGATACGAATGGCTTATCTGCCCGTTTACTCATCCGGTGGATCGAACGCGCCACGTATTCCTTACCGGTTCCGCTCTCTCCGCGGATCAATACGGACATGTCCGTAGGCGCGACCAACGCAATGTACTCGTGAAGTTTGCGGGCCGCCGTACTGTTGCCTTCTACGTAGTCGGCTTCCTCGGTGTTGGACACGCTGCTTGCTGCTTTTCGCAGGGCGGGGCGTTCCCGTTCGACGGATTTACCTTCCAGCGCCTCATTCACGACCATGAGCAATTCATCCGGATTAACCGGTTTGGTAATGTAATCAAAAACCCCCTGACGGATGGCTTTCACCGCTGTGCGCACATCGTTGAAGCTGGTCATGATAATGGATGGAACCGTCTTGCCCTCGGCACGGAGGGCATCAACAACGTCCAGTCCTATCCCGTCGCCCAGCCGGTAATCCAATAAAATCAGGTGAAAGGTATGGCGCTTGAGTGCCTCAATGCCGCTTTTTACACTGTATGTTGCCGTTACATCAAATCCCTTTTTCCTCAAAAAGTTTTCGAGTATGGTTGCAAATGTTGTATCGTCCTCTACCAACAGAATATTGGCCATGTATTAAAGATTATAAAGTTGACTTCCTGTTTTATATCGAACGGTCAAAGTCGGCTTTTATTTTATCAACGATTGCCGTTGCAAACTCACTTGTTTTTACTAATTCCCCGCCGGTCATCTGATTGAAGAAATCCACGGTAACTTTTTTCTGCAGTATGGTGTCTTGCAGCGCGCGTACAATTAGCGAAGCTGCCTCGCTCCAACCGATGTATTCAAATAGCATGACGCCACTGAGAATTACGGACGAAGGATTCATGCTATCCGTATTGGCAAATCTCGGAGCGGTGCCATGCGTAGCCTCAAATACGGCGTAACCCGTTTGGTAATTGATGTTTGCACCCGGTGCGATTCCTATGCCGCCTACGATGGCTGCCAGTGCATCCGAAATGTAATCACCATTGAGGTTTAAAGTGGCAATAACGGAATAATCTTGGGGATTTAATAGGATTTGCTGTAAAAAGTTGTCGGCAATCACATCCTTGACAATGACTTTTCCCGTGGTTTCTGCTGCTTTCAGCTCGCTATTGGCTTTCAACTCGCCATGTTCTGCTTTGGTTCGCTCCCAGTGCGACCAGGTATACGTGTGCGAAGAAAATTCGGTTTCGGCTACTTCATAGCCCCAATTCTTGAACGCGCCCTCGGTAAACTTCATAATGTTTCCTTTGTGCACGAGCGTAACCGAAGGCAGGTTCTTTTCGATAGCATAATTGATGGCAGCTCGGATCAAGCGTTTCGAACCAGTTTCGGAAACGGTTTTGATGCCAATTGCGGTATCCGGCGTGAAGTTAAAATCCACCGCCATTTCGTGTTGAAGGAAATCTTTCACGCGTGATCCGCCTTCCGAGTTTGCCGGAAATTCGATGCCCGTATAGATATCTTCCGTGTTTTCCCTGAACATCACCATGTCCACCAGTTCCGGGCGCTTTACCGGCGACGGAACTCCCTTAAACCACCGGGTTGGCCGTTGGCAGACATAAAGGTCGAGCGCCTTGCGAATGGCCACATTGAGGGAGCGGATGCCTCCCCCGATCGGCGTGGTGAGTGGCCCTTTAATCCCCACATAATGATCCCGGATGGTGTCTATTGTGGCCTGAGGGAGCCATTCGCCGGTCTGATCAAAAGCCTTTTCGCCGGCCAGCACCTCTTTCCAGGAGACACCTCGTGTACCGCCGTAGGCGGTTTCAACAGCAGCGTCAAATACCCTGACGGCGGCGTGCCATAGGTCAGGTCCTATGCCATCGCCAATGATAAACGGAATGTCTACGCGATCCGGCACCTCAAGTGTCCCATCCGATTTCTTTGTGATTTTTGTGGTGGCCATGCGATTAATGTTTATCTTTTGTAAAGATGTTACCGATACCTCTGCCAATACGCTGCAAAATCGGTGCTGCGGATACGTCCTCGTATTCGTCCAATGAATACCCTCCCCTTCTGCTCGGAAAAATCAATATCCGATTGTGCTGTGCATAAATTTTACCCAGCTTTTTGGGGATGCCATCAAAGGAATGGCGATAGGATACTTCCCCTTGACGCGCCGAAATAAACACGATAAAATCATTATCTTTTACAAACTGACTCAGTCCGGACAGATCATCCCATTCCTGATAATCCGAAAAAAGTACACGGGAACTTGTTTTGCTGCGCTCGATGTATTCGGAAACCGCGCGTTCGGTCCGATCGTCGCACACATACAAAATGGGAATGGAAAGTTCCTGTCCTAACCTCAGCACCTTTTCCATGCAAAAATCAAATCCCAGCTCCGATTCGGATAACGGCGGACAAAAGACAACAATGCGTTTCAGCATCACCAACGACTTATCTACATGGCACATAAACAGGTTGGTGTCTGTCTGGTTGAGGATGCTCTCCGTTTTTTCGCCCACCATTTTTTCGATGATGCCCGGGCGGCTGGGCCATCCCAATAAAATGCCATCTGCGCTTACTTCGCGCGCCGCCCGGCTGATGCCATTGGCAATGTTGTGATCGATGGTGGCGATCATGCTAACCGCTGTTTCGCTACCTGAGGCGTATTTCGCGGTTGAATCCAGGTTTTTGCGTGCCCGTTGCAAATTCTGATCCGCCATCTCATTATTGGGAACCACGGTCAAAACGGTAATGGGATGGGGAGAGTGTTTGCTCTTAATCAATGTTGCAAAATCCAGCAGCGACTCCATATTATTGAGGTTCGCTATGGGCAACATCAGCTGTTCTTCGCGGGCCACGTTTTTTTCACTGGTCACTTCGTCCTGATCGCCCGCAAGTACCACTTTTTTGGAAGCGGTTTCCGTGGCGAGCGAAGCAACGATACAGGTTACGAGAATAAGCACAATGGTGCCGTTAAGCACATTTTCGTCGATGATCCCGTATCGGTGTCCCACCATGATGACCGCCAGCGTTGCGGCCGCATGTGCGCTGCTCAGTCCAAAAATCACCTGCCGTTGCGCGGAAGAATACCGGAACGAAAGCTGCGTAAGCCACGCTGCGATCCATTTGCTGAAAATCGCTACCAAGGTGAGCGTTGCTGCGATGATCAAGGCAGCGGGACCGTTCATCAAAACACTGATATCGACGATCATGCCAACGCTGATCAGGAAGAAGGGAATAAAGATGGCGTTGCCGATAAACTCGATCCGATTCATCAAGGCCGAAGAATGCGGAATCAGTTTGTTTAGCGCCAGCCCGGCGACGAATGCGCCGATGATGTGTTCGAGTCCCGCCATTTCCGCCAGAAAGGCCGCAAAAAAGACCACAAAGAGCACAAAAATATAATGCGCCGTTTTTTCGCCTTCTATTTTCTGGAAAAACCATTTGGCAATCCGCGGAATGACGCCGAACATAATCAGTAGAAAAACCGCAAATGAGAATCCGAGCGTCAGCCAGAACTCCTTCCCGAGCTGTCCTTGTGAAGCACCGATAATGACGGCAAGTATGATCAGGACCGCCGTATCGGTGAGAATGGTTCCGCCGATGGTGATCGCTACTGCTTCATTCTTGGCTATTCCGTAGCTGTTTACCACCGGATAGGCAACCAGTGTATGGGTTGCGAACATGCTGGAAATCAAAATGCTGGATAACATGTCGTATCCCAGTATGTAATAGCAGACCGGATACCCGATAGCGATGGGAATCGCAAACGTGAAGAAACCGAACAAGATGCTCCTATGCCGTGTTTTCCGGAATTCGTTCATATCCAATTCCAGTCCGGCAATAAACATGATGTACAAAAGGCCAATGGTTGAAAACAGATCAACCGCCGAACTCCGCTCAAGCAGATTCAATCCGTGAGGGCCAATGGCCACGCCTGAAAGGATCAATCCGATAATTCCCGGAATTTTTATTCTTCGCAGCAATATGGGCGACAAAAGAATGATAAAAAGAATAAGTGCGAAGACGAGCACGGGATTGCTCAATGGAATTTCAAATGCGTGGCGAATATGGTCGAAGAAGTTTTTGATCATAAATAACAAATTGCCTTCAGCACGTCATGCAATTAGACGCCTTCAAATATAGTCAAAATCAGGAAGGAACGGGCAGCGATTACGCAGTTATTGAAACTGAATCGCTTTGATGGGGCTGATTTTGCTGATCAGATACGAAGGGATCAGCAATACCGCCAGGATCACAGCCACTACGCCTGCATTCAGCAACACGACATCGAGCACGTTGATGTCGACCGGAATGTAGGAAACATAATAGGAAGTCTCGTCCAGTTTGAAATACCGGGTCTGGTTCTGGAACGCATACAACCCTCCGCCCAACAGATTCCCAAATAACAATCCCAATCCGATCAGATACGCAGCCTGATACAGAAAGATTTTCCGGATCCCACCATCCGCGTAACCCAGTGCTTTCAAAAGGCCGATCATCGAGGTGCGCTCAAGGATAATAATCAGCAACGCCGAAATCATATTTACGGTCGCCACCACCATCATCAGGATCAGAATGATGACGGTATTGACGTCCAGCAGATCCAGCCACTGAAATATCTCCGGCAGTTGGTCGCGTACGTTGACCGCATCCACTTCGATTGGTAGTAGATCTTGTATTTCAACGGTCATTTCGGCCAGTTTATTGAAATTATCAATAGACACTTCATACCCTCCGACTTCGCCCTCCTTCCAATCATTTAATCTGCGTATTAGGGAAAGGGAGCCAACCACGTAGGTTTTATCCAATTCCTCCACTCCTGTGTGGTAAATACCCACAATCTGGAATTTACGTGGCCTCACCCGTTCCTGCACGAAATACATGATAAAATCGTCGCCAACCGCCAACTGGAGTCGATTGGCTGTATATTGTGATATCAGGATCTGCCCCATCGCCCGGGTACTGTCCGAAAAATCAATGGGTTGACCTGCTACCAGTAACTCGTTCAGAAAGCTAGGGTCATAGGTAGCATCTATCCCTTTTAAGAGGACGCCCTCAACCTCATTGTTTACATTGATGATGCCCGGCTTTGTCGCAAAATAACGAAGCGATGAAACACCGCGAAGATTTTTTACTTCGGCCACCTCCGATGCCGAAAGCGTAAATGGCGTAGGTTCGTAGGATACATTCAGGTCATAGTTGCTGAGTACAACATCGCCGAAAAACCCCCGTTGTTTTGCCGTTATCTCGCCCTTGAATCCCCTGAGCACGGCAATGGACAGTATCATGGCGGCAACGCCGAGCGCGATTGCCCCGATAGCTACCCGGACAATGAGTCCGGAAAATGTCCGCTTGCCACTGGTAGCCCGCTTTGCCAAAAAGTAGGGAAAATTCAAGCCTTTCGAGATATTTTGTACCTTTGCAAAGGTAAGGCACGAGATTAGAAATACGAAATCAGAATTCAACATGCGCATTATTTTCATGGGAACCCCCGAGTTTGCAGTCGCTTCGTTGGATGCGCTGCTGGAGGCCGGCGAAGAAGTGGTTGCTGTGGTTACAGCGCCGGACAAACCGGCAGGCCGGGGACAGAAACTGCAGCAATCTGCTGTTAAAGCCTTTGCCATCTCCCGGGGAATTCCGGTGCTGCAACCCGTGAAACTGCGCGATCCTCAATTTCTGGATGACCTGAAATCGTTTGCAGCTGATCTGCAGGTGGTGGTAGCCTTCCGCATGTTGCCCGAGGCAGTATGGAGCATGCCTCCGTTAGGTACGGTCAATCTTCACGCTTCCCTCCTGCCCCAGTATCGCGGTGCAGCCCCCATCAATCATGCGGTCATCAACGGAGAGACCGAAAGCGGAGTAACCACTTTTCTTTTACAGCATGAAATTGATACCGGCCATATCTTGTTTTCTGAAAAGGTGCCCATTGGTTCCGACGAAACCGCAGGCGATTTGCACGACAAATTGATGAGCGTCGGCGCGGGTTTATTGGTGAGAACGGTAAAAGCACTAGCTGCGGGGAAAGCAGCCCCGGTTCCGCAGGAACGCCTTGCACCGGCGGATACTGTGCTGAAGCACGCCCCTAAGATTTTTAAAGAAGACGGCGATATCAATTGGCATCGTTCCGTGGATGAGGTGTACAACCTGATCCGTGGACTCAGCCCCTACCCGGCAGCTTACACGGAACTTGATGGGCAGCTGCTAAAGATTTTCAAGGCATCTAAAGAAAAAGTTCCGGTTATCCACCCCGTTGGCTCGTATTACACCGACGGCACATCTTTCCTGAAGTTCACATGCGCTGACGGTTATATCAATGTCCAAGAAGTGCAGTTGGCTGGAAAAAAAAGAATGGACGTTCAGGCTTTTTTGCGGGGATATCGTCCGCGCTCTGTCACAATTTTCTCATAAAGGACGAGCATAAATTCCGTCTACGTTATTAGATTGCATTTAAGTATCTGAAATACAGTATTTCGAATTTATTATGTAGGTGAAGGCTGTCATTCTGTCACAAATTATTTGGAACGCTTTTTGTTGCATAAATTATTAAAAAAAAATCCGATAATTTCCTCTAAATCAGACAACTTTTTCCAAGAAAATCGGTTAATATGAAAGAGAAAATCGTATTTTTGCAAACTTTTTAGAAAGGAAGGTACTAATATATTAAATGAGACAGCTCAAAATTACACAATCCATTACCAATCGGGAGTCACAGTCGTTAGACAAGTACTTGCACGAGATTGGTAAAGTAGACTTAATTACAGCCGAAGAAGAGGTTGTCCTTGCCCAGAAAATCCGGGAAGGAGATCAGGCTGCACTGGAGCGGTTAACCAAAACGAACTTACGTTTTGTGGTTTCTGTAGCGAAACAATATCAGAACCAGGGACTCACCTTGGGTGATCTAATCAACGAAGGGAACCTGGGGTTAATTAAGGCCGCTAAGCGGTTTGACGAGACCAAAGGATTCAAATTCATCTCCTATGCGGTTTGGTGGATCCGTCAATCCATCCTTCAGGCGATTGCCGAGCAATCGCGCATTGTACGCCTTCCGCTGAATCAGGTGGGTTCACTCAGCAAAATCAGCAAAGCCTTCTCCAAATTGGAGCAGGAATATGAGCGTGAACCTTCACCGGAAGAGTTAGCGGACATTCTGGAGACCACGGTAGACAAAGTTTCCGATACGTTAAGCAATTCGGGCCGGCATGTTTCGATGGACGCGCCCTTTGTACAAGGCGAAGAAAACACGTTATTGGATGTTTTGGAAAACAGCGATCCGGATACGGATAGCACGTTGATCGACGAGTCGCTTTCTGAGGAAATCAAGCGTTCGTTGGCAACGCTCACCGAACGTGAACGGGAAATCATTGTGTTGTTTTTCGGATTGGGGTCCAACCACCAATTGTCGTTGGAAGAAATCGGCGAAAAATTCAATCTTACCCGCGAACGTGTTCGCCAGATTAAGGACAAAGCCTTGCAGCGGCTTCGCCACACTTCGCGCAGCCGGATACTGAAATCCTATTTAGGTTAATTAATTATCTTTGTCATAAAAAACGCCCTGTGTTCACACAAGGGCGTTTTTTTATGAACCGGTCGTTCCTGCTTAAGGTTCCTCCGGCATGAGTATGAATTTGAATAGACGGTCTTCAACGAGGTATCTATTAGCCACCGTCTTGACGCTTTCCGCGGTTACCTTACGTAACTCATCCAGGTATTTCAGGATATACGCGGGATCCTCGTTATTTTGATACGACCCCGACAGGTGACCCAACCAGAAGCCGTTTTCCCGTAGCTGCACTTCCAATACACGCCTCTGCTCGCTCATGAACTTGTCGATATCCGTTTGTTCGGGGCCATTCTGTTTAATTTTATTGATTTCATCCAATACCGATGCCATTAATGGCGCTACTTTGTCAGGGCTGGTTCCATAGGCGACGCCAAATGAATAGCGATAGCGGGGATATTTTGCATAAGAAGCATTTGCAGACACCCCATACACCCCGCTTTCCGCTTCACGGAGCCGTTCGATCAATTTGATATTCAGGATACTTTCCAGCGCGTCCAACTGCATGTTTTCGTCCTCCGAATAGTGGTAATCGCCGAAATAATACAGGCGTACGCTGGATTTTTGTTCTTTGCCGCGGTGAACCGTCCGTTGTAAGCCCTTTTCAGGCGGATCAATCCCAAGATCACGGGCCTCTTCGTCTCTGCCGGTATTGGGTAAACTTGCCAGGTACTGCAATACAAGGGGCATAATCTCGTCTTCGGTGAAACTGCCTACGAATGTGAATGTAAAATCAGAGGCATCCGCAAAACGTTCTTTAAAAATATCATACGCGCGCTGCGGGTCAATCAGGTCTACCTGTTCAACCGTCATGCTTGTACGCCGGATGTTATTGTCATACAAGACGGCGTTGATCGTATCGGCAAATACCGCATCGGGATCATCTGATCGATTCGCGAGGGACGCCTTGATCCGCTTCATATATCCTTCGAATACCTCCGGGTCCAGTCGGGGTACAGTGAAGTAGGCATAGATGAGTTCGAACGCCATTGGCAAATCCTTCTTACCGCTGGAAGCACGGAATCCTTCTGTACGCTCGTTGATGAAAGGCTGTACGGAAACCTTCTTACCACTGAGGTACTTGGTGAGCTGCGTCGCATTGTACGGGCCTAAGCCGCTTCCCCCTACTACCGTGGCTGCGTAGGCAGCGGAAAGGAAATCCGAGTCGTTATAAAGCGATGTTCCCCCCGGACTGAACGCGGAGAAGATAATCTCGTCATTTTTAAAATCTGTCGGCTTCAATACCACTTTTACGCCGTTGCTCAGGGTCAATTCGGTTATGCCCAATTCGGGGTTTTCCGTCCGGTTGGTTACCGTTCCCGCTTGCGGCAGCGTTTCCAAAAGTGGGAGATCCTGCATACTGTCGTCATAAGGCGCAATATCAGCATTCTTGATTTCAGCTAGCCAGCTATTCACCGCCGTTTCGTCGGGCAGGCTGTCTTTGTCTTTATCCGGTGCCAGGATGAGGATATCCCGGTTGTTATCCACGTAATATTGCTTGCCCAGCGCGTTCACATCATCCAGCGAGATGGTTGCAATGAGCTGTTTGCCCAGGCGGTAGCGGTCTTCGTTGCTTAAGGCACTTTCCCCTTCCAGAAAATGGTTGAGATAGCTATCTATATAGGCCTGCGACTCACGCTTATCGCGCTCGGCATATGCGGACTCAAGGCCGGTCAAAAAGTTGCTTTTTGCGCGTTCCAGTTCGGTTTCTGTAAAACCATGCCGGCGGGCTCGTTCAAATTCAGTTACGACCGATTCAAATCCGCGTTTGATTTCACCAGGTTTAGCAACCACATACATCGTGAATGCGTCCAATCCCCTTAAAAAACCGCCAATGCTTCCTCCGCCTTGTATAAAAGGCGGATCTGATTGGCGTGTAAGCTCCGCAAAACGGGCTGCAACCATCTGATTGAATAGCGACTTGGCCAGTTGCATGCGGTAGTTTGCAACCGTTTTGACTTCGGCTTCCGGGTGTTTAACAATCACCTGCATCACCGTTTGCGGCATTTCGGGGTCTGTCACCGACAAAAATTGATTCTTGCCGGTAAGCGGAATGGTGTATTCGTCGCGCTTTGCCTTCTGACCCGGATTTTTAAGGTCGGCGAACAAAGCCTTAATTTGCGCTTCCATTTCCGGTACGTTGATGTCGCCCACGATGATGAGCGCCTGCAAATCGGGCCGATACCATTTCTGGTGAAAATTACGAAGAGTTTCATGGGCGAAGCCTTCGATGATTTCCTTTGTGCCGATGGGCAGCCGTTTTGCATAGCGTGATTGATTGAGGATCATCGGCAAATACTGGTCACGCATACGCTGTTCAGCACCACGCCCTCCCAGCATTTCGTTGAGTACCACCCCTCGTTCTTTATCGATTTCCTCCCCGTCCAGCAAGGCATCCTGAGCCCAATCGCGTAGCACCTGCAAACCGTTTTTGAGTAACTCGGGGTCATCCGAGGGAATCGGTAGTTGGTATACCGTTTCGTCAAAACTGGTGTAGGCATTCAGGTCTGATCCGAAACGTACGCCCGCCTTTTGCAGGTAGTTCACGAGTTCATTCTTGGGAAAATTCTTCGTTCCATTGAACTGCATGTGTTCGAGGAAGTGCGCCAAGCCAAGTTCTTGATCCGTTTCGAGTATGGATCCAACTTTGGTCGCCAAATACATCACCACACGGTCTTTCGGTTCCTCGTTGTGGCGGATGTAATAGACCAGGCCGTTTTCGAGTCGCCCTCTCAACACACTCCCATCCATCGGCAGTGTGTCGGCCAGCGAAAAGTCGCCCGTTGGCTGGGCGGGTTGGGCAAATGACGCTTGGATGGAAAGCAAAAGGAACGCGAGGGGAAATACCACAGCGGTAATCAATCCATTTCTGTTGTGCATACGATATAATTTAATTCAAACGATATTCACTTGACTCCGGATACCGGTCAGGTTCAAAAGTACTATTATTTTTTGTCACTTTCAGGGCACGGTAATTCCGTCGCCTATTGCATTCAGCGACGAACGCGCACCCGTCGCCAAACAACCGTGGGGCGTGGATAAATCTAAAATCATCATTACCTTTGCAGCTATGGATAACTATGCGGTCATTTTCGACATGGACGGCGTCATCGCCCACACCAATCCCCATCACGCCGAAGCATTCAAACAGTTTTTTGACAAGTATAACGTTTCTTATACCGATCAGGAATTCGAAGACCACATGTATGGCAAGCACAACGATTACATCATGCGGTATTTTTTCAAACGGGCACTCAGCGATGCGGAGATCCAGCACCTGGCAGACGAAAAAGAGGCGCTGTTCCGGGAAATTTATCACGCAAACCTGACACCCATTGCTGGTCTGCCCGAATTTCTTTCCGCCCTGAAATCACAAGGATTCCGTCTGGGGGTAGCGACATCGGCACCCCGAGCCAACCTGGATTTTATTCTTGATGGCCTCGCACTGCGTCCGTTGATGGATTCGGCGTTGTCCAGCGAGGATGTGCGCGCACACAAGCCAGACCCGGAAATCTATGTGAAGTCGGCTCAAAATCTGGGTGTGCAGCCGGGGAATTGCGTAATTTTTGAAGATTCGTTTTCCGGGGTATCCGCCGCTACACGTGCCGGAGCCAAGGTAGTGGGCGTACTTACGTCGCACACACCGGAGCAGCTGCCTCCCTGTCATGCGTACATCCACGATTACCGGGATATCGACGTCGTCCGCATCCATCAGCTCTTAACGGCTTCCCATGCCTGATTTTCCCGATCTGTTGCATGGACCTTGGGAATGGGCGCTTTTTTTCTTTTGCGCGGTATTGATCGGATTATCAAAAACCGGCATACAAAACATCGGCACGGTCACCATTCCCGTATTTGCCCTGCTTTTCGGCGCCAAGCATTCCACAGGGATTGTGTTGCCGTTGCTGTGCATGGCCGATTTGCTGGCCGTGATTTATTACCGAAAGCGTTTTCACTGGGATCTGGTCATCAAGCCCATGCCGTGGGCCCTTGCGGGACTTGCTGTGGCGCTTGTGCTGGGAAGCTGGATTCCGGAATCCAGCTTTAAAATGATCATGGGCGGATGTGTCTTACTGGGCGTGGCGGCCATGATCGGAATGAACCATCCGGAACGCATCGAGCGCATCGTCGCCTCGCGTTTATTTGCCCCTATCATCGGATTCGTGCTCGGTTTTTCGACGATGATTGGTAATGCCGCCGGACCGATCCTCACGGTCTATTTGCTAGCGATGCGGCTGCCTAAGTTTGCTTTCGTGGCCACCGGCGCGTGGTTTATTATGATCTTGAACTACGCAAAGATTCCGCTGCAGATCGTGGTCTGGGATAACCTATCGTGGGCAAGTTTTCTATTGGATCTCTGTGCCCTGCCTTTCATCCTCTTGGGAGGCTGGATCGGCATCCGCATTGTCCATGTCCTTCCGGAACGCCAGTTTAAAGTATTGATGATTTCGTTAACGATCGTAGCCACCTTGTTTCTCCTGTATTAAGATCCGCAGTCGGGCCACCGCACGAAGGGCCGTATATCCGGCGATACCCGCGGCTGAAATGCCCAGTATCCCCGCGGCGATTTCTCCCCCGTAGGTACGTTTTGCGGGCAATGCCAGGATGATTACGATAAGCGGTATGGCGATGATCAACGTCTGCCAAAGGGCCGTTTTCATAATAAACGGATATTTCCGGAACCCTGCAGGAAGGTGAAACGCCGCCTTTCCTTTTTCCGCCGCCTCGATGACTTTTTTCAGGATGTCAACGGATATGAGGAAAGGCACCAGCAGGATCATGGGCAGCGCAAAACGGGCAATGCACTGATCTCCGCGGAACAGGTAAACCGCCGCGGGGTCTTCAAAGTTCAGGTAGGGAACCAAGGCATTGAACACCAGGTTAGAAATCACATATACCCACACGTTCAAGCGGATCAGCCGGGCGATCCGGGGGCCGGTCCACCCGAATGAAGATAAGCGGTTAGTCGACATGCTCCTGAAAAACACCCATTGCCTGGGTCAGTTGTTCCCACATATGCGTTCGTATGGAATCCGCCTCTTCGCGTGTAACCACACTCGTGTTTGACATGAAGGAAAAGTCCATCACGCCGCCGTATGTGCTTAACACCAGGGTGTTTGGGTTTTTCCAAGGAAAGCCGACGGAAGGACTGAAAAGCGCCTCCACCTGAAATTGGCTGTAGACCTCCGGGATGGGCAGGCGCCCCATGTTGGAGAACGTCACATCGTGGTCGCCCGGCAGGCGGCGGAGCAGCTTGATAATCCATGGCACCAAGCCATGGAAATGCTCACCCTGCAGCAATAATTTCCCTACATCCAGTTGGGCCATGCGAGCCGACAGGGTTGATTTGGTCTGCCTCGCCCGCTCCCAGAAGTCGGCCCCCGGCACCCTTGCAACGTCGACAATGGGCGCAAACGCAAACAGGTGATCGTTTTTAATGGCCGGCAAAAAATGGCGGATATCCATCGGACAGATCACTTTCCCTTTTGCCCGCTGGCCTAATACGCTGGCAAACGCGTCGAGAACCGCTACGCAGCAGGCTGCATACACCGTCGTATGCTGCTTTTTGCAAGCAGTAACCAGTGCGCGTGACGGCTCGTCCGGCAATCGCCAATGCAGCAGATAGCCTTCCCCGCTGCGGGCCGTTGATTTGCCCCATGTCTTCAAGCCCAACGCAAGGCGTCCGATGCCGCCCAATAGCCAGGTCTTTATCGACGTGCCCCAGCCGAGAGCAGTCCGTTGGCCTCCGAGCAAATCATGCACGCTCTTGAAAGGCTCATAGCTGGTAAGCGTCGCTTCCGGGCAATCCAGGAGCATCAGCATTTCCCGCATCAGGGCTACGCAGCTTACCCCGTCGACCACGCTGTGCGGGCATACCCACAGCAATTCCGACCGCACGGGACCCTTCAGCCAGATCATTGCTGCCAGCGGACCGCGCGACTTATCGAACGGGCGATCCCATTGCCTACGGGAAAGGGTTTCCCACTGCCGATCATCGTAACGCGTTACCACCTCGATGGGGATCGGTCCGATTGACGGCAGGTTCACAAAATAAGGCTTACCCCGGCGGTCCTCAGTAATTCCCATGCGTAATAACGGATGTTTCGCCTGGATCTTGTCAAGCGCGGCACGCAAGACTTCCGCGGTAAGCGTGCCTTTGATGCGTACGGCAAACACACAATTGATCGGCGTGTCGGCATTCACGTGCAGAATCCGCTCGCCCATCGTTAGTTTTCGGGTATATGCAGTTTTCATAACGATTCAATAGTGGAACAAGCTTGGCGGAGGCAGGCCATGGCCCGGTCTCGGATGGCCTCCGCGTCGCGGCGTGGTATAAAACGTTCGTTACACACCCATGCGAAATCCAGTTGCCCCTGGAAAGTCGAGGTAATGACCGTCGTTGGATTGGCAAAAGGGCCAACTACCGTAGGGCTAAAGAGGGTATCTACCGAGAATGCCGAATAATCGGCCGGAATCTGCAGTCGCCCCATGTTGGAGAACATCAGGTCATTCTGTACGCGACCATACGTAAGCACCTTCAACATGCTGTTCAATGCTGGATGGAGCGATTCCATGACCATCAGGAAATCAAAGGGCTTCAGCTCCGCCAATTGCTTGTCGGCATGAGCTTGGAGCAGCTTGGCTTCGGTCCAGAACTCCGGCAGTTGGGTCTTCGGCAGTTGCATTCTGAGCACCAATCCAAAAGAGAACAAACTGTCTTTTGGGAGGTGGGAAACAAAGCGCCGGATATCAACCGGGCAGGTCAGTCGCCCCTGTGCCAGTCGCCCACGCACTTCCCTGAACGCTTTTAAAAACGCCAGGCAAAGCGTGGTGTTTACCGTAATTCCCTGAGCCGAGCAGGCCGCAAACAACTCAGCAGATTCTGTTTCGGGCAATTTCCAATGGACCAGGTAATCATCCTTCCGGTGATAGCGCGGTTTATTGCGTCGGGTGGTTACTGCCGCCGTGAGCCGCAACGCGGCGCGCATAAGGCCACCGAGCGAAGCCATCCGTAACCGATACCTGCGGTTTTTACGTACGACTTCCGGAACGACGTCTTCCAGCATGGGTATCCCCTGTTCCGGCCCGATGTCCGCATCGGGATCATCCAGCAAACGCAGGAGCTCCCTGACGAGCACGATACCGCCACCCCCATCGCAGATGCAATGGTGAAACGCCAGCACGAGGTCGGCGCCCAGCTTGTCCGACAGCACGGTCAGCCGCAGCATCGGCTGCTCCGGGTTGTCGAATACCCAACCCCAGGCGGCCTGCACTTCGGCTTGCCAGTCGTGGGGCGAATCCCTGTCCAGAATTCGGATTGGAATATTCGCCAGTCCACCTGCGATCGCAAAACGGGGTTTGCCATTCGGCGATTCCACCACACGGGCCTGAAGTACCGCATGCCGCTTCTGGAGTCGGCTCAGTGCATGCGACCAGTCCAGACCGGTTAAGTCGCCCTTTAGGCGCAGGGCAAATACCCCATTAAACGCATCCTTCCCGTCGCCATACAGCACACGTTCCAGAAACAGCAACTCGCGCCCGTCCATCAGCGTTCCCTCCCTTTCGCGAAATCCGCCAGCAGTTGCGCCGCGGCATGATTCCCGCCGGCATCGGCAAAAGACTGGCCAATGCGTCGGGCATTCCGCCGGTAGCCCTCATCCGAAAGTAAGCGTCCCAGCGCATTTTGCAGGTCCGGTATACGCAGTCGCTTGTACCGTACACTGATGCCGCAGCCGGCATCTTCAATGAGTTTGGCGGTATGGAAGTGATCATATGCAATGGGCGTAATCAGGATCGGAAGCCCATTGGAGAGTGCGTCGTTTACGGTATTGAAGCCCCCGTGGCAAATAACCGCATCCATGTGTGGAATCAGCGCGGTCTGGGGTACATAGCGCTGCACGATGAAATTATCGGGCCAGCGTTCCCGGATGTCGGGGTCGGTTGCCGCAACGATAGTTAGGGGCGTATCCGCAAAAGCTGTGACTAGCTTGTCGAAATACGCACCCCGGATGTCTTCCAGGAGTGTCCCAAGGGAAACGAAGACTTTCGGGCCGGTGGCAGCGGCCAAGCGTTCCCAATCAAAAGGCGTATGATTCGGCCGGCCGCTCACCGGTCCCACGAACCGCATATGCGGTTCCGGCTCGGCGACATTGGCAAAGGCCGACGACGTAAATACCAGATTGAGCTTCTTGGAATGGATGACCAGATCCGATGCGGAGACACCCACCGCTTCTTGCAATCCATACATCAAGCCCGTTTGCCAAGCCATAATTTTCGGTGCTTTAGCATATTGCCCCGCGACATCCGGCGGCACCGGCGTGGTGGTTGCATACGGTATCCCCTTTTTATAGGCGGACAGTCCGCCGGCAAATGCGATGCAATCACTGACCACCACATCGGGTTGGTAGGTATCAATCATTTCCTCTACCCCCGGCATCATCAGTCTGCAAAACGGAATATAGGTCTCTTCGAGGGCCAATTTCCAGGTTTCCGCCCCGGATAAGCTAGGCCCATCGTCCTGCCGTCGGAGGATTTGCGCGATCGCTTCCTGATGAATTACCAGTTTATCATGGGGAAATAAGTATCTGCCCCCTTGTGGGATATGTTTATCATCTAATGGAATTATTCCCGTCCAAGCAACGTCATGACCCTGTTCAATCAAGGTTTTTCCTACGCTCAGTGTAGGACTGATATGGCCGAAAAAAGGGGGCACGACAAAAAGGTAACGATAACTCATGGGTTTATTAATTCTTCCAGTTGAGAGGCGGCATAAGCGGTTCCGCCGGCTTGTTTAAGTGCCGTTTGCATAGCGGCTGCCTGTTGGCGATAGGCGATCGATCCGATGACCGTTTGTAAGGCATCACGCAGCTGTGACGCATTAAACCGTCGAAAATTCAGTCGGACGCCGCATCCGGTATCCACTAATCTACCCGCCACATACGACTGGTCATAAGCAATGGGGATCACCACGATGGGTAACCCGTGTGCAAGCGATTCGAAAACCGTATTCTGTCCGCCATGGCAGATGACGCCATCCAAATGCGGCATCAAAGCGAGTTGAGGAATGCGCTGGCAAACATAAAAATTTGCCGGCCAGGTAGATCGAAGTGCTGGGTCGCTTACCAACACAATGCGTACGGCTTCTCCGGCAAACGCTTGGACTACTTTGTCAAAGAAATCCTGTTTGGTAGCGTGGTCAAAGGTGGTACCGATGGAGATCAGCACCCGCGGGCCCGAGCCGGGCAGTTGATGGAAACGATTCCAATCGAACGCAGCGCTTTCCGTGCGATGTTGAATAAGTGGACCCGTAAAGCGGAAATGTATGGGCAACTCACCGGCTAGCGGGCCAAAGAAGGCCGCTACGGTGGTTACCAGCACCCGATTGCTGGAAATGGACACCAGGTTGCCAGCCAATCCCAAATCGGTTTGCAACCGCTGGGTCCGTTCCGACGTCCAGGCATGCACACCGGGTAGATCGTATGCTAACCGTATAGACGCCGGAGCCGTCACCATCGTCGCATAGGGAAAATCCAACGCTTGCGCGGCAAATGCACCGGCAAAGACTTCGTGGTCATGCACGACAACATCGGGACTAAATTCTCGCAGGCGTTGGCAAATACCCGGGTATAAATACCCATTCAGCGGAATCAGCACGTCTTCGTATAGAAATTTGATGCTTTCGATCCCGGTATATCGATTCTGCGTAATCTGCTGGCGGTACTGATCGTGTTCCGACGCGGTTTCGCCGTCGTCGCTGCCACCCGCCCAGAACACTTGTCCACCCACAGGAGCCTGCTCATAGAGCGAATCATCCAGGCCGATCCAGGCAACCCGATGCCCCCGTCGCAGCAATTCGGCGCCAACGCTGAGTGTCGGATTGACGTGTCCAACGAAAGGAGGTACAATAAATGCAAATTTAGCCATGTGCAATCGGAAGGGGGGTTAAAAACTCAGAAAGCGCCCTGCCTACCTGTTCGGGTTGTTGCACCGGCAGGTTATGATCGCCTTCCAGGATCTTCAGGCGGGCGTTGCCAATCCGTTCCCGCAATGCATAGCCCGTATGCAGGCAGTTGGACGACCGACCGTACAACAACAAACACGAAGCGATCCGGCCCAACGGTGCTTCGCTTAAAAAGTGCTCATCCGCCAACATGTCGGCCTTAATACTGGTCTGGTGGAAAAGAAAGGTGTACTTTCGGTGATTTTTCTCAAATTGGCGTTTTCCCATCCGCATGCGCGTGGTATCCGCAACGTTCGTGAGGTAGTTTTCCAGGAACTCCCGGCTGTAGATGTCAATGATATCCCGCGCACGTTGATCTGCCGGATCCGGCGCATCGATGACAGCGACTTTACCCACCCGGTTCGGAAAGCGAATGGCGCAGTTAAGTGCCACGAGGCCACCGAAGCTATAGCCCACCACATCGACCTCATTCAGCCCGCACGCATCCAGCAGTGCAAGGAAGTCATCGGCCATGGTATCCAACCCATAACCCGTTGTTACCGACTGACTAAGCCCATGGCTGCGAAGGTCATACATCACCACATGGTGATGTTGGGCAAGCAACGGTGCAATGTGGAAATAATAGACCGCCAGGTTGCTAAACAACCCGTGGATTAACACGACGGTCCGGCCACCCGCCGGATTCATTTCCTGTGCATGCAACGATAAGCCGTTAACCGGAATAATGGGCATGGGCAATATAGGTCATGATATCCTGTAAGTTGAGGGCGATCAACTCATCCAAATCCATATTGGACAACCAGCCGGTAAAATCAATGTGCGATCCGAAATGCGCCTTCACCTTTTCAGAGAAGGCCACAATCTCAATGCTGTCCATTTCCAGGTCCTTGGTAAACGAACTTTGCGGGGTGATGTCCAGGTCTTCGATAAATTCCTCACCGATCACCTCGGTAATAAAAGCCTTTAACTGGTTGAAAATTGTCGATTTGTCCAATGACGTCGATTGGGTAGATGCTACGTAGTCCATCCGATGATGTAGTTTTTGTAAATAATGGTTTGAATTTCAATATTTTTTATGGTTAAAACGGTGTCGTTGATCGCTGTGACCTCGTACGCCTTCGGATTACCTTTAAGGCCCTGTCCGAGGTGTTTTCCATACGCTTCCTTTGCTACCCAGCAGCGCGTTGTCCATTCGGCCTGGTTCCGGTCGGCGATGAGCGCCTGTTCCGCCCCCGTCAACACAAGGTCTGCAAATCCCGCCCCCCGATCGGCAATTTCTTCCATATCGATCCCCACGGGCCGATCTATGGCAGCGATGGCCACTCCTTCGTCGCCTTTATGGGCGATCGATACCGCTAGCGGCATCGATACCGAAGGTATGATCACAACCGGTTTGCCCACAGCGTCTTTAGCGATATCCAATTCGACGGGAAAACAGGACCTTGCCCCGTTGCGGAGGAGCGCCAGTCGTAACGCGTCCTTTGCCGCGACACGGCTCACGAGGTAGGCTTTCTGTTGACGTACGCCCAACGATTGGAGGTGCTGTTTTTCCCGGCCGTTGAGGTACCGTTTCATAATGAAATCCCACGAGACCACACGCTGGTACGCTTTATGGAAAAAGCAGATTCCGGGTGCGATCTCTTCGGAAAGGAAGTTGTTCAGCGGATCCATGGAGACGTTCCACAGGCGGTTGTCGATCTCCAAACGCCGGTTTTGCCATCCCTGTAGGTGTGCCCAGCGTTTGCCGTCACGCTCCAGAAAGATATCTGCCGTTGCAAACTCATCACTCAGTTGCGTGGATACGCAGGTACAGGTAAAGGGTCCGCCTTGATCTGCCAGGTCGGCATAAAAATCAATGGCGTCAATCCGGACCGGAAACGCCACTTTACGGGTGGGGAGTGTTAACTGAAGCCACAAACCGAATAACTGGCCCGCATTGTCCAGCAGCGATCCTTTGCCCGTTCCACCCTGGATCACACCGCGGATGCCACGGTCGTGCACCGCGGTCACCTGGCGGATCCCTTGGTAGGCAGGCCCATGGAAAAGGTGGTTGCGATAAATCGTTTCCGGACTGATTTCGATGTTCAGGGGCCGGCCGATCTCGGGTATCTCCACATGAGGTAAGTTGAATTGCTTATCGAGCCAAACGGTTGCCTGTGCATAATCGCCCAATTTCGCCGTAACGGGACCGTGTTCCTCTTCGTGTCGGACTTCGATCGTCTCTCGGAATGGATCGGTGACATTGAGCCACTTGAATACCTGTACCTGAGACATACGTTTAACATGGGTACCCGTATGGGCAGACTGCACCGCCTCGGCGAGCAGCTCGATGACCATGGTCATCGGAATGACGGGATCGGTATCCGCAGCATGCGGCCAGCCGGCCGGTTGCCGGACCAGTGCATGGTCGCGCAAATAGGGCGCATTGGTCAAGGAAATATCCAACGGTTGCCGTAGGGTTTGGGGCGACGTAGACCTTGGCGCTGGCATTCTTCGGCTCAATTGCTTCAGGACGGTTGCCTGGGCATCGTGCATTTCTTGCACGTTGGCAAAGAATGCTTCAACCAGTTCATGCCCCACGGATTCACTCGACACGACCGGGGAAATTGCTGTCGGGGTTGCGGCTTTCCGAAGCGGTGTCAGCGATGCAAATCCGCGGATTAGTGGCGACCCCAGTTGCAACGGCGCGCCCGCTCGTTCCGGTAACGCCTCATGGCCTTGTACGCCCAAGACGGATACGTCGCCCGCATGCCCTTCCACAAACAATGCCGCCACTACCCTTCGCAACTGCTCCATACCCGATCTTGTTGCCGATCCGGCAGCGATGGCGCTGTAATCTTGGCCCTTCAATGTGTCGTCCACAAAGCCGATCAGTCCCCCGGCGCCCACTTGCACAAAACACCGGACGTTCTCCGCGTGATATAAATGGTTGATCAGTTCCCGGAAGCGAACGGGTTTTACGAGGTGTTCGACACTCAATTTCCGGATGGCTGCGGCATCTTCCGGATACGGGCAGAGGGTCGTAGCCGACCACAGTGGGATTCGGACCTTACGGAACGTCATCCGATCCAAACCGGCCAATAAATAGTCCAGCTGATTTTCCAGAAACGGCGAGTGGAATCCCGATTGGAACGGCAGGGGTTGATGGAAGAGCTGCCGTTGCCGGAGGATTTCCGAAAAGCGCTCGACAGCGGATACGGTTCCGCAGAGAATAACCTGCTGCGGACAATTGTCGATGGCCAGGTAGATATCGGGCACATCCGTTAACAGCGGGCTGATCACGTCCGCGCCCGCCCCAACCACCAAAAAGCGGGTATGGCGTAGTTCAAAGCGTGCGGGATCAAGCTGATGCAGGAGTTCGGCGACCGATTCCTCGGTGGCAAGGCCCGAAGAACGCCCTGCCAGCCATTCGCCAAGGCTATGGCCGGCGTTAAGATCAGGGACGATGCCGAGTTGCTTGAGCGCCGTGTCGAAGACGTGGCTGCGTTTTAACACATCCATGGCGGAAGCCAATACACCGCCAGCCTCATTTTCATAGGGATGTAGGGGTAGATTAAAATAGCTGGCAATGCTTTCGGCTTCACCGCCGGCAAGGGCGTCCAATCCGGGAAATAAAAAGGCGACTTTGCCACCTGTTTCGATCAATGGTAACCCAGAAAACCAAATATCCTGCCGGTTTCGCCACGGGGTGCCGCGTTGTACAATTTTGATAGCCCGCTTAACGCGATCGGGCGAAGGGTCAAACACTACGAGCCGATACTTGCCGCTTCCCATCCGTTTGTCGCCCGTCTCCAGCGCCGTAATGAGCGCCGCTGCGGAGTCCCGTGCCAGCACCCGCACCGGTTCGAGCTCCACGGTACGAACCCGTGCCCTGTCGCGGGGAACCGCTTCCGCCTGCAATACGACGTGTGCATTGATCCCGCCAAAGCCGAATGCATTGACGCCGGCCACCCGCGGCAGGCCGCTATCGTCCCAGTCGCCAGTTTGCCCCAATGGGCGGAACCGGGTCCGTGAGAAATCCGCCAACGGCTCCTCGCAATGCAAGGTCGGTGGCAGCTGCCCATGATGCAGTGCCAAGGCCATCTTAATCAGTCCGGCGATGCCCGCCGCCGGCATGGCGTGCCCAATCATGGACTTGATCGTTCCGATGGCTGCATGGGGCCTATCCGCTTGCAAGCCGAACATTCGGGACAAGGTTTCCAATTCGGTGCGGTCGCCCAAGGGCGTGCCCGTCCCGTGAGCTTCGAGGTAGCCAATGGCTGCCGGATCCAACCCCGCCTGCTGCCAGGCAGACTGGACGGCACGCAACTGTCCGTTAACAGCGGGACTCATGACACTCACCCCTGCCCCATCACTGGATATCCCCACGCCTTTGATGACCGCATAAATACGCTGCCCCTCGGCGCGGGCATCCTCCAACCTGCGCAGTACGACTACGCCGCACCCTTCGCCGATCAAGAGCCCATCGGCCCGTCGGTCGAACGGCCGGATCTGCTGGCTGCGCGACAGCGCACCCAGTTGGGTGAATATACTCCAGAACGGTGCATTTTGGCTGACGTGCATGCCGGCGGCCAGCGCCATATCCGCCCGGCCACTGCGCAGCTCGCGGACGGCGTGGTCGACCGCCACCAGTGAACTGGCACATGCCGCGTCAACGGTATACGCCGACCCGCCAAAATCCAGTCGGTTTGCAACAAGTGATGCCACTAAATTCGGAATCAGTCCCATGGCAGTGTCCGGCGCAAATCGCCCTTTCCGGGCCTGGTATTCCTGTTTCACCCGCTGTAGGGTCGATTCATCGGCCTCCGGCATCAACTCGCGCAGCAATTGGACAAGCTGCTCCCCCGTGCGGACAATTTCAATGGCCCGGGTAGCTCCTGGGCCGGCGTAATTGCCTTTTCCGATAATGATTGCCGTGCGCCTGCGCAAGTCTTCGCGGTCGATTAACCGCGCGTCTTCGAGCGCCGTATGCGCCAGGTTGAGCATCAGGAGATGCTCGGGTTCCGTACCACTAACCGATACCGGAAGAATTCCGAAAGGAACGGGATCAAACCGGGCATAGTCGTCAATAAACCCGCCGCGGTTGCAATAAAAGCGATCGACAGCCGGAACAGTCGCTTCGTCAAAAAACAACGACTCCATACGTTGCGGAGGGACCGATTGAATGGCATCCCTTCCTTCGCAGATGTTGCGCCAGAAGGTCTGTATCGTTTCCGCACCTGGAAAAATACCGGCCATTCCGACAATGGCTATGTCGACTGCTTCGTTCATGAATTCTCCAGTAATACTGCCGATTTACTACCTGCTATGATTACGACCTGCCCACCCGGGCCATGCAGGAGCTCCCGGACAAACCAGTCGGCACCTTCGTCCAGCGGAATGAGCGGGATACCCCGGCGCAGGTATTCTCTTTCAAGGCTTGCATCGACCATTCCGGCGCCTTTCCAGGGGCCCCAGTTGATCGCCAGCACTTTGCATCCCGACCGACCGTTATGCGTTCGGGCATAAGTGTCAAATACGCTATTCGCCGCCGCGTAATCGGTTTGCCCCCGGTTACCAAATGCCGACGCCACGCTTGAAAACAACACCAAAAACCGCAGGCTTTCAAAACGCAAGGTCTGGTGCAGTACCTTCAAGGGGGTCACTTTGGTCTCATACACCCGCAAGAACGAATCCAACGGTTTTTGATGAAAGAGTTTATCCTCCAGTATGCCCGCGCCGTGGATGACGCCATCGATGCGGCCACGGGTTGCATGAATTTCCGTAATTAGTGTGCCCAATGCCTCGCCGTTTCGTAAATCCAGGCACTCGTAAGTTACCGTTGCGCCCGTCGCAGTCAATGCCGACACCGCACGCTGCAGCTGGTTTGCCTTGGCGATGGCCGAAGCCTCCCTATTGATAACCGCAGGCTGGCTAATCTCACCCTGTGCGATTAATGCCTGTTTGATTGTCTCCACATCGAGCATGCCGGAAAACATCGGGGCCACCGGCGTGAGCGGCGTTCGGCCGACCAGGACGTAGTGACAGGGAGCGGATGCCGCCAGCCGTAATACCAATTCGGCGGTAATGCCCTGCGCACCGCCTAGCACAAGCACCACATCCGATTGGGTTAACGGTATCGCCGATGAAGTGCTCCTATCCAAGGTGACTGGACGGTGGCGCCATAGCTCGCGCATCCCCTGCCGATACCGGACTTCACGGTCACCTCCCGGATGCGCGGCTTCGTCCGCTATCCAGGCTCCAAGCTGATCGGTGGGTGTATCGGGGTCGACGACGATGTGTCGGGTATTCACTGGTGTCCACTCGTGAGCAAGACTTTTCAGTAAACCGGGGTATCCCGGAAGTAAGCTGGATTCGGTGGATGGTGGCGTAACGATGAACAAGAAGGATAGCGCTGTACGATCCACCAGTTGGATACATTCCAGAACCGACGCAAACGAAGGCACGGATTCCGAATCGGCAGTGTGGTGGATAATTAATCCATCGTAGGTTAACTTGCTGGTTGGCAAGGTAGTGATTACGTCTGCCACCCATCCGTAGGTGTCGATCAGTACCTGTTGCAAGCAGGCAGCGTCCTGTTCCGGACCGAATACCGCCACCCGTCGCCGTTGATCCCTGACCTCCGAAACTGCCGGCAACGTTGCCTGCTCGGCTTGCGTCACCAATCGGACCATCGTTCCGTCGGGTTGCTCATCAGCGGGGCTGTCCAATATCCGTTTGGCCTCTGCCAGTGTCTCGCGGCCGCCTTCCATGGCGTTGGCGAGCCATTGAACAAGCCCGTTGAGTGATTTGATGCCCGCCATCTGTTCCATCAGCCGGTCTTCGGCCATTTCATCCGTCCGCTCCTTCAGGCCGATACGCAGTCGGACCTCCCCCATGATTTCCATGCGTTTGATGGAGTCGATGCTGAGATCGGCTTCCAGGTCCAGATCCAAATCGAGCATCTCGGTAGGATATCCCGTTTTGTCGCTGACCACGCTTAGCAAAAGGTGTTGGATTTGGGTTTGAGACAGTGTTGATGGGACCGGTTTGGGAGATGGAACCCCATCGGTCGCATCGGTATGGTGCCGTGCGATCCAATCCAACAACGCATTCAGGTTTTTCAATCCGGCAAGTTCCTCCACCACGTGTTCATTTTCGGTACCGCCTGTGTCACTACCGAATCCGCCCAATTGGATCCGCAACTCGCCGATGATCTCCATCCGTTTAATCGAATCGATGCTCAGGTCGGCCTCGAGATCCAAGTCCAGTCCCAACATGTCCACCGGATAGCCTGTTTTATCGCTGACGACGCGGAGTAATACCTCTTTTGCCGAAGGGGCGGAAGCTGCCGGTTGGGTTGCCTGACTTGTCGCACTTGCTAGACGGGTTGGACGGGTTGGACTGCCGGATGCAGCCGAAGGAGCCGCGGTTGGCAGGCCTTGTTCCGGAGGTTGCATAGGCAAGGGATTACCCAGCAAACCGAGCACCACATCGCGTTGCGCCACGGCCAGTTGTCGCATGTTTTCGAGGTAGTTGGCCACCAGCTGTTGAGAACTGTCTGCCGCTACGGCATTGGCAGGTCCTACTGCGGGGAGGCGGCCAAGCGGTTTCGTGATCGGCTTTGCGCCATGCGACGGCAGTGCACCTTCCATTGGCCTTGCCCATTGGCCGTTGACCAACCACGTACTTGCGCCCAGACGGTATTTATCGGGGGCTTCCAAATCCAGTACCTGTGCCTTCCGATCCTCAAAAAGTACATGGAGGTTAAGCGTTCGTCCGGTTGCCAAGAATTGCGCCACTGCGCTAAGCAGCTGCGTGATGCCGTCCCGGCTACGATCTTCGCTATGAATAGTCTTTACGTCGGCTCCAAGGGTCGTTCTGCAGAGATCCGAAAGTACCTTGCCCGGGCCCGACTCGATAAATACGCGGGCACCGGCGGCATACAGATCGGCGAGCTCATCGGCAAAACGGACCGGCTTTACCAAGTGCTCCGCCAGGCGATTTTTAATTTCGTCGGGCGCCTGCGGATAAGGCTTCGCGGTGGTGTTCGACCAGACCGGTATACCCGGCGTATCAAAAGGTACATCCTGCAGGGTCGTACGAAAGGCCGACTCGGAAGCCGCGATAAGCGGACTGTGAAAAGCGCAGGCAACTTCCAGCGGCTTGCAGGGAATACCCGCGGCTTTCAGTCGCCCGGCAGCGGTAAGAATAGCTTCCGTGCCACCCGCCAGTACCCACTGTTCAGGCGAGTTGTGATTGACCGCGTACACCCCCATCGTTTCGTTGGCCATTGCCTCAAAGGCTTCACGACGAGCCTGTACGGCCAGCATCATCCCCTTGTCGTCGCCGACACCATCGAGGATGGCCGCTGCTCGTTGCTCACTCAATGGGATCAGTTGCGATTCGTCAAAAGCGCCCGCGAAACACAGCGCCGGCAATTCGCCGTAGCTGTGTCCTGCCACCATATCCGGCAGCAAGCCCAGGCGGCGCCACAGTTGGGCGATTCCATAATCGACCACACCCAACAACGGCTGCGCGAAACGGGTGTCCTTCATTTGCGCACGTTGCAGGGAAACCTGCTGTTCATCAAACGCTGCTGGCGGGAACAGCACCTCGGCGTAGGCCGGATACCGTTCCAGCCAGCGCCGGAGCTGCGGAAAAGCCAAAAACAACTGACGAGCCATACCGATCCGCTGGCTGCCCTGGCCCGAAAAAAGGAGGGCCACTTTTCCTTCCACCAGCTGTGTGTCGTATATATCCGGATGGGGTTTCCCCTGTACTATCAGATCCAGTTTATCAAAAAGGTCGGCTACCGAGGAAGCAACGACGGACACCTGTATCGGCTGGTCGCTGCGCCCAGCCAAGCTGTAGGCAATATCGCGCAGACGCGATGCATCATTTACCGTAAGGAAATGTTTGGTCTGCCGAATGCGTTGCAGGGCCTCCTCACGACTATCGCCCCGGAACACACACAGTTCCGCGGGCCATACCTGCATGACGGTCTCCGAATTCCGAACGGGATTGGCTTGGGCGAGTATCATATGGAAGTTCGTACCCCCGAAACCAAAGGCACTTACGCCCGCCTTCCGGTGGTTTTGCAACCAAGGCGCAGCCTCCCGATGGAACGAAAACGGGCTGAACCGTTCCTGATAAAACGTGTTAGGTGCTTGCAGATGCAACGTTGGCGGTTTAACGCCATGGTATACCGACAAGGCCGCCTTGATTACGCCCGCCAACCCAGCCGCGCATTTCGTGTGGCCAATCTGCGTTTTGACCGATCCCAATACCGTACTTTTCGATGTAGCGCCAGCAGCATACCACATATCCGTCAGCGCGCTCAGTTCGGTGCGGTCGCCCACCACCGTACCCGTCCCATGTGCCTCGACCATCCCGACAGTCGCGGGCGAGAACCCCGCCTGCTGGTACGCACGTGCGAGCGCCCTTCGCTGTCCCTGCTTATTGGGAGCCGTTAAGCCCAAACTCTTGCCATCGCTCGATCCGCCGATCCCCTTGATGACGGCATAAATACGGTCACCGTCGGCCTGTGCATCCGCTTGCCTTTTCAAGACCAGCATCGCAACCCCTTCGCCCAATGCGATGCCATCTGCGGCGCTGTCGAAGGTTGCACAGCGTCCTTTGCGGGAAAGTGCGTGTGTACTCGCAAAAAGCAGGTAGTCATTGATGCTGTTATGCAGGTCGGCCGCCCCTGCCAATACCATATCCGATTTGCCCAGCACCAATTCCTGGCATGCCAGCTCCACAGCGGCCAATGACGACGCGCAAGCGGCATCTACCGTAAAATTGCGGCCCCCCAGGTTCAGCCGGTTGGTGATGCGTCCGGCGATAACGTTGGCCAGTACGCCCGGAAAAGAATCCTCGGTAAGGCGGGGCAGTGCCTGTTCAAGTTCGGGAGAAAGCGTTCCGAACACCTGTGGGAAGAAAGCCCGGAAGCCATAGCTGTTAGCCAAGTCATGCCCGCCTTCTGCACCGATAATGACCGACACGTTTTCTCCATTGAACGCCTCGTTATCATATCCTGCGTCGGCCAAAGCCTGCCGGGCTACCAGCAAACTGAGCAGTTGGGCTGGATCGATGGCTGCCAGCGATTGGGGCGGTATTCCGAATGCCAGCGGATCAAACGGTATGTCGGGAATGAATCCCCCCCATTTGGAGGGCGACTTGCTTCCGTCCGGTGTTTCCGGATCGTAGTAAATATCTTTATTCCAGCGCTCATCGGGCACCTCGGTTACGCAGTCCTTCGCCGTAAGTATATGGGTCCAGAATTGTTCAACGGTAGAAGCACCTGGGTAGATACAGGCCATGCCCACGATGGCAATATCCAATGCACGGTCGGTCGCTTCCGCAGTGGCAGGCACGGCCAGCTGTGCAATCTGTTGGGCGCTGTCAAGAGCCACTTGCCGGTGCAGCTGTGATACGGTGAGCGTTCCGTGCCGCAACGCAGCCACCTGTCCAATCATGTACATGCCTTTCTGCGCCTGTTCTTCGGTCGACACCGGTTTTAAGGAATCCCCCTGCCGTTCGATACCCTTGCTGGCGATGCGGAGCCGACCGACGTTTAAGGTTTCCAGCTGGCTCCACCGTTCCTTTTTATCCACAGCCTGGTCGGCCATCCGCTGCTTTTCCTGTTCAAAAAAAACCGTAAAGGGAGAACCCAAACAACGGGTTTCGTGGCCCGGAGCCGTTTCAAGCAATACCGTTTCGGTATGCTGGATGGCTTGGCGTTGAAACTCAGGATGGATGGCGCCCGTACCGGTTGCCTCCTCCGTATATAGGTATGCGGTACCCATCAGTACCCCGATTTTGGCGCCCCTTGCCGCCAATGGAGCCGCCATCACCGATACGAATACGGCTGAACGCGCATCGTGTATGCCCCCCGCAAAAAATACATGGAGCCGGTCAGCCCGTTCCTCTTCCAACAGTCGATTGATCTGCAACTCCCACAGCACCAAGCTGGACAACGGTCCGACATGTCCGCCGCATTCGCGGCCCTCAAAGACAAATTTATCGGCGCCCTCTTTGAGGAATAAATCCAGTAATGCAGGTGCAGGGACGTGTAAAAACGTATGTATTCCCTGTTTCTCCAGGGCGGCCGACTGACTGGGGCGTCCGCCGGCGATCAATACAAACGGGGGCCTTTCGGCCTCGATATAAGCAAGTTGCTCCTCGCGTAGTTCCTGCGGCGCGAACCCCAGTATGCCTACGCCCCATGCGTTGCCGGCTGCCAGCCGTTTGGTTTGCGCAATCAGCGTTTGAGCCGATTCCCCCTTCATCAGGGACAATGCAACAAAGGGAAGTGCCCCGGCTTGCGCAACCGCTGCGGCAAACTCCGGCACGTCGCTCACCCGGGTCATCGGCCCCTGTGCAATGGCATATTCCGTGCCCAACGCTTCGGCCATTGCTCCTTTGGGACCCAGTATGTCCAGTGACTTTGCCTGGCGTACATGGGCAGCGATGCCATCTACCAAGGCATGTATATAGGTTGCCACGCTACCAAATCGCGCGACTGCTGGGCCTGAAAAGGCGATGTCCTGCCCGATGACGAGAGGCATCTTTCCGTCGGAAGCCACCGCCGTGGAGGAAGGGCGAGCCAACACTCGCCTGCCATCAACGACGGATGTATCATTCCCACTCACTTTCGCGAGCTGTCGCTTGAGTTCGGCTGGGGCAGCGCATTCAGGAAACAGGGCCAATTGGCTATCCAACACCACCCCTTCTGCGCCCATGGCGATCAATCCCGCCGCCGTATGCACGCCTACACCGCCCTGAACCCAGATCTTGAGTGCTGGCAATGCCTGTAAGATACGCTGTACCAAGATGAAAGCAGATTCCGTACCTACCTCGCCCCCGCTCTCATTGCCCTTCGCAATGATGCGATGGTATCCCGCCTCCCAGGCCTGTTGCGCCTCCCGAAGGGAAGTCACTTGGTACAGTCGTTCACCGGTATACGATGCCGGCAACGGCGTGCCCCACGGGGCAATCAGCCACGTTACTTGTTGGGGAATGGCCACCGAAATTCCTTTACTTCCGCAGCAGAGGCCGAATTGGATTCCTTCAGGCACGCCGACTAAGCGTTGTATCGCCGTTTCTGTCTCTGTGTCGTCGTTTCCTACATGCAATACCGCCAATGCAGGCGTACGTGTCAGCTTCCGCGCCAACGCGGCATCGGGTTTTTCAAAAGGTGTGATTGCGATGATTGTCGGCAAATCAACAGGTAATCTCATAGATCAAGATGAAATTGAACGTCAAGAAAGAAAACGAGCCGTGTTAGTACGCCGGCAACGCACGACTATTGCTCAAAAAAAACCGGCTATGTGAAAACAGGCTAAGCGGAATCGGAACAACAAGAACGTCAATGTAGTTTTTCATAGATAGTAGGGTACTTCAGATCAACTTATGATTTTTTTCGGTAGAAAGAACAAAACCCATTGGATTTCTGTTCAAAATTACAAAACAGCTGCTGTTGGTGAACCATGATACCTTTAGATGAATAAGATGAACGATACGATTAAATTTACGTACCTTTGACTTGCTTGCACGTAGTTTCCAATGGATGATCAGCAACTGACAACGATTTTGAATGCCCGGTCGGTTAAGCCCACGGCAATGCGTTTGTTGGTGCTCAATATGCTTGCACAACAGGAAGCCGCCATCAGCTTAGCAGACCTGGAAGAAGAGTTTGATAAGGTCGATAAGGTTACCCTTTACCGCACGCTGAAGACCTTCGAACAGCATAAGATCATCCATAGCATTGACGACGGAACCGGATCGGCTAAATATGCCCTATGCGGCGAAGGCTGTGAATGCAATCCCGGAGATCTTCACGTACATTTCCATTGCCAGGTCTGCAAACGGACGTTTTGCCTCACCGATTACACCATTCCCACGGTAAACTTACCCCGGAAGTTTGTCCTGAAGGAGATGAACATGGTGCTGAAGGGGTTATGTGAGGACTGTTCGGCCTAATTTCCGTTCGGCCTAACTTTGCAAATCGGTTGCATGTTTTTAGCAGGTATCTTTGTATGTATGGATATAAAGACGAACAACCAAACGGCTTGCTGCGCATGCGACGCGCCGGATGACCGGGCTGCCGACGGTCTTACTCCCGACGCCAACGATCATGGCCACGATCATGGGCCGCGTGACCAAGCCTCCGTATTCAGACTTTTCTTGCCGGCCATTATCAGTTTTGTGCTGTTGCTAATGGGCCTAGCCTTCGACAACGGGTGGCTTCCCCGTCCTTCTTTCTTTGCAGATCCGATACGTCTTATCTGGTATGCAATTGCCTACATTCCTGTAGGGGTTCCCGTCATTTTAGCGATGTTCGGCGCGTTCCGGAAAAAAGATATTTTTTCGGAATTCACGTTGATGGTCATTGCCACCCTTGGGGCGTTTTTGATTGGCGAATATCCGGAAGGCGTAGCGGTGATGTTGTTTTATACCGTAGGTGAAAATCTGCAGGGCATGGCGGTACGCCGCGCAAAGGGCAACATCAAGGCCCTTTTGGACCAGCGCCCGGATGAAGTGACCGTTTTAGCAGACGGCGGTCCGCGCACCATTGCCGCCCAACAGGCGGCAATCGGCCAGGTTGTGCAGCTTAAACCGGGCGAGAAACTGGCATTGGATGGCGAGCTGCTTTCCGACCGTGCCGCATTCAACACCGCTGCGCTAACTGGCGAAAGCAAGCCGGATACGAAGGTAAAAGGCGATTCCGTGTTAGCGGGCATGATCAACCTGAATACGGTCGCACACGTACGTGTCACTACCGCCTACCGTGATAGCAAACTTAGCCGGATCATCGCCTTGGTACAAGACGCCACCGCACAGAAAGCCCCTACCGAGCTGTTTATCCGGAAGTTTGCAAAGGTTTATACGCCCATTGTCGTAGGTCTTGCCCTACTTATTACGGCATTGCCCGCGTTGATTGTCGCCGATTACGTGTTTTCCGATTGGCTGTATCGAGCCCTGGTATTTTTGGTTATTTCCTGTCCCTGTGCGCTGGTCATTTCGATCCCGCTTGGCTATTTCGGCGGCATCGGTGCCGGCAGTCGCCATGGCATTCTGTTCAAAGGCAGCAATTTCCTCGATGCGCTGGCGAATGTCCAGCAAGTGGTGCTGGACAAAACCGGCACCCTTACCAAAGGTGTGTTTACGGTACAGGATGTTTTCATTTCGGATGGCTTTGATAAGACCGAAGTACTCGCTTGGGCGAATGCGCTGGAACGCAACAGTACCCATCCCGTGGCGACAGCCATCCATGCCTATGCCGGGCCGGTGGACGAGACCCTGCAATTGGGACAAATCGAAGAAATTGCCGGACACGGCCTAAGAGCTGTTTTACAGGGTAAGGAACTTTTGGTTGGTAATTTCAAGTTGCTTGACCGATTTGGCGTTCCCTTTGACGTCGATATCCATCAAACTGCGCACACGCTCATTGCCATCGGTTACGATGGCCAATTTGCCGGATACCTCACCATTGCCGATGAGATTAAACCGGATGCCGCGCAGGCGATCAGCGACTTAAAGACTTTGGGGGTTACGCCCACCATGCTGAGCGGCGACCGTGCCGCCGTTGTCCAGGAGGTGGCCACTACATTGGGGATATCCCAAGCCTATGGAAATCTACTGCCTGAAGATAAAGCCAACAAAATCAAGGAAATGAAATCGGCCAACTACCGTGTTGCTTTCGTTGGCGATGGGGTAAACGACGCACCCGTTGTTGCCCTCAGTGACGTCGGTATGGCCATGGGTGGGCTCGGTAGCGACGCCACCATCGAAACCGCCGACGTGGTGATCCAGGACGATATGCCCAGCAAGATACCGTTGGCGATCCGCATTGGAAAAGCCACACGCCGCATCGTGTGGCAAAACATCACGATGGCCTTTTTGGTCAAGGCCATCGTGCTTATTCTTGGAGCCGGAGGGTTAGCCAATATGTGGGAAGCCGTCTTTGCCGATGTGGGAGTAGCATTGATTGCGATTGGGAATGCCATCCGTATCCAGCGTATGAAGTTTTAGACCGTTATGGACCATCCTTTCTTACGGAAGATGGATTCAGCAAGACGTCGGTAATTTCGCCCAAATATTTTCATCCGGTCGTCGTGCGATAGCGAGGCATCGAGCACTTTTGCCAACTCAGTTGCATACGACCGCGAAGGCCCGTGCCCTCCCCATACGATCCGGTCGGCCCCCAGTTCCTTTACGGCCAGGTCTACCGAGCCCGACTGGGGGTCTGCACCGCTGAATTCCAACAGTACATTTTCGCAGGAGCGGATCGCCCGGACGCCCAATTCCCAATCGCCGCCGGCATGACCACATATCAACGAGATGTCGGGGAACCGCTTAGCCAGTACCGCTACATCCATGGGAGTCGACTCGCCCTTCAGATTGGCGCCCCCCGGATGACGCGGATCGCCCCCGGTTTTGATCCAAGTATGGATGTAAATAACTGCCCCCAGTTCTGCCGCATAGCGGATAATCTGGTCGTTATTCGGATGCTGGCAGGTCACCCCCAATTGGTTCCCTCCCACATACTTGATCCCGACGCAAGGGCCATTGGCGATCCATTCCGTCATTTTCTCGCAGCTCTGGTCCGGATAACCGGGGTCAATGGTGATGATGCCCGACAGGTGATCCTTTTCTTTCTCCAACAGCGCTTTGATCGGGTCACCGAAGGGCGTGGCGATCAGCGGGCGTTGCAGCGTGCCCCCCAGGTCGATTGCCAATACGCGCTCGATACCCATCCGGCGAACATATTGCATCATCTCCTGATGCTGCTTAATCGGATCGGTATAATTCCAGAAGCCGTGATAATGGGTGTCCCAAATCCGGTAGCCGACCAACTCCTCCCGATCCGGTACGCCATATGCGGCGGGGTCGAGTGCGAATTGTTCGTAACGTTCTCTATCGCGTTGCATGGTTACAAATTAATCGTTTCTGACTTTTTTAAAAAATTCTCCGCATTTTGATGCATAATGGCGATCAACTGCTCCCGGGTTAGGGGCGATTCGAACAGCCGCAACACCGCCGCTTCCACCGGAAAGTACGGCGCATGGGATCCAAACAAAATCCGATCTACCGGAACGGGCGTGGCACTTCCCCCCCACGGTTTCCCTTCGATCAAGCGGCCAACCGCCCCGTTTGATTCGAGCCGTGAGATATCCAGCGCTACCGAAGTTTCCTGCACCAACTGGTTCAGTAGCTTTTGTCCCATCCGACCATTCCAGTGCAGCAACTGTACTTTAGCCTGCGGACGTTCTTTCAACAACGTTAACAGGGGCTCAAACGATATCGGCCTGACCTCCATAATGGGATGCAGATGGCGGGCATCTTCCAGGTCGCCCACAATTTGCAGGATCATTCCCCGTTCAGCAACGGCGTGGAACAGTTTGGCAAAAAGCGGATCGCTCAGGTCGATCATCTGATAGATGGGATAAATCCGTATACCCACCATTCCGTGTACCTCGTGGCACCGGCGCAAGTCTTCCTCCCAGTCGGGCCACGAGGGGTTTACGGTGCCGAACGGAATGAGCATGCCCTTTCCCTCCTTTTGGCACGCTTCGACAAGACGGCTGTTGACCAAGTCGATGTTCTTGGAAAACAGCGCTTCGAAGCTACCTGCCCAAGCCTGCGAGATGCGGTGACGGCGTAATTTTTCGATAAGCGACCGTGTAGAGGTGCCATATTTAAGCGTTCTGAATGGCCATTCAAAAAGATTGATATGGGTATCAATGATTTCCGGTTCGTCGCCCCGAAGAAGGGGTAATTCCCCCTCCGGATGTTGTCCCGCAGCCAGCACTGGGCCCGAAATAGCCAGTGCTGCGGTGGTCTGCAGGGAATGTGTAATGAATTTTCTACGATCCATGGATTTCATAGCGGTTAGTTATATCTGTCGTTTTGTGTGAGTACACCCGGCGCCGCTAGCTGAATCTGCTCCCATGGTATCGGGAAGAATTGCATGTACGATTCTACCGTAAGCCGTTCGATTTCCGCTTTTCCAGTACCCGGATTGTATTCACCTTCGAATTGGGTCAACTCCGTGGTGAAGCGTCCGGTGCGGACCAGGTCAAACCAACGGTGGTTTTCAAAAGCCAATTCCAGGCGACGCTCCAACAGCAACAGATCCATGAACGATTCCTCGTCGTTAAAATCGGCCGCTGTATAATTATGGTCGGCGTTGCCAAAAGCCCGTTCGCGGATCCGGTTCAGTTGGGCAAGCGCCTCTTCAGGCTGATTCAATTTGTACAGCGTCTCCGCGTACAGCAGGATGGCCTCACCCAGCCGGAGAATCGGTATATCCAATCCCGAATTGTTTGCCTGATGGGGCACCATGTACTTGTTCACGTACGGATACCAGATCGGTTCATCGCCCGGCTTCGCATTCGCAGGGAGCTGGTAATCCGAAATGGTGACCGCTTTCCGTTGGTCTCCCTCCTCATATAACTTATTGAGGTCCCACGAAGGTCTGCCCACACGCGTGCCATTGGGCACGATGCCATAGATTCCCTGAAGGGGGGCGAATGTGGTAGACAACGCATGCCCATTTGTACCCTGGATAAACGTAACGGAATAAATCGCTTCCGAATTGGTTTCCGTTTCGAGTGAAAACAGGTGACGGAAATTAGGGACCAGGCTGTAATGGTAATCATTGAGCACCTTTGCCAGGTAAGTCTGCGCATTCTCCCACTCTTCAAGATACACGTACACCCGGGATAACAGCGCCGCTGCCGCTGCTTTGCTCGCCCTTCCGGCAACCGTACTCGTCGGGGCCGGTAAACTCTCCTCGGCGGAAACCAGATCCGCCACGATAAAAGCAAGTACCTGGTCCCGTGGTGTTCTAGCCGTTTGCTCCGCCTGTTCCACGGTCATCAATTCCGTAACCAACGGGACATCTCCGAATATGCGCACCAGGTCGAAATAAAAAAGTGCGCGGAGAAATTTCGCTTCGCCCATATACTGGCCCTTTTCGTTGCCCGAATAATCAATGGGGTTATCGATGTTCGATAAGACGGAGTTCGCACGTGCGATACCCGCATAGGACGTTTTCCAGAAATTGTTAATGATGTTGTTCTCGGTGGAGACCTCCAGGTATTCCACTTCGATCAGTCCAGGCTCGGTGGCATAATACTCTGCGAACATGTTGTCGGACGTCATTTCCATCAGCAGATAATCCTTCTGGACCTTGGCCTGCAAGCTGTTATAGATACCCAGTACACCCAGGTTCATATCTTTGGAGGTATTAAAAGCCCGATCCGACGGAAGGACCGATTCAGGTTCGGGATTCAACAGCATGTCGTGGCAGGCGGTTAGGAGCAACGTAACGACCAGCATCAGGCTCCATTTAGCTATATTCTTCGTATTCATCGTCATTTCAATTAATGGTTATTAAAAACTGGCATTGACACCCAGTGCAAAAACTCGGGCTACAGGCTCCGATCCGGAATTAAAGCCCGGAATGCTGTTAATGCCGTTAATCTCCCCTCCGGTAAAACCTTCCGGATTATACGAGTGATTTTCTTTGCTCTTGATCAGCAGCAGGTTGTTCATCGTCGCATAGGCCCGCAACCTGCTCATGCCAAGCCGCTTGGATACACGGTCCGAAAAGTTATACCCAATATTCACGTTTCGGAGTGCGAGAAACGACGCATTTTCGACGTAATAGTCTGTATTGGCATTGTATTGTGTCAACTGACTTAGCGCAGCTGCCGGTGTCTTCCCGTCGCCCGGCTCATCTACTGACCACCACTGGTTGACCGCCAGAGAGCGCCGCATGGCGCCCAGGGTATTCCCCTCGTAGTATTGATTTTCTAGGTTGAACATCTTGGCGCCCAGCGAAGTCTGGATGATAAAGCTCAAATCGAAGCTTTTCCACGAAAAGTCGTTCGCCAGTCCCAGCATAAATTTAGGCTGGAAGTTTCCGAGGATGACCTTATCCTGCGGATCGATCCGGCCATCGTTATTCCGGTCTTTGATAACCGGGTTACCCGGTTTGGCGCCCGGCAAATGTGGGCTTGCCGCAATTTGTTCCTCGGTTTGGTAAATGCCATCCATCTTGTAGCCGTAATACGAGAACATTGGCGCTCCTTCCCGAAGAATCCAGCTCATACCCAGTGAATGGTTATAGATCCGTTCGGAGACATCGCCCAGGTTGACCACTTTGTTGATGTTGCGCGTCACGTTAAAGGAGGTTTGCCAGTTCACCGCACCGGTGAGGTTCTGCGTGGTTAGCTCCACTTCAATGCCGCGGTTGTTGACTTCGCCCACATTCGTGATGGTGCTGGTAAATCCGGTAATGCCCGGCACCGACACGTTGTAGAGCAAGTCGGTTGTATTTTTATTATAAAGGTCCACATTCAGGTAAATCCGGCTATTGAACATCCCCAATTCGAGACCTACGTCGTAGCTATGGGTTTTTTCCCAACCCAGTCGACGGTTTTCAAGCGTTGAAATGACATGACCGTTCACCAGCGAATTTCCCGGCGAATACGGTACGTAACTCATTTGCCCAAGGTAGGCAAAGTCGCCGATGTTAAAATTACCCGTCACCCCATAGCTCGCACGCAACTTCAACTCATTGATGGCACCCATCCCGCTGAAGAAGTCTTCCTCGGATACGCGCCAAGCGGCCGACAGGGAGGGGAACAACGCCCATTTGTTTTCAGGACCGAACCGTGACGAAGCATCCGTCCGGATCGACCCGGCGAAAAGATACCGGCTGTCATACGCATAGTTAATCCGTCCGAAATACGACACCAATCCCCATTGCGATTTCGAGCTGTTGGTAGCCGAGGGGTTGATGATGGCATTGTTTAGCGTTTGGATGATTTCGTTGTTATACGATCCGGTTACGGCACCCATGGTGGTCGACCGCGATGTCTGCCGCTGATAGGATGCGCCCAGCAGTGCCGTGAAGTCATGGCGATCGCCGAATGTTTTTGTATAATTCAGCGTATTTTCGTTCACCAGGTTGATGCTTTGGTAGTCACTGGCCGTTCCCTGTGTCGGAACCAGGTCGTCTCCTACGCCACCCCGGAAATAATCGGTTGAATTGAAATTGATATTTGCGCCAACCGAGGTGTTGAATGTCAATCCTTCCAGGAGTTTTAAGTTGACAAATACCCGGGCGAGGTTATTGAAATTTCTAACATTGCTATTTGTTCCATACAAGAACGTATACGGACTTGCCTGGCCGGAGTGGCCGGTAGCGATGTAATCCTGTGTTCTTGGGTATTTGCCGGTTTCATCAACCGGCGGAACAAAAGAAGGGTATTTCACCAGGGAGACCATGTCACTGCCCGCTATTCTCCGGGTGTTATAGTTGGGGCTCAATTCGGCTCCCATGCTGACCACGTCGTTGATTTTGGCATCGATATTCGCTCTCAGTCCGTATTGTTTGTAGCCAGCCGTCTTGACGTTGCCCACTTCGTCTTTATAGGCAGCTGAAATGTAATATTTGGTATCCTCTTTACTGCCACTGATGGACAGGTTGTAATTTTGGATCGGTGCATTTTGGGTAATCTCGTTCTGCCAGTTCGTCTGCGGCAATTCGTAGGTCAGCGGGCTTACCTGGTAAGTAACCGGTCTTCTTGCATCCCCGTGCATCGGCAGGGTCACATCCCCTCCTGCCCAAGCAAACTCCCGGTTTTGGTATTTCACCAAGTAATCATACCATTCTTTCCCCATCATCCAATCGTCGTGCAGGATGGGTGAGGAAAATCCAGCATAGGCATCCACATTTAAACGCGCTTTTCCCGACCCGCGCTTGGTCGTTACAAGAACTACGCCGCCTGCGCCCCTAGAGCCGTAGATGGCTGAAGATGAAGCATCTTTCAGTACCTCAATGGATTGCACGTCGTTCATGTTGATGTTGGCGAGGCTACCGCCCGGAAATCCGTCAATCACTACCAACGGGTCGTTACTGGCGGAAATGGAGCCTGCCCCACGAATCCGTATGGTAGGCGCGGCGCCGGGGGTACTTCGGGCATCCGAAATGCTGACGCCCGCCATCCTGCCTACCAATGCCCGTTCGGGGCGACCCGCCGGCATTTGGTCGAGATTCTTGTTTTCGACTTTAGAGATCGCAGCCGTCACGGAGCTTTTCTTCACCGTACCATAGCCCACTACCACCACTTCGTCCAATTCCGAAATGGATTCGGTCATCACCACGTTGAGCTGGGTTTGATGGCCGACTGACCGCTCGGTTGTTTCGTAACCGATGTAGGTAAACACCAATACATCCTCTGTGCCGACTTCTAAGGTAAATCGGCCGCCGTCGTCGGTCGAGGTAGCCTTGTCCGATCCCCTTACCTGTACCTTTACACCTTGTAACGGTTCCTGCTGTTCGTTACTGACGGCACCGGAAATCGTTCGTCCCTGCTGCGCCCACAGCGTGCAGGGTAATAAGACGATTAGAAGTAATGCCGAGATCAACATACGGGTTGTCGACCTTCCCTTTTTTAACTGCAAAGTTTCCATATTCATTTTTGTTAAATCCGTTTCGTATGTAATTCATTTTTTTGCGTGTACGTAACCGTAAACTCACATGACATCAGCCAGTTCCTGGTGATGTACTTTTCTCCTCCTATGCCGTCCCTCAAAATTATCTGGTTACGCCAGATGCTGCTGTGTTTATAATCGAGCGATCCTACTTTGTTTTGGCATGTTACTTTCCATGCCCCCTACGCGCGGTTTGCTGAAGGCAAGTATAGAAAAAAAACGTGTACGTAAACGAGGAATTTTAATTTTTTTGCTGTCATCCTTTACGGCAGCTTCAATTTCCTTCCCTATGTGCCTTTCTTCCGCTATACAGCCGCTGTCCCTTCGCTAAGCTGCCGCTTCTCGGCCTTTTTACGGCAGTATATGCGGGACATAGGGGTTAGCGCCTGAAGGAAGGGTAAGGGAAGGTTGGCTGACGCATGGACGGCGCCGGCTTTCCAGAGACCGGTACATTAATGCCCGACTTTCTCCCGCCTTTCTCCTGCCTTTCTCCTGCCATCTGGTATGCCGTACGTAAGCGGTGCCTAACGTGTACCTAAGGTATTAATAGATACGGCTTAGTCGTACCTTAGTCGGTTTATAGTAAATGTCAGGAGAAAGGCAAAAAAGGTACGAAGTTAATCACCTTCAAATGTCCGTCGGAAGACTGCACCCGGCCCGGCGAAAGTGATGGAAATGTTGTCGCACATTGTGCCGCATTGGGTGTTTCCGTTGACATCCGTTACATAAATATTGGCTAAGCTGTTTCGACGAGGCAAACCGATTGGCGAGCAGCCCTAAACCCAGCATGGGGTTTTACCGGTGACTTGCTTCAAGCAGCTTCGCACTTTCCGCCAAGCGGATAAATTCGGCCCGGTACCCTTCACCGTCCTCGCCTTTGGCACCTCGAGCCCGGGCGATCAGCTGGTTATAATCTGCCTGCTGTTTATAGTCCGAATCGCGCAGCAGCATACCCAGTTCGGCCACGGCACTGGCAAAGCGAAAATCCTTGGTAGCGCTTGCCAAAGCTACAGGCTTATCGACCACGGTTACTTGTTGCAACCGACTTTTGTCGCCGTCGGGATCTTTATATCGAAACTTAACAGTGGCTACCTCGCGATGGTTGCTCGCCGATGGCCGCGCTTTCACGGTCTGGTATTTCAACGGATCTACGTCACCGGGGTAGGTGCTCTTCACCCCTGCGGGCACGATTTCGTAAAGTGCCGTGACCGTATGCCCTACTCCCATGTCACCGCCGAGTTTTTCGTCATTATTGAAATCTTCCTTTTCCAGCAAGCGGTTTTCATAGCCCAACAGCCGATATGCCTGGACTTTGCCCGGATTGAACTCAACCTGTACTTTTACATCCTTGGCGACCGTAAAAAGCGTGCCGCCAAATTCGGTAACCATGGCTTTGCGAGCCTCGGTGATGTTGTCGATATAGGCGTAATTTCCATGGCCCTGATTAGCCAGCAGTTCCATCTTGCTGTCTTTCAAATTGCCCATGCCGAATCCCAGCACGGAAAGGCTTACGCCGCTCTTCCTTTCCCGTGTGATGAGCTGCTCCATGTCGCTGTCGCTGGATGGGCCTACGTTGAAGTCCCCATCGGAAGCGAGGATGATGCGGTTATTTCCTCCTTTGATAACATGTTGCCGGGCGATGCGGTAGGCGAGTTGCAGGCCGGCGCCTCCTGCCGTAGACCCACCGGCATGTAGGGCATCGATCGCATCTTTGATTTTGGTTTTCTGATTTCCAGGGGTGCTTTCCAGCGCTATACCGGCCGATCCGGCGTAGGTGACGATGGCGACCTGATCGTGATCGCGAAGCTGGTCCACAAGCATTTTCATGGATGCCTGTGCCAGGGGTAGACGGTTGGTTCCCATCATGGATCCGGATACGTCGATCAAGAATACGAGGTTGGAGGCAGGTAGCTTTTCGGTGGAAACCGATTTTGCTTTAAGGCCAATACGCAGCAGGTGATGTTTAGGGTTCCAGGGCGCTATGGCCAGCTCGGTATGAATGGCCACGGGTTCGCTGCCGCTCGGCCCCGTCAACCCATACTGGAAATAGTTGATCATTTCCTCGATCCGGATGGCAACCGTCGGCGGCAATTGCCCATTATTAATGAACCGGCGGAAATTGCTGTACGAAGCGGCGTCTACATCGATGGCAAAAGTGGATAGCGGCTCCTCGAGGGGATTGAAGAAACGATTTTCCGTGATCCCCTTGTAGGATTCGGTGTCGACAGGCCGAGGCATACGGCGGATATATGCCGCATCAGCGGTACCCCGGATACGGATACCAGCGGTATGACCGGCCAAAGCCTTACCGGCATGTGCGCGATAGCCGACGGTGACTGTTTCTTCCAACGAAACTTTTGACGGATTCAGCTGAACGTCCAAGGGTGCCTGCTTCCCGATCTTTATCCGTTTGGTATCATATCCAACATAGCTGAAAATCAGGATATTTCCGGCTTCGGCAGAAACTGAATATTTCCCCAGGGAATCGGTTTGGGTGGCGGTTTCGGTGCCTTCTACGAAGACAGAAACACCGGCGATTGCTGCTCCGGTCTGTTGGTCATACACCCTGCCACTGATAATCAGCGGCGTGCTGGACCGGAATCCGGCCAAGGATAGCGTCAGCAATGTTGCAAAAAAAAGGATCGACTTCATAACCATAAATTTTGGCGAAGGATGCACGGTGTCGGAGATTTCCATAAACCGTGAAAAAAAACTAATTTCACCCGGCAATGGGTTGGTTAAGCAAGTCCAAAAAGAAAGAAGATGACGACGATGTGCTCCTCAGGCGCTATCGCGATACCGGCGATTTAGCCGTTCTGGGCAGGTTGTATGACGCGCATGCCGAAATGGTCTATTACGTATGCATGCGTTATCTACAGGACAGTGAGCGAAGTAAGGATGCGGTCATGCAAATTTTCGAGGAACTCATTCACAAGGTCAATAAGCAGGAAATTCAGAAATTCGGCAGTTGGCTTTATGTGCTTAGCCGCAATCATTGCCTCATGCAGTTGCGTTCGGAAAAAAACCGGCAGCAGATTTCTATTGACGACCATGTGGAATTTCCGATGCCGATGCATCCGGAAGACGACGCAGGGGAAAAAGAACGGCAACTTTCTGCGTTGGAACGATGCATGGAACGGCTGCCGGAAAAACAAAAACGGAGCGTTGATTTGTTTTATCTGAACGAAAAGTGCTACAAGGAGATAGCTGAAATCACGGGATACAGCATGAACGAGGTGAAAAGCTATATCCAGAACGGCAAGCGGAATTTAAAACTGTGCATGGAGGCGAGCGATGGAAAAAGGTAAGGTGGACATTGGATTAATAAAGCGATACCTTCGCGGTGAGCTCAGTCCCCGCGAGATGTATGCATTGGAGCGGCAGGCTCAGGAGGATCCCGTGCTGATGGATGTCATACTAGGGATGGAAGGCGCGCCCGAAGATGTACACCAAGGTAACCTCGAAGCCATCCGCAAGCGCATGGTTACTCGCACAGGACAGGGCCGTGTGCGTAGACTCAGTTCTGCCCAGCGCTGGGCCATCGCAGCAACGATATTGGTAGCCTTTACGCTTAGCACCTGGTGGTTCACGCAGTGGCGCTCGTTTGAGCAAACGCCCGCAGCCGCATCGGTACCGCCGGAGGTGGACGAGCAGCTGGGCACCGATGAGCGGCAGCGTTTGGAGCGGTACGCTGTCCCTGAATCCAGCGACGAAACCACCACCGCCGAGCAGGCGCCGCAATCCGAAGAACCGGCATCTCCCGATCGCTCGGATCGGATAGCGATGCAAACCGAAAAACAAGCACAGTCCATGGATACTGCGGACGAAACCGTAGTGGTCGATTACGGTACTCAGAAAAAATCGGAATTGATAGGTGCGGTTGCTAGCAAGGAATCGGCCCAGATCGGTGCCGTTATGCACACACAGGTGGAAGAAATCGATACGCAAGCACAGTTAAACGAGCGGGCCCTGGCGGCACGTGCACCCGGTATCCAGTTGCATGAAACCGGTAGAAAGGCTACAGATTCATCCACATCAATCCGGATCCGCGGCGTTAGCCGCCATGGGAAACCGGATACCATCACGGGCAAGGTCGTGGACGTGGAAACACAAAAACCGTTATCGGGTGTGACGGTGGAACTTGCTGAAAACCATACGGTAATTACCGACTCATCCGGTCTGTTTGCCATCAAGGGTCCCATTGGTGGGTTGAATGCTGAATTCTTGGGCTATGAATTGCAAGGGATAAAGATCGCGGATAAAGATACTATTATCTTGCTTATGGAACCGTCCAGGACGTCTCTTGACGAAACCGTGGTGGTTGGTTATGGAGCGGAAGTAACCAAACCTGGGCCGTTAGCGGGCTGGCGGGCGTACCATCGTTACCTGAAGCGGGGTGTCCGGCAAGCTGGTGGATTTAAAGGCACCGTGCATTTAACCTTCACCATTGATGACAACGGATGTCCCGTTGATATCCAGCTTGTCGAAGCAACCGACCCAACCTTGGGAAAAAGGGTTACCGAGCTGGTCAGCGATGGCCCGAAATGGAAGCTTGGCAAAAACGGTGAACGGAAAGCCGAATTGCAGGCGACGTTTTGACACCTCGCTTCGTGCTCACCGTTAATGAATGTTAAAAAATGGGCGATGCCCCGCAAGCTGCATATCTTTGCCGCTATGAGACATCGTGTATCCCTACCCATCGGCTGGCTGCTCCTTCTGCCCTTTTTAGTATCGGCTCAGCCGGCTGATGACTGGGGTGCCTTTGCTCAACGCGTTCCGGTGGAGGCGCATCAGGGCAAACATTTCCGGCTTCAGGCGGCCGTAAAAGTTGAACTTTTGGATTCGACGGCAGAAGCCGAGATCTGGGCGCGGGTCGACCGGAAGAACAAACGTACCGGTTTTTTCTACAACATGATGGATAAGCCCATTCGAAACAGCCAATGGCAGGTATCTGCCATTGAAGGAACCATCGATCAGGATGCGGAATTCCTGGCTTTTGGCGGGCTCTATAGCCGTCGAGGCCGATTCTATTTCGACGACTTTCAGTTATTTGTGGAAGACAGCGACGGAACCCTCACCCGTATACCCATCCCCTCCGGCGATTTTGAAGGCGATAGCGTGGCGCATCATTGGGGATACCTGAAGCAACACGATGCATTTACACTTTCCGGTACCGGAGAATCTCCATATCTAGGCAAGCGATCCGCAGTGGTAGACGGTTCAGACTTCAAGAACTAAAAAATTCGAGTTCCGGTTTATGTACGCCATCCGGCGTCGTATAAAATGGTCGGCCTTCGATAACCGCGTGTTTTTGCGGATCAATACCCAGGGCATGATAGATGGACTGGTGCACCTGTTCGATGCGTATGGGCTTTTCGATGGTTTTGCAGGGACGCTCATCCGCAGTTTTTCCGTACACGAATCCCTTTTTAATGCCACCGCCGAACATGAGCATCGAACACCCGTCGGTAAAATGCCGGTGCATCCCGTAGTTTTTAATGTCGTTGATAACATCGGGTTGATCTACCTGGTGTTTTACTTCGGCGCCGGGGCGGCCTTCCATAACCATGTCACGGCTGAATTCGCTTGCAATGATCACCAAAGTACGGTCAAGATGTCCGCTGCGGTCCAGATCTTTGATCAGCTGGGCTACCGGCGCGTCAATGAGCTTTTTCATATCTCTTGCACGGGTATGTCCGTTTTCGTGTGTATCCCAGCCCATAAACGGTTCGTATTCAGTTGTTACACTGATAAACCGCGCCCCTTGCTCGATCAACCTGCGTGCCATCAGGCAGCCAAGACCAAACCTCCCGGTGTTGTAGATGTCGTAACTTTCCTTCGGTTCGTCGTGCAGGTCAAATGCCTTAGCTTCGGGCGATTTGAGCAACATGTAGGCTTGTTCCATCGATCGCTTGAATGACTCTTTTTGATAGTCACTACCATAGGCTCCAATGGCGTTCTGGTTCAATAGATCTGTGTACAACTGATTACGCCGTTCAAACCGGCTGAACGACATCCCTGCCGGAGGTTTTACCGCATCCAAGCCGGAAGAAGGATCAGGTATCATGAACGGACCGTATTCGCTGCCCAGGAATCCGGCGGTATGAAAAGCTTTAAGTTCTTCGGCCTCTCCCACGGTCATCCGTTGGCCGATGTCGATAAAGGCAGGGATTACCGGGTTTTTTGGCCCTAACTCCTGCGCGATCCAAGCGCCGATATGCGGAGCGGCTACGGTTTGCGGGGGCTCGTAGCAGGTATGCCAATGATATTGGTGCCTCGAATGAAGGATATGTCCCAAATCGGCTGCCACATAGGACCTTATCAACGTACCCTTATCCATCAACGCCCCGATGGATTCCAGTCCCTCGGAAAAATGGATGCCGTCAAGTGCTGTGGGTACGGATTTGAACGTACTCAATACACGGTTCGAATCCAATCCCTTCTCAAAGGGCGTATATGCTTTCGGGTCAAACGTATCGGTGTGCGCCATTCCGCCGGCCATCCACAGCAGAATGACCGCATCGGCGCCGCCCTGTTTGCCGGAACAGGAACTTAGAAATCCTGAAAGCGGCGCTCCCGCGGCGAGCGCCGCCAATGTTCCGGCACCAGCCGTTTTTAAGAAATCTCTTCTATTATAGTAATGCTTCATGACTTTCACTCAATAAATTGAAACTCAGGCAATAATATGACAGCCCACAATAAATCCTCTACGGCATTGGTATCCACGCCGTTGGTTAATATCTCTTTTGCGATGCGCCGTTCATCCTCTGTAGGCATGCGTCCGAAACTTTGTTTGAATATTCCCTCGGTAAGTGATTCGGGGTTCTCATAACCGGCTGCCCATTTCTGTGCACCCGCTATCAAGGTTTCGTTCAGCAAGGCTCCGTTTGTTAGCTCCATGGCCTGCAGCAGAGTCGCCTGGCTTTCGCGCACGCTTGTAATGTTTTCGCGGCTTGGGCGGCCCAATGCAGTTAGAAAGGGATCGTTCTGCACGAAGGCAGCTCGCACAAAAGGGTTCGTGTTTTTGAAACCTGCTTCATCGCCTTGGGGATTGTACTTAAGCGCCGCCACTGAATAGACCGGATGTACGACCATACTAACCGCATCGGCAAACTGCTCTGCGGTAAGTTTGCGCTTTAACATCCCGTTGAATACAAATTTATCGGTATTGATCGTCGCCGGATCAGCAACTGATACCGAAGGCAATTGATACGTTCTCGATGTCGTAATCAGGTAAAGAAGTTTTTTGATATCGTATCCCTGCTCGACAAAATAGACCGCCATCCAGTCCAGCAAATCTTGGCTCCAAGGTGCTTTGTCCATTTCATCGGTGGGGGCCACAATTCCCCGTCCCATCAATTGCGCCCATATACGATTCACCAACGTGCGATAGATCCGTCCATTTTCGGGCTGGGTGAGCGCTTTGGCCAGTTCTTCGGATTTCTGCTGGATGGAAGCACCGGCAGAAATATTTCCCAACTCAGGCCACAGCAACCGTGTATCCGCCATCTTTCCAGTCGGAATATCACATCGATTGATTTCCAATGGTTTTTCCGAAAAGATATTGGCGAATGCGTAGGCATCATCCAGCTTCCAATCGCTGACAAAACTATCATGGCATGACGCACATTTGAGATTGACCCCCAATAATGCCTGGGAAACGTTCTGTGCTGCCTGCATCGCCGTGGTTTGGCTGCTATTTACGGCTCCGCGCCATTCGATACCTTTGATGAACCCTTTCGATGCCTCATTGGGTGCAATCAGTTCCCTCACAAACTGGTCATAAGGCTTGTTGTTGACCAGCGATCTATATAACCAATCAGAGATGTTGAAACGTCCATTGGTGATGTAACCGGGGCCCGTATAGTCGTTGCGCAACAAATCATTCCAGAAGGTGGTCCAATGCGCAGCATAATCGTTATCCCGGGCCAATAATTCTTCCACCACGCGTTGGCGTTTGTCAGGATCGGGATTCGATTGGAAATCGGCCAACTGCTGAGGGCTGGGTGGCAGGCCAATCAAATCGAAGTAGACGCGTCTCAGAAATACCCGATCGTCCACGACAGTAGGCCATGGAAGTTTGTTCTTTTTGAAGTATTCATTGACCCATAAATCCAAGGGATTTTCGAGTCCCGCTTCCGCTACCGGCAGCTGAGGGTGCCGTGGTGCTAGCGGCGCCACCCGGAAAATGCTCGTTGCTTGGTCTGGCCAGGGAGCACCTTTTTCGATCCAAAGTTTTATCAGGGCGATGTCGTTTTCACCCAACGGCTTGCCCTTTCCCGGCATTGCTTCCTTGTGCCCCGCCGGCAGCGTGATACGCCGCACCAGTTCGCTTTTCTGAACGTCGCCCGGAATGATAACAGGACCTGATTCACCTCCTTTGAATACCAGTTCCTTTTGATCCAGCCGTAGTTTCCCCTCGGTTTTGTCACTGCTGTGGCACTGAAAACAATGATGAGCGAGGATCGCCCGAACCGCCAGATTCAGATTCGTTTCCTGTTCGCTATCCAAGCTGTCCAAGCTTGCAAAAGATTGCCATTCGACCGGTGTTGAAGGACCACCGATGCCTGCTAGCGACTCATCGCCTTCCGAAGCCCACGGAGTGACGCTGAGTAAGTAATCCTGTCCGTGTGTGAGCGAACCTCCGTAGTGGCCGGCCACCGATACGCCAACCGTCGCGAGTATTAACAAGGCTTGATAAGCCTTTACGTAGGCTGCCTGCTTGCTGCGGATTCCCATCCAAAGAAATAGGGCGGTCAGTCCCCCCAATACAGCCGTGGCGATGCCGATCCACTGATGTGCCGCAAAGGTATCTCCGCCGTAGCTGCCGGACGAAGCCAGCAGCCACCCAAAAATAGCCGCTATGATGCTACCTCCCGCTCCGATGAAAACCAACCAATTGATGCCGGCACGTAGAGGCGATTGGAACTTGCGGAATGTCAGGATTTCCATAGCCGCAGCGATCAAGAGCAACGATACCGGAAAATGAACGATGATCGGGTGTAATCGCCCCAAAAACTCCCAGCCCCACCAAAGGTTTTCTGCAGACGTGGCTGTTTCTGTAACGACGGGTTCTGCAAAGACTACCGTAGTGTATACCAGAAAAGCGCTAACAGCTCCAATTATCTTCCCGTACCTAAAAAATGCCACGTTTTAGTTATTTTGGTTTATAAATATGCGGATAAAAATACGAAATACTTTTGACGGGTTATCCTGTGCTTTCCTGTATGCGTTTTCCGGTCAACCATCCGTTCCATGCCGACGGTTTCCCATCCGTATCTTTTGACTCGGTAATTCCCAAATTGGGGGCCAGATGTCGTAAGCTAACAATACATGTTTTGCCGGCACAATATTGACAAAAGTGAGAACGTTATTAACGATACAAACTGTGATTATCTTCAGTGATTATTCGGAACAAATGAACTTAAAAGAGACATCCCGTAACCCATCGTACTTACCTGTCGCCTGGGAGTACCGGGAAGTGATTGAGGAGGAGATCGAAAAAAAAACGCAGGGTAAGATCTTTTATTTCTGTTCCGATGAAGGAATTTGCGAAGCTGAGGGCATTGTTTTACGTATGGAAGAAGAGAAAAATCAGGGGCTGTTTATTACGTTGAATACCGAAACCAAAATACGCGTAGATCGGATCATTACGCTGTTTGGTAAGCCCGGTGCCGCCTATGACGAGTATGATGCCTATGCAAATGCTTGTATGGATTGCATGGGCGGTTATGAGAAAGACGAACTTTAAGCGTATTTGCAACAGACAAAAACCAACCTTAGCTATTTTCATTTGAAATACTAAAATAAACGTTTACTTTTGCAGCCATTCGGAGAGGTGTCAGAGTGGTCGAATGAGCACGCCTGGAAAGTGTGTATACGTGTTGAGCGTATCGAGGGTTCGAATCCCTCCCTCTCCGCAACACAAAAGAAGCCCCGCAACGCGGGGTTTTGTTGTTTAAGACGGTGAGTCAGGCTTGCTTGGGCAAACGGACTACAATAAAGACAACGTTCGTATCACGTATATTTGAAGCCCATCCCTACTGGATCACAGGCCCGATATTCGTTGTTTTCTTTTGCATTTTACTATATTTACCTTAGTGTAAACGAAAGTCGGCAACCATGGAAGAAAAAATGAATGAATCGACGCCACAACGTCCGGAAGGAGAACGGTTGGTGGATGCACCTTTAGTGACTATCGACCTTCCAAAATTCATGAGGCAAATTAAAAGTGAACCCGCATGGCTGAACGGTCCCCGGAATGCGATCACAGTTTTTAAGTCGGATCATATGCGTCTGGTACTCATTGCGCTGCATAGCGGTGCGGAACTCCCTACTCACACAGCAGATGGTACCATTAGTGTGCAGGTTCTGGAAGGAGATATTCAGTTCGGAACGACGGATGAAGCGGTGCAATTGCGGGAGGGCCAAATGGTTACCCTGCATGAGGGAATACCGCACAACGTCCGGGCGATCGCGGATAGTCTGTTTCTATTGACACTCGTCCCCCGTCCGAAGTAATGATACCATATGCCTATTGATTGGAACACGGACGTAGTTCTTCTATCCGCTGCTTGACGTACGTACGGTATCGCTCTTCCGCTTTCGTTGGCTCCTGTTTGAGGTACAAACGGTAGTATCGTAAGGCATGGCTGGAATCATTCAATTTCCGGTCATAGATCACGGCGAGGCTGTAATAATGGAGAGGTATGGTTTCAAACTGAAAGCTCCGCAGGTAACTGGATGCGGCTGCGGAAGGCTGATTGGCGAGGTCATGGAGGTCGGCCTTGCGTCCGTAATAAAAGGCTGTGTTTGGCGAGACCGCCATTTCCAGCACCTTATCCATATACGTCAGACCTTGTTTGTATTGCTTCATGCCTTTATAGGCCATGGCAAGATAATAATAGTCTATCTCCCCCATCTCCTTATACAAGGCCACCAGGTGATTGTATGTTTTTTCACAATCCGCCAATTTATCGGTGTGAAAATATCCGCGGGCAAGTAGCGAAAGCACCTGTTGACTTTCGTCGCCAAGCGTACGCAATTGCTCGCCTATTGTGACCATTTCCGGGTAGTTCTTTCGCTTTTCGGCAACCCGAAGTTTACCTAATAGGAGTAATCCGTTGTCTGGATCCGTTTCCAACGCTAACTGCAAGACCGAATCTGCTTTTGCATATTGTTCGACGTTTACGCACAGCTGCGAAAAATTATAGGCAATATCGCTGTTTGAAGGCTGGAGATCATTTGCTCGTTCCAGATACGTGTAGGCCAGCCCTAGGTCTCCCTTCCTTTTCATTAATTCCGAAAGTGCTTCATACGCTGCAGCATGCGTCGTATCCAGTGCTATGACCTGTCGGTAGTATACCGTTGCTGGCAGATACTTCCGACGCTGCACATTGATGGTTGCCAAATTTAACAACGTCGAGATCCGTAAGCTATCCAATCTGTACAACCGGAGGTAGTAGCGCTCGGCTTCCGCATAATCACCTGCCATCCTGTAACAGTAACCCAAGCGGCCCAGTACTGCCGGATCAACGATTGTGTCGGAATAGAACGTTTTTAGATATTGAGCCGCTGCCCGATACTGCTGGGTCTGGTAAAATTCGAGCAGTTTGTTGTTGTCGGGTTGCATAGGTTGTTGTGCATGTGCAATGAAGCCACAGAAACCTAAATAAAATTGAAAAAAGGCAAAAACCAACCGTTTCATAGAGCCTCCGATATTATCAACTAAAACTTTCGCAATATAACTAAATTATTAGTTTATCAAAAACATTTTTCCCTATTTGCTGTTTAATCACAATAAAAACGGATGTTATGGATAAATTAAAGAAATTTGAGTTGATGGAAAAAATCGTCCGAGAATTGGAAGATTTAAAAAGAAGTGGACAAGCGGTATTGGAGAAAATCGGCAAAATCGAGGTGGATAACATCGAATTAGGCGATAGCCGGCTGGAAAAGATACTGCCGGACATCTACCAACGCACGGCTGAAAACTCCGACGCCATTACGGAACTGTTAAATGCTTTTGCCGAGACAACCGAGGACTTCGGGGCTAAAAATAATGTGGATCAGCTCCGCCAACAACAGGAACTAGAAGGAAACCGGAACGGATAAGCGATTACGGATTGTTTATCTTGTCCGGAACGAAAAGCATTTTTGATCTATTGGATAATATAATCCATAATTTGATTAACTTATTCATTGGTTACAGTTAGGTTGTTTCCGTCATTTGTTGTTATAAACACGAATATGATGGAAGCAGCCTTGAATGCATTGCCCAATTTGGACGATCGGTATGAGATCCACGATGAACACGTCCAAGAATTTAAGCGAAACGGTCATATACAGACGTTAAATGTACTGAATGCGGGAGAAGTAGCGGCGTATCGGCGCGTAATAAGCAACGCCGTGAATCAACGCAACGAAGAAAAGCGAAGTCTGTCTGAACGCGATACGTATGGTAAGGCATTTCTACAGATAATGAATCTATGGCGTGTAGAGGACACGATCAAAAAATTCGTGTTTGCCAAACGCTTCGCGCACATGGCAGCTACCTTACTGGAGGTAAAGAATGTGAGGCTATATCACGACCAAGCACTTTTCAAGGAACCGGGGGGTGGTCCTACTCCCTGGCACCAAGATCAAAACTATTGGCCGTTGGCCACGAACAAAACAATCACGATGTGGATGCCTTTGGTAGACATTCCAAATCCGGAAATGGGAATGCTGACTTTTGCTTCCGGATCCCATCACAATGGAGCGGTATCCGATTTGGTGATCTCTGACGAATCAGAGGATGCATTTGAACAATATGTCCGTCAACATCGATTTCCGTTGGTTAGGCCCGCAGCCCTGAAAGCAGGGGACGCTACCTGGCATACCGGTTTCACCATTCACAATGCCCCCGGGAATCACAGCGATCAGATGCGTGAAGTAATGACGATTATCTATTACGCAGACGGCACAAGGATTTCGCCGCCGCAACATCAGTTTCAGGAGAATGACCTGAAAACCTGGTTGAACAATAAGGCTCCGGGATCACTTGCCGACTCACATTTGAATCCGTTGTTACTTTAGTGTTGGATAAACCGGCGCCGATAATCCGACGGACTGAATTTCATCATTCTTTTGAATGCGCGGTAAAAAAATGATACATCTGGAAACCCGCTTTGGAATGAAATTTCAGACACGGGCTTATCGGTCTGTGTCAATTGTTGTGCGGCGTAGTTGATTCTATATTCCATAACCGTTTCCATAAATGTCTTTCTGGTGGCCTTTTTGAAATACTTACAAAAAGCTTGCGGGGTCATATGGGCAAGGGATGCTGCTTTTTCCAAAGAAACCTTGCCTCGGTAACTTTCTACCAAATAAGCAAAAACAGGGCTTAATCGTTGTTGAGAAACGATGTGCTGGATGGCGACCGCATTTTGCGGACTGAATACCATACATGTTGGGGCTTCCGAAAGCTGTTGTAAAACTTCCAACAATCCGGTAAAGCGATAAAATTCCGTCTTTTGGTCCAAGATACGCAGTTGCTGCCCTATGCTTCCCGAAATAGAATTTTCAAAGCAGACGCCAATCGTTGCATATTCCAGGAATTTGGAGACGGCTGCCAATTCTTTTTTGGTTAACAACGTTGCTCCCAGCGTAGCTTCCGAAAACTGGACGACAATTGCTCCGGCATCAGATTGATCGGCAGGTTCCAGTTTCCAGCAATGGGGAATATTTGGACCAATAAGCACCAGGTCGCCCGCGCCGAAATCATTCTGATGGCTTCCGATATACCGTTTTCCAGTGCCATTGACAATATACGTTAATTCGTAGGCGGGATGAAAATGGTAGGGCGCCTCAAAAGCTTCAGGGCCGAAATTTCGCAACCAAAACGAGTGGTTGTCTTGGGAATGGAGGTATTCAAGGGAAGCCTTCAACATGATGTCTTATTTTATACAAGCCGCCGATTATGTGTGAATTACGGGTGCGGGGAAACAAAAAGCCCCGGTTACCTCACAGCCCCGGGACCTGTTTAAGTTTATAATTAGTTCGTTTGCGCAATAAAAATATGGAAAATTTATTGACTTTGTCAATAATTTATCCAAAAAAGTCAACATTTTTTACACTTTCGATTTAACTATTTGTTAATCAATCAATTTAACGAAGTCAACGATACTTATCGGTGAAAAATCGTATGGAAATACAGGAGTTGATAAACGATGGACTGCTGCCAATACGCCCAATTATGTGCGCCGGGCCCGGTGATATACATATGGGGAATGTTTCTGTCCAGCAGCTTCTGATGTAATTGTTCATTGACAGGATAAAAGAAATCACTCGTGCCACAGTCAATCACCAAGGCTAACGTATCCGGCGTGAGTTTGTGTAACTGATTAATTACCGTGTGTGCCTCCCATCTTTCGGGATGGTCTGCATAGCTGCCAAGACGTTTGGCCATATCCCAGTTAAGTGGAAACGGACGAATATCCACGCCCCCGGCGGTACTACCCGCCGCCCCGTAGACATCCAGATGTCGCATAGCAAGATACAGCGCGCCGTGTCCACCCATACTCAGTCCGGAAATTGCCCGGCCTTTACGGCTTTTCACTGTTTTATAGTTACTGTCGACCCAATCCACCAGTTCCTGCGATACAAAGGTTTCGTATCGAAACGATTCGTCAATCGGACTGTCCCAGTACCAACTGCTGTATCCTCCATCAGGGCACACAATCATAAACTGGTACCGATCGGCGAGCTCTTTAATTTCGGGCACTTTGGTTACCCAATCCGCATAGTTACCACTGTACCCATGCAAAAGGTATACAACGGGCAAAGAATCGAGCGTCGCGTAATTCTCTGGCACAATGACCACGGTTTTTACGGTTTTATTCATCACGCGGCTGTTCACGGACACGGTGTCTACCTGGCTTGCGTAAACGTCAGCCAGGCACAAAGTCGCCAGCAAAGTTAGTACGAGTTTCATTCGATAATTTGTTTTTTTAACACACGGAAAGCTGCTTGCATTATTTCTGTTCATTTGCTCATTAGTGATTTGATTGCCGCGGGTAAAAGTACAAAATAGCCGTGAAACCCAACGGGGCTTCACTTAATGTATAATAGCCCCGTCCATCCCGCGAAAAGGCGACCGCTTCCCCCTGCGGTTCGGGTCGATACGGTAACCGGACTGCCGGCCGTTTCAATGACTGCGGGATGGACTCACCGGGCGATCGTTGCCAATAAAAAACATTCAAAAGGTTCTTCATCAATATCTCGGTCCCATCTTCACTAAGATCTGCCGAAGTAATAAACGTATGGGGTAACGTGCCTACGTGCTTTAAAACCAATGTATCGGTCGGTGTTTCCGGAAAAACCGTCCGATAAATGCCCGATCGCAATTCTCGTTTGCTGATCACATATAAGTAATTGTCTATCGGATCGAAAAATAAGGATTCGGCGTCACGCGGGCCGTCTTCATACTTCAATACATAGGTGGCAATGTGTTCCCTTGGGATAGTATCGATTGAGATTTCCAGGCGGTGCATCACCGGTTCTTCAATCCTATGCACCTTTATATATGGGCGGCGACCTCCGTTGTCGCCGATATCGCCCACCAGCAGGTAATTTCGTTCCGACCGTGCCATCGTGCCGATGTCTTCCCAATCGCGGGCGGTAACTCCCCGCAAATAATAGGTGGCTTTAAGCTGTGCCGAATCGTCAATCAAAAATATTCGCGCTGCGTCGCCACTGTCGTTATGCGTCCAAAGGAAACCGGGATTTTTTACCGAGGTCACCAGGCCTGAAGCTTCATTGATTTCTGCATGAGAAATTTTGCCTTTCGCCTGGCCTTGTGTAAAAGGACTGTCGTCTTGCGCCCAGGCGCCGAATGCCGCCAGGCTACCTAGCATACACGCTACGAGTTTTTGGTCCAATGCCATGTGCCCAAAATACAAATTAAATCCACAAAAAACATTTGCCTATCTTTGTTTCGTAAATGCCACACAGATGAATGTACACCAATTTTATGACGAAGGACTGGCGCAGGCTTCCTATGCCATCATCAGCCAGGGCCAGATTGCATTGATAGACCCCGGGCGGGACCCGAAACCTTACCTTGATTTCGCGGCGAGCCATCATGCACGGATATCCGTGATTATCGAAACCCATCCGCACGCAGATTTTGTCAGCTCGCATATGGAACTGTACGAGTTAAACGAAGCTCCGATTTACACCAGCAGCCTGACCGGTGCGGAATACCCCCACATACCCTTCGACGAGGGCGATCGCATTCCATTGGGAAATGTAGTGTTACAGGCCATTCATACTCCAGGTCACTCCCCCGATAGCATCAGTGTCCTACTATTGGATGAACAAGGCCAGCCCCACGCCCTTTTTACAGGCGATACCCTATTTGTGGGAGATGTGGGAAGGCCGGACCTGCGGAAAGACGCAGGAAACATTCAGGCGGAAGCCGATATTCTTGCCCGGCAATTATACCATACAATACGTGAAAAGCTGATGAAGCTTCCACACAACGTACGGGTATATCCGGCACACGGACGGGGCTCGCTCTGCGGCAAAAATATAGGTGACGACCGCTACAGCACGATTGGCCGGGAAATTCGCGAAAACTATGCCTTTCAGCCCATGACCGAGGAAGCGTTTGTGGCGCTGATATTGGACCAGCTACCTTTCGTTCCCAAATACTTTCCATACGATGTGAAGCTTAACAAGCGGGGTGCAGCCCCTTTCTTGCCGAGCATTAAAGCAATCCCGACACTAACCGCCCTAACGGAGTTAGCATCCGGGATAATGATCGTGGATGGCCGTGCTGCGGAGCAATTTCGATCGGGGCATGTTCCGGGCTCCATCAACATACCGGATGGACCCCGATTTGAAACCTGGCTGGGGTCTATTATCAGTCCCGACGAAAGGTTTTATCTGCTGGCTGCCGATCAGGATCACTTGCGAACCCTGCTCGAAAAAGCCGCTAAGATCGGTTATGAGCAGTTGATCGAGGCAACGTTACCAATTACAGATGGTCCCTTGAAATCGGCGCATTTCGACCCCGCGCATTTTGCTGAACATCAACAGGAATACCATATCGTGGATATACGGACCCGCCAGGAATCGGCATCCAAGCCAATTTTTGAAAACGCAATACAGATTCCTCTACCGGAGTTGCGTGAACGCCTGAATGAAATCCCTACGGACAAGCCGATTGCGGTGCATTGCGCGGGCGGGTATCGTTCGGCCATCGGTTCCAGCATTGTGGCGGCGGCTTTGACCGGTACAGCCGTGGAGGATATGGGTACAAACATTGTGGATTTTGAACGAGCGGCCGACTAATGTGGAAGCTATTTGCGCTGGTGCACGTGATCTGCGGAGGCTTGCAGCAGGACTCAACGATTCATACCGAGTTTGCTGATCGGCTTAACAGTGTATACCGACACAGTGTACCCGCCGTGACGGTCGAAGAATTAAAAGTATTGATAAAACAGGGAGTTACCTTGCTGGATACACGCGAAGATGATGAATTCGAGGTAAGCCACATCCGGCATTCACGTCATGTCGGCTACATTTGGTTTGATATGCGAACCGTCTACGACATTCCGAAGACCGATACGCTTGTCGTGTATTGTGCGATCGGTAACCGAAGCGAACGCATCGGAGAGAAACTCCGAAAGGCGGGCTATCGGCATGTTTATATGCTGTTCGGCGGCATATATGAATGGATCAATCAGGGAAACCCCCTCTATAATAGTCAAGACGTACAAACCACCGAGATTCACGTGTATGATAAAAACTGGTCTCGATGGCTTGAAGCGGGTTCGCCGGTCTACTGACGAGATAGCTTATGCGATTGTATATTCCTTGGCTGCTAGATAGCGCTCGGCTTCCAGGGCTGCCATGCAGCCCGTTCCTGCGGCTGTCACCGCTTGCCGGTATATGTGATCCTGCACATCACCGCAAGCAAATACGCCTTCGATATTGGTGCGTGTGCTGTCCGGTTTTGTGATTAGGTAACCATTGGCATCCATATCCAATATCCCATGGAACAGTTCGGTGTTGGGTTTATGACCGATGGCGACGAAAAAACCGGTAACGGGCAATACGCTTTCTTCCAATGTTTGATTATTGTAAACCAATACCCCTGTCACGTTTTGTCCGTCCCCCACAATCTCTTTGGTCTCCGTGTTATAATGGATCACGATATTGGGGGTGTTTAACACACGGTGCTGCATGGCTTTCGAGGCCCGGAATTCATCTCGTCGCACCAACATGTGCACTTTACTGGCAAGCTTAGCGAGATACGTCGCTTCTTCAGCGGCTGTGTCACCGGCGCCTACGATCGCTATGTCCTGACCTTTAAAAAAGAAGCCATCGCAAACAGCACAAGCGGATACTCCGAAGCCATTGTACTTTTGTTCGCTTTCAAGCCCCAGCCATTTGGCGGTAGCTCCGGTAGCGATGATAACCGTGTCAGCGGTAAGCGTTCGCTCACCATCCACGACAACTTTATGCACATCGCCTGAAAAATCCACCAATGTGATGTAACCAAATCGTATGTCGGTCCCAAAGCGTTCTGCCTGTTTCCGAAAATCTTCCATCATTTCCGGTCCCTGTACGCCGTCCGGATAGCCCGGAAAATTTTCTACTTCAGTGGTCTGTGTCAATTGGCCACCTGGGACAATGCCCGTATACAATACGGGTTTCAAATCGGCACGAGCGGCATAGATCGCAGCTGTATAACCTGCTGGACCTGAACCGATAATTAGGCATTTAATATGTTCACTTTCTTGTGGCATGGTAAGAAGTCAAAGTCAAAACCGAGCTAATAAGCCCATCAAAACAAATAAAACGCAAAGATAACGGATTCGCCGAATCCATTCAACATCCCTTTGTCATTTCCCAAACTTCGCCTGTAGGCTTTTCAGCATATCATCGGTGATCGGTCCGGGCTTTTGCTTCGCCTGTGATTGCTGTTGGCGATGCGGTCTATCCGGGCGCTTGTCGGGACGACGAGGCGCCGTTGAGGTGGTTTCATTCGCGGCAGCTTCCTTCGGGGTAGGTGGTGCCTGGCGCTGTTGCTTCTGCTTAATACGGAACCGTTGCCATACTTTATCTACGCACTTTTTGGTGTATAGTGGAAAATCACCCTGCATTATCCACGAGTAATAGCTAGGTTCTATGCTGAACACTTCTTCAACGGTCCGCCCTTTGTGCTTTCCAAAATTGAAGACCTCTTCCCCCTGCTCGTTGAATACCATTCTCCCGGCAAAGTCTACCGGACGGCTCAGATTTGTAAAATGATGCAAAGCTTCGACATCATTGACGACGGGAACGCATTTATTGCCGGTCTTGTCCTCCCATTCTACATCTTTATAGCGATCCAATTGGGATTTCAATACTTCATACGTGGCACGGACATCATCCTCGGCGCTATGTGCGTTCGTTAATTCTTGTCCGCAATAAAAACGGTAAGCCGCCTTCAACGTACGCTGTTCCATCTGATGAAAGATGTTCTGTACGTCAACAAAACGTCTGCCCTCAAGCGAAAAATCGATACCGGCACGGATAAATTCTTCCATCAGCATCGGGATGTCAAATTTGTTGGAATTGTAACCCGCGAGATCTGCGCTCCCGATAAAAGCGGCCAAATCTGCGGCAACCTCCTTAAATGTAGGTGCATCTTTGATGTCTTCGTCATAAATTCCATGAAACATCGATGATTCCAATGGAATCGGGATCTCTGGATTTATTTTCAGTGTCTTGACGGCTTCGACATCTCCGGGAGAAACCTTTAAAATGGAAATTTCAACGATTCGATCCGTGGATACATTCACACCGGTGGTTTCCAGATCAAAAAAAGCCAACGGACGTTTCAAATTGAGGTTCATTGTTATTTGCTTTGCGGAATACGTTAGGTTTCGATATGTGGTAAATTGAAAATCAGCTAAATATAATAATACCTAATAGAATACCAACTGCCATAATTACGTAAAGCAGTATTTCATTTCCGGCAAAACGCTTATACCTCGTCCAGAAGCTGTACTCTTCTCTTTCGGGTTGTTGGATTTCCATTATGGGACAAAGGTAAACAATATTTCTCATCCATCAATCATCGATGGCCGTTGCCACCAATTGTCTGAATTTCCAAGCGGTTTGATCATCTACAGGACCCTGTGTCTGTTTCATCAGGATGCCAATCGTCTGTTCTTTCGGGTCGGCAAAATATTGGGTATTGAAGTATCCGCCCCAGGTGAACGTTCCTTGACTGCCCTGTCCGCCTTTGGCCGATCCTTGTTCAGTCAACACACCGAATGCCAATCCATAGTATTGATCGGTTCCCATCAGATTACCAACCTGATTGGCTAGTATGCTGGCCACCGTGGTACGGCTGAGTATCCTTACGCCATTGAGCTCACCTCCATTGAGATACATCTGCAGGAAAGTTGCGTAATCTTTGGCTGAACCGACCAGGCCGGCACCGCCTGCGAAGAATTTGCGGGCGCCCGTAACCGGGTAAGCTGGATCATAAAACGTTTTCGGGTAATTTGCCCACTGGCCATCCTTCCGATACTGGACAGCCACCAAGCGGTCTGCTTTGTCTTTCGGCAGGTAAAACCAGGTATCAGTCATACCCAACGGATCAAATAGCCGTTCTTTTAGGAAGCGGTCAAAAGGAAGCCCCGATACCACTTCCACAAGATAGCCCAGTACATCGAGACCCATGCTGTAAGTGAATTTTTCGCCCGGATCGTGATGAAGTGGCAACTTAGCCAATTTTTCCACCACACTTCCTATCGATACATCCGCCGTCGTAAACAGGTCCGTGGTACCCGCTTTCTGATAGATCAATTTCATGCGCTCGTCGCCGTCAATCACGCCATACCCCAGTCCCGACGTGTGCGTAAGCAGGTGCCTGATCGTGATTTCCTTGTTAGCCGGACGCGTTGTGAAACTGGTATCTGTGTACCGGAATGACTGAAGAACCTTCGGGCTTTTGAATTCGGGAATGTATTTGGATATCGGATCGTCCAACTGAAACCTTCCTTCTTCCCATAGCATCATGACGGCTGTTGCGGTGATTGCTTTCGTCTGGGAAGCGATACGGAAAATATCATCCACCTTTTGTTTCCGTCCGGTTTGTGCGTCGGCCGTGCCAAACGCCTTGTGATATACGATTTTGCCGTTACGCGCAATCAAAGCAACCGCGCCGGGGATCTGGCCGTCAGATACGGATTGTTGAAGCATCTCGTCGATCCATTTTAGTCGATCAGGCGAGATGCCTACACTCGCTGGCGCTGCTTCGGTGAGGGGTGCGGATTTTTGAATAGAAGGCGTTTGCGCAGCAAGCATAGATACGGCTGCCGCAAGCAGGAAGGTCCCAAAGATTTTCATTTGAATCATTATTCATTATCTATTTGCTCAATTGGTATTCGTGAGACCGCTTCGCTAACGGCGTACAGGAGATCGCCCCGCCGGTCATGTCATACATCATTCCGCTAATATAGAAAAACCGGGTTATAATTCGTATTCCAATTGTTCGTAGGCAATACCCGCCTTCGCCAGAAGCTGCTCAATGGCCTGCGAATGATGCCCATGAGCCTCAATCCGAAGAATCCTGTCACAATCCTCCAGATCAAACGTCCACTGTTTGATCGAGGTATCCGCTTTAAAAAGCGCACTTACCTGCTGCACATGTAATGAACTGCTTACGTCGGTTTTGTAAATAAATACGCTCTTCATGGTCTACTCTCGTTAGATTTTTCTCCGTTATCACGTACCTCGGGATGTTCAATAGCTTCTCCTCGTTCCTGTCTGGGTTCCCAGTGACACCAGCTTTCCCGCATGTAAGCTTTAAACCGCTCCTTATCGGTCTCGCCCATCCGGTCGAATTTTCTGCGCATGGCTGCTTTTTTCCATCGCGGACCGCCGCGTCCCGGGCCGCCCCCTCCGAATCCGAACAATAGCTTACAGAGAAAGAACAAGGCCATAGACTGCCAGAGATTGATGGCCCCAACCCCCAACAATGCCGGTAAGGTATAATTCCATAGGTGCATCACCACAAAACTTACCAGGAAAAGAAACCCAATGGCGAGGATGGGGATGAAAATAAACCGGATTCTACTTCTAAATAACCTTTTCATCTTTTCTTATTTTATTACTTAATTATTTTACTCTTAACTCATCATAGAAAATCTTCAACCGTTTCCGGAGATGCATGACAGCGTAGTGCTTGCGCAATATCAATTTGCCAGTCGGCTCCCCGGTGATTTCGGCTATTTCGGCGAAAGACAGTTGTTCCAATTCGTGCCAGATAAACACTTGCTTTTGCGCGGGCGGGAGTTCTTCCAGGGCCTGCCACAACCGTTGCCATGCCATGCGGCCTTGGTACGCTGTTTCTGGATCGTCATCGGCTATCGGTGTGAATCGGCCGAATTGTGCCTCCTCCCGGTCGACGCCTGCTGCGGAATTCCAAGTCGATTCCGATTTCTTCCGCTTTTTGTCGATGATCCTGTTTTTTGCCACCCGGTACAACCAGGCGCCCACTTGTTCTACCGGCCGTGTATTGATCACTGCACTCAGTTGGTACCATACATCTTGCAGGATATCTTCCGCGTCGGCATCGTTGTGCACGTGTTTTCTAATGAAGCCGCGCAACCCTTTCGCGTAAGAAGTGACGGTTGCCGTTATTTTAACTTGCTTTTCATTAGTCATTTTACCTGCATCAGTTAACGATCTCTGGACCTTTTGTTTCTTATAGACGAACGAACCCGGAAAACATTTCAAAAAAAATTCACTTTTGCATGACCCCGATCTAACTGCTAATCTTCGTACCTTTGTTCCATGCAAGTGTATTTTGACAACGCCGCCACAACGGCTCTCGATCCCCGGGTAGTCGAGGCAATGGTTGAAATTATGGAGTTCAATTATGGCAACCCATCGTCCATCCACGCACATGGGCGGCAGGTGAAGACCATCGTCGAACGTGCACGCAAAACGGTGGCTGGATTGTTGAATACCTCGCCATCTGAAATCTTTTTCACTTCGGGCGGAACCGAGGCCGATAATACGGCGATTACAAGGGGCATTCTCGATAACGGCATTTCGCACGCCATCACTTCACCGCTGGAGCACCATGCGGTATTGCACACGTTGGAGGCGCTCGAACAAAGCGGTGCCATTAAGCTGAGCCTACTGGACGTGGACCGGCTGGGGCGTGTGGATGTGCAGCAGTTGGAACAATTGCTGGCAAATAACCCTCGTACATTTGTATCGTTGATGCATGCCAATAACGAGATCGGCACGCTGACAGATATCGAGTACATATCGGCATTATGCAAGCAATACCGGTCTATTTTTCATTCAGATACCGTACAGACTATGGCGCATTATGTGCACGATCTGACCAAGCTGCAAATTGATTTCGTAACCGGCTCCGCACACAAATTCCATGGTCCAAAAGGCGTAGGCTTTCTATACATCAATCACCAAACAAAGATAAAGCCGTTCATATATGGAGGTGCCCAGGAGAGAAACATGCGGGGTGGGACGGAAAATGTCTATGGCATCGTGGGCTTAGCCAAGGCGCTCGAAATAGCCTACAGCGAAATGGATGACCATCAACGATACATACAAGGATTGAAGGATTACATGATCGCCCAACTGAAGGAGCATATCCCGGACGTTCGATTTAATGGCGACATTACGCCGGAAAACAGCCTCTATACGGTGCTGAACGTTTCGTTTCCCTGCACGGATATGTCAGACATGATGCTCTTCAGCTTGGATATAGCCGGCATATCAGCGTCCGGGGGAAGCGCCTGTAGTTCGGGGTCCGATATAGGTTCTCATGTGTTGCAGGCAATTGGTGCCGATCCGGGCCGCCCCAGCGTGCGTTTTTCGTTCTGCAAAAACAATACCCGTGAGGAAATTGATTTCGTGATAGGTAAACTGAAAGCACTATGCCTCGAAAAGGCATGATTTGGCAAACAATGAACCAAGTCGGCTGTTGTCCCCTAAAGTAGGCATCAATAGAAAGGAGAACAGACGATGAATCGAAAAAATCAAGCAACAGACCCTAAGCAGGATACGTATAACAAGCCTCTTACTAAAAAAGGAAAGGACGAAAATGAGGTGGTGGCAGAGGCCGAAGAGGTAATGGACATTGACAAGGAAAGTTTTGCCGACCGGAAACACAAAAGAAGGCACGACTCCCCTGCCGATGTCAGCAATCCCGGCACGGTGTAATCACTCGTCATCCTCATCCATTCCTACGGCCGCACGATAAGCGGCCTGCAATTCGGACAGTGCATGCATATCGCGTTTAGCCCGCGCATTATGCATGCCTTTTTCATACGTTGCGATTGCGTTCTCCTTTTGATCCAGGGTTTCGTATAACTTGCCAAGGTGATAGTACGTGCCCACGTACCCAGGATGTTTTTCCACTAATCGCTCGTAATACCGCAGCGCGTTTTCGACGTGCCCCAATTTAAGATATTCGGTAGCAAGCGCATAATTGAGAAACGGATCATCCGGAGTCTCTGCCAAAAAATCAATCAATTGCTGTAAGCGGTCAGTCATAACGAACGATTGAACTATCTAAGCGGCAAACTTAGATAAATTGACGTTTAAATGCAATCGTTCCGGCTGTCAGTTGCGGTAAGCCTACGACTCCATTTTTGGCTTGCATATCCCCGGAAGTTTGCCGATGTTTGTATAAAACCCTTGTTTTATGAAGATACTAGTTTGCATCAGTAACGTGCCGGACACGACCTCCAAAATAACCTTTACCGCCGATGGTACCGAACTCAATACAGCGGGTATTCAATACATCATTAATCCATACGACGAAATAGCTTTATCCAAAGCTGTGGGGCTGGCCGAGGAGAGCCAAGGTACGGTGACGGTTATCAACGTTGGTGAGGCGAATACGGAGGCAACCATCCGGAAGGCGCTGGCCATCGGCGCTGCCGAAGCGGTTCGGGTAAACGCGGCTCCTCGCGACGGCTGGTTTGTTGCCAACCAAATCGCGGCTTATGCCAAGGATAAAGGATTTGATCTCATTCTTACCGGCAGGGAATCAATCGACTATAACGGCGTTCAGGTTGCCGCCTATGTGGGCGAATTGCTTGGTATCCCTTCGGTCTCCACCGCTAAGAAAATAGACATTGCAGATGGCGTGGCAACCATAGAACGGGAAATTGAGGGCGGGAAAGAAGTGCTTTCCATTCCGTTGCCATTCATAGCGGGTGCGGCCGAGGGAGTCGCGGAACCCCGTATTCCCAATATGCGTGGTATCATGGGTGCACGTACGAAACCGCTTGACGTCATTGCCCCCATTGAGGTTCCTATGTTATCCAAGGTGCTCAATTACGAAACCCCTGAACCCCGGGGGGCCGTTACATGGGTAGATGCGGAGGAAGTAGAAAAACTGGTGGACCTATTGCACAACAAGGCAAGGGTTATCTAACAATCATTTTCAATTCTCGTTCAATTTCAATTTTCATTCTTTTATCATACCGACTATGTCTGTCCTAGTATATGCCGAAAACACCGGCGGTTCGTTTAAAAAATCCGTTTACGAAGTAGTTTCTTACGCCAAGGCTATTGCCGATAATTTGAATACCACGGTCACGGCTATCTCCATTGGGAATGTGGAGCAACCGGCATTGGCTTCATTGGGCAACTACGGCGTCTCGCGGGTACTTAATGTATCCGGCGATCAGCTCAAGCAATTCGTTAACCAAGCCTATGCGTCGGTGATTGCCGCTGCAGCGAATCATCTAGGCGCAGACATCGTGATTATTTCCAATTCCTTCAGCGGGAAAGGATTAGCGCCTCGCGTAGCAGCGAAGCTCGAAGCGGGATTGGCAGATGGAGTGGTCGAATTGCCTAACATCGACAATGGTAAGATGACGTGGAAAAAAGCCGCATTTTCCGGCAAAGCCTTTGCCATTACCGAACTTCTATCGGCCAAGAAAGTAATTGCGCTAACGCCAAATTCGTTTGAACTCCGGGAAACCGGCGGCCATGCAGAGATCGAGAGTTTCCAACCCGACATCCCGGGTGGAGATTTTGCGTCAGTTGTGCGGGACATTGTCCGGGCGACGGATAAAGTGACACTACCCGACGCCGAAATCGTGGTGTCGGCGGGCCGCGGACTCAAAGGCCCCGAAAACTGGGGCATCATTGAGGAATTGGCAGATGCATTGGGTGCAGCTACCGCTTGTTCAAAGCCGGTTTCGGACGCCGGATGGCGGCCACACGCCGAACACGTCGGCCAAACAGGGATTGCGGTGAGTCCCAACCTGTACATCGCGATCGGGATTTCGGGCGCTATCCAACACCTGGCCGGTGTAAGCGCTTCCAAAACCATTGTCGTCATTAATAAGGACCCCGAAGCGCCCTTTTTCAAGGTCGCCGATTACGGCATCGTTGGGGATGCTTTTGATGTGGTGCCCAAACTTACCGCGGCCATTAAGGCGTATAAAGGGTCAGAATGATAAAAGCACGTAAAATAACTGTATTTTTAAATAACTATTCGCATCTTTGTGTGTCCCGTACGGGAATTACGTATGAAGAAGATAAAGTTAGATATTGTCGGTTTGTCCTATAGCCAGACCCAATCCGGTGCTTATGCGCTCGTGCTAGGGGAAGTGTCAGGCCGCCGTCGCTTACCTATTATTATCGGTGGTTTCGAAGCTCAGGCCATTGCCATTGAAATCGAAAAAATGACTCCGAGCCGCCCCTTAACCCACGATCTGTTTAAGACCTTTGCTGAAACTTACCACATCCGGATTGATGAAGTGATTATTTATAATCTGGTGGACGGCATTTTTTATGCAAAAATTATCTTCAACGACGGACAGAAGCAAACTGAAATCGATGCACGCACGTCAGACGCCATTGCACTGGCCGTGCGCTTTAAGGCACCTGTGTATACGTATGAATTTATTCTTGCCTCGGCAGGTATCGTCATCGAAGGGAATGACTTCGTGTTTCTTGAAAATATTGAATCAGCCGGATCCGGTGATCCGGAAACCGTTGCTTCCAAAGACACTTCTTCTTTCGCGTCAATGACCGATGAGCAGTTGCAGGAAACTCTTTCAAAAGCCTTGGCCGACGAACTGTACGAAAAGGCCGCCCGCATCCGGGACGAAATTAGCCGCAGAAAATCATCCTAGATTTGCGCCATGCCGATAAAAGTCAGACTTACCGTGATGAATTTCATTCAGTTTTTCATCTGGGGTTCCTGGCTGATTTCCCTCGGCGGTTATATGGGGAGTCAATTAAACTTTTCGGGCTTACAGATTGGATCGGTCTATTCGACCATGGGCATTGCATCGGTGTTCATGCCTGGGTTGCTGGGCATTGTTGCCGATCGATGGGTGAATGCTGAGCGTGTATTTGCCATGGCGCATTTTATAGCCGCAGGTGCGCTGATCGCTGCAACCCGTGTAACCGACTTTCAGACTTTTTACGCGCTGATGCTAATCAATTCCTTGTTTTACATGCCAACCTTAGCGCTTTCCAACTCGGTATGTTATAACGTGTTAACGCGAAAGGGATTTGATGTGGTAAAAGCATTTCCCCCGATCCGGGTGTGGGGAACGGTGGGGTTTATTGTTGCCATGTGGATTGTGGACCTGCTTGGATGGACCAAGAGTACCCATCAGCTTTACGTCGCCGCGGGGGCCGGGCTTTTTCTGGGTTGCTATGCATTTACCGTGCCGCATTCTCCCCCATTTCTTGATGAAACCCGCAAAAAATCATTGATTTCGTCGCTCGGATTGGATGCCTTTGTTTTGTTCAGAAGGAAAAACACCGCATTGTTTTTTGTTTTTTCCTTGCTGCTGGGAGCTGCCCTACAGATTACGAACGCGTTCGGTGGTCCCTTTTTGGATGACTTTAAAACCACGTACCCCGATTCATTCGGCGTACGGCATCCCAATCTGCTACTTTCCATTTCCCAGATTTCAGAAACCGTTTTTATTCTGCTGATCCCTTTTTTTCTCAACCGTTTTGGGATCCGCAACGTCATTCTATTTAGCATTCTTGCCTGGGTACTTCGTTTCGGCTTTTTTGGTTTGGGAAATCCGGACGATCGACTGTACCTACTGGTCCTATCCATGATCATCTACGGAATGGCCTTTGATTTCTTCAACATTTCGGGCTCGCTGTACGTCGAAAAAGTCGCGGATTCTAAAATCCGTTCCAGCGCGCAGGGACTTTTTATGATTATGACCAATGGGTTTGGAGCCATCATTGGTGGCTATGGCAGTGGTTGGGTAGTAGACCATTTTACAGGTGCCGATGGAACCCGGAATTGGCCGAGCATTTGGTTTACGTTCTCGGGTTATGCACTGGTGTTGGCGATACTCTTCCTTGTGATATTCCGAGATAACGATAAAACGATCAAAGCTTGATATGCGTCTACTGCATCTTGATACGGATAAGACGATTGTCGATCGGTAATTGCTCTACAGAGATAACCGCCACCAGATCGTGATACCCAGGAAATAATGGATTGAGCAGGCAGTTGAATTCTTTGGGATTGACGGCCGATCGTACCCGGATTCCCAAATATTTGGCTTCCCGCATCCAGCGATCGCCGAGCCGTTTGTTTTCCAGGTGCCCCAACCTGGTCCAATGTTTCGGATAGTCCGAATCGGGCAGTGTATGGATCAATCCAGGTTTGCCGCCAACCTCAATCGCCATGATGTAAAGTTTGGGCGGAATGATATCCGAATCGAAATGTACCAGGTTCTCCAAATAAGCTAGTGAGCTGTTCTCACTGGTATAAAGCATATAGGTTCCGGGATTGTTCCAGCGTCCGCCGAATTTGTAGGCCCCCATTCCTGACAGGTCCGTAGCGCGCTGTCTCGATTTGGCGATTCGATACAACAACATCAGGAGTATACTCCCTCTTCAATGCGTCCCAGGACGGTATTGACCAGTGCCAATCCCGTAGGCATGTGAAATAGCTCCAGTGGACGCATCCCATTAATAGACCGGTTGGGCGTAGCCAACCAATCCCGCACCTTATCTTCATCTTCAAAGACCGCCACCGCATGTTCCACCACTTTGGCGATCTCAATAACGTGTGATGAGGTATGCCGGTCTAACCGGTCATCGCTCCGCTTGCGTTCGATCGTTTTGATCGATAAATCCAGAACGCGTTCTACAAACTGCTTTTTAGGCATTCCCAGAAAGGAAATAAGGGCATCGAGCGATGCGCGCTTCAACCCCTCATTGCTCAAGGCAATCAGATCAAATTCTGTTTTGACGCCTGTGCCGAGTACTTCCCTTCCTCCCAACAGCGACACCACGTCCCAATAAACCTTCGTTTCTCTTTTATTGCTTGTAGCCATATGCGACATTTTTTCCAAAGTTAAGGATAATTTGTCGTTTTTCAAAATCACCGACTTTAAGGGCTGTGGGATGGTCCCTACAACAAGCCCAGCAACGCATCTTTATCCAGCGTCCGAAAAAACGACGCACCACCTCCTACCAATCCATCCGCTAGCGTGCTTTTGGTGTCCTGCAATTGCACTATTTTTTCCTCGACGGTGCCTGGCGTTACCAACCGGTAGGCTACGACCTTCTTTTCCTGCCCGATACGATGCACACGATCTATCGCCTGATTTTCTACTGCCGGATTCCACCACGGGTCTACCAAGTACACCACTTCGGCAGCCGTCAGATTTAACCCTGTTCCCCCGGCCTTTAGGCTCACTAAAAAGACCCGAATCTCAGGGTCCTGCTGAAAGGCATTGACTACCTGTTTCCGTGCCCGTGTGCCGCCCGTAAGACTCACATAACGGATGCCAACGTCATCCAGCATCTGTCCGATGAGGTGCAGCATAGATACAAACTGCGAAAAAATGACCACCTTATGGTAGGGCGATTTATCCATGATCTGTTCTCTCAACAGTTCGATCTTGGCAGATACGGCTACATTTAACATCCCGTCAGGCAGCAACGCGGGCGAATTGCAAATTTGCCGGAGACGGGTAAGGCCACGCAGGACATGCATGGGACTATGGTCCAGCTCGTCACCCGACAGCGCACAGACGAAATCCCGGAATTCTTTTTCGTAAGCTTCATAAATCTTCCGTTGCTCCGCCCCCATTTCGCTGTATAAGACCAAAGCGACTTTTTCGGGCAGATCGTCTGCCACTTCCTGCTTCGTGCGCCGCAGAATAAAAGGCCGAATTTTCTGCTGAAGTTCTTTCCGTCGCTTCTGGTTTTTGAACTGGTCAATCGGCTTGCCATATACGTCGCGGAAATACCGCTTGTCACCCAATAATCCCGGACATGCGAATGATAGCTGGCCATACAGGTCAAATGAACTGTTTTCGAAGGGCGTGCCGCTCATCGCGATACGATTGCGTGCCCTCAAAAGACGGACCGCCTTGTACCGCTGCGAATCGGAATTCTTGATGTTTTGGGACTCATCCAGGTATATATAGTTAAAATCAATCTCCTTCAAAAAGCGAACGTCCGTTAACAGCGTCGTATATGACGTCAATACCACATCATGCTGTACAATGGTTGCCGCTGATTGCGGGCGGCCAGAACCGTACAGCGTCAAAACACCGAGTGAAGGTGCCAGTGCCGCCAGTTCATGCTGCCAATTAAAAATCAACGTGGCGGGTACCACCACAAGGTCTGTACCGCTCCGGCCACCCTCTCGTTGTGATAGCATAAATGCGATAATCTGCACCGTTTTTCCGAGCCCCATTTCATCCGCAAGAATACCTCCGAAGTTCATGCTGTCCAGGAAATGAAGCCAGTTCAGTCCCTGCCGCTGATAGGGCCGCAGTGTGGTCTGTAGGGCTATAGGTTCCTTCACAGACGGGTTGGCATCGAAGTTATTGAGTCGCTGGCGAAGCCGTTCAATTTCTGCGGCAACCGCTTCGTCCAGCATTGCAGCGTCATAGAGAGCGGTTACTGTTTCGAAATTGGCTTTAGCAAAACGGATGGTTTCGTCATCCACCACTTCGCCTTCCTTGAAATACTTTGCAAACTTTTCCAGCCACTCCTGAGATAGGATACCCTGGGTACCATCGTCCAATGTTACATACTTGCTTTTGTTGCGCAGTGCTGCCTGGATTTTTTTCAACGATGCCTTTTTTTTGCCAAAACGCACATCGTGCGTAGCATTGAACCAGTTGACCCCACTGATGACGTTGATCGAAATGGCTACTTTATTAGGATTTAGTCGGTTGCCGCTCAACTCGTTAAACCCAAAAACCTCAATTCCGGCTTCTCGCCAAATATCGAGCACCGGAAGAAACCAGTTTTCGTCGAGGAAGTATTTCTTATGCAGATAAAAATAATACAGCTGGTTATCCAGTTGCTCGAGGAAATTGGGATGCTGTTTGACCAGCAAAGTCAGGAACGCCTGCTCAACCTCATCGTTCCGAGGCACGCTGAAATCATTCCCCTTACTGTCCACGGCCTTCAGTTGCTTTTCGGTACGGATGGCTACCTCTGCCTCGCCATAACGAACAACGGGAATTATCATCACATGCTGACCGAAGTCAGATAAGTAGATCAGTCGCTCAGGAGAAGCCAAGAAGCCGGTTTCCGCCAGTTGTGCAGGTGTCCCGGACGCGACGTCCGGATATTCAACGCGTATACTTTCCGACAATTTATCGAGTAACTGTCGTTGGAAATCTCGGTATTTGCTGGCATGGATCAGCAGCTTGCCTCCCTGTTCGCGCAGCAATGCCACGACGGAGAGCAGCAGCGAGCTATCAGCCAGATAAAGCGTATTTTTCAATTGGAAAAAACATCCCAACTTAAGGGGGAGTTCATGCAGCGGATACGATTTGCCGCCTAACTTAATCCCGCCGGTTATCACATAGAAAGCTCCCTCCGCGCGAATGGACAGATAGACGGTATTGGGCATCACCTTCGCCTTCACTGGCACCAACGATTTGGAAGAAAAATTTTCACCCATTTGCTCGTCGTGGCAATAAAATGGATAATCGGAACCGGTATTGATCACAGTACGCAACGCTTTGAGATCCGATGCGATGCGGTCGCCGGTTTCCACCTGCTGGATCTGGGCGACCGCCGCGTAAAACTTCGCTTCGTCGATTCCGGTCGCCATCCCAAGCTGTCGAAGTGGCTCAATACGGTTAAAAGGGGGCTTTAAGTTGCCCGACTTCGTTCGTTCGGCAACAAAAAGCTCCACCACCGGATTCCGATAGTATTTATGTCGGCTAAAGACCAGGATAGTCTGTTCGGTTTGTATTCCTGCCCATGCTTGTGGATGTTGGCGATTTTCGGCCTGCTCCCTGAGTTCACGTAGCTTGGGCGAGGTAAGTGGCAACAGCCCTGCCAAACGCGGCCGGATAACCAGCCGTCCTTCGGCAAAAACCGGCATGAGGTATCGGTCTAGATCAGGCTCATGTTCAAGCCCATACGCAGGGGCTGCCTGTTGCAACCGGCGCCGCCGCAGCGAAGGCCTGAAAAAAACGCCCAACTCGTCCCTCCGCAGGAGTGCCACCAACACGGTGGCCTCCGCTATCGTAAGGGTTTCTGCCTGGCCATTCTGATCGCTGGATACCATCAGATGCCCGTTTTCCTGAATCACGCTTACGGTCGCTATCCCACCGTCTGGTAAGGAGCAGGTAAATAACCCCACATCTACATTCAACTCCGCAGGCTGTGTCGACCCAATGACGTGGGATTCCACCCAGAAACCACGTTCACAAGCAGAGATAATGCCGGCTTCGGAAAGTTGTTCGACCGCGGTATCGCGAAAAATAAAAATATGGGATTCCCGAGTTTCCAGCATATCCGCAAATATATCCTTTTCCTATCTTTGCTCACAATGATGGCGCATTTTAATCCATTCACAATAGATTTACCGATTACCGAATCCCTCCTGCAAATAAGGCAGCTTCTTTCAGCGCATAATACCCTTGTTCTCAGTACGCCTCCGGGAGCGGGAAAAAGTACCATCCTGCCACTCGCGCTGTTGGATGAACCCTGGCTTCGGGGCCGGAAAATCATCATGCTCGAACCGCGACGGCTGGCAGCGAGCAGTATCGCCCATCGCATGGCATCCCTTTTGGGCGAAAAGACCGGCGATTCCATTGGGTATCGCGTCCGCTTTGAAAACCAAACCTCGTCGCGTACACGTATCGAGGTCGTCACCGAAGGCATTCTCACCCGTATGCTCCATCAGGACAATGCGTTGGAAGATGTGGGAATTGTTATCTTCGACGAATTCCATGAGAGGCGCCTGCATACGGACCTATCCATGGTATTGTGCCGAGAGAGTCAAGAAGTATTGCGGCCCGACCTCCGGTTGCTGATCATGTCTGCCACATTGGATACGGATCGACTTGCCGCGCTTTTGCAGGCTCCGGTAGTGGAAAGTCGCGGGCGCATGTACCCCGTTGAGATCATTCATACGCAGGAACCAGATTTACGCGAGCTCCCTCAGGAATGTGCCCGTACGACCGTCCGGGCCCTTCGGGAACAGCAGGGCGATGTACTCGTCTTCCTGCCGGGTGAAGCGGAGATCCGCGCGTGTGAACAGCTGCTCCTCACCCATACAACGGGCGCAGCCATCCACCCACTCTATGGGCAACTGTCGCTGGCTGAACAGCACGCCGCTATCCAACCCAATCGCCAAGGCCAGCGGAAAATCGTGCTGGCCACCTCCCTCGCAGAAACCAGCCTGACCATTGAGGGCATCAGCACCGTGGTTGATTGTGGCTACACTCGGACGATGGTGTTTGATCCACCTTCCGGTTTGTCGCGCCTCAAAACCATTCGCATCTCCAGGGATGCGGCAGACCAACGGGCAGGCCGCGCGGGGAGGCTCGGACCAGGAACCTGTTACCGCCTGTGGAGTACGGCCACCGAACAGCGCATGGCCCCTTACCGGACCCCGGAAATCCTCGAAGCCGACCTCACCTCCCTCCTGCTTGACACCGCCCAATGGGGCGTTCAGGAACTCAATCAGCTAAACTGGCTTTCGCCGCCTCCACCTGCCACGATAACACGAGCACACGACCTGCTGGTCAGATTGGGCGCACTTGACGGCAGGAAGATTACGCCACACGGCACAGCCATCCATACGCTACCCTGCCATCCCCGCATCGCCCACATGTTATTGGAAGGCAAGCGTCTGGGAATGACCAGCCTTGCTACCGATATAGCTGCCCTTTTGGAAGAACGAGATCCATTGGGCCGTGAGGACGGTACAGATATCAACCTGCGCATTGAGGCATTGCGCAGGTACCGAACCGGGGATAAGCCGGGAAAACGTCTGGAGAATATCGAAAAAATAGCCCGTTCCTACCGCCGATTACTTGGTGCGAAAGAAGATAACGGAACAATTGACACCTACTCCACCGGCCTTCTCCTGGCATATGCTTATCCTGAGCGTATCGCCAAGGCACGAAACGATGGCACGGCAACCTATCAGCTGGCTAACGGCAAGCGGGCTAGGATGCCGACCGATGACGATCTTGCCCACCAACCGTGGTTGGTCATCGCTTTGCTCGATGCACGAGAGGGACTGGGTAAGGCATTCCTAGCCGCTGCAGTCAATCCGGCCGACCTTTCGCCATTTGTTCAGGTGTCGCAACGCATTGTTTGGGATGCCCACAAAGGGGGCGTGATTGCTTCCAATGATCACCGAATCGGCAGCATAACACTGGAGTCGGTACCGCTGTCGGCACCAGACGAGACCGCGGTTGTCGACGTGCTTTGCGGCGCCATCCGCAACGAAGGTGAACAATTGCTAGGCTTCACCGAGGCTGTGGAACAATGGCAAAGTCGCGTACTTAGCCTCCGGTGCTGGCGTCCAGGGGAAGCGTGGCCTGATGTATCTACCGGCAGCCTGCTCCGCAATCCCGAACAGTGGCTTGCGCCGTATCTGACCGGGATCCGAAAAACTGAAGACTTAAAAAAGCTGGATCTGGTTAACATCCTACAACACAGCCTCGAATATGAGCAGCAACAGACACTGAATTACCTAGCGCCTACCAATCTCGAAGTTCCCAGCGGTTCATCCATTAAACTACGCTATTCTCCCATCGGTGAACCGCCCGTATTGGCCGTCCGTCTACAAGAAGTGTTCGGGCTGCTGGATACACCTCGGGTTAACGATGGCAGGACATCCGTGGTACTTCACCTCTTATCGCCGGGATTCAAGCCCGTACAGGTGACCGCCGATCTTCGAAGCTTTTGGCAAACGGCCTATTTTGAAGTGAAAAAGGAATTGAAAAGGCGATATCCTAAACACGCCTGGCCGGAGGATCCCCTGCAAGCACAGGCAATACGCGGTGTGCCTAGGAGCCATCGGATTTTGAAAACCTGACGAGTTAGAAGACCTTCAAAAGACAGGAAGGGTTTGTGTTGTTAACCTCCGAAGTGACGACGACTGTCACCGAAATTTCTTACTTTTGGACCATGAGCAATCCTTTATTGAGCCCGTTTGGCACCCCCTTCGACAGTGTGCCGTTTGAATCCCTGAAACCGGAACATTTCAAACCGGCTATTCTTCAGTTGATTGAAGATGCCAAACGGGAAATCGACGCCATCGTCTCTAACCCCTCCGCGCCGGATTTTGCCAACACCATCGCAGCATTGGAGCGCGCCGGAAAGCGGCTTAATATTGCATCTGCCACATTTTTCAATCTTGATTCAGCGGAAACGAACGACGAGATCCAGCAGCTTGCACAGGAACTATCTCCAATACTGGCGGAATACGGCAACGACATCATGCTAAACGAACAGCTGTTCCAACGGGTGAAACAGGTGCATGATGACATGAACACGGCTGAGCTGACACCTGAAGAAGCCCGGCTGTTGGACAAAACATACAAAGGATTTGCCCGCAACGGTGCATTGCTGTCGGCTGAAAATAAGGAAAAATTGCGCGATATTGACAAACAGCTTGCCACGCTGACCATGAAATTCTCGCAGAATGTGCTTCAGGAAACGAATGCCTATCAGCTGCACATACAGGATCTACAGCAATTGACCGGTCTGCCCGATTCCATTCTGGCTGCCGCTGCAGCGGAAGCCGAGAAACGCAAGTTGGCAGGATGGGTATTTACCCTCCATTTCCCCAGTTATGTGCCGTTTATGAAATACGCGGCCAACCGCGATCTGCGCAGGGAATTGCACTTGGCGTCGGCTACCCGCGCCCTGAAACCCAACGAATACAACAACGAAAGCATCGTACATAGTATTGCCTTGCTGCGCAGCGAGCGGGCCAAATTACTGGGCTTCGGCACCCACGCGGACTTTGTATTGCAAGAACGCATGGCAGCATCCCCAACCATTGTACTGGATTTCCTGAATGATCTGCTGACAAAAGCCAAACCCCGTGCACAGCAAGAGATTGATCAGCTGAAAACATTGGCGCGGCAGGACGGCATTGACGAATTGATGCCTTACGACCATGCCTATTATGCGGAAAAACTGAGGGAGGCCAAATTCGACTTGTCGGACGAAACGTTGAAACCCTATTTTCCACTGCAACGTGTTCTAGAGGCCGCTTTTAATGCCGCTAACCGCTTGTACAGCCTGACATTTAACGTGCGTCATGATATCCCCAAATATCACGACGAAGTAACCGTGTATGAGGTAATGGAAAATGGACGGCACAAAGCGTTATTGTATACAGACTGGCATCCCCGGGAAGGCAAACGGGCAGGGGCATGGATGACCGCTTATCGAGGGCAATGGAAAGAGGGCGACAGCGAGGTGCGTCCGCACATTTCCATAGTCTGCAACTTCGCACGGCCCGTAGGCGACATTCCATCTCTCCTGACCTTCACCGAGGTGACCACGCTCTTCCACGAGTTCGGGCATGCTCTGCACGGCATACTGGCTGATACAACTTTCGAAAGCCTTTCCGGTACAAACGTCTACTGGGATTTTGTGGAGCTTCCCTCCCAATTCATGGAAAACTATTGTTATGAAAAAGATTTCCTGCGTTCCTTCGCACGGCACTACCAAACCGGCGAACCGTTGCCCGAAGGGGAAATAGACAAAATCGTCGCGGCTGCCAATTTCATGGAAGGCTACCAGACCGTTCGTCAGGTTAGTTTTGGGCTATTGGATATGGCGTATCATACCGGCAAACTGGATAACAATACCTCTATCGAGCGTTTTGAAAAAGACACATTGCGTGAAACCCAGCTTTATCCCGACGTGCCCGGCACGGCGCAAAGCCCTTCCTTCTCCCATATTTTTGCAGGCGGTTATTCCGCAGGATACTACTCGTATAAATGGGCCGAGGTACTGGATGCCGATGCGTTCTCGTATTTCAAGGAGACCGGCATTTTTGACGGGGAAACGGCGGCCAAATTCAAAAGGCTTCTCAGTAGCGGCGGCACGGTAGATCCGATGCAACTTTATATCGAATTCCGAGGCCGCAAGCCTGAACCCGAAGCCTTGTTGAAGCGGGCAGGATTGATTGGATAGGACGATTTGGCAGAAAAGTATGCACATCGGGACATTACACCTTTTTTCATACCTTTGCGCTAATAAATTAACATCATGAGCGACCGTTCTAAGAAGATTTTCCTCGTTATTTGTATTATCGTACCCTTTTTACTGTATTGTTTTTACTATTACAGCCAGATGTTCAAAAAAGCGCCGTTTCGTTTTTCTGATTTTGAGTCGGTTGTGCTAAAATACGGTGAAGGAAACGACCTAATCAATCAATTTGATTCAGAAACCGGCCAGTATCAATACGTGAATACAAGGGACTCGCTGGTAACAGACACCGTACGACTCCGTAAAGACGATCTGCAATACCTACATGGAAAAGCGACGCAATTGGGATTCTGGAATTTGCCCGACGACATGACCGGGGATACGACGACCGGAAATAAGGTTGCCCGATTCTACCTGCAATATAATTACAAGGAAAAGAGCAAGGAGGTGACGCTGGACGCCGATTTCAATGGAAATGAAAAAATGCGTGATGCGGCCAAAACCATGGTCGACGAAGTGATGCGGGTTATTAACGACGCCCGCGACCGTTGATGGGCTTCACGGGAGCCACGGGCCGCTTTACTATTCCGGAAACTGAAGGCTTCTCGATTGGTCGACTGCTCCGCACGATAGGCGAAGGCTGCGTATGTCATCCGACGCAGGCGCCTCAAATACTTCAAGTTGAAAATATTTAATGGCAGACAATAAATGATCGAAAATATCCGACATGATATCTTCGTATACCGCCCAACGGATATCCGATGTAAAGATATACACTTCAATGGGCAAGCCATGTTCCGTGGGCTGTAATTGGCGGACCAGCATCGTCATGTCTTTGCGTATTTGCGGGTGATTTTGGACATAACGATTGATGTATTGCCGGAACAGTCCCACGTTTGTCATGTTACGTCCATTCACCGGCATCGACCGGTTCACTTTAGTTTCCTCGTTATACCGGTCGATTTCCGCTTGCCGTTCCTGAATATACGGAGCTAGCAATTGAATGGTAGCCAAACGATCAATTTCGTCTTTGCTCAGAAAGCGGATCGACGATATCTTTACATTGATCGACCGTTTTATTCTACGGCCACCAGCATTCTGCATACCGCGCCAGTTTTTAAAAGAGTCGATAATGAGGTAATAGGTCGGGATGGTGGTGATTGTCTTGTCCCAGTTCTGAACTTTTACGGTATTCAGATTGATCTCTATGACATCTCCGTCAGCTCCATATTTGGGCATTTCGATCCAGTCGCCGACCCGAACCATATCGTTTGTCGATACTTGTATACTCGCCACGAAACCGAGTATGGTGTCTTTAAACACCAGCATTAGGACCGCAGAGGCGGCACCTAAAGCGCCCAAAAAGGCCCAAGGTGATTTGCCTGTAACCATGGAAAAAATGACGATGCCCGCAATGAAAAATAGAAAGATATTGATCACTTGCAGGTAGCTGTCGATGGGCTTATCCTGAAATCCTGTTCTGGTTCGCAAATGATCACGCACCGATCGGAAAAGTGCCCGGAGCAGCAGCACCCAACCAAACACCAGCAATATATCGATAAATTTACGTGCCGGGCCAATCCAATCTGGAAACCCGGAAAACACAATCGGAATAAATTGGATTGAGATAATAAGCGGTATCAATCGGGCAAAATGCACCAATGCTTTATTCCGTACCAGGTAATCGTCAAACTGGGTGGAAGATCGCTTCGCCACGGACATCAACAGATTGACCAATACTTTGCGCACGATAAAGTCAACAATCCCTAATAATACAACGAGCAGCCCCAACAACACAAAGAAACTGACCAGATTTGCCTGCTCAACGGGTATGCCCCAGCTGATCAGCTGGTCGTAGGTCCATTGGTAAATAGCTGATTGGTAAACAGTTAAAGAATGAGCAGTGTTATGCAATTCCATGGGCTACTAACGATAAAAGATTAGCGGATTGTAAAAAGATGTAGTGCGCAAAGGTACAAATTACTTCTTTTATGACAAAATCAGCGGAGCTTGATTCTGGTACGATAAGGTCCAAAAAAGATTATATTTTCACCTAAAAATTTCTTATTTTCGCATGCGCAATAAGCGAACCTGCTTATATCTGTTTACGCGCAGTGATTTAAGAGAACTGAAAACGTATAATGGCTGAAGAGACAGAAAACGAGAACAACCTTGTTCCGGCGAACGACCGGATCATTCCCATCAACATCGAAGACCAAATGAAATCGGCATACATTGATTACTCAATGTCTGTCATTGTTTCCCGTGCACTGCCCGATGTGCGGGACGGGCTGAAACCCGTACACCGTCGTGTATTGTATGGCATGCTTGACCTGGGGGTAACCAGCGGCAAGCCCTACAAAAAGTCTGCCCGTATTGTCGGCGATGTACTTGGTAAATACCACCCGCACGGGGATTCCTCCGTATACGACACCATGGTTCGGATGGCACAGGATTGGAGCCTGCGATACCCTTTGGTGGATGGGCAGGGAAACTACGGTTCGGTGGACGGAGATCCGCCGGCGGCCATGCGTTACACAGAAGCACGATTGAAGAAAATCGCGGAAGAATTGCTTTCCGATATCAACAAGGATACGATCGACTATCAGCTTAATTTCGATGACTCCCTCGAAGAGCCAACGGTGTTGCCTACCCGTATCCCCAATCTCCTGGTAAACGGCGCTTCCGGTATAGCGGTGGGCATGGCTACGAATATGGCACCTCATAACCTGTCGGAAGTGGTGGATGGCATCGTCGCCTACATCGACAATCGCGATATCGAAATCTCCGAATTGATGCAATACGTCAAAGGTCCGGACTTTCCGACCGGCGCTATTATCTACGGTTACGCAGGTGTACAAGAAGCTTTTCATACGGGACGAGGACGTATCGTCATGCGAGCCAAAGCTGAAATCGAAACGACAAAGACGGGACGTGAGCAGATCATCGTCACCGAAATCCCTTATCAGGTAAACAAATCGGATATGATCAAACGCACGGCGGATTTGGTCAACGAAAAAAAGATCGAGGGGATATCCGAGATTCGCGATGAGTCCGACAGGCACGGTATGCGTATTGTATACGATATTAAACGAGACGGGAATGCGTCAATTGTCCTCAACAATCTGTATAAGCACACTGCCTTACAAACCTCGTTTAGTGTAAATAACATCGCCTTGGTGCATGGGCGCCCTATGCTGCTCAATCTTAAGGATATGATTTACCATTTTGTCGAGCATCGTCACGAAGTGGTAATTCGTCGCACCAAGTTTGAATTGGCAGAAGCCGAAAAGCGGGCGCACATTCTGGAAGGTTTGCTCATTGCCCTGGATCACCTTGATGAGGTAATCCGCCTAATCCGCTCATCCGAAACCCCTGAAGACGCCCGCGTGGGATTGATGGAGAAATTCGGCTTAAGTGACATCCAAGCCCGCGCCATTCTTGATATGACGCTTCGACGGCTCACTGGACTCGAGCGGGATAAGATCAAGGAGGAATACGCAGAGCTGATGAAGACCATTGAGTACTTGAAGTCCGTATTGGAGGACGAAGGTTTGCGGATGAAGATCATCAAGGATGAGTTGCAGGAAATCAAGGAAAAATATGGCGACGAACGCCGTTCCACCATTGTCCATTCCGCAGAGGATATGCGCATGGAGGATTTCATAGAGGATGAAGAAATTGTCATCACCATTTCCCATGAAAGTTACGTAAAACGCACGCCGCTGACCGAATATCGTAGGCAGGGCCGCGGAGGCAAAGGATCGTTGGGCAGCAATACGCGTGAGGAAGATTTTACCGAGCATATTATTATCGCATCCGCTCACAATTATATGCTCTTTTTCACGGAAGCGGGACGTTGTTTCTGGCTACGAGCGTTTGAAATTCCCGAAGGTACGCGGACCTCTCGGGGCCGGGCGATACAGAACATCATCAATATCCCCAAAGAAGAAAAAATCAAGGCGTACATCAAAGTGAAAAATCTTAAGGATACCGAATACCTTGAGAATAATTTCATCATCATGTGTACGAAACGCGGCACGATCAAAAAGACTTCACTCGAAGCGTATTCACGTCCGCGTGCCAACGGCATCAATGCCATCAACATCAACGAAGGCGATCAATTGCTGGAAGCCTGCTTAACCGATGGCAGCAGCGAAATTGTTATGGCACTACGCTCAGGACGGGCCATTCGTTTCAACGAATCGACCGTGCGTCCGATGGGACGGACGGCGACCGGTGTCCGGGGTGTGACGCTGGCCGGTCCGGACGACGAAGTAGTTGGCATGATTAGTGTTAATAATTCTGAGACAACCGTATTGGTTGTGTCGGAGAAAGGATACGGAAAACGTACGGATATCGAAGATTACCGGGTAACCAATCGGGGTGGTAAAGGCGTAAAAACCATCAATGTAACCGATAAGACTGGTAATTTAGTGGCCATCAAGGACGTAACAGACAACGATGACCTGATGATTATCAATAAGTCCGGCATCGTGATTCGAATTGCAGTCAGTGAGCTGCGCGTCATGGGCAGAGCAACACAGGGAGTCCGGCTGATTAGCCTGAAGGGTGACGACGAGATCGCCTCGGTAACCAAAGTGGAGCATGAAGATGAAAATGAGGAAAATCTGGAAAACATCAATAATAGCGATGAGAACAACGGTGAAACGGACGAATCGGCTCAGACCGAAGAATAATCTGAACGTATTGCTAACGATTACCGGGTTACTAGTCGGAGGCGTATTGCCCGTGGCGGCTCAGTCTAATCTGAAGGAGGGTAACAACAATTTTGCACTTTATACGAAGTCCAAGGATTTCAAGTATCTGGAAGCGGCGCGCAAATTCGCTGACGAAGCTTATAAGACCAAAAGGGATTCGGTCAGTTTCCGGAATATTTTGTTACGCGGACTGGTTTACAGTACCCTCGCGGTAGTCGACTCAAATCGCACGCAGAAGTATACCGCGGATCCTGCTGATATCGGACTGTCGGCATTGAGACGTCTGACGAACAAATCGCAGAATGCGGAATATGGCCCCGAAATCAATTACATTAAACGATCGCTGGCAAATGCGTATTTAATCAAGGCGAACCGTGCAGTAACGGGCGCAAATTTTGAAGAGGCCTATCATCAGTACCATAAAGTTGATTCCATCAGCGGATCTGCCATCGATGTGAAGCACAACCTTGCCGTATTGAGTACCAAGATCGGTGGAAAAGAAGATGCCATAAAGCGTTATCAAACCTTTACCGGTCAACGGGAAACTTCCTCTCCGGCTTATATTCTTGAGCTGGCCGAATTATATCGCCAACAGGGTGATAACCGGTCTATGCTGAATACGCTGCTAACAGGAAGGGAACAGTTTCCGAAGGATAAAGAAATCCTCTTTACGTTGATTAATACGTACCTTGCTAACGAGGCGTATTCGGCAATTGTACCTCTTGTCGAAGAAGCGATTGCACATGAACCTGAAAATGTGAATCTCAACTACATTGCGGGCTACGCAAACGAAATGGAGGGTAACGACGCGGTGGCCAAAGCCTTTTATGAGAAAGTCATTAGCTTGGATGCCAACAACTTTCAAGGCAACTTGGAACTGGGGCTGATGTATCTGAAAGAATACATAGCCAACCCGACCGACGAGGAAAAACAAAACAAAGCGCAGGATTATTTGTTAAGAGCAAACCAAATACAACCCTCCGAGGTAAGAGCGTTGAAATCTCTCGCCGTATTATACGATCAATCGGGAGACATTATTCAAAAAGAACGGGTAAATAGCATTTTAAATCAACTCACACAATAGACTAAGATCATGAAAGTGAAATCCATTTTATTAGGTACACTGGTTCTCGCCTCCTTGACAGCGTTTTCGCAAACCAGCAACCTAAGGAAAGCAAAAACAAGCTACGATAAGTTCAATGAGGTGAAGTCCGTCGGCAATGCTGCGTTGGGCGTAAGTGATTTGAACATTGCCAAGGAAGCGTTGGAAAAGGCAATTGAACATGAAAAAACCATGAATTTGGCGGAAACATGGACCTACTATGCGCTGGTAAATGCCGATTTGGCTTTGTTGGATTCTACAGAAGCCTCAGAGCAATACATCCAAAAGGCTGTTGAGGCTCGGGAGAAAGCAATCAGTCTGGATACCGAAAAAGAAAACGCGCAGAACCTAAATATCCTCGGATCTATTCTTGCTCAATATGAACTGAACAAGGGCGCTAAACTTTGGGATAGCCAGGACTTTCAGGGAGCATATACTGCGTTTGATAAGGGGCTTACGTACCTGCCGGGCGATACTACGCTATTGTATTATTCAGGGATGGCGGCTGTCAATGCGCAAGATTACGACAAAGCATTGGCAAAATATGTTGAATTGGTACCGATTGATAGCTTTTCCAACAATCGGCAGATTATATTGGATGTCTCCCGCCTTTATTTGATGCAGGGTGATACCGCCAATGCGATCAAATACGCCGAAATAGGAACCCAGAAGTATCCAGGAGACGCTGAATTGGCCACGCAGCACATCGAACTCAACCTGATGGCGGGTAACGACGAGCAGACCATTAAAGCCATCAACGATCAGGTGAGTAAAGATCCGGACAACAAAAACTTGCACTATTACCTCGGAATTGCATATAGCGAAACCGGTGATACCGAGAAAGCTGAAGCTTCTTACAGAAAGGCACTGGAAATTGATCCAAACTATCTGGACGCGAATATCAACTTGGGTGGATTGATCTTGAATAAGGGAATTGATCATTTCAATAAGACGAACAACGCCAATCTTCAACAAGCTGAATACGATGCTGAAATCAAGAAAGCTTATGACATCTTCGACACGGCCCTACCCTATCTACAAAAAGCAGTAGAGATCGACGGAAAATCTCAAGTGGCACTGACCAACCTAAAAAGGTATTACGAAATCAAGGAAGACCAAGCAAAAATTGATGAGTTACAGGCACGCTTGGATGCGTTGCAATAGGCTATTGACTTAAAGCTTAGTGTAGCCCACAGAATTATGATCTGTGGGCTATTTTTTTGCCGATCTGCTTAATGAGCGCCGGCCCCTCGTATATAAAGCCGGTATACAATTGGATCAAAGCTGCTCCCGCATCCAGCTTCTCCAGCGCATCCTCCGGCTTATGTATTCCGCCGACGCCAATGATCGGGATGGTGTGATTGGAGTGTGTCGAAAGGTAGCGGATGATATCCGTTGAGCGCTTTGTCAACGGAACGCCACTCAAGCCCCCTGCCTCCGAGGCCTTGCGAAGTTCTTTCAATCCCTCACGTCCAACAGTAGTGTTAGTCGCGACGACCCCGGCAATTCCGGTTTCCTGGACAATCGCAATGATATCATCTAACTGGCCATCTGTTAGGTCTGGCGCGATTTTGAGTAATATGGGACGCGATATCCCTTCTTTTTGATTGCGTTGCTGCAAGGCATTTAAAATACGCATCAACGGTTCCTTATCTTGAAGCGCTCGTAACCCGGGCGTATTGGGTGAACTGACGTTGACGACAAAATAATCCACCACATCAAAAAGTGTGTCGAAGCAAACGATGTAATCCTTTACCGCATCTTCGTTGGCCGTTGTTTTATTTTTACCGATGTTGCCTCCAATGACTATCGACGTATGCTTCTTTAAGTGCCGCAACCGGTTTGCGGCCACATCCACCCCCTGGTTGTTGAATCCCATCCGGTTAATCAGTGCTTTGTCATTGACCAAGCGAAATAGCCTCGGTCGCTCATTACCGGGCTGCGGTTTTGGGGTAACGGTCCCGATCTCAACGAATCCAAAGCCCAATGCGTCCATTTCTTCTACGAAAGCGGCATTTTTGTCAAACCCCGCGGCAAGCCCGATGGGATTTTTGAAGGTCAGCCCAAATACATTACGTGCAAGTTTGGGATGCTCGTAAGCATAGATGGATTTGAGCAGACGCTTCCCGCCCCATACCTTGCAAAAAGATCGCAGACCGCCCGAAACCAAGTGATGTGCTTCTTCCGGATCGAGGGAAAATAAAATGGGTTTTACCAGTTTATACATGGCCACAAAGGTAGGTTTTAGAGCGAAAAAAAACGTACTTTTGCATCCGAAATGATTGCGATAAATAACCTTACATTTGAAATAGGTGCCCGTGCGTTGTATGATGAAGCCAACTGGCATATAAAACCCGGTGACAAAACTGGTCTTATAGGAGCCAATGGTACCGGCAAAACGACATTGCTAAAACTGATTGTAGGCGAATACGCCCCAACGTCGGGAACCATCTCAATGGCCAAAGACCTCAAAATCGGATACCTCAACCAGGATTTATTGTCGTATGAATCCAACAAAAGTATCCTTCATGTTGCCATGGAGGCTTTCGAACGCCAAAATCAATTGCACGCCGAGATTGAGCGGCTGCTTAAAAAACTTGAAACGGACTACTCCGATGACATTATCCAAAAGCTGAGTGACAAGCAATCTGAGTTTGAGGCGCTGGACGGATATAGCATTGAATACCGGGCCCATGAGATCCTGGCTGGCTTGGGCTTTAGCGATGATGACCAGAAACGACCGCTCTCTGAATTCTCGGGAGGCTGGCGTATGCGGGTAATGTTAGCGCGAATATTGCTCCAGGCACCTGACATCCTGCTGCTCGACGAGCCGACTAACCACCTGGACTTGCCTTCCATTAAGTGGCTGGAAAGTTACTTGCAAGCATTTGACGGGGCCATCGTCATCGTATCGCACGATCGCTACTTTCTGGATCGTGTTGTCAATATAATTGTGGAGTCCAAACGCGGAAAACTTATTCAGTATGCCGGAAATTACAGCTTTTACCTAGAAGAAAAAGCGCTGCGAGAGGAAATCCAAAGCAATCAATATAAAAACCAGCAGGCTAAAATTAAACAAGAAGAACGTTTAATTGAACGGTTCCGGGCAAAAGCCAGCAAAGCCAAAATGGTGCAGTCGCGCATTAAGGCCCTGGAACGCATGGAACGAGTGGAAGACGTGGACGATTATAATCCGACGGTCAATTTCCGGTTTAAATTCAGCAAGCAATCCGGGCGGCACGTGGTACGGCTTGAGGACATCAATAAATCCTATCCAGGCTTGCCCATCCTTGAGCATACGGATGCAATCATTGAAAAGGGCGATAAAATAGCACTGATTGGCGCCAATGGAAAAGGAAAATCAACGTTGTTGCGTATTGTGGCAAACGCCGACAATGATTTTACAGGAAAAAGCGAAACGGGCCATAATGTCACGCAGACTTTCTTCGCCCAGCATCAGCTCGAGGCGCTTCACTTGGATCACGAAATTTTGCAGGAACTGCAGGCTTTCGCGCCGAAGCACACCGAAACGGAACTCCGTTCCATTCTGGGTTGCTTCCTATTTACCGGTGACGACGCATTCAAGAAGATCCGTGTATTATCCGGTGGGGAAAAATCGCGTGTAGCCCTGGCAAAGGCACTCACCGCAGATGCCAATTTCCTGGTGCTGGACGAGCCGACCAATCACCTCGATATTCAGTCGGTAAATATACTGATACAGGCACTACGACAGTTTGAAGGAACGTTCATCGTCGTTTCGCACGATCGCTACCTGCTCGATAACGTGGCCAATAAAATCTGGTACATTGAAGACCGGAAAATAAAGGAGTATCCCGGCACTTACCAAGAGTTCGAGGAATGGCAGTCAAAACGTACGCTAACGGCAGCTCCGGAGAAAGCAGCGATCAAACCTCTTAAACAACATACGCCCGCGCAATCGGCATCGCCCAAGAGTGAAGATCGCGACCGGCAAAACAAAAAATTGCAGAAAGAGTTGGAAGGGGTTGAACAGCGCATTGCCGATATCGAACAAACCATCAAGGAAACCGAGGGCCTTATGGCACAGGAAACCATTTATACAAACCCCGAAAAGCTAAAAGAAGCTTCTAGGCACTATGAAACGCTAAAAAAAGAACTTTTGGAACTCCAACAGCAATGGGAAAAATTAGCGGAGGAGATTATTGTCAGTGATTAGTTTTCAACTAGTAATCTTACCAGGTTTGAGGAAATTAATATTGATAATCGTTCTGTCACACATCTGTTTCGGGTTAATTGCCCAGAAGCAGAAAAAAAAACGGACATCTCGTGAACGGAGCCCGCAGCAAGAGTTGGTGTACGACAACATCAATTACCTGCAGACCATTAAATCGGTTCAGTTTTATCCAGTGGACCAAGAAAACGCATTTCCCGTCATCGAACTGTTCAGCGACGATCAATTGATGCTGGCATTCGATGACTTACGCGGGGACGTCCGTAATTACTATTTCAGTATCGAACATTGTGACGCTAATTGGGTTCCTAGCAGACTTTCACCGTTGGAATATGCCGAGGGTTATAACGAAGACCGCATCCTTGAATACAGCACTTCCGTGAATACCCTTCAGTCTTACGCCCATTACCGTGTTAATTTTCCGTCAGAGAACGTTAGGCCTAAGTTAGCAGGCAACTATTTGCTGAAGGTCTACGAAGATGCGGATAAGAGCCGCTTGATTATCACCAGACGCTTCTATGTACTAGCCCCCTTAATGTCGGTTTCATTCCAATTGGTCCCTTCCGTGGACGTCGCAAAACGAAATAAAAATCAGAAACTGAATGTTACGGTAAATACCGGAGGGCTTACGGTAAACAATCCTTATCAGGATGTCAAAATCTTAGTTCTGCAAAACCAGCGTCCTGATATTCAACAATGGCTTACTACGCCTCAGTTCGTAAATAATAGCGAATTAAGGTATCATGACAACCGTACACTGGATTTCGGAGGAGGCAATGAATTCAGATATATCGACTTACGCAGTCTGAGATTGGCTTCGGAACGGATGGCCAATATCCAGATTGACAGTACCGTCCGCGTTGATCTTATCCCTGACGAAAATTACAGCAATGCCTCCTATGCGTCAACTTTCGATGAAAACGGACATTTTTTTATCCGTAATCAGGATAAAAATAATGCAGATACCGAGTCAGACTATATAAACGTGCAGTTCACCTTGGCCAGTAATGCAGTGACGGAAGGAGCTATTTATGTCGTTGGGGGCTTTAACGGCTACCAACGGGACGAAACCAATAAATTACAGTATGATCCCGGCCAAAAACAATGGAAGGGGACGCTCTTGCTCAAACAGGGATTGTATGATTACGAATACGTATACGTCAGTCCGTCCGGCGAGGTAAGTACGACTTTCTCAAGCGGGGATCACTTCGAAACCAACAACACCTACCAGGTTCTCGTCTACAATCGCCGACAGGGTACTACTTGGGACGAATTAGTGGGATTTTCGGAGGCGAAGTAAGTAAGCGTTGACGTTTACATTGCTAGCGTTCAGCCCTGCATAAGCAGTAATTTCTCCTGTAACATACGGGAGATACGGTTGAAATAGCGCTTCTGTTTATACCCCATTACCCACTGAACGCCATGTATCGCATTGGTATGGAATATCTCATCTGCCTGGCTCATGATAGCCGGACTGATTTGAGCTTCGATTACCTCCAATCCGTCTTCCAGCGCCATTTCAATCACAATCCGACGCATGACGCCATCAATGCACCCTTCGCTGATCGCTGGAGTGTAAAGCTTCTTTCCATACCAAATAAAGATATTCGAACTGAGGGATTCGCACAGAAAACCCTCCTGATTAAGAATCAGAACATCATCCAAACCGTTCTTTTTGCGGTATAAACCCGCCATCACATATACCAAGGAGTTGGCCGATTTAAGCTTGGAAAGCTCACTGTAAGGCTTCCGAAAATCGGAATATACGTCAACTATCAGCCCGATTTTACGGTGTTTGACATCGTCCGGATCGAGTTTGGCGACACTCATCACATAAGCGGCTTGGTTCTGCTGCGGACTATAAAGCCCTCCGCCATCTCGGTATACCTGAAGACGAATGCGCACATGATGCCCTTCCAACCCGTTTTTTCTAATAAGTTCAATAGCGCGCGAACGGATAAAATGTGCATCAAAATCAACAGGACGTTCCAATTGCAGAAGACGCATTCCGTCTTGTAGTCTTGATACGTGATGGGAAAGAAAGCGGATATCTCCATCCATCCAACGCATGGTTTCGAAGAGTCCGTCGCCATAACGGAAAGCTCGGTTTTCGACAGTAAGAATGGCTTCTCCTTCGGGTACTAATTGATTATTGAAATCGATGTAATGTACGGGCATTTATGCTTCTGTGAATTGAAAGTTTGAATTGAAATTGAAAGTCTGCTTTCCGCGTTTATGAGTCACTGTTCGTTGCGTACGCCCTCCATTTCTCCAGGCACGAGCTGAAATCCGCCGGCAACGGCGAAGTAAATTCCATTTGTGTTTTGGATGTAGGATGCTGGAATCCGAGACTCTGTGCATGCAACGCTTGACGCGGGAGCAACGCAAAACAGTTCTCCACAAATTGTTTGTATTTAGTGAATACCGTCCCTTTTAGGATCCGATTTCCCCCGTACACCGAATCGTTAAACAACGGATGACCAATGGATTGCAAATGGGCGCGAATCTGATGGGTACGGCCGGTCTCCAATTGACATTCGATCAGCGTCACGTAATTGAGCCGTTCCAATACGCGATAATGTGTAACGGACCACTTTCCGTTATCTGGCGTATCGTATACCGCCATTACTTTCCGGTCTCTCTGGCTTCGGCCGATATATCCCCTAACGGTACCATCTGCCGAAAGATCCCCCCAAACCAATGCGATGTATTTGCGGGTTATGGTGTGATCGAAGAATTGTTTCGCCAGATAAGTTAATGCCCATTCGTTCTTGCCAATAACCAAGAGACCGCTGGTGTCTTTATCGATCCGATGCACGAGCCCCGGGCGGCCATCGTTGCCCGGCAGTTGCGGGAATCTCGAAAAATGATATACCAAGGCATTGACTAGGGTGCCCGTGTAATTGTTGTACCCCGGATGTACGACCATGCCGGCCGGCTTGTTTACGATCAGCAAATCGTCGTCTTCGTAATATACATCGAGGGGAATATTCTCGGGATAGATTTCGGTATCCCTTGGCGGATGCGGCAACACCACTGAAATGACATCCGACGGCTTTACTTTGTAACTGGATTTTACCGGTTGTCCGTTGACGAGTACTGTTCCGGCAGCAATCGCATTCTGAATACGATTCCGGGAAGCATTCTCAATCCTGTTTATTAGGAACTTATCGATACGCAGCAACGCCTGCCCCCTATCCACCACGATACGCAGGTGTTCAAACAAATCCTGTTCGTCGGATTCCTGCAATTCCAAGTCGTCAACCATGGCGCAAACTTAGGCAAAAAGCGAACCAAAATTCAGTATTTTTGCAAAAAACGGCATGTTTCCATTCGACTTCTACAGCCCCATTGAACCGCTTGATTTCCCCATCTTCCGGGAGAAAGGACTAACCCTACACATCAAGCGTGATGATCTCATACATCCCTTTATATCAGGCAACAAATGGCGAAAGCTAAAGTATATACTGGAAGATGCGGCCAACCAACGGAGAACGCACTTGGTTACATTTGGCGGTGCCTGGTCTAATCACCTATTGGCCACAGCGTGTGCTGGTGCCAAGTTCGGATTCAAAACGACCGCATTCGTTCGTGGCGAATCGGTATCGAACGCAAACTTGTCGCTCTGTGCGCTATTCGGGATGGAATTACGATTTGTGGATCGCGCCGCATACCGGGACAAGCATGCTTTATTTAATCAAGCCTTTGGCGGAGAACCAACCGCATACTTTGTCGACGAAGGCGGCTATTCGGCCGAGGCATCTAAAGGATGCGGTGAAATCGTAAGCGAGTTGTCACAGCGCTATGACCATATCTTTTGCGCGGCCGGCACGGGCACTACCTTGGCCGGAATCGCGGATGCCCTGGCCACAAAAACATTAAACACGCGCGCACACGGGGTTTCTGTGCTGTCGGGAGGGAATTTCTTATACGGGCAAGTTGCCGATTTATGCTCGCAAGGGGGTATCGACCTATGTACCCTGCATACCGATTACCATTTCGGAGGATACGCCAAAACCAAGCCCGAACTCAATGTATTTATTAGTTATTTCTGCCAAAAAACGGGCATTCTGATTGAACCGGTGTATACGGGCAAGCTGTGTTACGCTGTATTTGACCTCGCACGGGCTGGCTATTTCGCTGACGGTGACAAGATACTTTTAATCCATACGGGTGGGCTTGTCGGAATATTGGGCATGGAAAAAAGTTTGCATGCGTAGCGTCAAAAAGCTATATTTGAAAGAACCAGCCCGTATGAATTATGTACAAAATCACGGTCCCACCCGATCAGGTGCGTCAGACGTTGGCCAAACATATATTGGCGGATGGTTACGACCTCACTTTTGATTTGGCCCGAAGTCGTGGAGTCACCATATATGACTCCAAGCACCAGCGCGAACTACTCGATTTTTTTACTTGTTTCGCTTCCGTTCCTCTTGGTTATAATCACCCAAAAATGTTGGACGATCAGGCGTTTAGGCAAAGTTTGCTGAACGCCGCATTGGTCAATCCATCCAATTCTGACATCTATACCGTTGAGTATGCGCATTTTGTGGAAACGTTTTACCGTATAGCAGTCCCGGATTACCTACCACATGCATTTTTCATATCGGGAGGCGCGTTAGCCATTGAAAATGCGTTAAAAGTTGCCATGGATTGGAAGGTGCAAAAAAACTTCAAGAAGGGTTATAGATATGAAAAAGGAGGAAAAATACTTCACTTTGAACAAGCATTCCATGGACGGTCAGGCTATACGCTAAGTCTTACCAATACCCAGCCTAATAAGACGAAGTGGTTTACAAAATTTGAATGGCCGCGCGTAAGCGCTCCCAAGTTGGTTTTTCCGCTGACTGCCGAAAACATCGACGACGTAATAAAGAGGGAGCTATACAGCGTGGAACAGATAAAACAGGCTTTTATAGAAAACAAAGATGACATCTGTGCCATTATCATTGAACCGATACAGGGCGAAGGGGGCGACAACCACTTCAGAACCGAGTTTATGGAACAATTGCGGATTCTTGCCGATGAAAACGAAGCCTTGCTGGTCTATGACGAAGTGCAGACCGGTGTAGCACTAACCGGCAAATTTTGGGGGCATGAACATTTTGGAAAAGACGCCCGGCCAGATATCCTTGCCTTCGGCAAGAAAATGCAGGTGTGTGGTATTCTTGCGGGCACACGGGTGGATGATATCGAAACCAACGTCTTCCGTGTCCCTTCCCGTATCAATTCAACCTGGGGTGGCAGTCTGGTTGATATGGTCCGCGCGACGAAAATCCTGGAAATTATTGAAGAGGATCAATTGCTTTCCCATGTGAATCGTGTGGGCAATCACCTCCAGCACCGGCTGCTCGAACTGGCGGCCCGCCACAACCAATTGTCTAACGTACGCGGGAAGGGACTTTTCTGCGCATTCGACTTACCCGACAGGTCAAAACGTGATGCGTTCTTGAAAACCGGGATGGAACACGGCGTATTGTTCCTGGGGTGCGGCGAACGGTCGGTCCGCTTCCGGCCCGCGTTAATTATGCAGCAAAGAGATATTGACAAGGGAATGGCAATAGCCGATCGGATTTTGTTAGGTATTTAGTAACTTTAGTTCGATTTTTCTATCCATTCTATACATGAAATTGAGTATTCACAATAATTTTAATTACTATGGCAAAACGCATCTTATTGTTAGTAGGTGATTACGTAGAAGATTATGAAGCAATGGTTCCGTACCAAGCCATGTTGTCTGTTGGTCTTTCCGTTGACACCATCGCCCCTGACCGAAAAAAGGGTGATACGGTGCCGACGGCGGTGCACGACTTTGTAGGCGACCAGACGTACCGAGAAACACCGGGACATAATTTTGGGATCACGGCTGACTTTGACGCCGTTGATCCGGCAACGTACGATGGACTTTACATTGCTGGGGGGCGGGCACCTGAATACATCCGTCTTAACAAACGGGTGCTCGAAATTACACGTCATTTCTTTGATGAAAATAAACCGGTAGCGGCTATCTGTCATGGTATCCAGATTCTAACCGCCGCGAAAGTGCTTTCTGGCCGCACACTCACGGCATACGTAGCGGTAGGACCGGATATCGAATTGGCGGGCGGCACTTGGAAAAATATTCCGGCTACGGAGGCCATTGTCGATGGCAATCTGGTCACCTCCCCGGCTTGGCCTGGCCACCCCGCTATCCTGAAGGAATTTTATCGATTACTGGGATTGCGTATTGAATAACCGCCCATGAGCGCATTTTTTAAAACAAAAAAGAGCTGTAAACCAACGTATACAGCTCTTTTTTGTTGCGAAGGGATAGGTTTGTCGTCTCTTAAGGCCTGCTATGGTAATTAGGCGCCTCTTTTGTGATGGTAATGTTATGGGGATGACTCTCACGTAAACCTGCTCCGGTGATCTTTACAAATCGTGCTCCCTGCAACGCCTGAATTGTCGCGGCACCACAATATCCCATACTGGCTCGCAATCCACCAACGTATTGGTATACGACTTCAGCCAACGTCCCTTTGTAAGCCACCCGTCCGACAATCCCCTCCGGTACCAGCTTTTTAATGTCATCTTCCACATCCTGGAAATAGCGGTCTTTGGATCCCTGCTCCATGGCCTCGACAGACCCCATCCCGCGGTAAGATTTGAATTTACGGCCTTCGTAAATAATCGTTTCGCCCGGCGCCTCTTCCACTCCAGCAAACAGTGAACCCGCCATGACGGTATCGGCACCCGCAGCGATCGCTTTTGCAATGTCACCGGTCTGTTTGATGCCTCCATCGGCAATAACCGGAACCCCGCTTCCGCGGAGCGCTTTTGCAACCTCATAGACTGCATACAACTGAGGCACTCCCACTCCGGCAATGATACGGGTGGTGCAAATTGACCCCGGACCGATTCCTACTTTTACCGCATCAGCACCGGCAGCCGCTAGCGCCAGGGCAGCTTCTGCTGTAGCGATGTTGCCCACAATGACCTGAAGATCCGGGAATGTGGCTTTCACTTCCTTTAATTTGTCTATCACCCCCTTTGAATGCCCATGCGCTGTGTCGATCGTAATGACATCGACACCGGCCTTTACAAGCGCGTCGACGCGGTCCATTGTGTCGGCTGTTACACCAACGGCTGCTCCCACCAGCAGTCTGCCATGACTGTCCTTAGCGGCGTTGGGAAAATGCCTGTATTTCTGGATATCTTTGAATGTAATCAATCCCACAAGTACGTGGTCATCATTGACCACGGGCAACTTCTCGATTTTATGATCCTGGAGGATGGTCTCCGCTTTCAGGAGGTCCGTTCCGATCGGTGCCACGACTAACCCCTCTTTGGTCATCATCTCGGCGATGGGACGCCTCATGTCTTTCTGGAAGCGAAGATCGCGATTCGTCACAATACCCACCAATTTATTATTGCGGTTGATGATGGGAATTCCCCCGATTTTGTGCTCCTTCATAATCTGAAATGCATCGCCTACGGTCGCATCCTCGTGCAGGGTAACGGGATCCTGAATCATACCGCTTTCCGACCGTTTTACTTTGCGTACCTCAGCCGCTTGGTCTGCGATGCTCATATTTTTATGTAACATACCCAATCCTCCGGCCTGTGCAATCGCGATCGCAAGGTCTGAGCCGGTCACCGTATCCATGGCCGCCGATATAAGGGGAATCTTCAATCGAATCGTTTTAGTCAGATGTGTACTGGTGTCCACATCACGGGGCAGGACTTCTGAATAAGCAGGTATTAAAAGCACATCATCGTAGGTGAGGCCCTCAGCTACGAATTTTTCGGGATCTAAATGCATGGCAAATATGTATTGGAGTTACTATTTGCCGGGCAAAATTACTAAATTTTTATCTCTTCTACAAGTAAAAAAAGTCATCAGGTAGGAGAACGGAAATTCACGCAAGCATGCAAACATTTCTTTAGAGCTGTACCCAGAACATACAGCATCTTTGCAACCTTTGCGTGAATCCTGGCATTAAAAGGAATAGCTTAAACCTATCTGAAACACCCGGTTAAGCGAAACCTTATCTGGGTCATCGAATATTCCTAAGAAATAGTCATTGTTGAAGGCATCCAGCAATCCGGTCTTGAAACGCCCTTCGACCGTCAATCCGAATGGCAGTGTATAACCAAGGCCAAGGGCGATTCCGAGGTCAACCCCACCATAATCGTCGTCGTCGAAATCAATGCGGGGAAAATTTTTCCCGATTTTCATATCGAGCGAAGGACCAACCAACCCGTGAAATCCGTCAACAAAATAGAATTTATTGACCACTCCTAACGAAAGATACTGAATGGTTACGTCTTCGTGTCCGTTGGGCTGTCCGGTCTCTTCGTCCACAAAAGCAACGTTATTAGCACCCTGCCGGGTATAGATCAATTCTGGCTGCAGGGTATAGCGTTGCGCTAAATTGAGGCTAAGGATGGCTCCAGCGTAAAAATCGGTCTTGAAATCGGCGTCAATATTGCTTAACGTCGCGACATTGACTCCCGCGCGTATGCCGGGCGAGACCTTCTTTTGCGCGTACAAAGGCGCGGTCGCAACGAATGCGACCACAGCCAATAATAATATGTTTTTTCTCATGATAAGCGGTTCAGGCGGCCCGTTATTTGAAGGTAAACTTAAATCCTAATGTGAAACGTGCCGGCTCGAAATGGCTGTTGTTGGATAAGTTCCACCAGGGTTTCCAATCGAAATGGAAAGCGAAAGGTGCGGACGGGATTTTGAACTCCAAGCCCACAGCTGGACGAATGGCTACAAACGTTCTATTGTCATCCCAATCGTCATCGTCGTACCACCACCGGCCATTGTCTACAAAGGCCAACTGCGGACCGACACCTACGTACCAGCTTAGGCCGTTTGCCCCGCGAATAGGTTGGTTGTACGAATAATCCACACCCAGCACCGTAACGTTATCGCCGAACAATACTTGTGCGTTCCCCGCGTTAGTCGCATCGAAAAAATGCTTAATTTGTGGTCCAACTAACGTCGGGCCGTCGCCCAAATCGATCCCCAGCCCCAAAGCGGTCCGATAACGGCTTTGAGCGTCGGCATCTTGTGTCCCCAATGCCACGATTGAAGCAACCAAGAAAAGTAAAAATACGTTTTTCATCTGATTAATTTGTTTAATGGAATTTATGTATTGTTGTTTTTAGCGTTGTCGGTAACCGCACACCTAGTCGGGCGCATCACGCTGCATATGCAGGTTATTATACCTCGTATTTGCAGCTGCTGCAGTTCGAAACGCCACGGATACGCAAGCAAATAGTTTGCCAAACTACTGCATCGTTCAGGTGTGCCAGCGAACTGACTTCTTGTTAACGACCGATAAAACGTGCCTGACAGCCGGATAGGCAGTGAAGAAACTGTAAAATACACTTTCATTATCTAAAAATTTTATACCTTTGCCGTCTTAACTAAATTTTGTAAGGAAATAGATAGATTAATACTAAGCTAACGTAAGAACATGCAAGGTAAAGGGCTGATTAAATTTTTGGTGATAGTGGTCACGATCGCGTGTCTCTATTCCCTATCGTTCACATTCGTCACCCGCAAGGTGGAACGGGATGCCGTGGCATATGCCAAAGGTGATTTTGCGAAAGAGAAGGCATATTTGGATTCCATGGCCGGAGAAGTGGTGTACAACTTGGGTATTGCCAAATACACCTACCGTGAAGCCAAAGGAAATGAAATCGCTTTGGGATTGGATTTGAAAGGCGGAATGAACGTAACGATGGAAGTATCGTTACAGGAATTAGTGCGTAATCTGGCAAATAACCCGAAGGATGAGAACTTCAATAAAGCATTGGAGAATGCCAATATCCGGAGCAAGAACAGCCAAAATGGATACGTAAGCCTCTTTGTTGAAGAGTTTAAAAAACTCAGCCCAAATGCAACGTTAGCTAGCTTTTTTGCCACAAAAGACAACAGTGCCTACGTAAATGCAAATAGTACGGACGGCCAGGTGGAAAGTTTTCTTCAACGGGAAGCCACCAATGCAATCGATAATTCGTTTAAGGTGCTACGTACCCGGATCGACAAATTCGGTGTGACTTCGCCTAACATCCAATTGCAACAAGGGACCAATCGCATCCTTATTGAACTGCCGGGCGTTACGGACCAAGAACGTGTTCGGAAACTCCTGCAGGGTTCCGCAAGGTTGGAATTCTGGGAGACCTATCACAATGTTGAGATTTACCCGATGCTGGAAAATGTGAACAGCGCATTGGCCGCTACGTTGAAAGAAACGGAAAAAGCAGCCGGAACCACCGCTGACACAACCAAGGCAGACAGCACGGAGGCGGGACTATTGGCAACCTTGGGAGCAAGCCAGGATTCTCTAAACGCATCAGATTCCTCGGCCAACCTGCTGGCGCTCCAAAATCCCCTATTCAATGTTTTGCGTCCGGCTACCGCAATGGGGCCTAATAATCAGCCGATGCTGGCACCTGGGCCGATTGTCGGATATGCCCAGCTCCGCGACACGGCCAAGGTTAATCGGTATCTGGAAAATCCGGTTGTCAAGCAGATCATTCCTACGAATGTTAAGTTGCTTTGGGGCGTGAAGCCGAATCCGCAGACGCCTGAGCAATTGGAGCTCTATGCGGTCAAGCCAAGTGGTGTAGAAGCCGGGCCTATTCTGGGCGGTAACGTGATCACCGATGCGAAAGACGACTTTGACCCGCAGTCCAATAGCCCGATGGTAACCATGTACATGAATAGCGAGGGTGCCCGGGAGTGGAGAAGGATTACGGCTGCGGCTTCCGCCGATGCAAACAACAAGCAGGCGATCGCCATTGTACTCGATGGCGTGGTATACTCAGCCCCTACCGTACAGGGCGAAATTCCGAACGGGATTTCTCAAATTACCGGCAACTTTACCATTGAAGATACTAAAGACCTCGCTAACGTATTAAAGGCGGGTCGTCTGCCCACGACAGCCAAAATCGTGGAAGAAGCTGTAGTTGGACCGTCCTTAGGGCAAGCCGCTATTGATGCGGGAATTAACTCGTCGGTTATTGGATTGATCGTGGTGTTAATTTTTATGATCGTTTATTATAACCGTGCGGGATTGGTTGCCAACATTGCTGTTGTTTTCAACGTATTCTTTATCATGGGGGTATTGGCATCCTTAAACGCGGTGTTGACACTTCCTGGGATCGCGGGTATTGTGCTGACAATTGGAACCGCTGTAGATGCAAACGTGCTCATTTATGAGCGGATTCGAGAAGAATTACGCGGCGGCAAATCCATCCGGCAGGCTATTTCCGATGGGTACAAACATGCCATGTCGTCAATTTTGGATTCTCAGATCACTACATTTCTAACTGGTGCCATTCTCTTCTTTTTCGGAAGCGGCCCGATTCTCGGATTTGCAACAACCTTAATGATTGGTATCATCACGTCGTTGTTTACTTCGATATTTATTTCGCGGATTATCTTCGAATGGATGCTTACCAAGGGGTGGTCGATTACGGTTTCTCATCGTTGGAGCGAGCATACCTTACAAAATGCCAATTACGGATTTGTGCCAAACCGGAAAAAATTCTATATTGTTTCTGCAGCAGTTATTGTGATTGGACTGATTTCTATCTTTACTAAAGGTTTTAGTCTCGGAGTAGACTTCCAAGGCGGGCGAACCTACACCGTCCGGTTTGAACAACCTGTAAATCTGGAGGAAGTCCGGTCCAATCTTAACGAAGCGTTTGAAATGAACACCGAAGTGAAAACATTCGGTGGTGATAGCCAGGTGCGGGTTACAACGGCATATCACATCGAGGAGACCAGTGACGAAGCAGATCAAGCGGTATTAGACAAACTAAATAGTGGCCTGTCCAAGATTCAGGGCAATAATTACGAGATTGCGAGTTCGCAAAAAGTTGGGCCTACCATTGCGAATGATATGAAGACAAGAGCGATCTATGCAGGTATCGCATCAATTATCGTAATTGCGCTTTACATCTTGTTGCGTTTCCGTAGGTGGCAGTTTAGCGTGGCCGCGGCCATTACTACGGTTCACGACATCGTGATTATCCTCGCCCTGTTTTCGTTGTTAGACGGGATTGTTCCGTTCGCACTGGACATTGATCAGCACTTCGTTGCGGCCATTTTGACGGTCGTCGGATACTCGATCAATGACACGGTGGTTGTATTCGACCGCCTGCGTGAGTATCTGGGGCTGTCTAAATCTAAAAAGGATATTGGTGCAACGGTAAACGAAGCCATCAACAAAACGCTGAGCCGGACGGTGATTACTTCGCTAACGGTTATTTTTGTATTGGCCGTGCTTTTCGTGTTCGGTGGAGAAGTGATCAGAGGGTTTTCATTCGCTATCTTGGTTGGGATTATTGTGGCCACTTACTCCTCGATTTTCCTGGCAGCACCATTGATCGTGGATTTGGACAGCAGACAGCCCGCTGGGCCGGCAATAACAGATGCAAAAAGTAAGGCCGTATTGAAAACTGCTAAGGCCTAAGGCGTTTGGTGTACAGACTAAACATCAAAAGAGGTTGCAGAAAAAGAACTGCGACCTCTTTTTTTTTTACTATTGCCGATTATAATCTTATTTTTGTGTCGCTGCTGCTCACAAAACTATTCGCTAGTCGTCTCAGCATTACCTAAAAAGCGTATTTTATCCGAATGAAGCTACACACAAAGATTTTTATAGGTATGATATTCGGCATCGTGGCCGGATTAATTGTAAAAAACCTCGGACTTTCACCCGAAACCTTGTCTACCGTTGTAAAATGGGTCGAACCGATCGGAAAGATCTTCATGAATCTGATCTTTATGATGGTCATTCCCCTTATCCTGTCGGCATTGATACTGGGCATCGCCGAAATTGGCGATGTGAAAAAATTGGGCCGTATGGGAATCAAACTGTTGATTTACACGATCATTGTAAGCTTTGTTGCCGTACTCATCGGGGTTACGATGGTTAACGTATTCAATCCCGGAAAACACATATCGGACGAAACCAGGGAATATTTGGTCAGTGAGTTTGGTGCTGAAGCCGCCAAAGCGGCGGTCCAGGCGCAGGCGATTGAAGCCGATGAACGGACAGTAGGTGATATTTTGGCGCAGATTATCCCGCGCAATCCGTTTGACGAAATGGCGAATGCATTTAACTCCAACCACACCGGAGGCGGCCTTTTGTCGGTTATGTTCTTTGCATTGATTTTTGGGGTGGCTATGGCTGCCGTGGGCGAGGAAAAAACCGCCACACTGAAAAGTTTCCTCGAAGGGCTATACGAAGTGGTGATTAAAGTGATCGGTTATGCGATGGCCCTCGCACCGTACGGGGTGGCCGCCTTGCTGTTTAATATGGTGCTCAACGTCGGTGCAGACTTTCTTATTTCCCTGCTTTGGTATGTGCTCATCGTACTCGGCGCATTGGCAATCCATCAGTTTGTGGTATACTCCATTGTTCTCAAATATTTCGCTAATCGCAACCCGATCCGTTTTATGAAGGATATGGGCGAGGTAACGCTTACTGCGTTCTCAACCAGCTCGAGCAACGCCACCCTGCCTACCGCCATACGCGTAAGTATTGAGAAGCTGAAAATTCCAAAGCCCATCGCGCATTTTGTACTAACCATTGGGAGTACGGGAAACCAGAACGGAACCGCATTGTTTGAGGGAATCACGGTGTTATTTTTGGCACAGGTATTCAATGTTGACCTCACGTGGGGGTCGCAAATCACGGTCGTACTGCTCTGCATACTGGCTGGAGTCGGTACCGCTGGCGTGCCCGGAGGATCCTTACCGGTCATTGTTACCATTTTGATTTCAATCGGAGTCCCGGGCGAGGCGATTGCGCTTATCTACGGCGTAGATCGTATTTTGGATATGTCTCGCACTACGCTAAATGTCAATGGAGACATCACAGCGGCGGCGTACATACAGCATGTCGAGGAAAAAGCGGGACGAGTTCACGAGTAACGACCTCACGAAAAAGCAAGTTACTGAAAAAAAAAACACTTTGTGAACCGGACGGTACAGGATCCGTTTGGTTTTGTCGCATTGATTTTATATATTTGTTGTACTAATTATTATTGTGCTAATGGAACAATATAACGCGTATTCTTTTCTCCTGGATCGCACGGCCCGCCGCGTAAAACAGTATGCTCAATATCAATTCAATTGCCAACAGTTCGGTATTACCGTCGATCAATGGGCTATCTTAAAAAATCTCGGACAATACACAGACTTGTCCCAAAAGGAACTGGCCGATTACTGCGGAAAAGACCAACCTACGCTCACCCGTATTGTTGATATATTAGTCAGCAAAAATTTAGTGGAGCGCAGGGCTAATCCGACCGACAGACGTAGTTTCGTGGTTCATTTAACCAAAGCGGGCGTCCAAAAAATCGAAGCCCTGTCAGCTCAGGTAAGTGAGATTCGGATGCAAGCCTGGAAGAACCTTAACGAGGAGGATTTTCAGCACTTAAAACGGATATTAAATACAATATACAATAACCTGGAAATTGACAATGGAAACACAGAAATTTCAAGCTAACAATCCAGCGGCCTTGGCCGACGACCATATATCAACTGACATCTGTATCATTGGGGCCGGTCCGGTAGGCTTATTTGCCGTGTTTGAGGCTGGACTGCTTAAAATGCGATGTCATTTAATTGATGCACTGCCCCAAGTGGGCGGGCAGTTATCGGAAATCTATCCACATAAACCCATATACGACATTCCGGGTTATCCCGCAATCAGTGCGCAGGAGTTGGTGTATAACCTAATGGAACAGATCCAACCTTTCCAGCCGTCTTTCACGCTCGGCGAACGCGTGGAGACGCTGGACCGGCAGGCCGATGGTTCTTACTTGGTAGTTGGCAGCGAGAACACGGTTATCCATGCGCAGGTGATCGTTATCGCAGGTGGGCTCGGTTCATTTGAGCCCCGGAAACCTGAGATACCCGGACTGACAGACTTTGAGGGGCGCGGAGTAGCCTATATGGTTAAGAATCCCGAGCATTACCGGGATAAGCGCATCGTTATCGCGGGCGGAGGTGATTCGGCACTCGACTGGACGGTATTTCTCAGTGATGTCGCCCGCCAAGTAACCTTAATCCACCGGAGCGATAGTTTCCGTGGCGCTCCAGACTCGGCCGAAAAGGTTTTTGCCTTAGCGGCAAGCGGAAAAATACAGTTGTTCCTACAAAGTAATCTCAGCAGTGTCCGTGGCAACGGTGTACTAAGCCAGGTGGGTGTGACCGATAAACACAAGCAGGAACAGTTCATAGAGACCGATGCGCTCATCCCGCTGTTTGGACTAAGTCCGAAACTGGGCCCGATTGCTGATTGGGGACTGAGCATCGATAAGTCCGCGATCGCCGTGGATACGAAAGATTACTCGACCGGGGTCGAACGTATTTATGCCATTGGTGATATAAATACGTATCCCGGCAAGCTTAAACTCATCCTTTGCGGTTTCCATGAAGCCGCATTGATGGCACAAAGCGCCTTCAAATACGTGCATCCGGAACAGAAGTTGAGTTTTAAATACACTACCGTCAACGGCGTAAATGCTTTTTAACACCCAATAAAATGGACGAAATTATTCATATCACAGTAGAGGACCAACACGGTGGTATCCGCCAGCTGGAAATCCCCGGGGGCATTAACCTCAGTTTGATGGAAGTGTTGAAAGCTTCCGAGTATGATATCCTGGCTACCTGCGGGGGAATGGCGCTGTGCGCTACCTGCCATATCGAGGTGCTGGAAGGCAGGGAAAATCTCGATCCGCTCAGTGAAGCAGAGATGGATATGCTGGATACCCTTCCCGACGCCAGTGAGATGAGCCGGCTAGCCTGCCAGGTGCGGCTGACCCCGGCGCTGGACGGATTGAAAATCCGGGTATTTGGAAACAATTAAACCTGTTAACCGTTCGTACTAATAAATCGGGAGACGTTAATTATCTGAACAATGAATACAAAATATTCCAATCATAAATTTCCACGGGTGGTTATCATCGGTGGCGGTTTCGGCGGCATAGAAGTAGCAAAGGCACTTAAGAACAAGGAAGTTGAAGTCATGCTACTGGATCGTAACAACCACCATACCTTTCAACCGCTCTTGTACCAGGTCGCTACCGGTACATTGGATGCCCCTTCTATTGCCTTTCCGCTACGTAAGATGTTTAGAAAGCAAGAAAATTTCACGTTCCGGATTGCCGATGTGTTGGGCATCGACGCAAAAAATAAAACCCTCGATACCGACATCGGCTCCATTTCATACGACTACTTGATCATTGCAACGGGTGCAACCACCAATTTCTTCGGGAATCAAGACATTGCTTATAATGCGATGCCCATGAAGAACGTCAAAGAAGCCGTCAACATCCGCAGCTTTCTCCTGCAGAATATCGAAGAGTCGCTCTTAAAGACCAATGCCGAAGAGCGCGCGGCTTTCCTTAATTTTGTGGTGGTGGGCGGAGGTCCTACCGGGGTCGAACTTTCGGGGGCCATTGCGGAAATCCGTAACCATATTCTCGCCAAAGACTACCCGGAACTGAAAAAGGAAGACATGAACGTGTACCTTGTGGAGGGACTTCCCAAAATACTGGCAAACCTGTCTCCCCAAGCTTCCGAAAAAGCAGAACTCTACCTGAATGAATTGGGCGTAAGGGTGTTGTTGAACGTGCAAGTAACCGGCTACGATGGAGATGTGATTACCTTTGCCGATGGCAACCGGATCAAAACCAAGACGGTGCTTTGGTCAGCCGGCGTAATGGGGCAGTTTCCCACCGGTATCAATCCGGATATCGTGGTACGTGGTAACCGCATACGGGTCGACGAGGAATGCCGTGTGGTAGGTATGCAGGACGTCTATGCGATCGGGGACGTTGCCGCCATGATCACCGATGAATTGCCCCGCGGCCATCCTGGAGTAGCTCCTGTTGCCCAACAGCAAGGTCGATTTCTGGCAAAAAACATCATCCGCATGTTGAACGGGCAGCCTACGGAAAAATTTAAGTATTTTGACAAAGGATCCATGGCTACCATCGGCCGCAACAAAGCCGTAGTCGATATCGGGAAAATCCGCTTTCAAGGGTTCTTTGCCTGGTGGGTATGGATGTTTGTACACCTGATGTCACTCGTCGGTTTCCGTAACCGGGTGGTCACATTTATCAACTGGACGATCAATTACCTGACCTTCAATGCGGGTATACGGCTGATCATCCATAAATACAGACGGCCGGAACGGATCCGCGAACACGCGGAATAGAACCGATCAAAAAACTTTGCGAACTTTGTATGAAACGCGTAATTTGCGGCAATGAACAACAAGACGATCGCAAAAACCATCCGGTTATACGCCCAATTGATGGAATTGCATGGGGAAAATGCGTTTCGGACCAAATCCATTGCAGCGGCAGCTTTCAAATTGGACAAATTGCCTTTTTTGGTTACGCCGGAATCAGTAGAGAAGCTCAACGAAGTACCAGGCATCGGAAAAAGCACCGCCGAAAAAATTTCGTCGTTGCTCTCTACCGGATCATTCCCAGAGTTGGACAGACTGCTGAGTGCTACGCCCGAAGGGGTACGCGAAATGTTGACCATCAAGGGCCTGGGGCCAAAGAAAATCCAGGTTATTTGGCGTGACCTGGGGATAGAAAACCTCGGAGAATTGTTTTATGCCTGCAACGAGAACCGTTTGATCGAAGCCAAAGGGTTTGGCCTGAAAACCCAAGAAGAAATCAAACGAGCCATTGAATTTTCCATGGCAAACCAAGGGTGGTTCCTGTATGCCAATGTCGATCAGCTTGCGGAAGAAGTAATCACCTCTTTAAGAAACTCGCTGCCTAACGATCGAAAAATTTCCTATACCGGTGATTTCCGCCGAAAATGTGAGGTACTGGAATGCGTAGATATATTGGTTGAGGCTTCGCTCAATGAACTTACTACGGCCGTTATGAATATAGCGGGGTTATCCGTCCTGTCGCTGACCGACTCCCCGCCGCTGGAAGCGCAGACAGAAACGGGTATCCGCTTCCGCTTCCATCCTACTGATCCGGCATCATTTTACCGGCAGTTGGTCATTTCAACAGGGTCCGACGCACATTTACGTCAACTGGAAGACCGATTAACGGCTCCCCAGCTACCCGAATTTGATTCGGAAGAAGCGATTTATCAATCGATGGGGCTGGCATATGTTGAACCGGAACTACGCGAAGGCACCAACGAGCTCGTATTGGCCGAAGCCGGCCTCCTCCCTACCCTGATCAATTACGCGGATCTTCGGGGGGCTTTACATAATCACAGTACCTACAGCGACGGCGTCAATACACTGGAAGAAATGGCGCTTTATTGCCGGGACGAATTGCGTCTGGAATACCTTGGCATAAGCGACCACTCTAAAACGGCTGTCTATGCCAAAGGGCTGACGATTGAACGTGTACGGGAACAATGGGCCGAAATCGACGCACTCAATGCCCGACTGGCCCCCTTTCGCATTTTTAAGGGGATCGAGTCGGACATATTAAGTGATGGCTCTTTGGATTATCCTGAGGAAATCCTCGCTGGATTTGACTTTGTGGTGGCATCGATCCACGCAAACCTCAGAATGGATGTGGATAAGGCCACAGTACGGCTGCTCCGTGCCATTGAAAATCCCTACACCACCATCTTAGGCCATCCCACGGGACGCCTGTTGCTCAGGAGGTCCGGATATCCGATCGATTATGCACGTATCATTGACGCCTGTGCGGCTCACGGCGTTGCCATTGAGATCAATGCCAATCCGCTGCGACTCGATCTGGACTGGCGATGGCATCGATATGCCGTCGAAAAGGGTGTACTGTTGTCCGTCAATCCCGATGCGCACCGCAACGCTGGGTTCCACGACATGCAGTACGGAGTGCTGGTAGCCCGTAAAGGTGGCCTCGCTGCCGAAAATTGCCTTAATACATTCACATTAGGACGAATAAAGGAGTTTTTCAACGGTAAACACACATAGCGAAATGAAACGACTGTTGTTTTTATTCCTTTTTGTATCCGTGGCCATGGATGGACAGGGGCAGTTGCTGAAAGCCCGTGAAATTTTTAACCGTGCCGATTCATTACGCGGACAATTGACTCCGTTCCGTACATGTTACGACATCAATTACTACTATCTCGATGTACGTGTAGATCCCGACAAACGTTATATCAGTGGCTCCAACCGCTTCCAGTTTACAGCGTCAGAGGATTTTTCACGGTTACAATTTGATTTGTTTGATAACCTCACCATCGAAAAGGTCGTGTACCACGAGCAAGAGCTCCCTTTTACGCGCGAATACCACGCCGTATTTGTTGACTTTCCTCAAACGATCCGTAAGGGGCTCCAGGATTCCTTTACTGTCTATTATTCGGGTCAACCGGTACAAGCCAAGCGGGCACCTTGGGATGGTGGCTTTGATTTCAAGAAAGATAGCCAAGGCAAACATTGGATCGCTACCGCCTGTCAGGGCTTAGGAGCCAGCGTATGGTGGCCGAACAAAGACCACCTATCGGACGAAGTGGACAGCATGTTGATCAGCATCAGTGTGCCAACGGGCCTCACCAATGTATCCAACGGACGGTTCAGGGGTAGCGAAGACCTGGGCGACGGCTATACGCGTTTCAATTGGTTTGTCAGCAATCCCATCAATAACTATAACGTAGCCATAAACATCGGTGACTACATCCATTTTGCCGATACACTTCACGGTGAAAACGGCGTGCTGGACCTCGATTATTGGGTACTCCGTGAAAACGAGGCCAAGGCTAAGTCTCATTTCGACGCCAATGTTAAACCAACACTTCGCGCATTTGAACATTGGTTTGGACCGTATCCGTTCTACGCGGATGGCTACAAACTGGTGGAAACGGCCCATCTTGGCATGGAACACCAAAGCGCCATTGCTTACGGCAACAAATACCAAAATGGTTACCTTGGCAGGGATGGCTCCGGCACCGGATGGGGCAATAAGTGGGATTTCATTATCATCCACGAAACAGGTCACGAATGGTTCGGAAATAACATTACGGCGGCGGACCTTGCCGATATGTGGATACACGAGAGTTTTACCAACTATTCCGAAGCACTTTACATCGATTATCACTATGGAAAGAAGGCCGGTCGGGAATATATACACGGCAATCGCGGCGGCATCCAGAACCTCACGCCACTCGTGGGGGTTTACGGGGTAAATCACGAGGGCTCAGTCGATATGTATAACAAGGGAGGGGTGCTGCATAACATGGTGCGTACCGTCATCAACGACGATGAAAAATGGCGACAAATTTTACGTGGATTGAATAGACAGTTTTATCACAAGACGGTAAACTATAAAGACATTGTCGATTATATGAGCAAACAATCTGGGCGGAATTTGGCCCCGATATTTGCCCAGTATGTGCGTCATCCCAACATTCCAACGCTAGAGTTTTATTTTAATTCCGATGGAAAGGCATTCTGCCGATGGATTGCTGACGAAATCGACTTTGATATGCCGGTACGCATACGCGTTAAAGGTGGTGAATATCGCTTTATTCATCCTAAACGGCATTTTACACTCATTGATATGCCCGGGCTGACCCGTAGCAGCCTGGAGGTCGATACGTTCAATTTTTACATCGGTGTCCTCGTAGAGTAATGCTTACCTCGTGGCTAATAATGCCTTACGATTATCCAGTTTATATATCCGGTTGACGAACTCGCTGAATTCAGCGTATTGGTCCGCCGGAAAAGTACCTTCACGGAGAAGGAATTTCCGATGATAGATAAGCTGATTTCCCTTTTGTTCAATCGTAGCCTGATAATGGCCGAAAGGACTATCAATGGTTTCTTCCCAGCTTCCAGAAGTCAATGTGCAGCCGTCGGGCAAAGCAAAAACAAGGTGGTCTTCGTCGAGATACCCCCGATTGATATAGACGGGAAGCGTCCGGTTCTTCAACATCGGGATCGTACCCCGGCGATTGAATACATTGGGAATGAGGAATACCTGCTCCTTGTTGGGGGGCGCATAACCGGTTAAGGTAACGTCGAAGGTTTCCAGCAGGATCGGCGTATCGGATTCCTCTTTCAGATAAACGATGTTGTGGAAGCTGATGTGATCAATGTCATAAGTGTCCTTCAACCGCTTCATCTGTTCAGGGCCGCTGCTTTGGGCAATTTCGAGGTGATTGTCATACTGACCAGCAATGAATTCCGTTGACACGGTCCCGGTGAGCGTACCATCATCCTTCAGTACCAATGTGGCTTCCCGCCGCTGGAGATTTGTCTCCTCTGCATAACGCGGCGTCCGCAGGAGTTTGCCGCCGTTAGGCGTGCAGGCAAATACCGTTCTGTCATCGGTAAATGAGCCCAGAAAGCCAAACGGTGTGCGTTGGCTGGTGCATTCCAGCCAGGTGGTATCGTTTTCGAAGGGTAAGCAGAGGATGATATGGTTTCCCTGTTCCATACCCGCGAAGTCGGGCTGCATATCACGTTTGGCGCTGCCCGCCTGTACTACGCAATAGTATGAAGGGATTCCCACTACATTCAAAAGTGCCTGCATATAATTGACCAGTCCCTTACAGTCACCATATCCAAGCCGGTCCACATCGCTTGCGGTGGTGGGTTTGAAACCGCCGATGCCAATCTGGACACTGACATACCTGGTTTTTCGCTGGAGGTACGCATACAGTGTTCGGGCTTTTTCGCGGTCGGAGGTCTTGTCACTTACCAATTGCTTAACTTCCCGGATGGTGTTTTCGGGAAGAGTCAATCCATCGGCCAAAAGGGCGTTGTAAACCCATCCACCCAGCTCTGTCCAATCGGAATATTGCCCCCGGTGCTTGTAATAAACGAAATCGACCGGAGCAACCCGCACGGAGGTACAGTAAGTATCCGGATCCGGACTATAGGGTTCCTGCCGCCGTGCCGCAAGGTTGGACACCTCCCAGGTCAGGATTTTCCGGCCATCTATATCGTCTCTAACAGGTTCACCCGCATAGTTCATGGCCTTGATACGTACCTTGTCGGCTATCCCGCATACAAACGTATACCGACTGTGCTGAATCGCAACATCCGGATAAGCGTCCGGCCGCCAAGCCGGAATAATCAGATTTTGCTTCAACACCAGTTCATATTCGTATTCAACGGTATACGGATAGTGGGTTACTGCGGGAAGAAAATACTTTACCCGATTGTCTTCATACAACGAAAAGCTGCTCACTGCGCTTTCATCCGTGAAATCACGGTGTGTGAATTTACCTGTCTGGAATCCATCTGCGTCGAACACCCGCCCCGCTATACGCTTGATCTCCGTACTCTTGTCATAATAGATAACCAGCCGGGCCTTGTCTTCACCCCCTTTATTAAATACCGTGATTGCTTGTTTTACCTGATAGTACACTTTAGTTTGCGCTTGCATGTCTACGTTAATGGTTTCATTCCGTACCACCGCATCCGCCCGGGCTTTGAGCACAGCAGGTATGTTCGCGATCGCGTAGTCGGATTGCACTTGACTCCCATAGGCGGCGATCGCTATCGCGATCATCGCAATACTACTTCCCAATATCTTCATCTATCGGTTACTTCGGTTATTTTATTGAATACAACATCGATTTTCTCCTGCCGGATGATCCTGCCGAAAAGTTCCTTTAACGCAAAATAACTCTCAGGCGGATAGGTAGTGTGGTTAAGTGTTAGCAGTTGCGAAAACGAGAATGTATTGCCAGCCAGTAGTGTTTGCGTAACGTACCGGCCGCCGTTATCTTCCAGGGTTAGGTTGCAATCCTCGGGTTTCGATCTCAACACGTAGCCGTCCGGCAATTTAATCGTCATTACCACGCGATCCTCACGTGCGGCTCCTAAATCTACGGGATAGGTACGTTCGTCGAGATTGAACGGATTTTTGCCGATCCGATTGAGAAAAAATGGATTGAAGAAAACGGTTTCAGCGGCTAAGCTATCATACAATTTCATCTCTACCTCGTAGCGCTCCGTCAACGGCACCTCTAAGTCCTCCTTTCCGTCGATTTCGCAAGCAATCATATGGAAGCCGGGAAGCTGTTCGTTCCTGTGTTCCATGTATTCCTCCACCGTATTGTAGTCCGCGAGCTCCCGCCGTTTGCGATGCGCGGCGTAACCGAGGCTTTGGGACATCAACTGTCCCTTGAGTGTCCCGTCGGGGAGCAATTCTGCCATCAGCGTATACCGGATCGTCGATTTTTGCGAAGAGGTAGGTTCGATCCAATACGAAGGTTTCTTAAGGTTGATCACGCGGGCCTTTCCGTTGATGCAATGCAGCGGAAGAAGGCCGAACGGCAGCAACGGGTCTGTGGCGTCCAGCAGGTAATAATTGTCCCCAATATTTACCTTGGCAACAACGTAATTGAAATTGCTTAAAACCGGATGCACGTCGTTAACCAGACCGTTATCGCGTGTCGACAGGATAACCGCCTCGGCATCCAGTCCGGCCGCGCTCAGTCCGGCAATCAGCGCGAGGTTAATGTCTCCGGTATTTCCGGACCGATGTTCAAGGGCGTCCTTGACTCCATTTTCACTGTATTTCCCTAGATAACGGTTCCATTTGATGTTCTGTTGGATGTAGTGGTAGAGCGCCTTGGCTTTGCCAAGATCATCCGTCGTGCCTTCCAAAATCTGCGGTAACATCGATTTGAACACTTGGTCGCGTTTCATCTGGCCGCCGAATCTTGCATCGGTGGCTAACTCATGATCCACGTTCCGCCATTCCTTTGTGATTTTCAGTTTAGCCCCGTTGAGCCGATATATATCAGATAGCTCAAAATAAATAGCTGACTTAAAATTGCTTGCAGCGGTCATATGATCTTCTGCAACAAAAGCTGGGATGCGTCGCATTCCGTACGTCATGTGCGAACAATCGATATCCCGACCCGCAATCCGGAAAGCCCCCCGGTTCAGCTTGGCATCCTGCGTAGTCAGCGGATAAGGACCCCGCAACGTGACGTTGTAGGTATACACGGCCGGTATGATCGCTTCAAACAGGCTATTGATTTTCGGAATATCATCCTGAAGGTGCCACGTCTTAAAATTGAAAATATGCGGAGATATCAGTCTGTAACTGTATTCGATGATGCTTCCGTCTTGAAGATCCGGAAAGGTGAATTTTGTAAGCGTAAGGTATTTACTCATATTTTCCTTGTATATACGGTCTTTCTCCAACGGGATGGAAACCACACGTCCATCTACAATATTGATGGTTACGGCCTTGATTTCCAATAAAGCATCTGTCCGCTCGCCGCTTTCATCCCTGTAGGCTGGCAGCTCGATATCGGCGTACCGGTAACCGTCCCGGTTAAAGAGTTTGATACGCACGTGGTAATCTACGATCAACTCGGTGTACCCCCTTGTCTCGTTGTACACCATAAAGGCTTTGCCGTATTCATTCAATACCGCAGCATTGGAGAAGCTGTCTAGGTCATTTTTGGCAAGCTTGATCTCTTCCGGCGTTATTGAACCGAATGCAAAATCCTGGCCTACCAAATACCAGGGAAGTAAAATGAAAAAGATGAAGGCTACGAAGGTTTTTAACATGTCAGGAATAAATCAATTGTTACTGGTTAAAGTTATCAGTTTTTTTGGTAGGTTTGCACCTAATTTAAAAATCATATCATTTTTGCCGGATGGGCTTATTTAACTGGTTTACACAAGAAGTTGCTATTGATTTAGGTACCGCCAACACACTCATTATTCATAATGACAAGGTGGTCGTGGATGAACCTTCCATTGTTGCGTTTGACCGTACGACTAACAAAGTTATTGCAATCGGGAGACAGGCCATGCAAATGGAAGGCAAGACCCACGACAACATCCGTACGGTACGGCCATTGAAAGACGGGGTAATTGCTGACTTTAATGCTGCAGAACACATGATCCGGGGCATGATTAAGATGGTGAACAATGGTAAGGGGTGGTTTTTCCCTTCCCTGCGTATGGTGATCTGTATTCCTTCCGGCATTACCGAGGTGGAAAAGCGGGCGGTACGTGATTCGGCGGAGATCGCCGGAGCCAAGGAAGTATACTTGGTGCATGAGCCAATGGCTGCAGCCGTAGGCATCGGTATTGATGTGGAAGAACCCATGGGCAACATGGTCATTGACATCGGCGGTGGCACTACTGAAATTGCGGTCATTGCCCTATCGGGAATTGTCTGTGACCAGTCTATTCGGGTAGCCGGAGATAACTTCGATTCGGATATCGTTCAGTATATCCGTCGGCAGCATAACATTATGATTGGCGACCGTACGGCAGAGAAAATCAAGATCGAAGTCGGATCGGCCTTGCCGGAATTGCAGGACCCTCCCGCCGACTTCGCGGTACAGGGGCGGGATCTTATGACGGGGGTGCCTAAGCAAATAACGGTTTCTTATACGGAAATTGCACATTGTCTGGATAAATCCATTTCTAAAATCGAAGAAGCAATCCTGAAAGCGCTAGAAATCACGCCTCCTGAACTGTCGGCCGACATTTACCAGACCGGCATCTACCTGACGGGCGGTGGAGCGTTGTTGCGAGGTTTGGATAAACGCGTTCAGGCCAAGACAAAATTACCTGTGCATGTTGCCGAAGATCCATTGCGCGCCGTAGTGCGTGGTACCGGTATCGCGTTGAAAAACATTGGCACGTTCAAGTTTTTGATGCAGTAATCAGGGCCGCAAACGGTTAGCTACAGGCCCACGTCGTTAGCTCTGGCTATTTGTCACGGCTTAAAATAGATTCATAGCATGAAGAACCTTTGGCTAATTCTAACTAAATACAACGCGTTTTTTTTCTTTGTCGTGTTTTTTGGATTTGCCTACTACCTGGTTGTTCAAAATAATACATTTCAACGGGCGTCAGCAGTAAACTCTTCCAACCAATTGGTTGGCGGTGCCTACGCAAAAATCAATGGTTGGAAAAGCTACCTCCACCTCAGTGAAGACAATGCCTTGTTGGCGGAGGAAAACGCGAAGCTCAAAGAGGAATTGCAACGACAGATGGCTCCCGATAGTCTCGCTCAGGGAACGGTGGTGGATTCGGCTCAAAATGTACAATACCATTACATCGTAGCGAAGGTGACCAACAATAGCATCCACCAGAAAAACAACTACATTACCTTAGACAAAGGGCGTATACACGGAATCAAGAAAGGCATGGGCGTAATTTCGGCCGGCGGCATCGTAGGCATTGTGCTCAACGTGTCCGATCATTTTTCTACGGTGCAATCGCTGTTACACAGCGAAACTCGTGTCAGTGCCGCGTTGGAAGACAGCAAAGCCTTCGGGTCGTTAACTTGGGGCGACAGCTATGACGCCAGAATCGGGATGTTGAAAGATATTCCCAACCATGTAAAAGTCCGCAAAGGCGAAGCGGTCTTCACGTCGGGATTCTCTCTTTTTCCTCCGGGTATTCCCATCGGCAAGGTAATCGAAACCGGCATATCGGGTGGAGATAGTTTCTTAGCCATTAAAGTTGAGCTAAGTACCCCTTTTCATAACCTCCAGCATGTCTACGTGGTTGATGACCTGTTAGCCGACGAACGAACCGAGCTGGAATCCCAAAACGAGAACAATGGCTAAGGTTTTTGTATATAACGCAGTCCGTTTCGTTATTTTGGTTATTTTGCAAGTATTCTTATTTAAGAATATCGGCTATTACAATTTAGCTACCCCTTTTCCCTACATCCTGTTTATCCTGCTTCTCCCCGTAGGAATTCCTAATTTTCTATTGTATTGTCTCGCATTTGTCACGGGCATCACCGTTGATGCATTTTATGATACGTTGGGCGTCAATGCCGCGGCATGTGTTGCCTTGGCTTGGGCGCGGATCAATCTCGTCCGGATCTCGCTGCAAACAGACCATTATGAAAGCTATCTGACGCCGCTTTGGGGCAATGTTCCCTTCCGGTGGTATTTCCTGTACGTGTCTGTACTCACCCTTTTTCACCACGCCGTCTTATTCATGATGGAAACCTTTTCTTTCCATCAATTCCATTACACAATCGTCCGTATCTTATTAAGTTGTATATTTACGGTCATTATCATCTTGTTGTTCAGCTTGCTGTTTTATCGAAAAAAACAGCGCTAGTACTACCATGAAGTCTACTGCGGGTAAATGAATAGTTTTTTTGAACGGAAGTACGTTATTCAGGGCATTTTCATAGCAGTGGCAATTATCATTGCCGCCCGGTTGTTTTACCTCCAGCTGATTGACGAGTCGTACCTGCTTTCGGCCAATAATAACGTCTTGAGAAAGATGGTTATCTATCCGGCCCGGGGCGTCATACTTGACCGCGACGGAAAAGTGCTCGTCCAGAATGAACCGGTTTATGACTTGTTGGTGACTCCGCGGGAGGTACATGATATTGACACGGCATTGTTGTGTGAATTGGTTGGCATAGACAAAGAAGGTTTTATTCGCCGGATGGCTACCGCACGCAGCTATTCTCCATATAAAGCCTCTCAGTTTGAAAAGCAGATTCCTGCCACTGCCTATGCCAAGTTACAGGAACATTTGTATAAATTCAGGGGATTTTATGTGCAGAATCGGACGGTTCGTAGCTACCCGGATAGCATCGCTGCTCAATTTCTCGGTTACATTCAAGAAGTCAATGACCGCGATATTGAGCGGTCAAAAGGCTTCTATCGACCGGGCGATTACATTGGAGCCAGTGGGGTCGAAAGTGCATACGAAGACCTCTTAAGGGGTCAGCGGGGAATAAAAAATGTGATGGTTGATGCGTTCAACCGGCCACAGGGCGTTTTTGCCGACGGAAAGTACGATACCTTAGCTGTGGCGGGCGATGGATTGGTATCGTCGTTGGATAAAGATTTGCAGATCCTTGCCGAAAAATTAATGCGTAACAAAATCGGCAGCGTGGTAGCTATCGAACCGGCCACGGGTGAAATACTCACGTTTGTTAGCAGTCCCAGCTACGATCCAAATATGATGGTAGGTCGTGAACGAGGCAATAATTACATGAAGCTTCTCCACGACCCCTATAAACCCATGTTTATCCGTCCTATACAAGCGCAATATCCGCCGGGCTCTGTATTCAAGGTCGTTAGTGCGCTAACCGCTCAGCAAGCCGGCTTAATTGACCAACATACCATATTCAACTGTCCGGGTGGGTATCGGTACGGAGGCGGCCGAGCGATTATGCGCTGTACACACGTAGATGGCCCAATTCCTTTGATCACCGCTATCCAGCGTTCATGTAATACCTATTTCGGTTACACATATGCCCGGATGATCGATCACCGTGGCATGCCGACGGGCGAAGCGTATACGCTGTGGCGGGAAGCGTCGATGAAGTTTGGCATCGGCCACACATTGGGAATCGACTTACCCGGCGAAAAGAGTGGGCTTTTACCCACAGCCGACTTCTACACCAAAAGATATGGAAATGCGAAATGGGGATCCGGCTACAATATTTCCCTGTCCATCGGACAAGGAGAAATGGGTATAACGCCGTTGCAAATGGCCAATATCATGGCTATCGTGGCTAACCGGGGGTTCTATTACCGCCCACATCTTATTAAGGGAATCGGCGAAAAAAAAATTATTAAACCTGAATTTACCGAGAAAATCTCTGCCGGTGTGGATGAAAAATACTACGAGCCCGTAATCGAAGGGTTAAGTCGTGCGGTGAATGTCCCCGGAGGTACGGGATACTCGGTACGAATTACGGACATTGAGATGTGTGGGAAAACCGGGACAGCGCAAAATCCGCACGGGGCTGATCATGCAGTGTTTTTCGCGTTCGCACCGCGAGAAAATCCGAAAATAGCAATTGCGGTGGTCGTGGAAAATGCCGGATACGGAGGGACATGGGCGGGACCTATTGCCAGTATGTTGATTGAACAGTATTTGAAGGATACCATCACGCTTCCCAAATACATCCAGGATCGCATTTATAACGCTGATTTATTGCCGAAGCCCAAGACGGAAAAACCAAAGGAAACGGTTCGGGCAGCTCCCCAGCGGGATCCGATGCCGTTAAAGGATCCTGACGAAGACGTTCAATTTATTCACCACAGTTTATTAGCAAACAACCGATATGAGTAACCACCCCAAGCATCGATTATTTGGAGGTGACGTCGACTGGTTCACCGTGTTACTGTGGTTTGCGTTATGCATCATCGGCTGGTTCAACATCCATGCGGCGGTATTCGATCCAGAATATCCGAGCTTGTTCAATCTGAACACCAATTACGGCAAGCAATCCATCTATATTTTTTCAGCAATTATCCTTGCGGTCACCATCTTGATTGTGGACGCGAAATTTTACAGCTCGGTCTCTCCTATTCTGTATGCGATCACGATTCTGTTGCTCATTACCGTACTGATTGTTGGTCGCAACGTCGGTGGCAACCAGGCATGGATACCGATCGGCTCATTCAGGCTACAGCCTTCGGAGTTTGCGAAGCTGGCGACTTGCCTGCTTCTGGCTCGGTACCTCAGTGCGCAAAGTACCAAAAGCCCTACCCTGAAAAGCCTCTTTTTTGGCGCAATTATCATCCTTTTGCCGGTCTTTTTAGTATTGCTGCAACCCGACACCGGATCCGCGCTGGCTTTTTTCGCGCTGATATTCGTCTTTTACCGTGAGGGTTACATCTCAGGCGCATGGATGCTATTCGGCGCACTGTGTATTTTACTCTTCGTACTTGCATTGGCCTTCAATCCATGGATTGTCGTGTTGATCTTGGCGGCAATCTGCGGACTCGGCATCTATTACTTCCGGAAGAAAACCAAGATCATAATCAATCTTATTGTCTTGTTTGTGCTATCCGCCCTCTACATTTTCAGCGTTGAGTTTGTATATGAGAATGTCCTCCAATCCCACCAGCGAAATCGCATTGATGTGATATTGGGAAAAATAGACGATCCCCGCGGAGAGGGATACAATCTCAACCAGTCCATGATCGCCATCGGCTCCGGACAGTTCTGGGGGAAAGGTTACTTGCAGGGTACCCAAACCAAATACAACTTCGTTCCGGAGCAAAGCACCGATTTTATCTTCTGCACCATTGGCGAGGAATGGGGATTTGTTGGTTGTATGGTCGTAATAGGCATTTACCTAACACTCTTATTGCGTATAATCAACATCGCCGAGCGGCAACGTACCGCGTTTGCGCGTATCTACGCCTATGGGGTCGCCTGCATTCTGTTTTTTCACTTCGCCATCAACATCGGAATGACCATCGGCATCGTGCCGATCATCGGGATCCCACTGCCCTTCATCAGTTACGGCGGATCGTCCTTATGGAGTTTCACGATCCTCCTGTTTATCATGATTAAATTTGACGCGAATCGGAAAGGGATTGTTTAGTTACCAAATGCGCGGCCCTGCAAGGGTCGCAGGGCACTACGCAAATGGCTGCACACATGAATGACGACAAATTTAATAGATTAATAACAAAATCCTAAATTTTTTGAAAAATTTTTATTATCCTCAAAAAAGGTTTACAAATCCGCTTGTTCATCCACCGGAACACTTCGAATAAAGTCCTCATAAAACGGATTATCCTGGTCTGAATAGGTACCGTATGCGTTAAGCAAGTAGCCCACTTGGCCATCGTCTGCTCGAATCGCGTAGATAACCGCCATATCAGCCGGATCGGATTCGCCTTCAAATCGATAAACCTTAATGATGGTAAGTGACGACGGCTGGTAAATCATCGATTGCCCTTCAAAATAAGCGCCTTCATTGCCGATTTTTAATTCTTGGCCGAACCCCTTTTCACGGAGACGCTCCATTACGACAGACAAGGGGGTCATGGATCTGGATGTGCTCATACGCTCTTTTTTTAACTAAACAAGCACAACCGCATAATGTTTAGGCTTGCCGCTTCATCGCAGGTAAATGCGTCTCGCATAGTTGCCGGTTCTATCCAGATTTTTTTTATCTTTATTCGCTTAATAATTCGATCCGAAAAGAATCCATATGAACCGTAGACAATTTATCGCCGCAGGCGCCGCGTCCAGTGCTGTTTTAGCAAGCCCCCTTAAATTTGAGGCAGGTTCTCAACCAGAAAAACGCTATCAGAACGGGGTAAGTCCGTGGCCTATCTGTTTGGATACGGCTACCATCCGCCCCGCTTCCTCGCTTCGTGAAAAGGTAACCATTGCGGCAAAAGCAGGGTACGATGCCATCGAACCGTGGGACAGTGAACTGGAAAAATTTGAGGCCGAGGGAGGCAATCTGAAAGATTTGGGCAAGGAAATCAAGGACCTGGGGCTTTTTGTTCCGAGTGTCATCGGTTTGTGGAATGCGCTTCCTCCTACCAAGGAGTTATTTGAAGACTCGCTAAAAGACACCCGCAATCGGATGCGAATGGCAGCGGACATTGGATCTCAACATATTCAGACCATCCCCAATACTGTAGGTGATCCCTATGATCCCAAATGGGTGGCTGCACGCTATCGCGATATCATCGAGATGGCAAAAAATGACTACAACCTGGAAGCGGCCCTCGTGTTTGTTAAGTATTTTCCGCTCAAAACGCTTGGCCAGGCCATGGCCATCGCATTGGATGCAAATCATCGGGGAGCCTTAGTGATTCCAGACACTTACCACATGTATATATCCGAGGGGGGCTTTGACGGATTGCCGCTTATCAGTGGCAAAAGTATGGCTATTTTCCAGTTTTCCGATGCGCCGGCATCCCCTGCCATTGACCAATTGGAGGACAAGCATCGGGTTTATCCGGGCGATGGTGTATTACCGCTCGTCAAGGTGCTTCAAGACCTCAAGGCCATTAGTTTCGATAAATGCATATCGCTTGAATTGTACAATCCAGAATACTGGAAACAGGATTTGCAGCAAGTTGCAAACACCGGACTTCGCAAAACGCTATCGGTCATCCGCGAGGCGGGTGTATAAGCTGCCTCAATTTTGCACCAGCAAGCCCCGAGAACCCGCTAATAGGCCCAGCTATGCATGCGGCTATCACCGATACCAATGCAATTGCCGGCACGTCTGTCAAGGCTGGGAATCCGGCAGTGAAGATGCCAACCACCTTGGCAGTCAACTTGGTTTCAGTGCTTAGATGCAGGTAAATAGAATACCCCACCCACAGCGTAATGCCGGCAAATGCAGCAGACCAAAATGCCAATGCCGTTTTCTGTGGAAGGAAGAAGCAGATTATAAAACAAATCGGGGCAATCGTCCACCAAGGTCCGAAATAGGAACATATTCCGCCAAAAAGTAGCATCAGTAAGTATGGCATGGCTATCTATTCTCGGGCTTCAATGAAAAGCGATGAACCAGCCTTTCCGATTCCGCATTTACTTCTTTCATAAATATTAACGTATCTAACTGACCAGCTGCCCAGCGGTCAATCATATTATCATAGAATTTGCTTCCCGGATTACCGGATTGCCCGCCAGGATATATACCATAAGCCACCGGCCAATCTTTATCCAACTGTACCACCATGCGCCATGAAGGCCCGTGCGTACCTGAAGTAGCATTGACCACACCGTTTCCACCGCCGTTTATAACGTCCGAGCGGCCAAACGATGTGAAATCTGGAACTAGGTGCCTGATTCGGGTATGCTTAACCTTGGCCCATTTCCAGTTATCCGCCGATAACTCCCCCAAGCGTTCGCGCAATTTCCGTATCGCCGTTTTAAAACTTTCACAGATAATATCGTCCATGGTTTCAAGGGTATCTGGCGTATCTACACGATCAAACCACTTAGCATCCGGTTCATTGTCAATGAGTTCAAACGTGCGGTCCAAACTTGGATATAACATCTGTGCATCTGCTGGAAAGTCGTCTCCCCATATGCCAGTGAGCAGGTCATCCAGCCAGTTCTCAAAAATAGATGCCCCGACAGCATCCGCGTTATTGTGGTAGTCCCATCGTTCGAGTGCGTCATATTCGGCCGAGCGTTTTATGGAATCGTCTGACGCCAGCGAAGCCAATAAACGGGGCAGTATCCGTCGCGCATCTATATTATAGTTGTCGTTCTGCAATACACGCAGGCTGTCTGCGGTAGCATGCACCATCGCATCCAAACGTTCATTGATACGTATGGCTCGGCTGGAGTGAGCAAATCGCCACCCTAAGTAGTAAGGATAGGTTGTATCGGCGGGAAACTGGTTGGCAGAACTGACAAATCCCCGCGGAGGGTTTTTCACGCCTGGATTTTGGTCTCGCGGAATCCAACCCTGCCAGTCGTTTGCAGCAAGCGTACCATCCAAAAGATACTTTCCTTGTTCCTTCCACTTTAGAGGTAGTTTTCCATTGGATATAATCGCAATATCACCCTCATTACTTGAAAATACAAAATTCTGCGCCGGAGCGGTAAAATAGGTTAGCGCTTTGCGATAGTCTTCGTAACCTGTCGCGCGATTAAGATAGTGGAACGTCAATAGATCTGCGCCATCTGCTTCGTTTGCAACCCAACGCATAGCATAGCCTACTGGAATGTTTGACGAATAATTGGTCGGCCGCGCTTCGTGGTAAACGATGGGCCCGTGGTGTGTGTAGTACAATGTATCCGTCACCGTAGAGCCACCTTTCATCCGGTAGGTTTCGATATGCGGAGTTGTCGGCTTCCATTTCCCATCGTGCCAATAGAACCTCCACGTGGCATCTCGGAAGCGTAGTCGATAGAAATCCATTACATCGGACCCCGTATTGGTGACGCCCCAAGCAACATCCTTATTAAAACCGATAATGACCGCAGGTGTCCCAGGCAGTGCTACCCCATATACGTTTACATTGGGAGACGCCAGTTGCATCTCGTACCAGATGGAGGGCAGGGTCAGCTGCAAGTGCGGATCATTGGCCAGAATAGGTAGACCTGTAGCAGACTTGCTTCCGCTCACGGCCCAGTTATTACTTCCAACCTCCGGACGCGGCGCAGGCACATAAAAGGCAGTTAAGTCACTTTTGGGAGGGGCCGCTATCGTATCAGGCGCACCGGGTACCGTCAATGGCGAGAATTGCCAGGGAGTCCCTGGCGGCACAATAGGCGACTCAACGGCCGGGTAATCCGGGAAAAGATCGGCCACAACGTCGGCCCCATAGGTAGCGAGCACGTTGGTCAGGCGGTAATCAAAACTTCCTCCATTCAATGTATGGCGCATGTTCATCAACATCAAAATGGACTTGTACGGCGACCAGCGTTCGGGTTTATAGTTGAGTAGTTTATATTCAACCGGCAGGTCTCTTCGGCTCAATTGATCAATGTACGCATTCACACCGGCAGCATAGGCTTCCAGAATCCGGTTAGCAACCGGATCGCCCTTTAGTTTTTCAGTGATTTCTACAGCCGTCCGTGCCATTCCAATGCGCCGGTTGTATCGGTCGTATTCCAGCGCCGCCGCCCCGACCACCTCGGTAAGCCTTCCAGCGGCAACTAATGTATAAAATTCCATTTGCCAAAGTCGGTCTCTTGCGACAACATACCCTTGCGCGAAGTAGAGATCTTCGTCATTCTCGGCAAAAATATGTGGAACCGCACGATCGTCATACCAAACGGTGACTTCGCCACGCAACTCCTCCCCGACCACTTTTGCGTCGTGAATCTCAGGCGGTCGCTCCGCGTTCTGCAGAAACCCGACAAACGGATTGAACAGGTTACCCAATGGGGGGACCACTCCCCACGACCGGTGGAAAAGGTAAAGGAAAAATGCTGCTAAAAAAAGGGGCCAAAGATGTCGGATTAATTGCATCACTATTTAGGTGTCGTTTACCCGGGACCTATTTATCCAAACATAAATAAACAAAACGACACCGCCAAATCCGATTGGAATTTGTTTAGTAAAAGCCTTTTTTAAGTCGCAAAGCGCAAATAAGCATACAAAGTCTACCAATATTGTATATATTTGCACCTCCAAAAGTGACAGGAATGGTGATTACCTTTACAAAGCGCCTCGTGGCAAAAACGTTTGGCTTATTTGCCGGGCTGGCGTTCGTGCTGGGCAGCTGCGCACCGAAAAACTCATCCGGTTGGGATCCGGAGAAGGGGTTGCAAGGGACGATCAGCGTGTCGGGCGCCTTTGCGCTGTATCCACTGGTCGTGCTGTGGAGTGAACAATTTAAGGAAATTCATCCCCATGTTCGATTCAATATTTCGGCAGGAGGTGCCGGCAAAGGCATCGCTGATGCCCTTACCGGAATGGTTGACATCGGACTGGTTTCGCGTGACATTCACCCCCAGGAAATTGACCGCGGCGGCTATGTTATCCACGTGGCGCGCGACGCAGTCGTTGCGACCGTCAGTGACCAGAATCCCAACTTACATCACATTCTCCAACACGGGATCAAGCAGGCGGAGTTTAAGCGCTTGTTTATCGACGGAACAGCCTCGCTATGGAACCAGATAAATCCTTTGTTTTCCAGCGATGATCTGCATGTGTACGTCCGTTCAGATGCTGCCGGAGCGGCGGAAACCTGGGCGGCTTATCTCGGAAAATCGCAGGAAGACTTAAAGGGCATCGGGATCTTCGGTGATCCAGGCATGGCCCAGGCCATCCAAAAAAATCCAATGGCTATTGGATTCAATAATATCAATTACGTCTACAACATTAAAACCGGCAAGCAGTTTGAAGGCATTCGCGTCGTTCCCATCGACCTGGATAACGATGGCACGCTCGGACCCGATGAAAATTTTTATGGCCAACTTGACAGCCTCACAAATGCGGTCGCTACGGGAAAATATCCTTCGCCTCCATCGCGTAATCTTTCGTTTCTGGTGAGGGGAAAACCAACGGATGCAGTCCTTATTGAATTTATCAAATTCGTACTCACAAGCGAATCACAATCGCTGCTATTGGAAAACGGCTACATCCCTTTGAATAATGAACAGTTAATGGAAGAACAAAAAAAACTGAATTAATTTGAATTTTAGAATAGTAAAAGACAAGCTGATTGCGAATACGATGCTGATCCTTTCGATCTCATCGGTTTCTTTTGTTTTTCTGATCGGCATCGGCCTATATATACGCGCGGCACCCTTGTTTGAGGAACACTCGCTATTTTCACTGTTCCGCGGGAGCGATTGGGCACCGTCAAAAAACCAGTTCGGTTTCTACCCATTTATCATGGGTACCCTATGGGTTACCGTGATCGCCATCGTGGTAGCGCTGCCTTTGTGCTTACTAACGGCTATCTACCTGACTGAATACGCCAAATCAGGTATCCGGAAGGTCATGTTGCCGCTGATGAATATTCTTGCCGGCATTCCTCCCGTAATCTACGGTGTATGGGGTATTTTCTTCGTAGTACCCATTGTTCGTGAATACGTAGCACCCCGGTTTATGGAGTATTCCAGCGGTTATACCGTGCTTACGGGAGGCGCAGTGCTGGCGGTAATGATCTTTCCGATCTTGGTCAGCATTGTCTCTGAAGTATTACGCACCATCCCCAAAGAATTGAAAGATGCCTCACTTTCTTTGGGAGCAACCAAATGGGAAACCATCAGAAAAGTGGTGGTAAAACGTGCACTTCCGGGTATCGTAGCGGCTACGGTGTTGGCGGTTTCCAGAGCGTTTGGAGAAACGATTGCCGTACTGATGGTGTGCGGAAATGTCCCGATCGCTCCTGCATCGGTATTTGACGGAGGATACCCCCTACCTGCTTTGATCGCCAATAACTTCGGAGAAATGATGTCCATTCCGCTATACGACTCGGCCCTGATGTTTGCCGCTCTGCTATTGTTTGTGATCATTTTCCTATTTAATTTAATTTCACGCATCATTCTCAATCGTATCGAACACAAATACAGCTCGTGATGGGTATCAGAAAAAGAAAAGCCGAAGAAACGTTTTTCAAAATATTGATGGTGTTGGCCTGCATCATTGTCGGCTCCAGTTTATTTTTGATTGTAGGCACCATCGTTGTAAAAGGCGTTCCGTATCTCACCTGGGACATGGTGTCCAAAGCTCCGGAGGGCGGCTTTTACATCGGTAAGGAAGGAGGCGTACTCAATGCCATCATCGGATCGCTCTATGTAGCCGGAGGAGCTACTTTGTTGGGATTGATCATTAGCATTCCTATTTCGGTATACCTGAACATTTACCTGAAAAGCGGAAGTCTTTTGAGCAAGTCTGCCAAGCTCGCCTATGATGTGCTCTTCGGTATCCCTTCGATTGTATATGGCGCTTTTGCATTTAGCATCATGATCTGGCTGGGCGTTCGGGCGTCCTTGTTGGGCGGCGTCATTGCGGTCACGTTGCTCATTATTCCGATTTTGGTCCGCACATTGGACGAGGTGATTGCTACGGTGCCGCGGGAGCTTAAGCACGCCGCCCTATCGTTGGGTGCTACGCGGTGGGAAACCGCCCGTGTCATACTACGGCAAATTAAACCGGGTATCTATACCGCTGTATTACTGTCTTTCGGGCGAGGAATCGGCGATGTAGCGGCGGTGTTGTTTACCGCGGGTTTCAGTGACAATATTCCGATCTATATCGACGAACCTGCCGCGACGCTGCCCTTGGCGATCTTCTTCCAATTGAGTAGTCCGATACCCGAAGTACAGGGACGCGCTTATGCGTCTGCACTCATCCTCACCTTAATTATATTGGTGATTGTTATCCTATCTCATTTTTTAGCAACAAAGCATAAACACAAAATATAAGCATGACGCAGCATCCACTTATCCGTGTCAGGGACCTGAATGTTCATATTGACGGACATCACATTTTAAAGAACATCAATATCAGCATCCCGGACAAAAGTGTGACTTCCATCATCGGTCCGTCGGGATGCGGTAAAACCACCCTATTAAAAACATTCAATCGGCTGTTGGACGACACCGCTAACGTGACGGTCTCCGGAAGTGTATTGGTAGATGACGAGGATCTCTATGCACCTCAGGCGGAAGTGACCCACATCCGGAAAAAAATGGGATTGCTATCCCAGCGCCCCTATCCCCTTCCAATGTCGATTTATGATAACGTAGCTTATGGTCCCCGAATACACGGCATACGGGACAAAACTACACTAGATTCGATCGTCGAAAAGCAATTGAAAGATACCGGTTTATGGGACGAAGTGAAAGATCGTTTACACGGACCGGCGAACAAGCTTTCCATTGGGCAGCAACAACGATTGTGTCTAGCTCGCGGTTTGGCCGTGGAGCCGGAAATTATTCTGGGCGACGAATCAACATCCGCACTTGATCCCGTATCCACGCACACCATTGAAGATCTATTTGTTCGGCTCAAGGAACAATATACCATCGTGCTGGTCACACACATTCTACGTCAGGCACGCCGTATTTCGGATTACATCATCTTTGTATACATGGGCGAAATTGTTGAGTTCGGACCTACGGACGAGGTGCTGCTTCATCCCAAAGAAGAGCTCACCCGCCAGTACGTGAAAGGATTTATCAGTTAGCGGCCTTCTATTTACCGCTTACCTGGTTCCTGAAAAGTCAAACATAGTTTTTCAGCAAGAGCCTCCACCGTGGCGCTTTTTGTCAAAAGGATATCGATTGACGAAAATTGCGGAATCGTTTGTAATTTAAGTAAATCCCTTCGATCGGCAAACAAGGCTAATTTCGCGTCTGGAAGCCGTGTTCGGAGCTGTTGGATACAGGTACTGTCCACCGGATTTAGTACGAGACCTGCTTCCAGTATTACGAGGTCATAAGCGGGTTCGTGTCGGTTTAATTCTTCCGTCAATTCATGCGAGTTCAGGGCCTTGGTGGCCGACTCGGGCAGGTAGTGCCGCGCAATCTCGAGAAGCAACTGGCGCTCCGTTGCGAAGTCGTTAACAATTAAGACCTTAAGTCCCTTTTTAGGGTAGGCAAGGGAATCGATGTATCGGGTGATTGTTTTGGGAAAAAACATGATTTGTCATTTTTATACGGCTACTCTATGATAAACCTACGGAACATGTGTTGTAGATTTCCACCAGGTAAGCTCACGATATCGATCATTGAGCCCGGGAAACCGGTCCTGCGGAATGTACGTGGTAAGGCCGCAGTGGGCATCGATCCTGAAGCCCAGCTGGCCAGGAATAAATGAGGGCGTAGCTGCCTGATAAACAACGATGGTACGAAGCAGCAAATCCAGCCCAGCACGCTCCGAACTCGCAACTTTCCGACCATAATAATCGACGAAATCAAAAAACAGACGGTGGTTTGGATATCTGTCAAAATGCTGTATATCCGCAAATTCATCTGTCGCAACCGGTCCGGTCGCATGTTGCCTTATCCACGCTGCTAAAGCGGATAGGCCTGAAGTATTGACTACGGTCACGGTCGCAGAGCGATAATCGCCGGATTGCGCGTTCCAAAAGTCAAAATACGATCTCGCGAACCCAACCAGATCGGGTTGGGGCTGATACAGCAATGGTAACGCGGGGGGGTAAATCGGTAGAAAGCCAGGTGAGACGATTTCCGCAGAAGATGAAAAGATGTAATCGGTTTTATCTTTGAGTTCGTAAAGTACCTCAATACCTGCCATAAAACAGGCTTCAAAGCCGATAAAATCAAAGAAGTGATCAGGAATCGAAGCTGCGAACGCTTGCAGATCCAGTTCATCTGAACGATCCATTGCGATCGTGTAAGTCTGTATGGGAGCGACGTCCATCGGCAAAATAGCTGATTCAGGACGAGCAAGGGTACCTTTGGGTAACCAACCGGAGGCGTGAGAGAACAGTATCAGTCCGTAGGAGGCTGCCGGAAACAAGCGTTCAACATCGTCCAGAACCGATTGAAAGATGGTATCGGATGCACTGTTTCGTTCAGGATAGACTTTTACGGTACGTATTTGATTTTGACCGGTCGCATCAACATAGACATTAAGCAATTCCGGCGATCCGTTACGGCTATCTTTGTAGATGACCAAATTATTGCCATGCCCGGGAAAACCCGAACGCAAGGCACCGATTTTTTCGTCGGCCTCTGCGTACAGGCTATTGTCGGCCGCTAAATAATACAAAATAGTGCGATTAGGCAAATCAGATCCAAGCTTTATATCGCCTTCTCTGCTGCATGATATAAAGAGGAAAAGGCTCAAAAACGCTCCGATAAAATGTAATCGGTATAAAAAGTATGCTGCCATGCTTTCTGCTCCTATTTATGGATCGTAGTAATCGTGTATTGGAAACCCGGAGTCCCAAAGAAGGACGACCTTCCCTTGTTAAAGGCTCCCTTCAACGGTAGCGAAGGAGAGCTGAATGCGTCTTCGGGCATTTCTCTTGCAAACGAGGTTCCGTTCGCCGCTACGATATTGATAATGTACCTATTATTACGTAAAATCGGCACGAGATCATGGGTGTCATTTTTAAAGTCAATCCGATAGTAGTATTTTCTCTCCGGCTCGGAAGACGAGGGAAATTTACCGCCTACCACCAACGCGGTAGCATTAAGGTCAGGGGTTCCCAAATCGGAACCCGCCGGTGCTTCAAACAAATAAATCGAATTTATCAAGCCATTGGGCGATTCGGGAACCGGCGTATAGGCTACGATTTCATTCCCAATAGCGCCAGTTGGCAGACTTGGGCTATATGAATTGGGAATGACAAGCCCACGGGTCTTGCTATTGTAAACGTACACATCTGTAAGTATAAAGTCCGACGTAGCAACTTGATTGATGACATCAACTACCGCCATTCCACGCAACAAGTTAACGCCGAGGACCTCCGTGCCTTCGTCGATACCATTGATTACAACGGATTCTCCCCACATGGGTACCGCTGCATTCCATGGTATTCCCGGCGTTTTCTCATAGATTAGATTTTCGGCGAAATCGGTTTTGGTTTGGCCGATATGAACGTTAAAAGCATTTAATTGTTGCCGCATGTTTGCCAGGACAACCAAGCGATAATTCCCGTCTCCTTTTCGTAAACTCGTTTGGAAAAAGATCTCACCCGGAGCCGTCCCCGGTCCGATTTCGGTGGCCACACTTCGATGACTGAATCGCTCTTTACTGTCTACTTTAAACACAAGCACGTCCACCTCGTTGATTTCTTCCTCCATGTCGGCATATGTCTTAACGCCGGTTTGAGCGATCGGTATGTGTACGGAGAACCTAACGGGGATTTCTTCTTCGCTGGATTGAATGCGGTGGTCGTCGGATTTACGACAAGACGACAAAAAACTGAATTGCAAAAGGATGCACAACGACATCCCCATAAAATGGATGGATAAGCCCTTATAGTTTTTCGAGTAGCTATTATTGCAATTCATAACCCTTCTCAGATACCAGCCATTGGTTGATGTATATTCTTATTTTTAGATTTGCGGTATAAAGAAAACCGATATCAAAACTGGAGGCGCATTCGGTATCCAGTCCGGGTACCCGTTCAAGTAATTCATGAAGATTTTCGTCGATTAGCTTAAAGCCCGTATCCGGGTTAATGACCTGTATTCTGGTAAATAGTCCTTCACGATTCAAGGGCCAATTAATCTGTGACTTTCCTTTTAGGATATTATCCTCTGCTTCCATCAAGGGCACAATGATTGGCGGATTACCCGTCAAAAAGAACAGTCTATTATCAAATGTGTATCGGGAAGCATTTCCCGTTAAAACGACCTGGTAATCTTCATTGCCGTCGAGTCCGTCAGCTGTGATATTTAAAGATTTTGTCCGTTGGATCATGGTAATCATGTGCGTTTGTTCCGGCGTATCGGGCGACACGGTAAGTGAGGTGACACCTTGGTAAAGCGTGTATTCAGCAGATCGCAAGAAACCATCCGGTTGTTCGAAATAAGTGGCTACCGTTACCTCTTTTAAAGACGTAACTCCCGGAATAAGCGGAATTCCGGTCAATTGCTCTTCCTCGTAACCCGCTACGGCGACCAACCGATAGCTGGGGGCCGGTAACAACGACACATCCATCTCGTATGCGAATCCAAGAAACGCCGTGTCCAGCCGCTGCACAAACAGTCCATTTTCGTCGAAGATGAAAAGCGTCAATCTGTTTACATTTTCCGATGCAGTTACCGCTTCGTCACAATCTATGGAACGAATAAACGTAAAAGCAATCCGGACCGTTTGAGGCAGACAAAATTCCATAGCTTCTTTGATGCAACTTGTAAACGCTAGTATTAGCCATATACAACCGCATAATCTGAAATGATAGAAGATGCCCATGAATGTATCTTTGCCTGGTCCCGGTTAAGGGTATGGCCGTCTTTTTGAAGTCGACAAGGCCATACCCATATTTCAGTGTCTTCGCTATTAATATAGTTCGTAGTCGCTCGGTGCAGGCAGGTTCCAAGGCACCAAGCTCAATGAAGTAGTCAGTGGTTCTCTTACAATAGGCACAATGCGATCCGATGGTGTAATAACCGGATTGACCTCAGGTATGGGCGCACCGGGATAAGTTGGCGTGTTAAGAGATCCTGGCAACACATCCGGACCACTAGTGCCGATTGTATTGATGTGTGTTATGGTGGCGACATAAATATTATTTCGGTAAAGACCATAGTTTCCACCCTGATTTAGGTATATGCGGTAATAGCAGTAACCGCTGGTATAGGTGTGAACCGTTGGAGCTGCGATTGCTGGGTTGGCGGCGACATATGCAATCGCATTATCTTCGTCGTAAAAATAGCGCTGTCCAATACCATCCTCGTCGTCATTTCCGGTAAATACGGCGTAGAACGTACCGTCCCAAAGGGCTGGCTGGTCGGCAGGATCTTCAAACTGATTGGGTTCAAACTTTGCCCTGACACTCACATACGTTACATCATTGTGCTGGGCTGCTCCACCTGCGTCATCAATCGTGTTTTCGGGAGCATATACTTTTTGCGTAGCATCATCCGCCCAGTTCGTTACTGATGCCGCATTAACCGGAACGTACGATGCGTCATTTACGAGAGCAAGTTGCGAAGCAGCAGCAGCCGAACCATTTAAGTAATTTGGATCGGCAGGTTCGTCGCCCGCTTTATGTATTAAGGGCAGAACGTAGGCAACTTGGTTACGTTGGCCGATGGTGAATTGCAAATCGGAGAGTGTACCTCCAGAAGCATCCACGGTAAGTAGATCCGCTGCTTGTTTAACGATAATCTTAGAAACCAATCGCGCTACTTCTATGGTAACCTCATTGGTTCCACCTTCAACAATATTAAAAATATGTTTGCTATTGTTATGAGTGCCGTCGTCATCAATATCTGCGTTAAAAAAGGCAATATTTCCATTTGCATTCACAAAATTGATACTTGAAAATACTTCATTTACGTAATGGCCGGTCTTAAGTCTATCAACGATTTCATCCGGAAGGTTTACCCCTACATAGATTTGCTTCCTACCGGTTCGGACATCAAGTGTAGGTGTAATTTTCCGGAGATTAGGAAAAGGGACCGTACCGACGCCAACTTCAGCAGCTGTGTAACGTTTGTAGGTAAGCCCAAACCCATCTCCATCGTCGTAAACGAACACATCCACGTAATCAATTTCAGTCTCTGAAACAGTTGCATTGGGATCGGATTCGCCGGCGTAGGTCTGTATGATGTTCGGCAATGTCAATGACAACTTTAGTTTAGCCGGCGTTCCTTCGGGGCCAGCAACATCGGGATCTTCATGTTGAGGTTTGTTACAAGCGCTCAGTACCAATCCAATTAGCGACAGGGTTAATAATTGTCTAGTTTTCATAAGTAAATTAATTGTTTAACATTTGATTGTTTGAGTTAGTAAATATGTGGAACTAATAAAGTGCATAAATTGCCGTCAAGTATACAATGGATAGCGACGACTTACCCGGTCCGAGGTACCGTCTTGTACCCGAGCCCTTGAAGGCTCCGCAGGTCTGACATTCGTAACTATCGTACCAGAGATACGAAAAAACAAGTGTCGTCCCGATTTCACCCCGCCATCTACCCCCCAAGCCAAATTGATTCGCGTAGGTAATGCCTCCCCCGGCCCCTTGCCCCTGATAACGGGTATTTTCGGAATCGGGAAACATGTTAAAAGGAATCGCAATTCCTCCTATATTGTAATACAGGTAATGTAATTGAACGCCAACGAACGATTGTACGTTGATAAACGAGCCGCGAAAGGATTCTCCAAACCATAATCGGAACTCGGGCTGAAAAGCCAGGTGCTTGATTTTTTTGTTGCTGTTAAACGTCCAGGGATTGTAACTGACAGGAAGACTAACGCTGAACCGGCTTTCCGAGAACAGTTCAACTCCGATGTTCAACGTACTCGTGGCCAATTCGGTTACATTAGCCCTGATCGTTAATGTCGGACTCACCCACCGACTTCCACCGATCTGGGTGGGCGACACCGTCGAAAAAAATGTGGATGATGTCTTTGCCTGAGAATTCCCCGGCATGAGTGCCCGGTACATATGTACTTGCTGTGCATGGACGTTGCCAGCGATAAACATTGGCAAGACGATAGCCATTCCCGGCGCCAACCGACGCGCCAACGTTATGACAGAAATCGTTTTTTTTACCCAAACCACAAACAAACTGGTATATGAATGAACTGAACAAAAAATAGTATAGATGGCAAGAGATATTAGTTTTATCTTGCTTAGCATTACCTAGCTACCGCTGCTATAACCATGGGCTTAAAGGTTGATAGGTAATAGGTGAATATCAAGAGTTACATCATAATAAGGTTTATCGATGATTAATTAATTTAGCCAACTCCGATTAGTTTAGTATATATTTCCATGGAGGATCTATTCCTGTTTGGCATCATTTATGGTATCAATGAAACAGAATTTATCAAAAGTTATATTTGTGTTTTCATAGTTTATTTTTTTAAAAAAATGACGATAGACGCCACTAATATATAGAATATTTTCTACATACAACCAATTCAATAGAAAATTTTCATGACTTGCTCACATGTTAAATCCATTAAAGCGAATTAAGGATTATCTTGATTACAAAGGTATTAAAATAAGCTCTTTTGAAAAGTCTGTAGGACTTTCCAATGGCTCCTTTGGTGGTCAATTAAAAAAAAATCGAACCATAGGGATTGATAAATTAGAGAATATACTAAAAATATATCCTGACCTTAATGCTAATTGGGTATTAACCGGTAGAGGGAATATGTTAAGAGACAAACATGATCATGTTCAAACACAGCCATTGCCAACCAACCCGTTGTCGCTAATTCAACTCAACTACGAACGGACAATTGAGTCGTTGAATCAGGTGATTGTGGCTCAGCAGAAAACAATTGCTGCTTTGGAAAAGCTAATGGAGGTGTCGGCTTCGGTCAATCAATCACAAAGCGGCACGCAAACGCACTAATTTAACCAATAACTCTTCCAACAGATCTAAATGCAACATATTTGCTCCGTCAGATTTGGCATTGGCCGGGTCAGGATGCGTTTCAATGAACAAGCCGTCCGCGCCAACCGCTATTGCGGCTTTTGCGATTGTTTCAATAAGTTCGGGCCGTCCACCGGTGACTCCTGAAGATTGATTGGGTTGTTGCAGCGAGTGGGTGCAGTCCATAATAACCGGTACACCAAACGTTCGCATTTCGGGTATTCCCCTGAAATCGACAATCAGGTCTTGGTAACCGAAGGAATTTCCCCGGTCGGTTAGCAATACACGCGCGTTACCCGCGTCTTTTACTTTATCGACGGCAAACCGCATAGCGCCTGCTGACAGAAATTGACCTTTCTTTATGTTTACGGTTTTGCCCGTTTTTGCCGCAGCTACAAGCAACTCCGTCTGTCTGCACAAAAAAGCCGGTATTTGCAGTACATCAACGTACTCCGCTGCTACGGCGGCTTCATGGCTCTCGTGGATGTCCGTAACCGTAGGAATACCAAACGAGCGACCCACCTTCTGAAGAATGCTTAAGGCTTTTTCATCGCCGATTCCGGTAAAAGAATCCACGCGCGAACGATTGGCCTTGCGATAGGAACCTTTATAAATGTAGGGGATATCCAGTCGGTCGGTAATGGATACGATACGCTCAGCAATGCGCATGGCGATGTCTTCCCCCTCGATCACACACGGACCTGCCATCAGGAAAAAATTTGCAGAATCAGCATGCTTGATACCAGGTACAGTATGTTGCATTATTTTATTCGTTAATAATTGTTGGGTACCAGGTGCCGGAAATCAATTCCCTAACTCCGACATAAATTTGATCCGCATCAGCTGGATTTCTTCATACGTATAGTCTTCGGGACCCAAGTCGCGAAGCGCTTGATCGATCGAGTCTATTTCGGCACTGCGGAAATAATCGAATACTTCATCCTGACGATCTTCGTCAATAATTTCGTCTACGAAATATCCGAGGTTAAGCTTCGTTCCGGAGTTAACGATGGATTCAACCTCCTTCAACAGGTCTTCGTAAGTGATTCCCTTTGAGTGCGCAATGTCTTCCAAACCGATCTTCCGGTCGATGTTTTGGATAATAGACACTTTCAAGGCAGATTTATTGGCTGTACCTTTGATTACCAGATCCTGTGGCCGGTCGATCTCATTTTCTTCTACATACTGTTTGATGAGTTCCACAAACTGGCTGCCGAATTTCAGCGCCTTGCCGGCCCCTACGCCATGTATTTGTTTCAGTTCATCGATGGTCACTGGATAATGTGTACACATCTCGTCCAACGAAGGGTCTTGAAACACGACAAACGGGGGTAATCCTTTTTGTTTGGCGATCTTCTTTCGCAGATCTTTCAGCATCTTCAGCAACTGCGTATCCACGGCGCCTCCCCCCTGTTGTGTCGGTTCGTCCCCACCGTCTTCGGTCGCAGCTTCCATCGGCTTATTCAAAATAAAACGGATACCATACGGATTCTCGATAAACCGTTTACCCGACTCGGTCAACATTAACAACCCATAATGGTCAATATCTTTTGCAAGAAAATTATTTAGCACAGCCTGCCGGATTAACGACTTCCAATAGATGACGCCGTGTTCCTTTCCGCTGCCAAACATGGGATGTACATCGTGCTTATAAGACGATATAGGTTGGTTGTTTTGGCCAACAAACACATTAATTATGTGGTGGTCGTCAAACTTTTCGCCCTGTTCCTGAATAAATTTCAGCACGTTCAACAACGAGCCCTCTGCATCAAATTGCGTTTGTTGGCTGCCGCAATTATCACACATGCTGTTACAGCCCGTCTCGTCAAAATTCTCGCCGAAATAGTGAAGGATCTGTTTCCGTCTGCATACCGAAGATTCCGAATAGTCAATTACTTCCTTGAGAATCTGGGTACCGATCTCCCGCTCTGAAACCGGTTTGTCCTTCATGAACTTGGTCAGTTTCTCGATGTCTTTTTCTGAATAGAATGCCAGGCAATATCCTTCGCCTCCGTCACGCCCCGCACGTCCCGTTTCCTGGTAATAGCCTTCCATGCTCTTCGGGATATCGTGATGTATGACATACCGAACATCGGGCTTATCGATTCCCATACCAAAAGCGATCGTTGCGACGATCACCTCCACATCTTCCATCAAGAATTTGTCCTGTGTCTCGGCCCTTGTCTTCGCATCGAGCCCAGCGTGGTATGGACGTGCCTTGATCCCATTGATGTTAAGCACTTCCGCTATTTCTTCCACCTTCTTACGGCTGAGGCAATAGATAATTCCGGATTTCCCTGCATTGTTTTTGATGAATCGCACAATTTCCTTCACGACGTTGCGCTTCGGCCGCACTTCATAATACAGGTTGGGGCGGTTAAACGAAGATTTGAATAGCGTCGCGTCATTCATCTGCAGATTTTTGCGGATATCGGACTGCACCTTGGGTGTTGCCGTAGCAGTTAGTGCTATTACGGGAATATTGCTGCCAATCGAATTGATAACCGACCGGATTTTACGATATTCCGGACGGAAGTCGTGCCCCCATTCCGAAATACAATGGGCTTCGTCAACCGCTACAAACGATACGGTGATCAGTTTTAAAAATTCAACATTTTCGGTTTTGGCCAGCGACTCGGGTGCTACATAAAGCAATTTGGTCTTACCGGCCATTACGTCTTGCCTTACGCGGGTTATATCGCTTTTGTTTAAAGAAGAGTTTAAAAAATGGGCGATGCTGTCATCACCGCCAAATGAACGGAGTTGGTCGACCTGATTCTTCATCAATGCAATCAGCGGCGAAATAACAATCGCCGTCCCTTCGCTCATTAATGCGGGCAATTGGTAGCAAATGGACTTCCCGCCACCTGTGGGCATGATGACGAATGTATCCTTCTTTTGCAAGATATTGGTGATGATCGCTTCTTGATCACCCTTAAATGTGTCAAATCCAAAAAATTCCTGTAAATTATCAAATAATCTTTTCTCTATTTCCATTGCGCCTTTCGCAAAAATTAGATAGACTCCTATCAAAGAATGCCCAAAATAACATATTTTTGCGCATATCAGTATCTAAAATTAGAAAATATATTTGTGAAAAGCAATTCCGAAATCAAAAATATCGCAGCAAGTGTACTAAAGCAAGAGGCGGATGCTTTGAACAAATTAACCGAACGGATTGATAGTGATTTCATTGCCGTCGTAAACGATATTATTGCGCTTCGCGGGAGAGTCGTTGTGACCGGAGTGGGCAAAAGTGCAATCATTGCTCAAAAAATTGTGGCCACGCTGAATTCTACGGGCACACCTGCTATTTTTATGCATGCTGCCGATGCCATACATGGAGATCTCGGCATCATCCAACAGGACGACATGGTCATTGCCGTTTCGAAAAGTGGCAACACACCCGAAATTAAGGTACTGGTTCCCTTGCTACGCCAAACATCCAACCGGCTGGTGGCGTTGGTGGGGAATACACAATCCTACCTGGCTGATCACGCCGACTACATTTTGGATACAACCGTTGAAAAAGAAGCCTGCCCGCATAACCTAGCGCCTACTACCAGCACAACCGCCCAATTGGCAATGGGGGACGCGCTTGCGATCTGTTTGCTGGAATGCCGCCAGTTTAGTGATCGCGATTTTGCACGCTATCATCCGGGCGGAGCGTTGGGCAAGCGCCTGTACCTAAAGGTTTCCGATCTGGCTACACAGAACAGCAAACCCTCGGTACGCCCCGAGGCCACCGTGCGGGAAGTTATTATATCCATCACCCAACACCGGTTGGGCGCCGTTGCCGTAGTCGATGGTACGCAAGTAGTCGGCATTATCACCGACGGAGACATCCGGCGCATGTTGGAAAACCACACGCACATCGGTCAACTTGCCGCCCAGGATATCATGGGGCGAACGCCCAAAACCATCGACAGAAACGAACTGGCCGTACATGCGTTTGACATCATGCGAAAAAACAACATTACGCAACTTTTGGTGTTACACAATCAATTATACGACGGGATCATACATTTACATGACTTATTGAAAGAAGGCATCATTTAAATCGAACGCAGATGACACACAGATTGCCACAAATTTCGCATATTTGCCCCAATGGCTTAACGTTTGAAACCAAAAAACAGAAAAATTAAACGCTGATAGTTGACAGCGGACTGCTGAAAACTGAAAGGAACCATACATGAAAAATTACTATGCCATAATTATGGCCGGTGGGATCGGAAGCCGCTTTTGGCCCGTGAGTCGCACACAATTACCCAAACAGTTTATTGACATGATGGGTACGGGAAAAACGCTTATTCAGGCAACTTACGACCGCTTCCGTAAAATTGTACCGAAGGAAAATATTTTCGTGGCCACCAATGAATCTTATGCAGGTCTGGTACGGGAACAGTTGCCGGAGTTATCTGAACAGCAACTTATCTTGGAGCCCATCATGCGCAATACAGCACCCTGTATCGCTTATGCGAGTCATAAGATACAACAATTGAATCCGGATGCAACGATGGTCATCGCCCCAGCAGATCACCTGATCCTTGAAACCGATGTGTTTATCGACGACATCACCAAGGGATTGAAGTGTGCCGAGAGCAATGACTGGCTGATTACATTGGGCATTAAACCTTCCCGGCCCGATACGGGCTATGGTTATATTCAGTACGGAAAAAGCGCAACGGTACCGGGATTAAAAAAGGTAAAGACATTTACGGAAAAGCCCAATCTGGAACTCGCCAAAACATTCCTTCAAAGCGGTGATTTCCTCTGGAATGCAGGCATCTTCATCTGGTCGGTCAAATCGATCATCCAGGCATTCGATAAATACCAGACGGAGATGAATGAGGTGTTTAGGGAAGGCAGCGAGGTATATAACTCCGACCGGGAAGCAAAATTTATATCCGGAGCCTTCGTTCGCTGTGTCAACATCTCGATTGACTTTGCCATTATGGAAAAGGCCGACAACGTATATGTGCTACCGGCCGACTTCGGTTGGTCAGACTTAGGTACGTGGGCTTCGATTTATGAAATCGCAGAAAAAGACTATCTGGGCAATGTATCTACTTCATCCGAACATGTGATCGTATACGATTCGTCGAATTGCATGATCCACGCGCCCAACAATAAGTTAGTTATCGTTAAGGGATTGCATAATTTTATTGTTGTTCAGTCGGACGATACACTCATGATTTGTCCTAAGGATCAGGAGCAGGGTGTCAAGCAAATTGTCGCCGACGTCAGGGAAAAATTCGGAAATAAGTATGTTTGACAGGCATGGATTCAGGATTTGTAAAGACGGAAATCAGCGGCGATGGCCTCGCAACGATAACGTTTGGACATCCCGCTCACAATTCGTTGCCATTGGATTTGCTCAAAGAAATGAGCAGACAAATTCAATCTGCCGGTAACCACTCCGATACGCGACTTATCCTGCTACAAAGCGCGGGCAAAGGAACTTTTTGTGCGGGCGCAAGTTTTGATGAACTACTTGCCATAACCGATGCGGAAATGGGAAGACTTTTTTTTTCGGGGTTTGCCGATGTAATTAACGCAATACGTACATCGCCGAAACTGGTCATCGGTCGGGTGCAAGGAAAGGCGGTAGGCGGCGGCGTCGGACTGATCGCAGCGTGTGATTATTGCATGGCAACCGAACATGCGGCTGTGAAGCTCAGTGAAGTGAGCATCAACATCGGCCCTTTTGTCATTGCACCTGCTTTGGAACGCAAAATAGGCATATCGGCGTTCACACAGCTTTCGCTGAATCCCACACGATTTTTCGACGCCCAGTGGGCACTGCAACGCGGACTTATCCAGTCGGTATTCCCAACGATGGCTGAAATGGACGGTGCCGTCCAGCAGTTTTGTAAATCCTTAATGGATAAAAGCCAGGAAGCGCTCACCGCGCTTAAGCAAACCTTGTGGCGAGGTACCGAACATTGGTCCAGGCTGCTCTATGAACAGGCAACCATCAGTGGCCGGTTGGCGCTGGGTGCGGAAAGCAAAAAATTGCTCAGGGAACTTAAAGTAAAATAACCGCATATTATGCTAAGGTTCCTATATATCTGTATGTTATGCAATATGCTATTTTGCTTTTTAGGGTATACGCAACCACGGTCATCAAACAAACGGGCGCAGGCAGCATTCGAAAAGGCGGGCAGCCAATTGAGAAACCATCAGTATGACCAAGCCATCGCTTCGCTGGAATCCGCTATCGCCCTGGATGGTGGGTTTGCAGCGGCCTATCAACAACTTGGTGACATTTATCGCAAGCAACATAATTATATCAAAGCTGCCGTGAATTACAACCACGTTATCCGGTTGGATTCGACATTGACAACCCTCACTTGGTTTGCATTGGGAGAAAGTCTCCTTCACACGGGGCAATATCAGGAAGCTCTGTTGCCCTTCCAACGATACGTGGCTACACCCGGGTTGAATGCAGCAAGTAGACGGCTTACCATGAAATACATAGCGGATTGTCAATTTAGCCTTCAGGCACTCAAGCGACCGCAATTGTTCCGTCCGCACAATCCAGGACCGGCGATCAACAGCCCTTATGACGAATATTTTCCGCGGCTCACCGCAGATTACCGTAACATTATTTTCACACGCAAGGAAAACAACCGTGAGAATTTTTACGAAAGCACCCAAGATAGCACCGGAGAATGGCAGACAGCGCGGCTTTTACAGGGGGATATCAACTCTGAGCTATACAACGAAGGCGCCCACTGCATTTCTCCCGATGGCAAATATTTATTTTTCACTGGATGCAACCGACCAGATGGCAGGGGAAGCTGCGATATTTATGTGTCCCGACGGGAAGGAGACCGTTGGGGGGCTCCGCATAACCTCGGAGCCCCGGTAAATAGTGGCGGTTGGGAAGCGCAGCCAGCACTCGCCGCAGATGGACGTACGCTTTATTTCGTGAGTAATCGGCGCGGCGGACAAGGCGGTTATGACATTTGGAAATCGACACTTCAGAGCGACGGACAATGGGGCGAGCCACAGAATCTGGGGCCGACGATCAATACCGTTTATGACGAGAGTTCGCCCTATATCCATGCCGATAACCGCACGCTTTACTTTGCCTCAGACGGGTGGCCGGGATTTGGGAATAAAGACATCTTCCGAAGCCAATTGGATAGTGCCGACAGGTGGCAGGAGCCCGTCAATCTCGGTTATCCCATCAACGATCACCACGAGCAAAGTGCCCTCACGGTAAGTATGAATGGCAAACAAGCTTTCTTTTCGACACGCAGAGAAGATGCAATAGGCCGATTGGATATCTATGCGTTTGATCTACCCCAGGCGGTGCGCCCTCACCCGGTAGCATACCTGAAGGGAATGATTGTAGATGCGGAAAATGAATCGCCGATTCAGGCAAGCGTAACACTGACCGATATCGTCGCCGGTCGGGTTGTGTATAATGAACAGGCAGATTACGAAGATGGTTCTTTTCTAGCTCCCCTACCCTTTGGGAAAACTTATGCTTTGCATATCAAAGAGCCTGGGTATCTGTTTTTCTCCGAAAATTACCCGCTTGACGACAGTACCAAAATCAACGATGCTTATGAAATCCGTATTGCCCTATCCCGTATCAAAGTCGGCAGTACGGGTACACTTAACAATATTTTCTTTGATGTTGATCGCTACGAGCTGCTTCCAAAATCCAGAATCGATCTCGATAACCTCGTAGAATTTTTGAATCTGAATAACACCGTACGGGTGGAAATCAGTGGGCACACCGATAACACGGGCAGTGAAACACACAACCAGACGTTATCAGAAAACCGGGCGAAGGCGGTACGTGATTACCTGATTCACGCAGGCATTGCCGCGTCCCGCTTGACCTACAAGGGGTACGGTCAATCGCAACCCGTTGCCAGTAACGAGACGGAGGACGGTAGGCAGCTCAATCGCCGTACCGATTTTAAAGTGATTGAATGATTTTGGCAACCGAATAATTTGAATAACAAGGAAACCTGCATGAGTTACCGCTCAGAAGTGAACGCGAATAAAATAGCTCACGCAAGCTTCATCACCGATAAAGAGCAAAATTTAACCAGATGAAAAATTATACGCTGTTTGTCTTACTAGCTACTTTCACAGGCTTCGCAGTGAACGCCCAAGTAGTAGAATCCGGCGCCCAACTACAGTTGATTGCTGATCATTTTAAGTTTACTGAAGGTCCCGCCGCAGATGCAATGGGAAACGTCTTCTTTACGGACCAGCCGAATAACCGCATATGGAAATACGGAACGGACGGAACGCTTTCCGTTTTCATGGAACCAGCTGGTCGGGCAAATGGCCTGTATTTTGATCGGGAGGGCTACCTGATTGCTTGTGCGGATGAACACTACGAGTTGTGGCGGATCGGAATGGATAAACAGGTTCAGAAGTTAGCGGTCAATTACAAAGACTCCCTCTTCAATGGCCCTAACGACGTGTGGGTATCGCCGTCGGGAATGATCTATTTCACGGATCCTTACTATCAGCGGGATTATTGGACACGCACTTCACCCCAAATGCACAACCGAGCTCTATATGTGTATGACGACGGTCGGGTAACACGTTTAGATAGCCAATTCAAGCAACCGAACGGTATTATTGGCACACCGGATGGCAAATTCCTCTATGTCGCGGATATTGGGGACAGCAAAATCTATCGCTATGCGATCCAGGCCAACGGCACGTTAGCTGATAAACAGCTATTTGCTTCCCAAGGATCCGATGGAATGACCATCGATGCCGAAGGCAACATTTACCTTACCGGCAAAGGCATTGATGTGTATAACCCCGCTGGTCAGAAAATTGAACATATTGATATTCCTGCCAACTGGACCGCCAATGTCTGTTTCGGCGGCCCAAACCGGGATTTGCTTTTTATTACCGCCAGTGAAAAAGTACTTACTTTAAGGATGAAGGTAAAAGGGGCTCGCTAGCCCCTCCTTTAGACATGCTGCCCCGCGTGTTTTCCCTCCGCAAATTCCTCGATAACCTTTTCGTTGAAATCAGGAAGGTCATCCGGGGTGCGACTCGTGACTAGCCCCTGGTCAACCACCACGGGGCTATCTTCCCAAAGCGCCCCCGCGTTGATCAGGTCCTTGCTGATATTTTTTACGGACGTCATCTTCCGGCCTTCCACCACTTCTGCATCAATGAGTATTTGCGGGCCGTGGCATATTGCCGCTACCGGCTTTCCAGCGTTAAAAAAAGCTCTTACAAAATCCAATGCTTGCCCGTTAACGCGAAGCTTATCCGGATTGATCACACCACCGGGTATTAATAACGCGTCGTAATCGTCGGCGCTTGCCCGGTCCAACGGCACATCCACATCGAAATCAAGGCTCCAATCATTCCCTTTCTTTGCCCGTACAATATCTTGGTTGGGTGATACAATATCGGTGATTCCACCCGCCATCTGTATGGCGTCCCGCGGGCTTGTCAATTCGATTTCTTCAAATCCATCTGTCGTTAAAATTGCCACTTTCCGATCTCTTAGTTCATCAGCCATAATTAATCCTCCTTTTTAACTCTTTTACTATGAATAGTTACGGGGAATGGCTGCAATTGTTTTGGAAAATGGAAAATCAAACTACCCATTCCAGCACTTTGTCGCCCACCGTTGGATAAATACGCGCGCCGCGTGCAGGCTGTACCATGTGAAGTCCCGTCAGCATGCCAAATGCCGGCAATACGAATATTTGCTTGTAGAAATAAAAGCACGGTAAGCGGTAAGCCTGTTTCCCTTTTGTGGGAATAAGACATCCCGGATGAACATGGCCAGCGATGTTCAACCGTCCGGCAAATCCATCCCCTGCCGGATGATGAGTGCAGTGAATGTGCGGTGCAACAGCATATGAGGACACCACATCAACCGCTGCGTTTTCCAATAAATCATCCGGCAAAATATCGTGGTTGCCACGGGTAAGAATAAACCGTATAAATGGATTGGCGGTTCGGAACCGTTCGAACACTAACCATTCGCTATTGAAATCGCTGTGAAACAGATCACCAAGAAAAATCAAGGTTTCGACCTCGTATCTATCCAGCAACGCCTGGAGGCGCACCAGATCTTTATCAACCGGTAACACCGGCATGAAAATACCTGCCTTACGAAAGTGTGTCCCCTTGCCCAAATGCCAGTCGGCAACAACCAAGGTGCGGTATTCGGGGAGCAGCAAAGCTCTTTCAGGTAATAACATGAGCCGTGTGTCCATCAGTTGGATTGTCTTCCCCATACCGCTATGTCTCCAATTGGGTTTTCAATTTCTCCAACCGGGCCTGCCAATCTTCATTGCTGTACCGCTCACGGAATGACTCGGCAAATACGGGAAAGGCAAACGGCGTGAGCTGATCCGGCCGTTGCACAACGATGCGATGCGTGCTGATCCGCTCGAATGCTTTGTGCATGCGAGAGGCCTCTAATTGGAAGTCATATACTTCATCGTAAGCTTGCCGGAGCAGCAGATTTCCAGAATCATATTCCTCGAATACCGAAAAAAACAAGCCTGAATTGGCTTGTATATGTTTTGTTTTCATCGGCTTACCCGGATACCCCTGGAACACGAGACCCGCGATTCCGGCGATGTCACGGAACTTGCGTCGTGCCATCTCCCGAATGTTGATACCACTCCGTATATCGTCGAATAGTTTTGCGGTTGAAAACAACCCCGCTTGCAGTGCTTCATCCAACGGCAGCGGGTCATCGCAGAGCAGCTCAAAACCATATTCGTTACTGGCGATGCTGAAGGTCGCTTTCCGGATGCTGCTCAGCCGATACGCCACTACAGCGGCCATGCCCTCGTGCACCAACTTTCCCTCAAACGGGTAAACAAACAAGTGATGGCCGTGGCGGGTATGAATGTATTCCACCAGCAATTCGTCTTCCCCCGGTAGCGCCGAAACCCGGCGCTGTTCGGCAAAAAGAGGCTGTAGGTACCGCAGTTCTGTGGGAAGGCTGCTGCTCTTCCGGTGAATCTCGGTAAACGTATGCCGAAGCGCTGCCCCGAAATTATCCGATATGGGGAATCGGCCGCCCATCCACGATGGGACAGCGCCTTTTTTACCGGCGGCCGGCCGGACAATAGCCTGGATGTCCTTTACCCGTACCAGTTCAAGCAGCCGTCCCGAAAACCAGAACGTATCGCCGGGTTGCAGACGGGAGATGAACCATTCCTCGATGGTACCAAGGTATTTGCCACTCAGGAACTTTACGCGCATCATCATATCGGACACAATGGCCCCGATACTCAGCCGATGCCGCATGGCAACACGCTTGCTGGTCACTTTATACACACCGCTATCTATGACTACTTTGTGAAACTCTTCGTACGTATCCAGTGTGCGGCCGCCCTGGGTCACCATCAGCAGGCATTCGTCAAATTCATCGCGGTTGATGGAAGAAAAGCAGTGGGTTTGCTTAATCTCGTCATATAGTTCATCCGCACGAAAGCCATCGGATACCGCCAGTGTGACCATGTACTGCAACAGTACGTCAAACGAGCGAACGTAGGGCAGCCGCTGCTCCAGCAATTGATGATGTACCGCATATCGGATCGCTGCCCCCTCCATAATTTCCAAGGAGTGCGTAGGGAGGAAATAGATTTTACTCGTTTCGCCTGGGCGGTGGCCACTTCTGCCGGCGCGCTGTACAAATCGAGCGACACCTTTGGGCGACCCGATCTGCACCACACAGTCTACCGGCCGGAAATCTACCCCTAGGTCGAGGCTGCTCGTGCATACAACCGCCTTAAGTATTCCGCGATGCAGCGCATCTTCCACCCACAGGCGTAATTCATCGCTGAGCGATCCGTGGTGGATGGCCAACGCGCCGGCGAGCTGCGGTGCAGCATCCAACAATCGATGGTACCAGATCTCTGCCTGCGAGCGGGTATTGGTAAACAGCAAGGTAGACTGATGAGCATCGATGATGGGTAACACCTTGTCAATCATCGTCGTACCCAGATGACCCGCCCACGGAAAGCGTTCCAAGACGTCGGGTAGCAAGGTTTCCATGTGAATGTCCTTTTTCAGCCTGGCACGAACCAACGTACCTTTGTCCTTCCCACCCAACAGGATTTCCATGGCTTCTTCGAGATTGCCAATGGTAGCGGAGATTCCCCACACCTGCAGATTGGGACAGATCGCACGAAGCCTGCTAAGGGCAAGCTCTACCAACACGCCCCGTTTGCTGCCCATTAATTCATGCCACTCGTCGATCACTACAAACTCCAGCCCGCTGAAATACTCGTGGTAACCTTTTGATGCCATTAACAAATGGATACTTTCGGGGGTAGTAATAAGTGCCTGCGGTGCTGAAGTTTTCTGCCGTTGCCGTTCGGCAGCACCGGTATCGCCGGTGCGCAATCCAATTCGGTAATCGAGCTCCAGGTCGTCGCTTACCGTACGGGTTGCTTGGAGTATTTCTGCAGAAAGCGCCCGTAACGGAGTGACCCACAAACAGTGAAGCCCTTTTTTTCGCCGCTCTTTGCGATAATAGCGCTGAAGTACACCGAACCAAACAGCGAAGGTTTTCCCATATCCTGTGGGTGCATTCAGTAGCCCCGACCGACCTTTGGCAATGGCCGACCAAGTTTCCTGCTGGAAGCGGTGGGGTTGCCACTGTTGATTGAAGAACCAAGTTTCGGCGAATGTATTCAATGATATGGGTTTCCTTACGTTAGTGGTTCGCTTTTAATCTCTTGCCAGTAATGCTGGTCGGTCTACAAAGGTACAATTTCATCCATTGACCGCCGCAATGAGCTGCAGCAAATCAGCTTTGGTATTTGCACTTTCGGGCGTCTTGTCTCGTCGCCACCGCAGGATGCGGGGAAAACGTAATGCCACGCCCGATTTATGCCGACTACTTTGTTGGATTCCCTCAAAAGCGATCTCAAAGACATGGTACGGCGTCACGCTGCGTACCGGGCCGAAGCGTTCAGTTGTATTCCGTTTAATCCAGCTATCCAATTCCACAATCTCTTTGTCGGTGAGCCCCGAATACGCTTTGGCGAAAGGCACCAACGTTCCGGTTTCGTCCCATACGGCAAACGTATAATCCGTATACAGGTTTGCCCGGCGCCCATGACCGCTTTGCGCATAGATCAGCACGCCATCTGCCGTCAGCGGATCGGTTTTCCATTTCCACCAGTTTCCCCTTCGACGACCGTTGCCATAAGCACTGTCGCGACGTTTGAGCATGACGCCCTCACAATGAAAATCACGTGCGTGCTGGCGAAAAACGGCTACCTCCGCCCAGTTGTTGAACGGCATGATTTTCGACAGCAACAATACATCGTGGGCAAACGTCGGTGAGGAAAACAAGGTTTCAAGAAGGTTGCGACGGTAGCGCATCGGCATGTCGCGGATGTCTTCGCCTTTCCACTCCAGCAGGTCGTAGCAAACCATCACCAAGGGTGCCTCGCGGAGCGACTTTTGAGATAGGTTCTTCCTCCCGATGCGTGTCTGCATGACTTGAAAAGACAAGGGTCGCCCGCCCTGCCAAGGAATGATTTCCCCGTCGATGACTGTTCCGTCGGGCAAAGACTGGCTCAGCCTGGTGAATTCCGGAAATTTATCCGTCAGCAAATCTTCTCCCCTGCTCCACACAAATAGTTGGTTGTTGCGCACGATGATCTGACCCCGTATGCCGTCCAATTTTTTCTCAATGTACCAGTCACCGATATTGCCGAGTGTCTCCGCCGGGGCATCTAATTGATAGGCGAGGTAGAAGGGATAAGGTTGGAAATCACGGATACCCGAGGCGGATTCCGAAAATAATGATGCCATGGTTTCCATTGCCGGAATCCATTTACCCATCAGGCGATGTGCCACCGCAGCTTCATCCATACCTAGGTGGTTGGAAAGCGCTTTTATAACCAATTGGCGGGATACGCCAATCCGAAAATTCCCGGTAATTAGTTTTGTAAGGATAAATCGCTCATCCTTGTCCAGGTGCCGCCAATATCCGGTAATGATCTCCTTTTTCTGTTCGTCGTTTTTTCTCGGCAGTAGCGATAACTCGTCAATTATGTCCGATAGCTGATAATCGCTTCCGGAAAGAGGGTCTGGCGGAAGGACCAACGCGATGGCCTCGGCCAGATCCCCGACAATGTGATAGGATTCTTCGAATAGCCAGTCGGGTATTCCAGCCATTTCGGCTGCCCACGCCTTGAGTTCGCCAGTCGTTACCGGCCGTTTCGGCCGATTGCCGATCAGTAACGCTACGGCGTATAGGTTACTTCGATCGTCGCCGCCTGCAAGGTAGTCAACGATAGCTGCGATTTTCTCGTTGGTTTTTGTCGTCCGGTCGATGGCCGCAAACAAGTCAGTGAATCGCCTCATAAATCTTCCTCCCCTGTTTCGGAGCCCTGCAGGTGAACTTCCTTTGCCTGCAGTCCTTTTTCTTCGCGTAGCCACCGGGCAAAAGGTCCTTCGTAACCGTGCGTTACATAGATCGTATGAGCTCCCGTGGCAGCAATGGCGTCATTCAGCTGTCTCCAGTCACAATGGTCAGAAAGCACAAAACCGCGGTCGACCCCGCGACGCCTGCGCGCTCCGCGAAGCTGCATCCAGCCACTGCACAAGGCGATTCGATACGGCGTTAATTTCTTAAGCCAAGGCGAACCGAGTGCAGATGGCGGAGCCACGATGATAGCACCAACTATCGCTTTCCGGTCAGTATCGGTAGTGATGCGCTCGCCCGGGAACTCGTAGCCGATTTCATTCAGCGCCCCATTTACGTTGGCCACCGCGCCGTGAAGGAATACCGAACCGATGGTTGTATCCAGGTGCTTCAGTATAGTCTGCGATTTGCCTAAGGCATAACCCAAGAGCACGCTGTTTACGCCTTCACTGGCGTTGTGTTTCCACCACGTGTTGATGTCCTGAAAGACCACCCTGGGGTCCGGAAATTGATAAACCGGCAATCCGAATGTCGATTCGGTGACGAAATGGTGACAGCGTACCGGTTCATAGGGAACGCTAAGCCCATCATCGGTAAGCTTGTAATCCCCCGAGACAACCCATACTTCTCCCTTGTATTCCACCCGTACCTGGGCAGAACCGATGATGTGCCCAGCAGGATGTAGGCTGATGTGCACGCCATTGATCGTGAGCCGCTCTCCGTAATCCAATACCTGAATCGTAACATCCGCTCCCAATCGCAATCGCAGGATGGGAGCCGTATGTGGGTGGCAGAGATAGCGCTCCATTCCCCACCGGGCATGATCGCTGTGCCCGTGGGTCACGATGGCCTTTTCCACAGGTTCCCAAGGATCGATATAAACGTCGGCTATGGGGCAGTATATGCCCCGCTCGGTAAATTTCAGCATCGTTTTCTTAAACAAAAAAACGCCCATCTTGGTTTCCGCATTTTATTGTTATGTTTGAATCATGGAAAATGTTTTCTACGAAGGGCAGATCATTTGGGCTCAGATTGATGCAAACAGGCACCTCCGCCACTCGGCATATGCCGACCTTTGTGCGCAGGCCCGAAGTAACATGCTTAGGGATATGGGGCTTTCTCTCGACAAGATTGCAGAGTCGAATATCGGACCGGTGCTGTTCCGCGAGGAGTTGGTATATTTACGAGAAATACACCTCAATGACTTGGTCAAGGTTACGGTTGTGATGACCAAATATAATACAGTGAATTCGCGGTTTTCCTTCCGGCACGAGATATACCGGTCCGATGGCACAAAGTGCGCGATTGTTACGGTAGACGGCGCGTGGATGGACATTGGGAAACGTAAGTTAACGGTTTTGCCTTCTGAATGGCAAGACATTGTGGAACAGTTGCCCAAAGGTGAAGATTATCAAGAGATAACGTCATAGCCGCTAAAGGAAAAAGCCCACGGAATTAACGTCCATGGGCTTTTTCTGTCTTTTGTTCTTTCTTTGATCGGTTTTATTTTACTTCAATCAACCGTGAAGCTACTTTTGCCTCTTCCTTCTTGCCTATCGCCACTTTCAGCACACCGTCTTTATAGTTGGCGTCAATGCTGTTGTGATCAATGCTCTCGGGCAACGTGAAGGACCGAGTAAAGGAAGTGTAGCTGTATTCACGCTTGCTGTATTTCTTATTCTCATCCGTGCTCTCGGTCTTCTTCTCGCCGGAAATAGTCAAGACATCACCGTCCACGTTGATTTTAAAGTCGCCTTTTTCCAGCCCCGGTGCGGCTAATTCTATATGGTAAGCATCACTCGTCTCCGCCACATTCACGGCCGGCACACGAGAAATAAATCGATCGGACAAGAATGAGTCATTAAAAATGGGATTGAAAAAATCATTTACCCAATTGTCCACTCCCCTGTTTTTGTTTCCTGAAAATTTTACCAATGTCATAATTATCTCCTCCTATATATTTTTGTTTAAAACTTTGGTAAGTTTTCTCCAAAATATATACCAACCGCACAAAAAAAAGTTTTAGCGACTTTTTGTCATTAACACACAAAATACTCATGTCATTATGACACAAATACATCAAAAAATTAGCGATTTGTCTTGACCTAGCCGTCAAGCTCCCACCGCATCGAAACCCCCGCCTTAGCGCGATCGGCCCCAAAAGGCGGTTGGTTCTTGTAAATTGCGACTTCGATTTCATCTGCCAGTGGAAATTCGCTCCGAATGCGCATAAGCATTGTTTCGGCAACGGTTTCAAGTAATTTCCGGGGCAGCTGCATTTCGGATTTGGCAATGTGATATAAGGTTTCGTAGTTTACCGTATTATCCAGCTCCTCCTCCATTCCTTTCCTTCGGTTAAATCCCGTTCGGATCGCTACGGTAAATTCATTTCCCAATACCTGCTCCTCGGGATAATACCCATGAAACGCATAAAAGCGCATATCGGCCAGGGTTACGTATTGACGGATCGTTTCCATCAAGCAAACCTACGTGAATTCAAACACCTTTGCAAGCACCCCATCACGACCATGCCTGTCTCCCTAAACCAGATTAAATGCCTGGGCGAATTTGATCATATCGTAATGTGTCTTAACACCGAGCTTCTTCTTGATATTCCGTCGGTGCGTATTTAGCGTCTTTTGGGAAATACAAACCCGGTCGCTGATTTCCGCTGTTTTCACACCCGAGGCAATGTATTGCAACAGTTCCTTTTCACGAGCTGTCAGCGATGCGTAACGCTGGTAATTATCCTTCAGCAACAAGTTCTCCTCCATAAGCCGCTCTGCCTTTTCCGCCAAGTGATGGTTAGGGTCCAGCTGCAGCGCAAACGTAAGCGAAAGCAGCGGCTCTCCAGCTTCGTCGTAAAAAAACGGCCGTGCCGCACTCAAATACCACTCGAAACCTCGTCCTTCACCTGTGGTCACTTGCTGAAAAAAGGAAAACCACTTGGACCTATTCCCCGTCTTCAGCCGTTCCTTAAATTTAGGAAGGTAAAATGCCACATCATCCGGATTGAAAAATCTAGTGAGGTATTCCTTTCCCATCCGCCTTACTTCTTTCAGGTCCGTCCCCAGTAACTTTAACCCATTCGGCGATAGGTATACAACCGAAAAATCCCGCACGTCGTGAACGATGAAAACAGGTAATTCATCGGCTATTGCATCCAGTGCGGCCAACTTTTGCTCGATTATTTTACGGACTTCTTTACTACAATTAAATTCGGTAGGTAAAAGGTAGTTCATTCGGCTTCTGTCTGTTTAGATAACGGAACAATAATAACGAAAAGCACTCACTTTTACGCACTTTTCCCATTACTTTCATTCACGGATGATGAACTTCAGCGGTTCATTCACCGACCTGTTCTCAAAATCAACTTTTATCCCTATACTTGTACGCCGAGTATACAAATATGAGCCAATATACCGCACCGGATTATTACCTGCTGGATGAACTGGTCAGCGAAGAGCATTTGCTTATCCGCGACAGTGTCCGGCAATGGGTAAACCAGGAGTTGCTGCCCATCATCGAAGACTATGCCCAGCGTGCGGAGTTTCCGCGGCACCTAATTCCAGGCATGGCTCGACTGGGCGTATTTGGACCAACGATACCGGAAGCATATGGGGGAGCTGGATTGGACTACCTCGCCTACGGCATCATGATGCAAGAACTTGAACGAGGCGATTCCGGCATTCGTTCCACGGCTTCTGTCCAGGGATCGCTCGTTATGTATCCCATCTACACCTATGGAAGTGAGGAACAAAAATCAACGTACCTCCCCAAACTGGCCAACGGTGACCAAATAGGCTGCTTCGGCCTGACCGAACCCAACCATGGTTCCAACCCGGCAGGTATGCTTACCCGTTTCGAGGATGCCGGCGACCACGTCGTACTGAATGGCTCAAAAATGTGGATATCCAATGCGCCGTTTGCCGATATCGCCGTCGTGTGGGCAAAAAACCCGGAGGGGAAGGTCCAAGGACTGATTGTAGAACGGGGCATGGAGGGATTCAATACGCCGGAAACGCACAACAAATGGAGCCTTCGGGCTTCCGCTACCGGGGAATTGGTGTTCGACAACGTACGCGTACCCAAAACCCATATCCTGCCCGGCGTAATCGGCATGCGCGGGCCGCTGAGTTGCCTGAATCAGGCACGGTATGGTATCGCTTGGGGAGCACTCGGTGCTGCGATGGACTGCTACACGACAGCGGTTCGGTATGCCCGGGAACGCGAACAATTCGGCAAGCCTATCGGTGGCTTCCAGCTGCAACAGAAAAAACTGGCGGAAATGCTTACCGAAATTACCAAGGGGCAGTTATTGGTTTGGCGCCTTGCTACGCTTCAAAACGAACAACGTGCCACGCCTGCCCAAATTTCCATGGCCAAGCGCAATAGTGTCGCCACCGCCTTAAACATAGCCCGGGAAGCCCGGCAAATTTTGGGCGCCATGGGTATTACGGGTGAATACCCGATAATGCGGCACCTGATGAACCTGGAATCTGTGGTGACTTATGAAGGTACGCACGACATTCATTTGTTGATCACGGGAATGGACATAACAGGCATCAATGCATTTGAGTGAGGAACCAGTGGGTAAATGAGGATGTGACTTATGAGTAAGTGTAAAACAAAAAGTTATAAATTAATAGTAAGATGAATATCAAATCGTTTATTTCCGCTGGGTTGGTCACATTGCTGGCAATTCCAGCCCTGGCGCAACAGAACAAAATGAAACCCGAAGAAACCGAAGTTTGGGAACCGGAACCGCGTATGGTTACGACGTCACCTGACAAAGCTCCGTCAGACGCGATCGTACTTTTCGATGGGGCATCGCTAAACCAGTGGGTAAGCGATAAAGACGGCTCCTCTCCTGCGGAATGGGAAGTGGCCGACGGCGCTTTTACAGTAGTGCGCGGCAAAGGCGGTATACGCACCAAGCAGGAATTTTCGGATTATCAACTGCACGTAGAATGGAAAAGCCCAACTGAAATTGTCGGCGAAGGGCAAGGCAGAGGCAACAGCGGCATCTTTATGCAAGGTCTCTACGAAGTACAAGTATTGGACAGCTACAACAACCGCACGTATTCTAACGGGCAGGCAGCCAGTCTTTATAAACAACGTATTCCATTGGTAAATGCCACTAAACCTCCGGGCGAATGGCAAACCTACGACATTATCTGGACCGCGCCGCGTTTCAACGCCGATGGCATCCTGATCAGCAAAGCCCGTGTAACGGTCCTGCATAACGGCGTGCTTGTACAGAATAACGTCGAATTGGATGGCCCAACGGAATTCATCGGCATCCCCAAGTACAAAGCCCATGGCGCTGGTCCCATCGTATTACAAGACCACGGAAACCCAGTAAGCTTCCGCAATATTTGGATAAGACCTTTGTAAAATTGAAAACTCAGAGATTGAAAATTCAAAAGGCCGGAAAGCTCACAACGCATTCCGGCCTTCTTATTTTGTGGTCAATTGACAATTAGTCGCTAACGGTCTCTATCAATTTTCAACAACCAACACGTCAAACTGAAATCTTCAATTTTCAATCACCCTTCAATTTCATTTAAACCAACAACCGACTTTTCATAACTTTCATTATGCACACTAGCCACGGCACGTCCGGATGGATCGTTCACATTCTGGAACGAGGCGTCCCAAGCCAATGCTTCCGGCGTACTGCACGCCACCGACTTGACCGAGGGCACAGTCAGTGCTGCGGTAGTAGAAGGATAGTGTTCGGTAAATATCGACCGATACAGATATTCTTCCTTATTTTGGGGTGGGTTCACCGGGAAGCGCTCCGCTGCCGCGGCAAGCTCCTCGTCGCTTACGCGCAAAGCGGCCTGCTCCTTCAACGTGTCGATCCAGCTGTATCCTACTCCGTCGGAAAACTGTTCTTTCTGACGCCAAGCGATGCTCTCCGGAAGATAATCTTCGAACGCCTTGCGTACAATCCACTTCTCCATCCTCCCATCCCGGATCATTTTATCGGCTGGGTTTAACCGCATGGCAACATCGACAAATTCCTTGTCCAAAAAGGGAACACGCCCTTCCACTCCCCATGCAGCCAGCGACTTGTTCGCGCGCAGACAATCATACAAATGTAACTTGCTCAACTTGCGGACGGTCTCTTCATGAAACTCCTGTGCGTTAGGGGCCTTGTGAAAATAAAGATACCCGCCGAATAATTCATCGGACCCTTCGCCGGAGAGCACCATTTTGATTCCCATTGATTTGATCACGCGGGCAAGGAGGTACATGGGCGTCGACGCACGGATTGTTGTGACGTCGTAAGTCTCCAAATGATAAATAACATCCCGGATGGCATCGAGTCCTTCCTGGATCGTGAAATTAATTTCGTGATGAATGGTACCGATATGGTCGGCAGCTTTCTTGGCTGCTATCAGGTCCGGCGACCCCTTCAATCCCACCGCAAACGAATGCAAACGCGGATACCACGCTTTCTCTTGATCGTTCGACTCAACCCGACGGGAAGCAAATTTCTTTGTAACGGCTGCGATCACAGAAGAATCCAAACCGCCCGACAACAACACGCCATAGGGCACGTCCGACATAAGTTGCCTATGCACCGCATCTTCCAATGATTTGCGCAACGCATCTATATCGGTAACATTTTCCTTTACATTGTCATACCGCTCCCAATCCCGTATGTACCACTTACGGGGCGTATTGCCTTCTTTGCTGTAAAGATAATGTCCCGGAGGGAACGTTTCGATCCGACTGCAGTACCCCTCTAAAGCTTTCAATTCGGAAGCAACGAAAAGCGTTCCTTGATCATCCCATCCCATATACAAAGGAATAATTCCGATGTGATCCCGGGCTATTAAGTAAGCGTCCTGCTCTGCGTCGTACAGTGCAAAAGCAAAAATGCCGTTCAGATCTTCAATGAATCCTGGACCTTTTTGCTCGTATAACGCTAAAATCACCTCGCTGTCGCATTGCGTGGAAAACGCATAATTAGGCAATTCATTGCGCAATTGCTGGTGATTATAAATCTCCCCATTCACGGCCAGCACAACGTTTCGATTTTGGCTGTACAGAGGTTGCTGGCCAGATTTTGGATCAACAATTGCTAAACGTTCATGCGCTAAAATAGCTCGCTCAGAGCTATATATCCCCGACCAATCCGGCCCACGATGACGAATCTTTTTCGACATCTTCAACACTTGGGGGCGCAATTCTTCCGACTTTGTTTTCAAGTCAAAAGCACCAATGATTCCACACATAAAATAGACAGTTAAATATTCGTTATAACTATAAGATTGCAAAGTAACAAATAAAATATTGATATTCGCAACAATTTATATATTTTCTAATCATTTTTTCAATGAAATTGCTTTTTTTAAGAAATTGTATTAACAAAAGCAAAAATAAGCTGTCACAATTCTAATGTAGAAGGTACATCTATTCGGTCACCGAGTTCGCTTGTTTGTAGTTCCCTGGATTTCCGTTTTGTTCTAATATGATAGAAAAGGCTATTTTTGCCGCTGTAAAACAAGGGAATGCTCATCTCGTGTGCAGCACTGCAAACAAGGGCAATTTACATGTTCATATGGATTTAACAAGTAATTCATTACATTTGGATGCAGTCAACGGAATGTGCATCTACAAGCGTATAAAAAAGTGAAAAAACGAATTGCCATATTTGCTTCCGGCTCGGGGTCGAACGCTCAAAAAATCATGGAATATTTCAAATACCATGACCAGATTGAGGTGGCCCTTGTATTAAGCAATAGCCCGGATGCCTATGTATTACAGCGGGCCGATAATTTCGAGGTTCCTACCCATGTCTTTGACAGGCATGATTTTTATGAGACCGACGAAATCGTCAAGCTTCTGGAAAAACTGAAAATAGACCTAATTGTATTGGCTGGATTCCTATGGTTGGTTCCCAGGAATTTATTACAAAAGTTCCCCAATAAAATCATCAACATCCATCCCGCCTTATTGCCTGATTATGGCGGCAAGGGCATGTATGGAGACCGTGTGCATCAAGCCATATTAGATGCCGGCGAAGAGGAATCAGGCATCACGATCCATTTTGCAAATGAGCACTTCGATGAAGGTGAAATTATCTATCAGGCACGGTTCCGGATTGACCCCGGAGATACACTGGAAATCATTAAATTCAAGGGACAACAGCTGGAACATGTGCATTATCCAAAAATCATCGAGAATCTGCTAAGGAAAATGTAGACCCATGCTCGTTTGGCGCATCGCTGCCACAAACATTCCATGCGAATAAAAGGCTTTTACTTTCCGCAAAATTAGCTAAGTTTGCGACTCGTAAACTAAAATAGCTGAATAGCGAATGAGCCATCCCGTCAAAATTAAAAATGCTTTGATATCCGTCTATTACAAAGACGGTCTCGCGCCATTGATTGAACTATTAAACAAGCAGGGTGTCACCTTTTATTCCACGGGGGGCACGGAGTCTTTTATCCGCGAATTGGGACACGCGGTTGTACCGGTAGAAGACCTCACCGGATACCCGTCCATCCTGGGAGGACGTGTAAAAACCCTGCACCCAAAAGTATTTGGGGGTATCTTATCCCGCCGCCCTCTCGAATCCGACAAACAACAGCTAAATGAATATGAAATACCGGAGATCGATCTGGTAATTGTCGACCTCTATCCGTTTGAGGAAACCGTGGCTTCAGACGCAAATGAACAGGCCATTATCGAAAAAATCGATATTGGTGGGATTTCCCTGATTCGTGCAGCTGCCAAAAATTTCAATGACGTGGTAATCGTCGCCTCGAAAGACGACTACACCCGCTTGGCAGACATCCTTACCGAAAACGAAGGTTATACGTTTTTGGAGCACCGGAAGGATTTCGCCAAACGGGCTTTCAACGTTTCTTCGCATTACGATACGGCCATTTTCAATTACTTTAACCAAAGCGAGCCTCTCCCGGTATTTAAACAGAGCGAACAGCGCACTCAAGTACTCCGCTACGGCGAAAACCCGCATCAGAAGGGTGTATTTTATGGCGACCTCGATAGGCTTTTCGATAAACTTAACGGCAAGGAGCTTTCCTATAATAATTTGGTAGATGTAGATGCCGCGGTAGCACTCATCGATGAGTTTGAAGAACCTACATTTGCTATCCTAAAGCACACTAACGCCTGCGGTGTTGCAACCCGGTCCGATCTTCTGTCGGCATGGATAGATGCCTTAGCCTGTGACCCTGTTTCGGCATTCGGTGGTGTGATTATCTGTAATGGGGAAATCGACGAAGATACCGCACAGGAAATCAATAAGCTATTTTTTGAAGTGCTGATCGCTCCGGCATACAGCGAATCCGCATTGCGCCTCCTTACATCTAAGAAAAACCGTATTCTGCTCAAACGCAAGCAAATTGGCCTGCCAACCAAACAGTTCAAAACATTGTTGAATGGCGTAATCGAACAAGACAAAGATGCGGTAATAGAAGGTCCCGGCGAGATGAACCCCGTTACCGATAAACACCCCTCGGAAAGGGAATTAAATGACTTGTTTTTTGCCAACAAAATTGTAAAACATACGAAATCCAATGCCATCGTATTGGCGAAAGATGGCCAGCTGTCTGCCAGCGGTGTGGGTCAGACTTCCCGTGTTGATGCCCTGAAACAGGCGATTCAGAAAGCGAAAGCATTCGGCTTCGATCTACACGGTGCAGTCCTTGCTTCCGATGCGTTTTTTCCGTTTTCCGATTGTGTGGAAATAGCGGCAGAAGCAGGTATTACTGCCATTGCACAGCCCGGTGGATCCATCCGTGACCAGGAATCTGTCGACATGGCCAACAAAAAGGGCGTGGCAATGGTTATTACAGGCGTGAGGCATTTTAAGCATTAAAACAATTCCATCATGAAGTTCGGAAGTGTAGAAGACCCGGCAGCCGTTGACTTTACGTTGCCACCCACCCACCCGGATACCTTGACCTTATTGGACAAGCACAAGAAAAAGAAACGCGATCTGGAGGTATACGTAGGCTGTGCAAAATGGAATAAACAGGACCTTAAAGGTTTTTACCCGCGCGGCACAAAGGACGAGTTGGTCTATTATGCGACCCAATTTAATAGCATCGAGCTTAACGGCACCTTCTACAACTCGCCCGATAAAGCACAGGTAGAAACCTGGAAGGGTAAGACACCGGCCGACTTCAAATTTTTCCCCAAAGTACCGCAATCCATCAGTCATTACGGGAGGCTTTTGAATGTCGATGAAAAAATGACCGCTTTTTGCGATGCTATAGCGCTGTTTGAGGAAAAGCTCGGCGTAAGTTTTCTGCAGTTGCACGACAATTTCAAACCGAAGGACTTTGACCGCTTGGCTACCTTTATCAAGAAATTCGCTAAGTTGACACCACTTGCCGTTGAAGTACGAAACGAAGAATGGTTTGCGGACGAATCCGTGCGGCAGAAGCTTTGGACATTACTCGAAAGCCAGGAGGCAGCCAACGTACTTGTGGATACGGCCGGCCGACGCGACATGCTGCACATGCGGCTCACCACACCCTCGGCGTTTATCCGGTATGTGGGAGCCAATCACCCAACCGATAAAAAACGGCTGGATGATTGGGTAACACGTATTCAGGAATGGCACGATGCCGGTCTGCAATCGCTGTATTTCTTTGTCCACCAAAACGTCGAACTGGAGTCCCCCCTTCTGTCTGCATATTTCATCGAACAACTCAATAAAGCACTCGGACTTGATGTAAGAGGTCCGAGTGAAAAATTGTTCTAATGTGAATGACCTGCAGTTCCTGCAAGGATGGCGTTGACAAAAAATGCTCCTTTTACCACAATCCGGTTATTTCCGTCAACTGTACGAGCCGGCGTGATTGCGGTATATCCCATGTCGCTTGCACCCGTTACTACCTCGATACGCTCGAAATCGACTGCCCTCTGCCCCTCATGTGCTGGTGAATCTGCCGACTTGTCGGCGACAAGGAAAATATAGCTTTTCCCCTGCGCATCAACAATCGCTTCGTTGGGCACCGCTGTATGCATAGCCTTGTCCAAGCTGATCAACGCAGAAACGTTCATGCCATCGATTAATCCGGTTTTGTCGCCGTTCACGGTACAGTGGACCGGAATAGACTTGCTGTCGTTCTCAAACGCGGCTCCAATGGCATAGATCTGCGCGTCGTAGTTTTTTGCCGGATTATTTGTTTGCACAAAATGAATCTGCTGCCCTACCTTCAAGGCCGGAAGGTCTTTTTCAAAAACATTCAGATCCACATGCAGCCGACTACTTTCTATCACCTCTGCCAACGGGGTCGAAACGTCTACAAAACTTCCTTGCTTGCCAAACACTTCGCCAACCACACCATTTACCGGACTGGTAATCGAGAGTGTGCTCCACAGGTTAGATGGATTGATGGAACTTACATCCACTCCCATCAATTCCAGTTGAGCACGCAATGACGTTTGCCGGGTTTTCATCTTATTATACTCAATATCAGCCTGTTGCATATTTTTTCGAGCACCAACATTTCCTTCAGTCAGGAGTTGCTGCCGGTTACGCTCTTGCTCGGCTAACGACAACTGATCCGTTAAATTCAAGTATTCTTCCTGCAATTCAATAAATTGGGGGTGCACCAGTGTAGCAATCACTTCCCCTTTTTTTACGGCGTCTCCCACATCCACATTCAATTTTTTGATTACCCCGCCATAAAGGGAGGTGATTACCGCTTTATTCGCGTTCGGTACGTTTACCGTGCCGTTAACGCGTAACGTTGCCGTCAACGCTTTCCGTTCGATGTTCCCTAGCTGCAGACCGATACTCTTCATCTGTTCTTCGGTTACGGAGGCGACGGTGTTTTCGGCTGCCTGTTCGTTATGTGCGTGTTCGTGTTCATCGTGCTCACTGCGCGGTCCCCCACATGCGGCAACTAATGTAAGCAACGCTATCCATTTGATCGAAAGTGATTTCATGATTATTAATTCTGATTAAGGTAATATTGCAGGGCTATAACGGTTTGATTTACGGCATCGATGGCCTGCAGATGAGCTAACTCGGTGTCGGTTACGACCTGTAGTGCATTGAGGTATTCAATATAGGAAAGCTCACCGATGCGATATCCCAATTCGGCGCCTTGAAGGAGCTTCGCCGCATTCGGAAGCGCTTCTTGATCTAGGTATTGATACCGCTCCGTGGCAAGGCAGTAATTTGCAAGCTCCTGCTCAATGCGCGTTTTCATCTGTTGAGTCTGATTGTTCGCCTCCGCCTTGGCCGCTTCGGCTTCGTAGTCAAGTTGACGAAGCCGGGCACGACTGGCTCCGAAGGTCAATGGAATATCAATACCCACCGTGAGGTAGCTGAACCGCCTGTCCCGACCGTAACGTTCGGGTTGCCCGGCTCGGTCATACGTTCCAACCAGCGATTGATTACCGTAGCCTACCGAAAAGTCTGGCAGTGCGTTGGCGAGCTCCAGCCGTTTGTTACCCAACGCTATTTCTGCTTGCTGTTGATATTGGCGGATAAGCGGATGAGCGACTCCGATAGAAGGATCTGGCATTTGCGTTAACGGTACAGGAAGGAACGGAATATCATCCGGTACGGTCCACGGTTGGCCGTCGTTGATGAGGGTAAACAATTCTTTCCTTGAGTTTCGAAGCCGGATGTCGTTTTCCAATACTAACAGCCGAACCTCACCCCGTTTGGTTTCTGCCATACTCACGGCAATCTGACCACTATCGCCCGCTTGATACCGGAGCTTTGCCGCTGCGACAAACCGTGCAAACAACGTATCCAGGCGCAGTAGCCGTTGCTGCCGTTGCTGCAGATAGCGGACCTCGTGATAAGCCGACCGTACCTCTTTCTGCAATTCGGCTATGGAAATGTCCCGCTGGATTTCAGCTCCCTTTCGCGCCGCTTCGTAATTTTTTGCCCGGGCGCCAAACACCGTGGGAAACGGAATGGATTGTGAAATTTCCAGCGCGTTGTCTTTTTCCGGACTGTTGAAATGACCGAATTGCCCCGTTACCTGGGTCTTCGGCAATTCGAGCACACTGCCTTTTTGTACGGTGGCCGCGTCCACACGGAGCTCCGATGCACGCACCCGGCTGTTGTTCTCGATCGCCAGTTTCACTGCCATTGCTTCCGTTAGCACGGTATCCTGGCTGTCTTCCGCCGCCGCGGTTTCCGGCCATACCCCCAGCGGGATCAACCACGCAAAAAGCCAAATTCCGACTCGCCCGCCGGCCTTTTTCCGAAATGACCGGGTACTAAAAAGAACATATAAAAGAGGGAGCACAAACAAGGTCAGAAAAGTTGCAGTCACCAACCCGCCGATAACTACCGTTGCCAACGGCCGCTGTACTTCGGCCCCCGCCGATGTACTGAGCGCCATGGGAAGGAATCCCAAACTGGCTACCGTAGCGGTCATCAATACCGGCCGCAAACGGATGCGGGTACCTTCCACTATCCGCTGGACGGCATCGGTCATTCCTTCTTTCCGCAACTGATTGAATGTACCGATTAACACGATGCCATTCAGTACCGCCACACCGAACAAGGCGATAAAGCCGATTCCAGCGGAAATACTGAATGGCATATCGCGGATCAGTAAGGCAAACACACCTCCAATGGCACTCATGGGAATTGCTGTAAAGATTAAAATCGCTTGCGAAAAGGAGTGAAAAGTGAAATAAAGCAATATAAAAATCAGTAGCAGCGAAGCCGGCACCGCAACTAACAGGCGCTGTGACGCTTCCTGCAGGTTTTCGAACATCCCACCGTACGTATAATAGTACCCCGGTGGCAGCTTCACCTGCTGATTCAATCGATCCTGGATTTCGGAAACGACACTCCCAACGTCCCGGCCGTCCAGGTTGAAACCGATGACAATCCGCCGTTTTCCTTCTTCACGACTGATTTGCGCGGGACCGATCTTGACAGAAATATCCGCAAGCTGTGAAAGTGGCACCTGACCGCCATCTGGAAGCGGCACCCAGAGGTTACGGACATCGTCAATCGATGTGCGATGGATGCTGTCCAGACGGACCACCAAATCGAACCGCCGTTCATTTTCAAAGACCATCCCCGCTCGTTTACCCGCAAAGCCCGTACTTAGGATATCGTTCAGGTCGGAAACGTTCAGCCCGTAATTGGCAATGCGCGTCCGGTCGTAAACCACATTGATCTGGGGCAATCCGGCGATACGTTCCACCTGCGGTGTAGTCGTTCCCGGCACCTGTCCGATGATTGCCGACACACGATCGGCATAAACCCGTAATGTATCCAAATTCTCACCGAAAATCTTGACCGCCACGTCCTGACGGATTCCGGTCATCAATTCATTGAAACGCATCTGGATAGGTTGATTGGCTTCGAAGAATACACCCGGAATAACCTCCAACGCTTCCATCATTTCGCCGGCCAATTCCTGATAACTTTTGGCTGCCGGCCACTGATTCCGCGATTTCAGAATAATCATCATGTCCGTAGCTTCCGGCGGCATGGGATCGGTAGGCACTTCTGCCGCGCCGGTTTTACCGACCACCATTTTTACTTCATCAAATCCCTTCAAAATCCGTGAAGCCTGCATGGATGTTTCCATACTTTGACTTAACGAAGTGCCCTGCGGCAAAATACAATGGAAGGCAAAATCCCCTTCGTCAAGGTTCGGAATAAACTCGCTTCCCATTCGTGAAAACACAAAAACCGACAGTGCAAATACGGCTACGGTTCCGCCGATCAGCACATACTTAATACGGATGGCTTTGGCAAGCAGAGGCTCGTATATCCGGTGAAGATACGTCATCATGCGGTCTGAAAACGTCGCTTTTTTATTCCATGTTTTGGGCAACAACAAGGCGCACATCATGGGTATATAAGTGAGCGACAAAACCAAGGCACCCAATATTGCGAACCCCACGGTCATTGCCATCGGACGGAACATTTTCCCTTCAATGCCGACCAGCGTCAATATGGGAATGTAGACAATGAGGATGATGATTTCGCCGAAGGCTGCCGTAGTCCGGATTTTCGACGCCGATTCGTAAACCTCCTGATCCATTTCACGTTGGGTAAGTTTATGTACCGACTTACGAAGCCCCAGATGATGGAGAGTGGCTTCGACCACGATCACTGATCCGTCGACAATTAAGCCGAAATCTATGGCTCCGAGGCTCATTAGGTTGGCACTGACTCCGAATAGACGCATCATCCCCAAAGCAAACAGCATGGCTAGCGGAATGGCGGAAGCCACAATCAGTCCGGCACGCAGGTTTCCCAGGAAAAGAACCAACACAAAAATAACGATCAACGCCCCTTCGACAAGGTTCTTTTCCACCGTCGATATGGCTCGGCCAACCAACTCCGTGCGATCCAGATACGGCTCAATAACCACATCCTCGGGCAACGACTGTTGGATGGTGGGAATTTTTTGTTTAATCCGGTTTACCACTTCGTTGCTATTTTCGCCTTTCAGCATCATCACCACTCCTCCCACGGCATCGACTTCGCCATTGTAGGTAAGGGCTCCATAGCGTATGGCATTGCCTAACCGCACATCGGCTACGTCCTTGACAAATACCGGGACACTGTTGGCCGGGCGCTTGACCATGATGCTGCCGATATCGGCCAGCGATCCGACCAGACCGATTCCCCGGATGAAGTATGCATTGGGCTTTTTGTCGATGTAGGCGCCGCCGGTATTCTGATTATTGCTTTCCAATGCAGCAAAAATTTCGGGAATGCTCACCCCCATTGCCTTTAGCCGGTCGGGATTCACCGCTACCTCGTATTGCTTAAGCAATCCGCCGAAACTATTGATTTCGGCGACGCCCGGCGTACCCCGCAGCTGACGGGCGACAATCCAATCCTGCATGGTCCGGAGATCGGTAGCCGTATATTTGCCTTCGCTCCCCTTCTTGGGGTGTAGAATATATTGGTATACTTCGCCAAGCCCGGTACTCACCGGAGCAAGTTCAGGCTTGCCAATCCCATCCGGAATTTGGTCAGTCGCTTCCTGCAACCGCTCGTTGATAAGCTGCCGGGCAAAATAGACGTCGACATTTTCGGCAAATACAGCCGTAATAACCGACAACCCAAAGCGGGATATACTTCGAATTTCTTCCAAATCGGGCACATTGGCAATGCTTTGCTCAATTGGGAAAGTTACCAATTGCTCCACCTCTTGCCCCGCCAACGTGGGGCAGATGGTGATGATCTGTACCTGATTATTTGTGATGTCGGGAACTGCGTCAATCGGCAGCCTAGATGCGCTCCAAATCCCCCAGATAACCAACATCAGCGTCAACATGCCAATAATAAGTTTATTGGTAATGCTAAACTTGATAATCTTTTCTAACATGTGTATCGTTATTAACTCAATTTTTTACGCAATTGTCTCAAGGCATCAACTGCGCGTCCGATCGTTCGATTGATGAATGCAATGACAAGGCCGTCCCTCTTCGATCGAAAGCGGCAGCAATGATTTCAGAAATGAACTAAACGATAAACTTGGGGGGTTGCCAAATGGCGTCTAAAATGGAATCTGGTATCGGAAAGGCGTAGGTGATGACGTCATCCGTAAGGGACGGAAAATCGATCGGCTTGTACAAAGAACCCCAATCGTAATGCAGGCCTACGATCACGCCACAGCAGCCACAGGCGCAGAAAGGACTGCATGGACCGTGTTCGTGTACATGATCCAGCGGCTGGATAGCGGTTATATCAGCATTATACCGTTCGGGATGCCTGTCTGCGCAAGGCCACCAGGACAATACCGACATGTAAAAACACAAGATAACGCGAAACCAACGCATGTGTCAAAACTAGATAAATTTATTGTGAAATCCCGTTCAGTCATCAAACTTTTCGAGATGGCGGAGCAGTGTCGCAAAATCTTTCGGATAAGGTGCCTCAAAGCGATGGTCCTTACCGTTTATATTAAGTCCCAGCTGATGCGCATGCAGCGCGAACCGCCTCATAATCGGTTGCTCTTCCTGTCCCTTCCCCAACGAAAACCCGCGCTTCTTAATCTGTGAGAGGTACACCGGCTTGCCCCGGTACAGTGTGTCGCCCACGATGGCTGCGTGTTGCGTGGCCAAATGGATGCGGATTTGGTGCATGCGTCCGGTTATCGGCCGGCATTCGACCAAGGTATAATGCTTGAAATAACGCAACGATTTGAAGTACGTTTCTGCATGCTTACCATTGGCCCGGTCGATCGTTACGTTTTTATTGCCCAAATTAAGGATCGGCAAGTCGACCAACAAATCTTCAAAAACATGCGTACCTTCAATGATCGCGTGATATATCTTGGCCACCCGCCGCCGTTCAAACTCGATGGACACCGACCGGTAAGTTTCGGGATCTTTGGCGATGAGCAACAAGCCGGAAGTCTCCTTATCAAGCCGGTGGCATACTTGGGCATCCGCGTGATATCGCTTCGCCAAGCGCAATACACTCATATCACCCCCTTCACGTTCGTCCAACGATGCCAGGAACGGAGGTTTGTTGATCACAATCAGGTGGTCATCTTCGTAAAGGATCAGGTCAGCAAACTGTGGGATTTTGGCCGTGTGGCCGTCGAGCACTTTCATGGTTACAAACTACGATAAAAATGTCTTCATATGCAAGTTTCCCTGAAATGCCGCTATGGCCTTATGCCACGTCCTTCCAAAGCTTAATCCATAGATATGGCTTACTGTAAAATTATAGGATTATTCATTTGATTTTACTTTAAGTATATTCGGTTAACTTCCGAATAAACTCCGAATGAACTCCGACTAAAATACAAGTTAACCAAAAGGAAAAAACGAATTTGGATTAAAATTGAGGCATGGAAGGTACAAGTAATGTAAGACTATTTCGTTTGGAGAAAGTATTAAAAACAGATGAAAGAAAGTACGGATCAATAGGTATAAAATCCGAATCCTGTTTTCTTTCCTAACCTGCCGGCGGAAACCATATTCACCAGCAGCGGACAAGGTGCATACTTTGGATTGCCAAATCCCTCATGCAATACACGCAATATCGACAAGCACACATCCAGACCGATGAAATCGGCAAGTTCCAGAGGGCCCATGGGGTGGGCCATACCCAATTTCATTACGTTATCTATTGCTTCCGCATCGGATACGCCTTCATAAAGCGCATAGATCGCTTCGTTGATCATAGGCATTAGAATGCGATTAGCAACAAAGCCGGGATAATCATTCACTTCAACGGGAACTTTATCCAACTTCCTAGAAAGCGTTGTGATCATGTCGGTTGTATCGCTTGATGTAAGATAACCCTTGATCACCTCGACCAATTTCATAACCGGAACCGGATTCATGAAATGCATGCCGATTACCCGATCGGGACGTTGCGTAGCTGAAGCGATTTTGGTAATAGAGATGGAAGATGTATTGGTGGCCAACACCGTGTGCCCGGGGCATAGCCGATCCAATTCCTTAAATATAGTTACTTTAATCGATTCATTTTCAGTGGCAGCCTCGACGACCAGGTCGGCATTTCTTACGCCGTCATTTAAGTCGGTATACGTACGTATGCGCGCCAATGTCCGCCCCTTCTCATCATCCGTCAAAATTCCCTTTTTGATCTGACGATCCAAGTTGGCGTGTATCGTCACAATCGCCCGTTCCAGGGCCGCAGGCTGGGTATCAACGAGTGAGACATCAAATCCATATTGTGCAAAAGTATGGGCAATTCCGTTTCCCATGGTGCCCGATCCGATGACGCTTACATGCTGCATACGAAGGAGTATTGGTGTTGGCAAACATAACGAAAAAACGCCCATCCGCCAAGAGACGGAATGGGCGCTCATCATCAAACTTAACCAAAAAACTGTCGTACAATTAAACCTTTAACCTTATTGATCTTGGCTCCGGCTTCTACTGCCTCTGAACTGACCGTCCTTTCGGGCTTCCTGCCGGGCTTTGAATTTCTCCGCGCGGTCGACCTGCTGCTTTTTCAGCATTTCGCGTTGTTCTTCAGTAAGGATTTTATTCAGGCGCTCGCGGTCGGCCTTCATTTCTTCCCGCATCTCTGCCCCTCTGGCCGTCCGGTCTTCGCGCGCTGTTTTCATCTTCTCTGCTCTTTCTAAGTTGAGCGCATACACTTGCTTTTGCTGCTCGTCGGTTAAACCAAGGCTTTCCGTCAATTGATCGGTACGCATCTTAGCTATTTCTTCGGCACTCCGGGGTTTCCGGTGCCGCTGGTGTTCCTGGCCGAAGGCCGATAATGTGATCGTTGAGATCAATAGAGTAATGAATGCTACAATTCTCATGGTATCTTCCTTTCGTTAAATGGACGTGATTTGTTATCGCTTGCCCGTTGTATTTATAAGAGCGGATTTGCGGTGAAAAGTTTAAGGGCGTTCTGTTAAAAAATGTTAAAAACCCCGCTCAAAAAAAATATAAGCCATCCCTTTTCGTCTCGCCGAATATTTCGTATTCTTGTATACGACCATTATAAAATTTACTGTATGAAAAGACCATTTACCTGGAAGCGTATCAGATGGTTCGTCGGAATAATCGCGCTTCACTTCAGCTTCTCTCACGCCCTCGCCCAGACAACCCTTTCTGGAACCGTAACGGATGCATCCGCTACTCCCCTGATCGGGGTCAGCATCCAGGTAAAAGGAAAGGTAGTAGGAACCATTACCAATTCCGAAGGGCGGTTTACATTGCGGATTAACGATCGCCCTCCAATGACGTTGGTCGCTTCTTCCATAGGCTACAACCCAAAGGAAATTGTGGTGGACCAAGCAACCGAGGATCTAGCTATCATGCTGGAAGAACAATCCATCGTAGCATCCGAAGTCGTCGTCTCGGCCTCACGGGTCGAGGAAAATGTGATGAAATCACCCGTATCCATCGAAAAACTCAACGTCTTGGGCATCCGTGAGAGCCCACAACCGACATTTTACGATGCATTGCAAAACCTGAAAGGCGTTGAGATGAGCACCCAGTCGCTCACTTTCCGGTCTGTCAACACTCGCGGGTTCGGCGCCAACGGCAATACTCGTTTGGTGCAGTTGGTTGATGGAATGGACAACCAAGCCCCGGGACTCAACTTTCCCGTTGGCAACGTTGTCGGTATGTCCGAACTGGATGTGGAAAGTGTCGAACTCCTTCCCGGAGCGGCATCGGCACTATATGGTCCGAATGCCATCAACGGTCTTCTGTTAATGAACAGCAAATCGCCATTTGTCTACCAAGGCCTCAGTGCGTATGTCAAAACAGGTGTGATGAGCGCGTCCAACCGCACCCAACGAAATACGGGATATTACGACATTGCGGTGCGGTTTGCCAAGGCCTTCAACGACCGGTTTGCCTTTAAAGCGAATGTAGCCTATCTCACCGCAGACGATTGGCAGGCAACTGACTACCGTGATCAAAGTTTAACCAACGGCACCGATTTGGCCAACAACGTGGGTAACGTACAGGGGAATCCCACCTACGACGGTGTAAATTGGTATGGAGACGTTGGCGCCAACCTCTACGATATTCTATATGCTAATGGAATGCCGGGAGATGGTTCCGACGGCAGTTCGGGTGCCTTGGGTGCGATCTTTACGAGACAGATTGAAGCGATTGGCGGTCAGACGTTACCACAGTTTATCGCCGGAGAGGATCCGATGGCACAAATCGGTGTGGCACGATCCATCTTCCAGAACATGGTTCCGCAATATTATCAACCTGCCCCTGGTTATGCCGAACAGCAGCTGACCGATTACCCGACCAAAAGTCTCAAGCTGAATGCTTCCCTGCACTACCGGATCAACGAAGACGTGGAGGCTATCCTTCAGGCCAATTGGGGAAAAGGATCCACGGTATATACCGCTGCCGACCGGTACAACATCCAGAATTTCACCATGGGACAGTATAAAGCCGAGTTACGGGGCGACAATTTCTTTGTAAGAGGGTACACTACCCGTGAAAACTCTGGCGATGCCCATGCGTTAGGTGTCTTGGGAAGCCTGGTCAGTCAACGGTATCTGCAAACAGCCATTGGTACAGGGGCCCCCGCTTTTGTCCAGAATGCCTATACACAGTACGCTGGTGCCTTACTGACGGCTTACCGACAGGCCCGGGAGGACGGAGCCAATCACAGCGCGGCTATAGAGGTGGCACAGAGCGCTGCTAACGCCTACGCCGGGGCGAATCGTGTGGAATGGATGCGTAATGCCATGACTCCCGCTTTACAGGCTGCAAACGGCATGTACCTGCCCGGCGGATCGGAATTTGACGCTTCGATGGCAGACATTAAAACGCGGGCCATCCCTGCAGGGGCCAATTTCCTTGACCGGTCCAATATGTATCATGTAGAAGCGATGTACAATTTCAAACGGCAGGTAGATCCGGCCATCATCGAACTGATTGCAGGGGCCAGTTACCGGATATATGACCTCAACTCGGAAGGCACCTTGTTTGCGTTGCAGGATAATGGCGAAGAGTTCAACATTCGCGAATACGGCGCCTATGTGCAGGCAGGACGCAATTTCAACGATGTGTTCAAACTCACAGCCTCCCTACGCTATGATAAAAACGAAAACTTCAAAGGCCAATTCAGTCCGCGGGTCTCGGGCGTACTCACCGTTGCCGAAGACCACAATTTCCGGGCATCCTTCCAACGGGGATTCCGCATACCCACTACACAAAACCAATACATCGATCTGCTGACACCCCAAGCACGTTTGGTAGGTGGCTTGCCCCTATTCCGCCAGCGGTATAACATGATTGATAACCCGGTATACGCCCTGTCCGATGTCCAGAACGGCGACCTCACCCCTTATCAGTTCAAGGAATGGGAACCCGAAAAGGTAGAAACCTACGAGGTCGGTTACAAAAGCGCCATTGACAACCGGTTGTTCGTGGACCTGTTTTATTATTACAACCGGTTCCTTACGTTCGAAGGAACCGCCGTGCTCGTGCAATTAAAAGATCCAACTAGATCGCCGGCAGACCTAGCAGACCCCACCCGCCGCAACGTGTATAGCATGCCCCTAAATGCCCCCCAAACCATCAAAAATTCCGGTTGGGGCATCGGATTGGATTACCTGATCGGGAATGGATTTACGCTTACGGGCAATGTCTCCCGGAACGTACTGCTGAACGAGGATGAAATCCGTGAGCGGGACCCCTCGTTTGTCACGGCTTTCAACACACCCGAATACCGGTTCAACCTGGGATTCTCCAATCGGGATATCAAGCAAACCGGATGGGGATTTGGCCTTACCTTCCGCCATCAAACCGAGTTTTTATGGAACGGAACCATCGGTACGCCCGCCATTAATGTAACCGGGCAATCGATGATTCCGGCATTTTCGACGTTCGACGGACAGATAAGCAAGAAAATTCCAGGCATAAAATCCATCGTGAAGCTAGGCGGAACGAATATCGGTAGCAAACTGTATACGACGGGTTGGGGCAATCCTTCCGTTGGAGGCATGTATTACGTATCGATTTTATTTGACGAACTGCTGAATTGATCGATTAGCGACTTAAAGGCGCTTAAAATCAATTTTTCAACGAGCCGCGGATCTCACTTGACTCCGCGGCATTTTTGTATCGTGAGGAATCCCGGGAAAGATCCGCCCGACAGGGAACATTGGCTATCCAGCTGTAACAATCCCCACCTGACATCGTCAAAGGGGCACGAAACAGAACCACGAACACACGTATGCTGGAAATCAGAAACATCGTAAAACAATATGCCAATCACCGGGCCCTGGATGACGTCTCCACCCATGTGGAAAAAGGCACTATTTTTGGTCTGCTTGGTCCCAATGGCGCCGGAAAAACATCCCTCATCCGGATCATCAATCAGATAACGGCTCCCGACAGCGGCGAAATATACTTCGACGGCGAACGGCTCAATCCCACCCACATTGGCCGCATCGGCTATCTGCCCGAGGAACGGGGATTATACAAGAAGATGGAAATCGGCGAGCAGATGCTTTACCTAGCCCAACTGAAAGGCCTTTCCCGGAAAGAAGCCACTGAACGCATCAAACATTGGTTTGAAAAGATGGAGATGCAAAGCTGGTGGCACAAGAAGGTCGAAGACCTAAGCAAGGGTATGCAGCAGAAAGTGCAATTTGTGGCTACCGTGGTGCACCGACCCGACCTGATCATATTGGACGAACCGTTTTCAGGCTTCGATCCGGTAAATGCCAACATCATCAAAGAAGAAATCCTTTCCCTTAACCGCAACGGTGCCACCATCATTTTTTCGACGCATCGCATGGAATCGGTGGAAGAGCTTTGTGACAGCATCGTCCTCATCAACAAAGCTAAAAAAATATTGGACGGCAAACTCAGTGACATCAAAAACGTTTACCGCACCAACACGTACCGGATCGAACACTTGCCTTCGAAGGAACCTGTGACGGAAGTAGCGGGACTGTTTTCGATCGAAAGCATTGTCGACGTCCCGGAGGAAAGCACCACGCTTACCGTAAGGATCGCCGATGGGAAAACTATCAACGACGTATTGATGCACCTCATTCCAAGGGTCCAGATTCATGAGCTGAAAGAACTCATTCCCAGCATACACGATATTTTTGTACAACAGGTAACCGCCCAGGCATCGCCCGCCTTTATTGAAACACACGAATGAACAAAATAGTACTCATCATCAAGCGTGAATACCTTAGCCGGGTTAAGAAACGTTCCTTTTTATTGGTCACCTTTCTGGTACCGCTGGCCATCATCGGGATTTATGGCCTGACCATCTATCTGACGGCACGAAGCTTTGAAAACAGCAAGGCGACTGTTCATGTCATCGATCAAAGTGGCTTGTTTTCCGGAAAGATTGAAAGCACCAAAAACATCACTTTTCTCCCTGTAGCAACCGCCGAAAACACGGCAAATCAACGTGAACAGCTACTGGACGCCGATGGGAAGAATTTTCTGCTTATCATTCCCTCCGATTTTGAGACCTCATCCCGGGCCGAGCTTATTTCGAGAGAGACCGCCAGCCTTACCGTCCAGGGCGAAATCAGCCGTAAATTGGAGAACGTGCTACGCGACATCGCCTTTACGAATGCCGGTATCGACCGGGCTACGGTAGAAAGTATCCGTCCCGAAGTGACCCTGGCTGCGAAGGAAATTACAGACGAAGGTGAAAAGGACAGCAGTGCAGGTGCGGCGATGGGCATTGCGATGTCGCTGTCGATTCTGGTTTACATCTGCCTGTTTTTATATGGATCTCAGGTGATGCGGGGTATCATTGAGGAAAAAAACAGCCGCATTGTGGAGGTGATCATTTCGTCAGTTAAGCCTTTCCAACTAATGATGGGCAAAATCATTGGCATCGGATTGGTGGGACTGACCCAATTCATTCTCTGGATCTTCCTTTCTACAACCTTAATGGGTGTCGCCAGTGCAGGTCTGATTGACGGACAAGACCTCAAGGCAAAGGTTGAACAGCAGCAGGCGTTGTCAAATGGAGAAGCTGCACAAGACCGGTCTCAGATGGGCATGTTGGGTACTGTCAAGCAGGAGCTCGACAAAGTCGATTTCCGCACCATCATTACAACTTTTCTGTTATACTTTTTCGGCGGATACCTGCTTTACAGTGCCCTGTTTGCGGCCGTCGGTTCGGCAGTCGACAGTGAAACGGAAACCCAGCAATTCATGTTTCCGATCACCATACCACTGCTTTTCACTTATATACTTTCGTTTGGCGTGTTGGTCAACGACCCGCACGGACCCTTATCCTTCTGGCTGAGCATGATACCATTTACATCGCCGATTGCCATGCTGGTTCGGATCCCATTCGGTGTGCCTGCGTGGGAAATCGGCTTATCGTTGGTATTGCTTATTGGTGGGTTTATTCTTACTACGTGGATAGCAGCCCGCATTTACCGCGTCGGTATCCTCATGTACGGGAAGAAAGCGAGTTACAAAGAACTGGTGAAATGGTTTCGCTATAAAGGTTGATTTTAGTTTTAATGTTAGTATGATTGAATCCGATCCCGTAAATGGGATCGGATTTTTTTTTCGCTGTAGAAACGTTTAGTTGAATGGATACGGTTATTGCTCGTATTTATCGAGTTCATCGAGTGTAAAACGCGTGCTGACCACTGAATTTTTTTCAGGTCCTTTCCTGTATTTCACATACGTAGTCGCTACGTACGTGCCATCCGGTAGCCGCTCCAAGCCAGGGTAGCCGCAATCCATCCCTTTATGGCTATGCAGCAGCTTTACGCGGTACTGACCTTCATTGCCCTGCAAAATATCGTTGTACGTACCCACCCACGCTACGAAGTGCGTACGCGTCGGGTTGTCATGTCCCGTGTCACGGAATACCACGACGAGGCGACCATCCGGTGCGTAGGCAGCCTTGTGCCGGTCGCCGTGCAGTGGACCAGGAAGCGGCTTTGTCTCAGACCAGGAAGCCCCTTCGTCATCACTGGTCATAAACAAAGCCACACGTTTGGTGTTTTCGCGGATGAGGCAGAGCAATTGTTTACCATCAGGCGAACGCACCAGTTCCGGTTCACAGGGCTTAAGTCCCGGTAGATCGAGGATTACTTCCCATGGCGTCCAGGTGTCACCGCCGTCATCGGAGTAACTCCTTGCAAGCACATTAGATCGCTCCTCTTTTTGCTCGCCCGGCCGCCGGATGTTTGAAAGTCCCAATAACCTTTTGCCGCCCTCGATGGGCATAATGGTACAAAACGGCATCACACTTGCACCCACGTGGTTGGAAACCATGGGCGACCAGGTGCTACCGTCATCGTCCGAATGTGATTGGTACATGCCGCCGTCCGGCCCCTCACCCGCAAATACAAAAAGACGATAATTGCCCTGCGGATCAGGCAACCGATATATGGTCGGGCAATTATAAACCGTCGACCAATTATCGGGCACATCGAGCAGTTCACTCCATGTGCGTCCACCGTCATCGCTCCGTTTCAACGGACCACATACGCCACCGTGGTTATACGTCCAAACGCAGTAGATCGTTTTTCCATCGGGTAAAAGTACGGTGGTGGGATGTCCCTGGTAGACTTCCGCTGTGCCCGCCGCTACGACTACGTGCCGTACCGAATCATTCGACAGATCGATCGTTTGGATACCGCCCGCCAATCCGCCGCCGTCTTTACATGTTGTTTCCTGACGAGCGGTCGAGAAACCGATGACCATGAAAAGAAAATGGGTAAGAAAATAAGATTTTACCATCTGTTTTGCCATAATTGGTTTAACTATCATGTTTATATGTCAAACATAATAATTTGACGTAAAAATCAAAAACGTTACCCTCACTTAAATTATATATATCTGTATGATAGTTATATACAATACACTACAGTACCTTTCAGAAAACAATTTTGCCTGCGTATGAAAATCATTTCGCTTTACTTCTGATTTTTTTGGATGGACGTAGCCGAATCGGCGGCCACAATCAGGCCAGCGGCAAGCATGATCACATCCTTCAACACCAACCGGCCGGCTCCCGAAAGGTAAGGAAAACCATGATGGGGCGTTGGAAAGTCTCCCCCCAGGTCAGGCACGTAAACCTCCGGTGTGGTGATCAGAAACGATAAGGTCACGATTGACATCAGAAACGTCAGAAGTCCGCCGACCAGTCCCAATTTTGCAGACCAGATCCCGGCTAAGGTCAGCAAGCCGATTGCGACAATAACAGCCCCCAGGCCGTACGAAAAGGCATAGGTTCCGTTTGTTTTATGCCATTCAATATTTTTGGCCACGGTCTTCCCTTCAGGATTTTTATACGCTTGGTATTCGGGTGCTTCCTTCGCATAGAAAAATTGCATCAGCGGACTGTTGGCTACGAATGGGACAATGCCATCAGCTTCGTATTGAAACGCCTTCAGGCCACCGATCCAAGCCATAACCACAAAAATGGAAATCCGCAACGCGTGTATGAACTCGCGCTGCCCATTTGCCAAAAAACGTAGCAAGTTATTCATCGTCATCATTTTAGGCACAAAAATATGCGACAACGATGCGCAGGGGAATGGACAAAAACGGTTTCGTCGTGAACTATTTCGTTGCGACAATCGATATGCCAACCGTCGCTCGGAATTCGGAAGGCGAAACCCCTACATATTTCTTGAAATACCTGCTGAAGTAATGTTCGTCGTCAAAATGAAGTCGCAGCGCGATTTCCTTTACCGATAAGTAGGTAAGATGGAGTAATTTCTTAGCTTCCAAAATCACACGCTCTTGAATAAATACAGAGGGTAATTTACCCAGCTGCCGTTTTATTTTCCTGCTGAACGCGTCTGTACTCAGGTTCAGTTTGCCGGCATAGAAGCTTACCGATCTAACGGTTGAAAAATGTTCCTCCAATAATTGCTGGAACATCCCTCCTAGCTGCATCTCCGCATGATCGGTAGGCACATCGATACCTACCTGCTGCTTTTTGACATTGCTCGACAGGGCGAGAATAAGCTGTAGGTAGGCTTTTAATACGGAGGCCGAGAATGGCGCCTTGGAACCTAACTCGTTCTTCATCTTACTGACGAGGTAAACAATCTCCTCATATAGCGTTGCCGGCACATTCACAAACGGTTGAAGATAGATATTATTGAATAACAGGCCATTGCAAGCCACTTCCTTTTTATGGTATTCAATGCAGTAGAAATCGCCGTGAAATAAAATTTGGATAACTGGCTGTAAAACCGACTTTTCCCACGCCAGATGTTGGTATGGGCTTAAAAAAAGCAGCGAGGCGGACGCCGTTTTGTAGCGCACCAAGTCGACCGAAATTTCTACCGGTTCTGCAAGCAGAAAAATCTGATACAACGGCCGGTCTTCCGGTTTGGGGTGCGTAAGGGGGTAGATCGTATCGATATGGATGTCCATGGCATGCGATTACAAACATAAACTTTTCGCTGAAAATAAAAACTTCCGGTGAGAAATGTAACATACGCGCCAAGAGTTTGGTCAAAACAGCCCCTTAACGAAACCCATTCCGGTACAGACAGCGGATGAAACAATCCATAGCCGTGCGCGTTACCCATGAAGCATACTATAAACGCGGACGTATGAAAGATTTCAAAATTGACACAGATGAACTGGAGCGTATCGTTACGCATCTGCCTACGGGAATCAAATTCCGTTTTACGCCGACCGACACCGAGCCCGAAGGTTTGGATCCAGATAACGTTCTACTTTACGATGACCTGGGTGGCGTGTGGATTGGCCAGGTGGTCGACGGAGAGCATGATGATGTGATCATGCATGCCGCATGGGACGCGGTCAACGAAAAATATTGGGAAGAAGGCAAAAATCCGGAGTAAGGGCGAAGGATGTGTGACCATCGTCCGCCCCAACCGACTATTTATTTTTTCTCGTTGATCCGAGCAAGTGCATCTTCATAAAACCGAAGACTTTCGGTTATTTCCGGCATATTGTCCGCCGGGTTGCGTTCGTACTCGACAGACAGGAAGCCTGAAAATCCTTGATCGACCAATTCTGCCAGCATCGCTTCCACCTTGTTCACACCCGTACCCCAAACCACATCTTCGGCGTCGGGGCCTGCGGCGGAAACATCCTTAAAATGCAGTTGCATCAGTCGTCCACGCACCGTTTGTAAACCCGTTACCGGATCCAGTCCGGAGCGCACCCAGTGTCCCACATCTGCACAAACACCCATCCGTTCACTTTTTCCTTCAATCAGACTCATCAATGTATCTGGACTCCAATACGTTGAAGGAGATGCGTGATTGTGAATAACGACATTGATCTGATAGCGATCACACAGCGCCGAAACCCGATCCAGGTATTGCGGGTCCGGTTCTGAAACAATGTTCTCGATACCCATCGCTTTCGCAAAGTCGAACAGTGCGGTCCATTCCTGTTCCGATTCCGGGCTGATAACGCCGAAATCCATCAGTTTTACGTGTTTTGAAGCGAGGTAATCCAGCACCTTTCTCCGTTGATCTTCATTCATCGCAGGAGACATGGTCCCTTCCACACCCCCACCAATCGGTTGGCCGGGATAGCCACCAATGTAACGAATTCCCAACTCGCTGGCTTTGTCAACCGCTTCAAAAAATGTGTGATTGCGGAAGGTATAGGCCAGAATCGCCATTTTCCAAGGTGCCGCAGATTGGCTGGTGTCCGAACGCTTTCCGGACCGAGTGCATGCCCCACCGCTCAGTAAGAGAAGCACCATAAGGCTTGCAGATAACATACGTGTTTTCATCGGTTCTGATTTAATTCCCTAAGATCATAATTTTAGTCGTTTTGAATCGTATATTTCAGCAATACCGAGCTGCGGGGATCGGGCAGCGATAATTCCAGCCCCTGAGACAATTCACGCCCGGTTTTTACGACCACATCGTGGGTGTCGCGGTTTTCAACTGCGTACCGTTTGTCGGGCGATACACCCGAAAGCTTGACTGTGATGGCGCTGTCCGGTGCTTCCTGCCTACGGAAGCCCACGATGTATCCGCTGTGATCCGATGGCCGATGCAGTTGATAAGCCATCCAGATGCTGTCGGAAGTCATGTCGTCAAACGTTGTCAACGGATAATAGTCTTCGTAAAAATAAGGCCTGACTTCCCTGAACTCCTGCTGGCAACGCAACATTTCGATGATGGACGAGGCGCGATCCGTCACCTTCCAGTTGTAGACAACCGACGTTCCCAGGCTCGATCGGAACGTAAATCGGTCATCTTTGTCGACGCCCGTACCGGTTTGCGGCAGGAAAAAATTCAACCCGTAGGTATGTGTCTGGTATCCAATCGGCTCGCCATAGTGGTAATCCGTCCGCCACATGGGAGCGCTTCGCTTCATGGATTCAAAGTCGATGCGCCTGCCCCCACTGGCACAGTTGTCTACGATACTTTCCGGGAACCGCTCCAACAGGTAGTCCCAAAATGCATACAAGCCCTCGATATGCCGGATCTCGCGTATCCCCCGCCTACCCGGTTCGTCATTTTCCGCCCAGAAATTGTCTGCCGTCATGTTGAAATCCTGCCGGTAATAGTCAATGCCATTCGTTTCCATGAAATCGCCGATAAACCGACACAGCCAATCGCGGGCTTCCTTGTTTCCGAGGTCAAACAGGTAGGCGTCCGTACCCTTTGCGTCCAGCATCCATTTCCGCAGGTTAACGCCCCAGTCCGACTCCTTAATCACCCGTTCCGGTTCAAACCACACCATGAATTTCGCGCCTGCACGGTGTGCGGCATCTGAAATGGGCTTCAGCCCATCGGGAAAGCGCACGCTGTCGATGGTCCAGTTGCCCACCGTATTCGACCAATTTCTGTTATTTTCCACGTCTCCCGAGTGCGCATACCAACCTGCATCGAGCCAAAAAACTTCAGGCGTGAGCTTGAATTGTTTATACCGGTTGATAATTGCCACGGCATAGTCCGCTGTCAGGCAAGTATATTCATTACAAGGGAACGGATCGCCGTAGTTGAAGCTTGCCGAAATGGGGAAACGTGCCGGCTTTCCATTAATTTTCGGTGTCTGTTGCTCAATGATAAAACGGCGGAACAGGTTGTGTCCCACCATCCGGTCTTCACCTTTCCAGAATAACAGGCAAATACTCGGTGTCCGGATGGATTCGTCGGTATGCAGGTAGGTATCCAGCCATTTCATGCCGGATGCGAGTGAAACACCGTTCTTCGCATGACCTTGGAAATCCGCATACCAGGTCCCCGACCAACCAACAGCAACCATTGCACCCTGACCGGAAGCGGATTCGATATTGAAAAAAGGAAACGCATTATCCGACGAGCGGCCACTCTCGGGGGATATCTGCAAGGATTCGCCCGGGGCCAGCACTTTCTTCCGCGGGTGGAAATCTGCTTTCGATACGTGCGTTCCGTCGGCATAGTGCAGCATAATCCGGTCGGACGAATCATCACGGAAATCCACATCAATCACTTTCACAGCCTGCAATGCAGGTGAATCAGCTGCACCGCCGTTGGTAAAATGGAGCACCCATTCCACGGCGTTATACGCTGGATACGCCTTCAGTTGGCATACCACCTCAAGCTTGGTCCGTTTGTCCGTCCACGTATAGGCATATGCCACCACACCCGGTTCGCTTTCAGCGACAGGTTCGGCTGAAAAATTCCATTTGCCGATAAAATCCTTCGAAGGAATTCCATCGTACACAAATGAAAACGGCGGGATTGCTCCCTTTTTGAAATGGCTGTTCACCCAGTTCACCACATCGGTAGACCGCCCGGTAAACTTGGCCACGGTTTGCCCCTGTGAATAATTGGGAGCGTGCGCCCACGCCAGCAGGCTTACATATATGAATATTTTCTTTAGCATAATCATCTGTTTTAGTCGTTTATTTTCCATGAGTTGATAGCGTTGATAGATACGTGCGTTGCACGGGTTTAATGAGCCAGACCATATAAAACCAAACGCATGCAATCACCACAATTGCGGCCAACTGGGTTCCGAATTGATCAGAAGCGATGCCCAGGGCCGGGGTTACCACTGCGCCGCCGGACACGCCCATAATCAACAGTGCCGACACCTCGTTGGCCTTATCCGGCATCCGCTTCATGGATAGCGAGAATATGATCGCGAACAGGTTGGCATAACCCAATCCGAAAAGGCTGACAAACACCAACATTCCCCAAAGACTGTCGACCGCAAACATTCCCAGCAGGCCAACGAGGGCCACAAACACGCTGTATTTGTAAAATTTAACCTCGGCATACCTAAGTAGCAACATCCCCCCTACGAACGCCCCGAGCGTACGGGCAAAGAAGTACACACTGTTACCAAGGCCCGCCTCTTTCAGCTGCAGGCCACTTTTTTCCATCAGTAGCTTGGGAAAAGTCGCATTCATTCCCACGTCTACCCCTACCAGCACCAATATGCCGATAAAAAACCAGACGATGTACCGATCCTTAAACAATCCAAATGTCCCGCCAAAAGAGACAGATGCCTCGCTTTTATGCGATTGAATCGGTGTAAGCGAAAGCCAAACCAAGGCAACCAATGAGGTAGCGGCGTATACCGGAAATACGAGTTTCCAGCCATAGGCCATACTTGCGGCCCACGTGGTAAGGATCGGTCCCAAAAACGAACAGACGGCCTTAACGAATTGCCCGAGCGTGAGCGTCCCTGTGAGTTTTTCAGTGCTTACCACATCCGTAACCAGCGGGTTCAGCGCAACCTGCAGGAGCGTATTGCCAATGCCGACAAATGCGAATGCGACGAGTACATACGAAAAATCGTAAGAAATCACCGGAATTCCCAGCGCAATCACATGCAGGAACAAGCTTAACATCACCGTATTTTTCCGGCCCACCTTATTGATCAACATCACGGTGGGCACCGAAAGGATGAGAAACCACACGTAACACGAAATGGTCAGCATATTCGCCACCGTGTCCGTCATCGAATCGAAATCCTGTTTGACGTAATTAATCGCCAGGCCAATGATGTCAACAAACCCCATGACAAAGAAGCCAAACATCACGGGAAGGATGTGTATACCGCGTATTTTCTTAGGTTCCATCGTACGATTCATTACTGTTGGCGGCAAAGTACGACCGAATGAGGCGCGATCTCTACGGGAAGCTTTCCATCTTTTGCATCCCTATGCGTTGCGGGCGCAAGCATACGATCGTCCTTGGGAAGCGATTGCTCTTCATAGCGATATATGGCAAAGTTCCCTCCGACCGACGGATTGACAACGGCGAGGGATTTCGCGGAATCGGTAGCGTTGGCAAATACGTACGTCCATTTACCCGCCGTGTCGCGAAACGCCGTACCGATAGCAAACTCATCGTGAAGGTCGATGGGGTGTATGGCCGATCCGGGCTTTACAAACCGGCTGAGCAGCGCATAGGCATGATACTGCGGCCGCACCTCATAATCTTCCTTGATCCGGTCGTAAGTCGAGTCGGTCCGGTAAGCCTCCTTCACGTACTTCCACAGCCCGAGCTGCTGCATTTGCTGGTAATCGGCATCGCGGCCGTAGTACTGATCAATCAGGCTCCAATAACTGATACCTGCCGCCCCTGCATTCAGGAAATTGAGGGCAAGACGCGTCATCAGCACGCCCCGTTCGTACCGATCGATGTCGCGTTGCCGGGTAGCGCCCACGGTCTGGTTTGAGCCGAACTCACCCACCAGGTGGCGCTTCCCCGCGCGTGCGGAAATTTCCACGTTGTTCCGTTCCCAGCGGGTAATCGTGTCATTCGGCGTGTCGTAGCCGAAGATATACGTATGGGAGTTGAACACATCCGCTACCTCCGCCAAGTGCTCGGCACAATCTTTCAGGTAGAACGTCCGCGTATCGGTGTTATCCGATAGGTTAAACCGCACCCGGTCGCGGATGCCGTCTTTTTTGAAACGGGCATCGAGTACCTTCGCCATTTTAATGTATTCGGTCGACGTCAACAACGGACCGCCGTCGGGCTCATTCATCGGGGTGATTTCCTTTACGCACGTATAATGGCGATCGTCGACGAGGTGCGTAATAAGTGCGGCGTAATTTTCGGCCCACTCGTCGTAATCCGTCGGCCCCGTGATCCACACATCTTTCTTTGTCGGGTCGGCCATAAAGCTGGTCTTCACGTGCGCATACGCCGGATCCAGCAACGATACCGATACCGGACATCCCCATACCACGATACAAACCTCCATCCCCTGCTCCTGCGCCAGGTCCAGCACCTTATACAGGGATTGCATCTCCGGCGAATCGAAGGTAAACCGGCTCGGATCGACCACATGGGGATCGTCGTTATCGTTAACCGGCTCATACCATTGGGGCAGCGCCATCACGCGGAATTTCTGCAGCTCCATCGCCTTTACCCGGCGCACCACGTGCTGCCAATCTTCCGGCTTTGCGCCGTCATTCCGCGTTAAATTCTGAGCAAAAAAATGGGGGTCGAATTCCGCGCCTACCGCCTCCAAGGTAACGGGGTTAGCTTCGGCCACCGTTACGTCGGTATAAGGGGTGCCCTGTTGGCAGGAGGCCAGCGCCAGCGCGCACAGCAGTCCACCTGCCCACGCAAACCCGCCGTGTTGTTTATTTCTTCTTTCCATCGTAATTACGCTTTTAGCCGTTTACTTTTATGTGTGTCCCAATTTTGTTTCAATCGCCTGGATCAAGGTATGGATCACCTTGATGTGGATTTCCTGTATCCGGTCGGAGTATGCCGCCGACGGACTGGCCAATACATGATCCGCCAGCGCAGCCAACCGGTTTTCACCTACCTGTGTCAGCGCCACCACCCGCATGCCGCGCTGTTTTGCCGAAGCAGCCGCCCGCACCACGTTGCCCGAGTTGCCGCTCGTGCTGATGGCCAACAGGATATCTCCCGGATTTCCCAACGCTTCCACCTGCCGGGAGAATATTTCCTCAAAAGAATAATCGTTGCCTACACAGGTAATGTAGGCCGCATCGTTGATGGCAATGGCCGGATACGGTCGCCGGTTGTTGCGGTACCGACCGGTCAGCTCCTCGGCAAAATGCGACGCATCACACAGCGACCCTCCGTTACCGCAGCTGATGATCTTACCTCCGGCCCGCAATGTTTCAGCCATAGCGGTAGCCACCTCGTCAATCAATGCGGCAGTTTCCCAACTGACAAACCGGTCCAATACCGCCTTGGATTCGGCGAGGCTGTTATAAATCAACTCCTTCATCGTTTTTCTTTTTTTGTCAATAGATCCGCCGCGACCGATAGTGCCGAATACGAACCGATTTGTTCGCCCAGTTGGGATCCGACCACCCGGCACACCTTACTGGAATTGGACAGCGCCTCCTGGCTGATGGTTTCGAGCATCCGCGGCTCCATCAAATCCTTGCAGCGTGTGTACACCCCCCCGATGACGATCAGTTCCGGATTGAGGATATCGATGATAATAGAGAGCCCCTCGCCGAGCTTCCGGGCCGAAATATCGAATACTTTTAAGGCCAGCGCGTCTCCTTTCTGCGCTTCTTCGGCCACCTTTTGCGCGGTAAGAAATTCCAGTTCACCCGCATCGCACCAAGGCACCGCGATTCCCATCTGCATTTTTTCGGTAACGAGCATCCGAGCCACCTGGGTAATGCCCGCTCCGCTGCAGAAACCTTCAAATGATCCGCCTTTTCCATACCCCACGGGGCCGAAGCTCGACAGCCGTATGTGGCCTACTTCGCCTGCGTTATCGTTGGTCCCTGCATACAGGCGGCCATCAAGGATCAGTCCGGCACCGAGTCCGGTACCAAACGTCATGAACACCATGTCCCGCGTACCACGGCCCGCACCGCATTTCCATTCCGCCAGTGCACAAGCGTTGGCATCATTCTGCAAGCCCGCTCGTACGCCTACGCGTTGTTCGACAAGGGATACAATCGGAATACCATCCCAACCCGGAAGATTGGGCGGCGACATGATCAGCCCCTTATTCGTATCGAGCGGACCGCCGCAGCTGATACCGATCGCCCCTACCTGCGCTCCGGTCAACTCATGCTTTCCCATCATATCTGCTACCGCCGAACAAATCGCCGACACCGTTTCATCCACCCCTGCGGTGGGGAACCGATCTTCATCCACCAATGTAATCCCCCCATCGCTATAGTGACCATAGGTAACCGCGCATTTCGTTCCTCCGATATCAATCCCTAACAAGTGTTCCTTCATTTCCAATCAGTTAATAGCATATATATTTGTTTTTCCTAATAATTCGTAGTACGTATCCAAGTTAAACGGAGGTTCGCCGTATAAGTAGTGATTGGTATACGGCTTTCCGTCAATTTCACAGCGGATCAGCAACATTCCCTGGCCTTGTTGCGTAGGCAATTCATTGATGACGACTTTGCCGTTCGCCGGCACCGCAAAGTTGCCTTCATACAACGTTTTGCCAGTGGCAACATCCGTGACCACCACACCCCCATTGGCATCTTTCCGCGTATCGTTGACCGCCACCAGCGGGTGCTTACCCGCTTTGGCATCGTTGACAAACACACACACATTTTCCTGCACATTTTTCAGGAAATGGAAGGCCAGCTTTTTCGAATTGTAGTAATCCGTCACGGCATCCGACAAGATAGGCCAGCCGTCGCGGATGTTCCACCAGATGATGCCCGACCGTTCGGGCTTATCGCCCCGCCACTTTTCGACGAAAAACTTCATCGCTTCGGCCTGTACCGCTTGCGAACCACGGATGAAATTGTCCAAATCCGCTGGCACCGATCCAAATAAGATCTTCACCTGGTTGGTCATCAAATCATTACGTCCGCCCTGTTTCGGCTCATCGGGAAATGGTCGCACCGCTTTGGTCATCCATTCGTCGTTCCACAATCCCACGTTGCCATCCTGCCAGGGATTGACGGCGTCCTTGGTGAACATCTTTTCCAGCGTGCTCCGGTTGGGAAGGCCATGGTAACCGATTTCACTTACAAACCGCGCTTTTGCTTCGGTGTAATAGGCATCTTTGTAATATCCCCGCGGACCCCAAAGATGGTTTTCAGGCAGCAGGTCGTCGTGGCTGCCCCCGTCGTAAACCTGTTGACTGTAATAGGGTGAGCTGGGCAAGAAGGGGCGTGTCGGATCCATTTCATAAATTATCCGTGGTAGCACTTCCCGGCTCACGCGGTCTTTATTCGGATCGATGTTGAAGTTTATCAACGTCCAGCGCAAGGCCAGGTCGTCTTCGTTATTACCCGCCCATAACACCAGCGACGGGTGGTTACGAAGTTTCGTTACCACCGCTGTGGCCTCCTCTTCGATTATCCGGGCAAAATCATCGCGCTGGGGATAGAATGTACACCCCATCGCAAAATCCTGCCATACCATGATGCCGTTCTCATCGCACAGGTCGAAGAACCGGTGATCTTCGTATACATTGCCGCCCCAGCATCTCACCATGTTGCAATTGGCTTCCACCATCAGCTGTACGGCGTCGTCTACTAAGACAGCGTCCCGGCTGTGCAAGGCATCCAACGGTACCCAGTTCGTACCCCGTACAAATAGCGGTTCACCATTTACGACAAAGCGGAATCGTCCGTAGTCGCTTGCGACGTCGTTATATTCAGTCCGATCCAGCTGCACCGTACGTATGCCGATCCGGCATTGCGACTCGGAGAGCACGCCGCCATTTTCGTCTTCCAGCACCACCTGGGCATCATATAAAGCCGGATCACCGTAGCCGCGCGGCCACCAGAACGCTACGTTCTGTAGCTCGATGATGCGTCGGAATGCATGCGATATAACCCGTACCCGCTCTTCGTGTACGACCTTGCCCCCGCGTCTCAACGAAATGCGCGCCTGCGTACGATCGAGCTTTTCAAACGGTATGGCCAATTGCACATCGACGAACACCCGGGCTGCTTTAGCCTCCAGGTCGATACTGGAAGTCATCCATTGCGTATTGACGATATGCGTTTCATTAACCACTTGGAGGGAAACATCGCGCCACAAGCCAGCGCTGACCAGGCGGGGCATGATGTCCCATCCGTACGAATGCGGTGCTTTGCGGATGTAGGTGGACTCGGTGGCGGCAAAGTTGCCCACGCTGAAGGTGCCCAACATATACTGCTGGGCTTCGATTACCGCCGATCGGATAATCACCTGCAGGGTATTTTCACCGTCTGCCTTGAGTGCCTCCGTCACGTCGTACGTATGCTCGATGAACATGTTGCTCGCCGAACCAATGTGTTTCCCGTTGAGCCAGATCTCGGCTAGGCAGTCAATGCCTCCAAACGCAAGCCGTATCCGTTCTTGGGGTTTCACCCGGGGCGAGGCAAAGGTCTTTGTATAACACCATTGGTACCCCTCGTACTTCCGCAGGGCATAAACATTGCTACCGATCATCGGGTCGGCAATCAGGCCCGCCTTGAGCATATCCAGCTCTACGTTGCCCGGCACGGTGGCTGCAATTTGCTGCGATTGCACTTGGTCCAGTTCGTCCGGACTGGTCACGGCCCTTCGGGGCTGGGGGAAAAAGGATAACTCCCACGCGCCGTTGAGCGAAATATCATCCGCTTTTACCTCAAGCGGATTTATTCCAATCAGCAGCACGGCCAAAGCTAACGTTAGGTAATTTTTCATTGATCGCATCGTTTTAAGACTCTTCATATTAGGTTGTCTGATATTAGCGTATCCGAGCGTTGACCTGCCTGATCTCTTGCAGCATGTATTCCCGCGGACCGTTATCCGGCGAAACATTGATGCCTTCTTCCGTATCGTGTGGCGGATAATCGAACACCCACATCGCAGCGAGTGGTACCTGATTACGTTCGATTGCCTCCAGCAGTTCCATGAATTTTCTCCGCGTCTGCGCACCATACTTAGCTTCCTGAGCGCCCCATTCACCGAGAAACAGTGGCTTCTTAAGTGCTTGGGCTGCATCCATGCTTGCGCGGATCAAGCCATCCACCCCAACCGGTTCATCTAAAAAATAGCCCTCTTCAGCCGATCCGGGATACACATGGCTGCTCAGCACATCAATCGGATCCGGATGCTGCACGCCCAGCATCTCGATAAATTCGGAACGCGTATCTTTGGTCCAGCTTTGGTTTTTCCAGAGATTCCGGGCTGCCGGCCGTTGCACAGCATTACCGGTAATCACTATCCGGGTACCGTCATACTTGCGCACTTCGTTGGCAAACGCTTGCATCATCACGCGCAGGTCGGCCGTATACAACTTATCTTCCTTCGACCTTGTCGTGGGAGTACCCAGCTCCGGGACGATGGGCGGCAGGTTGTCGTTATCGCCCGGCAGGTCGACTAGCAGGTTCACCTCATTGCCCTGTTCCCAGCCCCATACCATCGGCGAATCGCGGTACCGAACCACCACGTCGCGGATAAACTTCTGCATGAGTTCATGCGTTTTACTGCTGGTATTCCCCCACTGGTTCACCGGTTCACCGACCAGATCGGGCACCGTGGGCGTATGCCAGAAGAACGAAGGGATCAATCCGATGCCAAATTCCTCGGCGGCCGCCACGAACGCATCCAACTGCTGGAAATACGCATCGGGATTATTCAGGTACAGTTCCCAGTTTTTCGGCCAATACCCGTTCACCGCAAACCGGATAAACGGAATGTCCCGCTCCTTCAGGTAGGCCAATCCGGCCCGATACGACGTATTATTTTGCTGCCCATCGTCCAACGTCCGGATAAACGCATTGAAGTAATTGACGCCGATTGCCCGGTAAGGCTCCCCGTTCAGCAGCAACTGGCCCGATGCCGAAACCGAAAGGCCGGGGTAATGTTCTTTTTTCGGAGGCACGCCGGTGTCGTCATCCTCCGGCGCGCCCGAGCCGTTACTTTTGTTGCAGGAATAACTTCCGCAACAGGCCAGCAACGCGAATAAAATCAAGCTCCATTTTTTCTGCATCTTCATCTAATCATATGGTAAATAAATACCCGCATCAATAACCCGGATTTTCCACGAGATTGGGATTGGCCGCAATGCGCCCCTGTCCGATGGGAAAATAGTAATTCTTTTCGGGGAACGTCGGTGTTTTGGCGCGGCCGTCGATGTTATCGATGAAATCCAGTCGGTATTTTCCGGACGCTGCGTCATACAGGTACCGCAATCCGCTGTAGGTACGGGTAAGTTCCGTAACCGCTGTCCGCCAGCGGCGCAGGTCCCAATACCGGTGGTTTTCAAACACCAACTCCACTTTGCGCTCATGGCGGATTTTCTCCCGGTCTACGCCACCCAGTTCGGCGATGCCTGCTCGCCTGCGGATCTGGTTGACTGCATCCAGTGCATCCCCTGCTTTCCCCAGTTCGAAAGCCGCTTCGGCATAATTCAACAAAATCTCCGCGTAACGGAAAATCAAGTAGTCTGTAGTCGACTCACTGAACCATGTGAAATTGTCTGCGGCGGGATCCAGGTATTTCATCACCCCGAAACCCGTACTGGGCGTATTCCCTTCCTTGAAGCGCACCAATTGGTCCCCCACAGCCGCAATCCCTTCATACGAATCATACCGCCCATCGATCAGGTCACCACTGCGCGAAATGATACCGTTGTGCATGTCGATGGTGTTGTCGCCCAGCACGCCCCCTACTGCACCCGGCCAAACCGTACCGTTTGTCCAGATCGAAGCAAAGAAACGCGGATCGCGGTCGCCCCACAGTTCGTCCATGGTCCATAGCCGGCTTTTTGCGGCCGCGCGGTCAATCACACCTGAAGTACCGTCTTTCCGTTCAAATTCTTCGACCATATCCAGGTACGGTCCATGGTAGTTACCCACCCCCCATACATTCGGGCGCGGACATTCAACCATATCCCACGACCAGCGGTTGGAGCCACCGGCCTGGAAACCCGGCCCGGAATGCCGCTTCACCATAATCGCCTCTCGGTTATCCTTCTTCAAGAAGATATTCTTAAAATTCTGCACTTTATCGGCATCCTCGTCGTACAGGCCGTGCCCGCTCTCCGTCATGATGGCCTTGGAAGCATCGTAGCTGATCTGAAAATACGCTTCCGCTTCGCCTGCCGGAATGCCCAATAACCCGTCCAGTTGCTGGGTACCGAATTTAGCGATACTTCCCGCATACAATGCTGCCCGTCCGCGAAGTGCCAGGGCCGCCCATTTACTGGCGCGGCCGGCTACGGCCGAGGCAGGCAGGATCATTGCAATCTCCCCGGTCTCGCCAATGATGAAATCATATAGCTCCTTCTCCGAATTCCGCTTGGGATACAACTCAGTCGAATCCCCGTCCAACGCTTGGACCTTCGTAATCAGCGGGACACCCCCGTAGCGCTTCACCATCGCGAAGTAACAGAACGCCCGTAAAAAGCGTGCCTCGGCAATGCGCTCTTCCACATTCGAGATGGACGATCCTGCTGCGCGCTCAATGAAATTATTCAGGTTCCGGATGGTATAGTAGGCATTACCCCACCATTGCAATTCCGTACCATTTGCCTGGATACCGTTTTCCTTCATGCCCAGCAAATGCGCCTGTGCACCGAAATTATACTTCGCTTCATCGGTGATCTCAATCGTCCGTACCGGCCCCTCCATCTGGGCACTGAATCCCATGATGGCACCGAAGCTATTATCGTCTCGGTTCATCGGCGCCCCATCCCACGAATTCATCAGGTTGATTGCATCGCCCACCATCACGGGCGTGCTGGCGTACAGCTCTGCCAGGTGAGCATCCAGTAAATAGGGATCGTTCCATACCACCGCATCCGTATACCGATCCGTGGGAACCTGATCCAATACTTTATAACAAGAGGTCATGGCCGAGGTAGCCAGCGCCACGATTGCCAATTTATAGTTTGTCTTCATGTCAAAAATCAATTAAAATGAAAGATTGCATCCCACACTCATGGTAAACTGCTGGGGATAGTACACGCCCACACCGTATCCTTCGGGCATCTCCGGATCCACGCCATACTTGTTCAGCGAGCTCACCGTGTAGAGGTTCGCGCCCGCCACGTAAATACGGAATCTGCTGATGCCGGCTTTCGTCAGGATTGCCGACGGCAGTTCGTACCCCAACGATAGGTTTTTCAGGCGAGCGTACGCGGTGTTATGATTCCGGTAGTCCGAATAAAAGTCGTTGGTAGACGAACCCGACGGCCGGGGAAGCAGGGCGTCCGCCCGGTTGTTGTCGCGTTCGTTCCAGTAGTTACCGTAATTCAGCATCGTAGGTGCGCTTTCCAGCATGACATTCGTGGTGTAATCGAATGCCCCTTGTACAAGGGCCGAAAAATCAAACCGCTTGTAGTTGAATACCAGGTTCAACCCGAATGTCCAATGCGGCTCGGCCCCCTTACCGATCTCGGCCTGGTCGCGCCAGTTGATGACGTTGTCGCCATTCAGGTCTTTATACCTTACATCACCGGGCCTGAGTGACGAATTATCCGTATTCAATGCGTCGAAGGATAGCGGCCAGTTATCGATCTCGTCCTGGCTCGTAAACAACCCATCGAAGACATAACCGAAACGCCTATCGGTATACGCTCCGCTGCGCTTATACAACCGTATTTCATCCGGATCGGTATAGATCGGCTCATCAATGGACAACCATTTGGACCGTGAATAGGCGATATTCCCCGTAATGTCGTATTTCCAGTCGCCCATCGTTCCAGTTGTTCCCAGCCTCAGTTCCACTCCCTGTGCACGCTGGCTGTTCAGGTTTTCCACCGGCAGCTCCGCGCCGAACGTGGTAGGCAGAGATTGGGTCCGGCTGCCCGGTATCCCCTTGCGTTCACGGCGGAATACCTCGAACTCACCGTAGAGCTTTTGGCGCCACAGCGAGAAATCGAGTCCGGCGTTATAGATGGCCATCTGTTCCCAGGTCAACCCCGTATTGGCCAGTCCCGTGGGAATCAGTCCCGAATAGAGTGTATTGCCCAGCGTGTAGGTGGCATCAAACCGATAACCCGCCAGGTAGGCAAAATTTGCTACTGCATCGTATCCCGACGATCCGTAGCTTGCGCGGAGCTTCAGGATATCGAACGCGTTGTATTTGCTCAAGAAATTTTCCTTCGCTATGTTCCATCCCAATGACACGCTGGGGAAATAGCCCCACCGTTGTCCCTGGGCAAACCGCGAGGAAGCATCTGCCCGAAGAATCGTTTCCACCATGTAGCGGTCTTGGTAGCTATAATTCAAGCGGCCGATCCAGGAGACACGGCCGTTCGCGAAGCTCGAAGAGTTGTTCGCGGACGTGGTGCGGTCGCCCGCAAACAGTTCCTCGATGGCCATCGACTGGAATCCACCCCGCGATGCATCGAATCCCCGTCCCCGCTCGTAAACATACTCGTACATAAACATTCCCGACACGTTATGCGCATCCAAAAACGACCGGTCGTAATTTAACGAATACTGCTGCACCAAGCGGTTGTCCGCGCTGGCAGCCCGGCTTAGGAACATCGGATCCTGCGAACTACGCACATACGTGTAGTCGCCCGTTTCGGCACTGTAGGTATAAAACCGTTCCTGGTTCTTCACAATTTTTTGGTCGAACGAATTGGCCCTGTAAATGACTACCCCTTTCGCATTCAAACCAGGCACCGCGCTGACATCGTACCTCAGTTCACCCCGGAGTTGCGTAATGCTGTTGACCTTGTCCTGCGCCCCGCTCAATTCCGAATTTGTACCGAAAATCGGATTCCCGTATGTGATGCCCGCATAGGGCAGCATACTCGGATCGGGCAATTCCAGTGCGAAAGAAGGGTCTGCTGCGTAAATCAGGTCGCGCCAGAAGTTATTGTTCGAACCCACTCCATCGGCTCCCGATGGATACAAGCGGTGTTCATTGAAATACTGAATGTCCACGGCGGCCGAGAGCTGTTGTGTTACCTTGGCCTCTACGTTAGCCTGCACGTTGTAACGGTCGTAGTTTCCACCGTTGGTTTTCAGGATCGTTTCCTGCCGGTTCGCACCGAAATATCCGTAATATTTAACCGCCTCGGTACCTCCCGAAAGGGAGAAATTGTGGTTCTGTTGGGGCGCATACCGACGTATGGCCGCATCAAACCAGTTTGTGTTCAAGTACTTGGGATCTGATCCATCTCGGAACTTCTGAATTTCTTCTTGGGTAAACGGCACCTGGTCGGCCGGCTTGCCTGAATTGAGCCATTTATCCACTTCAAACTGCGCCCGTTCGGCCGAAGTAGCGGGCCGGATTACACGGGTAGATCCCTGCAGCGTAAACGAACTGTTGACCTGCACGTTCGGCTTTCCCTGCTTACCCCGTTTGGTGGTCACGAGAATTACACCATTTCCCGCACGGGCTCCGTAAATTGAGGCCGCTCCATCTTTCAGGATGGATATGGTTTCGATCTGGTTCGGATCCAACGTATTGATATTCGTTTCGATTCCATCGACGATCACCAGCGGGCTCCCAAATCCGCGGATGTTCAAGCCGGCATCATCCGCACCGGGGATTCCAGACGTCTGTTTCGAGATCAGGCCCGGTAGCTGTCCCGCCAGCGTATGGGTTACGTTCACCTGAGGCGCCACCGTAATCTTGTCGGTTTTGATCTGCGACACCGATCCGGTTACCGTCGCCACCCGCTGCTGGCCGTACCCCACGACTACCACTTCGTCCAGCACCGCCAGGTCTTCGGTAAGCCTAACCGTCACGCGCTGTCCCTGAACGGCCTCTACCTGTTGGGTAGCGTAGCCAATGGAGGAGATTTCCAGCGAAGCGTTCCGGCTCACGGTCAAGACAAATTCCCCGCTTTCGTCGGTTGCCGTACCATTGGTTGGCACGCCCCGCTCGACCACGCGCGCACCGACCAGGGGTTCGCTCTGTTCATTCATCACCGTTCCGCGGATCGTCATGCGTTCCGGCTGGCTCTGTGCCTGCAACGAGCCACTTTGAAATAGCCATAGGCAAATGAGTACAAGACTCCATTTTAAATTATCCATCATCATTAAATCGGTTAAATAATTGTGTAAACTTGAAATGTATTTGATTCCCTCCTTATTCTTGGCTCGTAAAAACAAACTCGTGGTAGCCGCTGCCCACCGTTTGAACCTTATCGGTATATACCGTAGCTGTTGCGTTGTCGGGAACGGTCACCGACAGCCGGATCCGGTCTCCCTCCCGCCTCCATTCAGATTTGATAAGACCCTTTACCGATCGGTATTCGCCCTTTGCCCACGTGAGGTCGGCAATGAAATCCGGTTTGATGACGATGTGTTCAAACCCCCGGTTTTCAGGATCGTAGTTTATTCCCGCCAGGGTATTGACCATCCACGCGCTGATGTCGCCCAGGAACACATGGTTCACCGAAGCGTCACGGAACTCGGGCGACAGCACCCAGGTTTCGGCAAGCGTGGTGAATCCCAGCTTTATCCAGTTTCCCCAAGAAGGGGCCGTTTCTTGCGTCGCCATGCGGTAAGCCGTTTCCGCGTACCCGTGAGCCGAAAGCATACGGGGCACGTATTTGCTGCCCAGCACCCCGAAGTCGAGGTGATAGTTGTTGTCAACGATCAACCGGTTCAGGTTTTCTGCCACCTTGTTTTCATATTCCTTCGGAACGATCTCCAGCGCGAGCGCTACGGCCTGTGCCGTTTGCGATCCATTTGCGTACAATCCACGCTCTACATCGAAATATTTCCGATTGATCAGCGTTTTCAATTCCGCCGCTTTTCGTCGGTACGGCGCACCGTCGCGGCCGGTTAGGTCGCTGAAGCGGGCCATCAACACTTGGTCCCAATAATAAAAGCAGGTTGTGGTATATTCCGTCGGCGTCTGTGTATGGTAATACACCCAGTCGCCGATGCCGTAAGTTACGGTGCCATCTTCATTTTCGCGATTCCGGAGATATGCCAGGTATTTTTCACAGGTTGCATATACCTTTTGGATCGCCCGTGTATCTCCATAGTATCGCTCCAACGCATCCGGAATGATAAACAGCGCTGCATCCCACACCGGGCCTATCCAATCGTCGTAACCCCATCCCGCACTCGGGATGATACCGGAGATATTTCCTTCCGGGCGCTGGTTGTCGACGAAGTCATCCAGCCACTTCTCGTAAAACTTGATACCATCGAAATTGAGCAAGGCCAGGTCAATGGCGATGTGACCGTCGGCGGTCCATCCATTTTTTTCCCGTTGGGGGCAATCTGTGGGTATGCTATGCAGGTTACCTGCATACGATTGGTTGGTTGCGGCCCAAATCTTGTTGAGCAGCTCATTGGAACAGCTGAACTGTCCGACGCGCTCCAGATCCGTGTGGATGAATAAGGCCGTTACATCCTCTTTGGCCAGCTTAATGGGCCGGTCGGACCGCACCTCCACATACCGGAATCCGTGGTAGGTAAACTCAGGAGTGAACGTTTCCTCGCCTTCACCCTTCATGAAATAGGTGTCGGTCTGAAAGGCAATATCTTTTATCGGTTTGTAGTAAATATCGAGGTTACGCATCTCGATCCGGCCGTTGTCTTTCAGCAATTCTCCATGGGTCAGCGTAACCTTGGTTCCCTCCTGGCCACGTAAATTGATGCGGCATACCCCCGTAAGGTTTACGCCCATATCAAAAACAAACACCGTATCGCCGAACGCCTGCATAGCCACTGCCGGCACTTCATCCGTTACGCGCATTGGGGGCATGGTCTGGGATACAAGCTGTGGCGAAGGAGCCTGGGTAAGAACGGCGGGCTGCCAAGCCCCATCGTCAAACCCCGCATCGTTCCAGCCTCGCCACTCCTTGCGTGCGTCGTAGGTTTCGCCGCTGTAGATGTTATTATATACATGCGGACCAATCGCCGTTTTCCAACTGTCGTCGGAAGGGATCACCGTCACGGTACCGTCGGTATGCTGCACATGGATCTCCATCACCATACGCGCGCGATTCCGCCACCTGGCCCTCTCGAAATCCCAAGTCGCCACGGGGGCGGCGGCATTGTAAAATCCGTTGCCCAGCACTGTGGCTACCACGTTCTCGCCCTTCCGGAGCGCGGAGGTTACATCCCATGTCGTATACAGATTACGTTTATCGTAGTGGGTATATCCCGGGTCCAGTTGCACATTCCCCGTGCCTGCGCCATTAAGGTAAAGCTTATAGTACCCAGCCGCACTCACATACAGCCGTGCAGCGGCGATATCCTTCTCGATGCTGAATACCTTCCGGAACATCGGCGCCGGGCCGAAAGATGCATCGTGTTCGTCCGTTATCCACCGGGCATTCCAGTCCGATCCGTTCATTTTCGCCGTTTCGAAGCTATCGATTGCAGAAACCACGCGCTGTCCCCGATCATCCCAGGCCGTCACTCGCCAATAGTATCTTGCATGGGCGCGTAATCGTTCCTCACCGGCGTATACCGCCCTGCTGCGACTGTCCTCCACCCGGCCGGACGTCCACAGCGGCTTTCCCTTCTCCAACGTAGCCTTCGAGATCGCCAGGTCCACCTGATAGGCGGTTTGCCTCCAACCCGGCTGCCCCGCTCCTTCGTATATCCACGTGAATCTCGGCATCGCCGCATCAATGTTTATCGGTGAACGCAGGTATTCGCAACGCAGCGCGGAAATTGACCGGGACTTGGTTGTGCAGGCCGACAGAAATAGTAGATGGGCGACGACCATCCCGCTAACGCAGTGTTTCATTCTTTTGTGTATCATTTAATTGTGTTTACTTGAACGGTTAAGTAATTCGTTAATAATAGGTCACTGCCCATCTACTCAGTCTAATGAAACGCAATACTTAACCGGTTAACTAATTGGTCAAAAAATATTATCAGCTACGAAACTCCAGCGAACAGGACAGCATCACCCGCTTGGGCTCGTGCTGTGTCTTCTTTCTGGATTTCGCCTTTCCCTTTGCATATTCGATCTGTTCAATCAGGGAATTCACTGCTGTTTTTCCGATTTCCCTGACCGGCATGCGGGCCACGTTGATCCGCGGCGCCAGCACTTTAAAAATAGGCACTTCGTGAATGCAGGCCATTTCGAAATCCGCCTTAATTCCCTTTTCATAAAAATATTGGAACGCCTCCAAGGCCAGGATGTGGGTTGTAAAAAAGAAGCCGTCCACATCAGGCACCTCGGTGAAGATCTTATCAAGCACCCGATGGATGTTCTTTTCGTATCCTGCGAAATCCACTTCGCCGTAGAGCCGTGGGTCCACTTGGATTCCCGATTCGCGAAGTGCATCCTCCATCCCCTCCCGGCGCTGGCTCATGGTCGTTAGGTACGAGTTGGTCGTCAATAACGCGATTTTCCTGCAACCCTTGTTAATCAAGTGCTTGGTTAACATGTAACAGCTATCCCGGTTGTTGATAATAATGTAGCTAGCGTTCAGCTCCGGGAAATACCGGTCGATTGTCGTTAGCGGATACCCTTCATCAATCAATCGTTGCACCTCCACCTTCGACCGTTTAGTGGGCGCCAGAATAATCCCATCCACGCGTTTTGCTTTGAACAGGCGGATGATTTCATCCTCCCGATCGATATCGGATTCCGAACTGCTGATCATCAGCGAATATCCCTGGCTACGTGCCCTGGATTCGATTTCCCGCGCCACTTCCGAATAAAACGTGTCTGAAATCGACGGCAATATCAAGCCAATGGTTTTGGTTTCGCCCGTGTTGAGACTCCGCGCGATCATATTGGGCTGGTAATGCAGCGATTCAGCGTACGCCAACACCTTATCGGCGGTAGCCTGGCTGATGTTTTTTTGTGCCGCCTGACCGGACAACACCCAAGAAACCGTTGTCTTTGAAAGACCCAGATGCTCTGCGATATGTTTTAGTGAGGGCTTCAAACCAGCTTAATTTATTCGATTCGGATTATATTGGGTTTACTTAACCGTTTAAGTAAACACTGCAATGTTAACACATTTTTTCGACACCGCAAATTTTTTTGAAAATTTTACCGGCCAGGTCGATGCCTTCGCTTGCCATACCTGGTTCCGAGTTCGAAACATAACATTGCCTTAACACTGCTTTGGTATTTTTGCCGTGCATATCAGGAACAGTGATGACAGAATCCGCTTTGATTGATGCGTTGCGATCAGGCACCCCGGACGCTTACGAACAGCTTTATCATCGGTATTGGAAACTGCTGTACAAAATAGCGTATAGCCGCGTTCCGGACGAAGATGCTGCCAAAGACATCGTACAGAACGTCCTGATCAGCATCTGGCAAAACCGCAAATCCCTGCGCGTGCGTACCACGCTTGAACAGTTCCTGCGCGGGGCTGTAAAACTGCAAACCCTCAATCACTTTCGGTCAGAACGCGTCAAACAGCATGTGATAGACCTGGCGATGGCCCAGATGGAGCTAGTCGTCGAACCGGAGTCCGATCCCCTTTCACGTCATGTCCTGGAGCAGTCGCTGGACATGGCGCTCCACGGCATGCCCGAAAACATGAAGCAATCCTTTCTGCTCCGCTGCGAAAACCGCAGCATCAAAGAAATCGCCGAAAAACTGGGATTGGCCGAGCAAACCGTTTCAAACCATATTTCCGAAGCCGTCCGGCGGCTAAGGCAAAAACTCACCAACCACCATCAGGGCGAACTTCTAATCGGCCTTTCGCTTTTCCTGAGCCTTGTTCACCATTAATTCATGAACACTTAACAGTAAATCAAAGTAGATTTGGTGCTGCCGGGTTACTCCTCTATAAAAAGGATACGTAATCTTGGATAACAAAACATTCAAACAGCTCCTTCGCCGGTATGTAAGCGGTTCCGCATCCGACAGCGAGAAAAAGACGATCGACACCTGGTATGATTCGTACCGCGAACTGGACGATGCCGAGGTTTTTGGCTGCGAAGCAGAATCTACACGAATCGGTTCACAACTCCATACCGAGGTATCCGGTCATTGGATGCCCCCTAAGCGCATCCCCTACCGCGGGTACCTCGCCTACGCAGCCAGCGCGCTTATGGTACTGGGGGTATCGTGGGCAGTATTCTTCCAAGAACAAAATCCAGCTGCCCACCGCACGGCACAAGCGGCATCGTCTTCGGCGACGCTGACTTATCAGCAAGTGGAAACGGCGGTCGGCCAGGTCAAAAAGATCACCTTACCGGATGGCTCGATGGTGTGGGTGAATGCCCTGAGCTCGTTACGCGTCCCGAAGTCGTTTGGAAAACCAACGCGGGCGCTGTATCTCGATGAGGGCGAAGCGTATTTCGAAGTGGCCCACGACCCGTCGAAACCCTTCGTCGTGCACAGCCGTGGCTTATCCACACGGGTGCTGGGTACAGCCTTCAACGTAAATGCGTACAAGCGTCTGGGCTCCATATCGGTTACCGTGACACATGGAAAGGTTGCCGTAGCGGACAGTAACCAACACCAGCTGGCGGCACCGCTTACCGAAGCGCAGCAACTGATATTCGACACGCGGAGCGGCAGCCACACACTGAACGAAGGCGTTTCCCATACGACGGCGAGCTGGCGCGAAGGGGCCACCCATTTGCGCGACGCCTCGTTTGAAAACGTTGCACTGGCATTTTTCAACACGTACGGCGTCGAGCTTAAAGCCGGCAGCCAAGCGATTCATGACCATCGCTACAGTTTGGTTATCCGCACCACCAACCGGCTGGATGAAACGTTGCGCATTATCTGTTCGATTCATCAAAACCAATTTAGGAGGAAAGATCATGAAGTAATCATCTATTGACATCATCAGGGATTTGCCGACGTACCATTCCGGCAATCGATCATCAAATTACACACGTTTCAGACAACAACATCGAATGAAGAATTTTACACTGCATATGCAGCGAATTATGCGAATATCACTCGTACTTTACATCCTTTTCTTTTCATGTTCCCAGCTGCTGATGGCCGAAGCCAACGGACAGGCACTACGCAAGCCCGCTAGTTTGGTAATCGGTCATCAGACCACGCTGGAGCAGGCTATACAACGCCTATCGCAAACTGCGAAAGTAGACTTTGCCTATGACGCACGGCATCTCGGTGTCGCCGGACTGACCGCCCATCCAGCAGCATACCGCGATCAGCCCCTGGAAAAAATCCTAACCGCCATCCTGGCCGGTACAGACATCCTGTTCAAAGAAGAGATTGAGGGCACGATAACGCTCTATAAACCACAGCAACCCGGCCGTATCCATGGCCGGGTCACTGATGACCGCGGCGAGCCCCTGGCCGGAGCGACCCTTACGGTGAATACCTTGAACCGTTCATATACCACCGATAGCGAAGGCGCTTTTAGCTTTTCCGCCCAGCCCGGTGTGTATGATGTGGAAGTCACCTACGTTTCATATACTACCCAGCGCAAGCAAGTATCTATCCAATCCGGTCAATCCGTAGAGCTGTCGTTTACGCTTCAAGCGGCCGAGGGAGCGCTGAGCGAAGTCGTGGTAGTTGGCTACGGCACCCAGAAGAAAATCAATGTCACCGGCTCGGTGGCCGTGGTCAACGGCGATGATCTGAACAACCGGCCCATCACCAATGCCTCGCAGGCGCTGCAGGGCGTACCCGGCATCTACGTCAACCAAGCCGGCGGACAGCCCGGCGCCGACGGCGCTACGATCCGTATCCGGGGCGTGGGCACCATCGGTGGTGGCGGCAAACTCAATCCGCTCGTGCTGGTAGACGGTGTGGAATATCCGCTTAGTGCCGTCAACCCGGCAGATATCGAAAGCATCAGCGTGCTGAAAGACGCTGCCTCGTCTGCCATTTACGGTTCGCGTGCCGCCAACGGCGTCGTCCTGATTACCACTAAACTCGGCAAACGCGACCAAACGACCATCGAATACAGCAACTATTTTGGTGCCCAGGAGGCCACCTACCTACCCGATGCCGTTGAAAGCTCCGTGGATTTCATGGAATGGTACAACAAGGCCATGGTCAATCAGGGCGGTAATCCCTACTATTCCGAAGAACTGATCAATGAATTCCGGACAAATCCGACCAGCCTGGTATACCCCAACACCAATTGGATGGACCTTATGTTCGGCACAGCGCCCATCCAGGAACACAATATCCGGTTTGCCGGCGGCACCGAGAAAACCCGGTACAACCTTTCCGCCGGATACCTGGGGCAGGACGGCGTATTGAAAGGTATGACCGGCGCCGACCGGTATTCGCTGAATCTAAAGATCAATTCCGAACTCTCGAAGCGCGTGAGCATCGAAGGCGGCGTCATGGCAAGCCGCTGGGACAAAGACGAGCCTAAGGCCGGCATCAGCACGGTCATGAACCGCATCATGCGGATGGTCCCGATCCAACCCGCCGGCCGAATGGAAGACGGCCGCTGGCCCGACAGTTGGGTACTTACCCCCGGCCAGAATTCATTTGAAAACCCGCTGATCTGGGCGGCCGAAAACTACCAGAAACAGGTGACCGACCGGATGCTCATCAACCTGGCGCTCAACTATCGGATCATCGACGGGTTGTTGTTCAACATCCGGGCATCGGCCAACGAAGGCCGTTACGACATGCGCGACTGGAACACGCCGACCATGCTATACAACGTCAAAACCGGTGCGCCGACGCGCTACTCGTCTGCCTCCGTCGCCACCTTGGTTGACTACGGTTCGAAAGAACAGCGGCTAAATACCACCAGCACCTTAAACTACGAGAAGACCTTCGGAAGCAGCCACAACCTGTCGGTCCTCGGCGGATTCAGCGTCGAGACGTTTAAAGGCAGCTGGCGGCAAGCGAGCGTACAGGGATTTCCCACGACCGAGCTTCCTGAATTGAACATCGGAACGGCCAACCAAGCTACCACCGGCACGTCGTATGAAGATGCACTCCTGTCCTACTTCGGCCGTCTGCAGTACAACTTCCGAAACCGGTACCTTTTCGAATTCAACAGCCGATACGACGGTTCCTCGCGCTTCGCCGAAGGCAACCGGTGGGGATTCTTTCCATCGTTGTCACTGGGTTGGCGGCTTTCCGAAGAATCTTTCCTTCAGGACGCCACGTGGTTGGATGACCTCAAGCTCCGCGGATCGTGGGGCCAGATCGGCAACCAGGAAATCGGCCGCTTCCAGTACGTCAACTCCGTTTCGCTGGGATTGGGCTATCCCTTTGGCGGCACCTATGCGCCCGGATCGGCAGTCACGCAGAGTAAAGACCCTACGTTAAGCTGGGAAACCACCACCATGTCCAATCTGGGTCTGGACTGGAGTCTGTTCAATGGCAAGCTGACCGGCGAATTTGATGTATTCCGCAAGCGGACGGACGGCATCCTTCGGGCGGTTACCTTGCCTGCGCAGGTAGGCGCATTGGGCGGCCCGGTGCAAAACCTCGCCGTAGTTGACAATTCCGGCTTCGAGGTGAGCCTCAGCCACACCAATCGTGTGGGGGATTTCACCTACCAGCTGGGTGCACACCTCACCAAAATCCGTAACGAAGTCGTCGAACTGATGGGCGAAGAAGTGATCAGCGGATCCCGCATCACCCGCGCCGGCGACCCCATCGAATCGTGGTACCTGCTCAAGACCGACGGATTGTTCCAAACGGAAGAAGAGGTGGCCAACTACCCCAGCATCACCAGCCGCGTCGGCCCTGGTGACGTCAAATATGTGGACCTCAACGAAGACGGCAAGATCGATGGCAACGACCGCTACATCGCGGGTAGCACGTTTCCCGATTTCACGTATGGATTCAACCTATCGGGCGGCTACAAAGGATTCTCGTTATCAACGGTTTGGCAGGGTGTATCTGATGTAAGCGTACGGCTCAACGGCAACATGGCCATGCCCTTCAATAACGGGGCCGGCCTGACAAAAAATTGGATCACCGACTCGTGGACTCCGGAAAATCCCAACGCTTTATTGCCCCGCATCACCACGCGGCACCAATATACCGCAGAGAATTTTTCCGACTCCGACTTCTGGCTGTATGACGCCTCCTACCTGCGGCTTAAAAACATACAGCTGGCCTACACGTTCCAGAACGCGGCACTTCGTAAAATCGGCATCGACCGGCTGCAACTGTTCGTCAATGGCCAAAACATGCTGACATTTTCAAAGATGAAGCTGTTCGATCCGGAGCAAGACCTTACCGGTGAGCATATCGGCAAATACCCTTCGGTGAAAATCTACACCGCAGGTTTAACCGTCAACTTTTAACAAGCCATGAACATGAGACATCAGAAATTATCAATCCTGTTAATCATCCCCGTCTGTCTGTGCCTGCTATCGTGTGAAAGCCTCCTCGATACCAAGCCCACGGATTTTTATACCGAAGACTCTTTTTGGAAAACAGCGACTCATGCCGAAGAAGCGACAACAAGTGCCTACCAAGCGCTGCTGCATAACGACCTGTACAACGAACAGACTCCGTTTATGTTTGAGGTAATGACCCCCAATGCCTATCATAAAGACAATTTCCAATCGGCGCATGATTTCGCCATCGGTGCACACTCCGCCACAACCATCGGCATGAACCTCGTGACATGGCGGGGATGCTATCGCGGCATCGGCCGGTGCAACATGGTCATCGATCGGGTACCAGCCATCGAAATGGATGAAGCGCTCAAAACCCGGCTCGTCGGTGAGGCAAAATTCCTGCGGGCATTTTATTTCCAGAAACTGAACGTGCTGTTCAATGGGGTACCGCTCGTGGTCACGTCACCCAACGGCGCCGATCATTCAGCCCTGCCACGAGCCGCCTACGCCGAAGTGAAGCAACAAATTCTTCAGGATCTCAACGATGCCATCGCAAGCCTCCCAGCGGATTACCCCGCTGCTTCAAGCGGCCGGGCAACCAAAGGGGCGGCCCTGGCGCTGAAAGCACAGGTACATCTCCAGGACCACGAGTATACCGAGGTGGTTTCGGCCATCGACGAACTGATCGCACTGGAAAAGTATGCGCTCTTCCCTGATTACAACGGCTTGTTCCGGAAGGCGAACGAAGGCAACTCCGAAATTATCTTTGATGTGCGCTTCAAATCGCCTCAGGTACGAAACAGCTACGATATCATTCACGCCCAATACAATACCCAGGCACCGTTGCAGGAACTGGTTGAAGCGTATCAGATGAAAGATGGCTTATCGATCGAAGAAAGCCCGCTTTACGATCCGCAAAACCCGTACGCCAACCGGGACCCACGTCTTGCTCAAAGCATTGTTTACCTCGGCGCGCCCTGGCGTAACCGGGTGGCCGATGCCGCCGATCTGCACCAAACGGGCTATACGTTCCGGAAGTATACGGAATACAATGAAACCACAGTCGGCACCATTGCCAACTCGGATGTCAACTACGTGATCCTCCGGTATGCGGATGTCCTGCTTATGTACGCCGAAGCTCTCAACGAGCTCCATGGCGCAACCCAAGCGGTGTATGAAGCCGTCAACGCCGTAAGGCAACGGCCATCCGTGGATATGCCCGCCTTGCCCGCCGGGCTCGATAAGGACGCCATGCGCGAAGCCATCCGGCTGGAACGCCGCATTGAACTGGCAGGCGAAGGGGCGTATTTCTACGACATCCGGCGGTGGAAAACCATTGAGCAGGAGATGGTCGGCCCCGTACACACCCATTCGGGAGCAGTGATCGAAACCCGCAATTTCGACCCGCAGCGCGATTACTACTGGCCGATCCCATATACCGAGATTGACTTGAATCCGGCATTGATACAAAACCCTAACTATTAACAACAATCAGCACTTCGCGTGATCCAATCGTTTACGTACCTTTGGGTCACGCTTTGTCCCAAACACATTCAGCATGAACAAAAGAATCCTCCGATTACCGATTGCCGCGCTCCTGCTTGGCTTAGTCAGCACACAGACCGTAGCCCAGGAAAAAATGGATTATTGGCGCGATGCGTCCGGCTTGTTGCAGGAGCAGTCGAGACTGCTTTTCGACCAATCCTACGCCGTACTGGATAAACACCGCCCCTCGCCCACGCCGAGCGACGAGCGTAAGCTGGCCTTGTTTGCCCTGGATGCACTCCTGCATGACACCCGCTTGGATACCGGAGAAGCCCTCTTCCGGTATATGGACGAAGTAGGCAAACGCGTGCTCCGCGGACTGGATACCGAAGTCGGCGCGGGTGAAACCCGCGTACACCGGCTATATAACCAGGCTGCCATTGTGCAAACGCCGCAGGTAACCATCGCATTTGACCTGGTACGGGGTGGAATCGGCAAGCGGCTTTTCTTTTCGGATTCCCTGATGCAGGCCATCGTGGATCGCTGCGATATCCTGTTCGTCAGCCACGAACACGGTGACCATGCCGACCTCGCCGTCGCCCGGATGTTCAACGATCAGGGAAAGGAGGTTATCGTTCCCACCGGGCTATGGGAAGGCCAGTTGCCTTCCATCATCCCGATGCGGGAGAACCGACTTGAAGCCCGTCCACTATCCCTAAAAAAGAAAGGCGTTACGTTGGATGTCGCCGTATTTCCCGGCCACCAGGATAAAGTAGCCAACAACGTCTACATCGTTACTACACCGACAAAAAAAACGATCGTACACACCGGTGACCAATCGAATGCCGGCGATGTGCCCCGTCTGGCAGAAATCAGTCGGCAGCGTCAGGTGGATATCCTATTGGCTCATTGCTGGATGCGCCCGATGGAGCAGATCGTCAACGGAATTGATCCTGCTCTGGTCATTCTCGGCCACGAAAACGAGATGGGCCATACCATCGATCACCGCGAAGCCTATTGGCTGACCTTCCGCCGGATTGCCAAGCTAACGCATCCGGCCGTTGTGATGGCCTGGGGCGAGTATATCGACGTAAACGATGCCGATTCCGCAGATTAGCGGAATCACCGGCGCGAATCCTCCCGTTGGGATGTCCGCCAATCGTTGACAACTTGCAGCATCTAGACAGTAAGGAATCCCGAAACCAGGCCGGGGAATGCCAGTATGTAATTATCCGTGATCCGGCCGGGGCCGTTCTTGGCCTCACGAGCGTCCCTTCGTAGCAACACCTTCCCTGTTTACGGGTTTGTACCCGATGATAATCTCGGTTATCGGCAGCGGCCCAGAGATGGATACACGGCATCGCAAACAAACTCGCCCTTCGGGGGTTTATCCAGTATGTACCGTTAAGATCCATACGCATGAGCACTGAAAACTTACAAAACCGGGAAGCCATCGAAAAATTGAAAAAGCTGATTGATAAGATCGATATCGGCATGGTATGCACATTCGTCCCGCAAAGCGACTATCCGCATGCGGTTCCGATGAGCCGGCAGGAAGTAGACGACAACGGCGCTATCTGGTTTCTCTTTTCCGCGGAGAGCGACACCCACCAAAACCTTCAACAGAATCGTAAGGTAAGCGTGTTATATTCCGACATACGTGATTACAACTTCCTAAGCATCAACGGAACCGCTGAAATCTCGCAGGACCAAGCCCGCATTGACAAATATTGGAATAACATGGTAGCAGCTTGGTTCGAGCAAGGTCGCGAAGACCCCCGTATCCGCGTGCTGAAAGTGACACCGGAAGACGCACATTATTGGGACAACAAAACCAATAAGCTGGTCACCTTCCTCAAAGTGGCGGCCAGTGCGGTATCGGGCAAGCGGATGGATATAGGACGCGAAGGCGATTTGGATTTGTAACGTTCAAAGGCGAACTTAGCCTAATGGATAAGTTACTGCTCGAAAAATTCACTGCCGATGATTTTGACAACTATTATGCACTTGTCAGCAACGAGCAGATAATGGCCCAGATCACCGAACGCGCAATCCCGTACGATGAAGCGCAGAAGGAATTCGAGACACTGCTGGCCAACAACGCTGTACATGAGCGCTTCGGCCAGTTCAAGCTTTTTGAACGCCAAACGGGCACCTTTCTTGGACTAGGCAAGCTTGAGGTCACTGAAAAGGAGGCATCATCGGCAGAATTGGGCTACATTTTATTGCCGCAATACTGGGGCAAGGGGCTGGGCACCGAAGCCGCCCGACAACTGATCCAAATAGCTCGATCGGAAACGCAACTCGACGCGTTGACTGCCATCATCGATCCGGCCAACGTGGCATCGCGGAAAATTCTGACCAACCAGGGATTCATCTCCAAAAAGCTTTTCGAATATGAAGGTTTACCGGCAGAATTGCTGGAGCTGACAGTACGAATTCGGCGAGATGATCTTGCATATCAGCGGAACTTTACCTAGGTTTGCTGCAAAAGAACCGATTAAGAATAACCTTGACCTATCCACCCAAGAAACGGAGATCGTCACGAAACGACCCTGGGTAGCTGGATTGCTAGCCTTATTGACGCCCGGTCTCGGCCACCTGTACAATGGAAAAGTCCGCGCCGCCTTGCTGATTTTCGGATCCATGCTGGTCATTTTCCTGCTCATTTGGTTTTCTCCCATCGCCCTGTCCTATGCGGGCATGTTGGTGCTACTTGGCCTATTGATCTTGCTCGTAATCGGCAGTTGTATCCATGCGGTGATCGGTACAACCAAACACCGTGAAATTCCCCGGCGCTTCTATGACAGGTGGTATGTGTACCTCGTTATTTTCGTCGCGATAGGTCTGTCTTTTGAATTCATACTCAAACCGATCAAGGACCATCACGGTAGGGTTCAGTTCGCTCAGAGCTCCACGTCCAGCATGTCTCCTGCCATTTCTGCAGGCCAACGGTTTACGTGGCAACGTACCGGAGCGGTCGGCCATGGCGACATTGCCGTTTTCGAGTTTCCGGGAGAGCCCGACGCCTTATATGTTTTTCGCTGCGTAGCCAAACCAGGAGATCAACTTATTGTCAAACAGGGATTGGCCTACGTCAACGGCAAGCTCATTGATAACGAACAAGCGCTCCAGTTCCGCAACCGGATTTCAACCCAGGGCCCGCTAAATCCTGCACAAATGGAAGAATTGGGCATCTCCGAATTACACCGGCTACCGGACGAAGGATATTCGGGTTACCTGACGGCTACTCAAGCCTTGAAATTGAAGGCTATTCCTGTAGTAAATGATGTCAAGCCTCTGTTCATGGGTGCAGACGTCGCTAACGACGAAGTATTCCCCGGTGATATTACATTCCCCTGGAACGTTGATTACTATGGACCACTTGACTTGCCTAAAAAGGGACAAACCGTGGAAATAAGCATGCAAAACGCAATCCTGTACCGAGCCCTTATTCAGTTAGATAACCCCGGCACCCACGCGTCTGATGTTATTGGCCCCTATACATTCAACCACGATTTCTATTTTATGATGGGTGATAATCGGCATAACGCTGCTGATTCGCGATTCCGGGGCCCCGTTCCGGACTATCTTATTCGTGGAAAGCTGAACTATGTATGGTGACGTAAATCATTTGTTTCGCTACGATTCCCTCTCAAATCCGATATTTATCTAAAACCGGATACCCACCAGGAAGGCAAGTGCGCTATTCCGATAGCTATCGTTCGGCATATTGGGATCATTGCCCTTGGCAAAATTTGTAAATCCCGTCATATAACGGGCGTTCAGCACGAGATTCGCCCGGCTATCCGGCAGCCGCAGGCAATACTCCAGTCCATATACCCCCGCAATGTCGGTATCCTTCACGTTATACGCGTCAAAGGTTTCCCCGTCGCCCACCTTGTTTTTAGCACTGAGTTTAAGCCCCACCTGCGGACCAATAAAGACATCCAAATCAATGGGTTCGAAGCGGTATTTCATCAAGACCGGCACATTCACATAGCTTGTTTTCAGTTCGGCATCCCGGTAGAGGATGTCGCCAATTGCAAACGCTTCACTTCTGTATTTGCCACCCAGTTGCTGAAAATTGACCTCCGGCTGCACATAGAAATTGCCAGCTACCGGAAAAACAACGTGCGCGCCACCGATAAAGCCAGCCTTTCCATCAAATGTATCGCCCGATATCCGAGACATGCTCCACCCGGCTTGAACGCCGAAACCGATTTTTTTGCGCTGCTGCTGGGCGTTAGCAACCAAAATACTGAAGATAAAAACAAACGAAACAACTAGATTTTTCATAAGAGAGGTTATCGTTAAATCGCTTCAATTGACTGGATGTTTATGCCTGAAAAGCAGTCATCTGCGCAATTATCCGGGACAAATCCTGCGGAGGAAAGCATGCCGTTGTTCTTCGCGTCAAAAGATACCGTAGCATCGGAACGGTTTTCCAGCCATACCGTGCGGGCTGTGTCGTAAATATCATCCAACGTGAGCAGTGCACCCGCGGGAGATTGTGCATGTGCGTCAGCATCCAACTCTTCTTCTGTCTCCGACCATTCCAATTGGGCAAGAAAGGAATCTTTTTCCTGCTCGGTGAGCGCATGCGCGCTCTTTTCAAACGCAACCAGTATCTCGTCGACTTCGTTTAATGTCCATCCCGTTTCGGGCCTCCATACATCGTTGAAGCGCGTATACCGAAAATCGCGCCGCGTCACCACGCCGCTTTTGACGGTGATAGTGGTCTCCCAAGCCGAGCCTGCCCAGGTTGCACCCGTCACGACGTAACGGTAGTTGTCACCGCTGGATGCCTTGAAGTCTAGCCACGTTTTGTAACTTCGATTAAAGGCATCTTCATAGGCAAAGTCTTCTTTTTTGCAGGCCGAGAAAAGCGCCGCGACAACAAGGAATAACACGATAAATTTCCGATTCATAATTTCGTCTTTATTGGCTAACGTACCGGGAAACGAAAATGCTACATGATCACTTGGCGTCTGGCGCCGCCGCAATTTCGGCTCTTTTGGAACAATTGAACCTATTACCGGGACGACCGCACCGCTGAAACCAACAACATCATCGGTCGACGGAGTTCATCCTGCATCTCTGGAATCTCCGCCAACATCTTTTCATCCGGTTTCGGCTCCTGGATTTCATGTATACTGAAACCGTGTTTCAACAGATCACCCAAGTAAGTCGTAAGCGTCCGGTGATACTTAACCACGTTCTCCCCCAGGAAAACGGCGTTCCTTTCACCCTCGATAAAATACCGGTCTACCGGCCAATAGGACTTTTCGGCGCCTTCGTATAGCCAATCCTGCCGGCCTTCCGCCGTAAAAACCGGATGCTCCACCGAGAACACCAGAAGGCCGCGAGGCCGGAGCCAATGGTAAATGTTACGGACCAGCACTTCGTATTCCGGCGTATAATGCAAAGCCAAGGAACTCAACACCACATCAAAACTGCCGGCTGAAAACTCGGCATCCTCAAGTGCCATCCGCTTATAGCTGATGCCTTCGAGGTTATTGATTTCCTTGGCCTTGGCCAACATCTTTTCGGAAATATCAATACCTGTCACCGATTCAGCGCCATTTTCAATCGCGTAGCGGCAATGCCATCCAAGACCGCATCCCAGATCGAGCACGTCCTTGCCGCGGAGGTCGGGTAACATCTCCTTAAAAACATGCCATTCCCCTGCCCCATCGAGCCCCGTCAGGGAGCGATTCATCCGGTTGTATTGCGCAAAAAATACTGGATCATCGTACTTGTTCTCTTTCATCGTGTTTTTGGTAACATCCTAACACCGTTTTAGTCGATCACCAATTCGGTATTTCCAGACACCAGGTTGATGTGGCAGCAGTCGAACGTAACCACGTAGTCAGCGTTCGCCACTTCACGACTCCCGATATATCCCCGGAAATTCAGCTTGATGTCGGTATGGCGCGGCAGCCGACCGCCGTCCGAATCGTCGGCAATGGGGTACGATCCCTGCTGCGTGAATATGCGCCACGTTTCGTCGTCGTATTCCCGGGTAAGGTCTTCATTGCCCGGCAAGCGGGTTATCTGGATGCGATCCAGTGCGACCGGATTCCCTTCCCTGTCGATCACTTTTACACCGACCGACATAAACACCTCTGTACAAGCCACCGATCCGCAGTCACCTTTTGGTTCGGTTTCATCGCAGGATAGCATCGTTATAAATGTCAACAGTGCACAGGCTATGATTTTCATCCGCTTTACGTTTTATCAAGAGACGAATTCTTGCTTTCGTTCGCTACAGATTAGGGCGCCGTACGCGGCACCAGCCGGCTCAATAAGCCAGCAATCGGCCGCATGCGATGACGGCAATCCAGACTGCGATCGATACCCCAGCGGACACCTTTGCCGCGACAGGAAGAGCTGCTTCGCCCATTCCAAGAAGCCGCTTGTGCATAAACCTATGGAACACCAGTGCGTTTAGTGCCGCGACAACCAAGAGTGCCATTTTCAGCCAAAACGTCGGATCAATCGCCAGCGCATTGGCATTGGTGATGAATAGCAATATACCTGAGGGAACGATCAGTAACAGTCCCCTTGCGGACCAGGGCAGCATATGGCTGGCCAAAACCGGTAGCGGCACGCTTTTCGAAACGCCCAACAGCCGCAGATCAAACATAAACGCGGCACCTACCAGGACCACGATACCCACGATGTGCACAATCTCCAGCGCAGGGTACCACCACATTGATTGGCGGATCCCTTCAGCCCACGAGGTGTTTTCCAGCCAGTCAAAGAAACTCGTCATCGGCGTGGAACACCATTAACGCAATTCGTATTTCTCGCCGTCTACGAATATCCGTTCCGCACGCATCTCGGTTTTCTTCGTTTTATGGGGATAAGCAACAATCCGCACCGCCGTTCCTTTTTTGATCATGTCCGCAGACAACCCACGTGCTGTCATCCGGCTGGCAGGTGCCAGGTAAACCGTCCAGGTTTCCCCCTTGTATTTTACTTCCGCAAGGGCGTGCGGATTCTCAAACACGGATTCCTCGATGGTAGTTTTGAAATCCAGTACTTTCTTCTGGTCGTAATTGGCCCACCCATGGTGAAAATAGGTAAATGACACGCAAAGCAATAATACGACTGCCAGCGAAATGTTTTTTACGTAAATCATAGCCTTTAAGGTTTTAGGTATAAACAATCGGCAAGCGTTTATGTTTACGTCAATGCCGGATAATATGTGGAATAAACCGGCTTTTGTCGGTCGTGATGGGCATATCCGACTCGCGGAACGATATCCCGCAGGATTCTTGGCCAATAACCCAGCTGCCGATAATGGAAAACCCGGTCTCCTCACGATGTAGCCTGGCCAGCTCCTGGTAGATGTAGCCTTCTTCCCCATATTCGCCTTCAGTATGGTAAATCATCTGTCCGTCATAATACATGGCAACATTGGCCCCTTCACGCGCCAGGATGGGTTTCTTGACAAAATGCTTCAAATGCCCCGGTCCGTTAAAATAAGAAGCGAGCAGGTAAGGGTGATTCGGAAATAATTCCCAGAGCACAGGCAGGATCGCTTTATTGGACAGCAACATTTTCCACGACGGCTCGATCCACTGCGCCCGGTTGGGGTCATTTACGATATGCGTGCCAAATGCTTCGCGCACCAGCCATTCCCAGGGATATAGCTTGAAAATCGACCGGATGGGCATGTCTTCCAGGTCGACGAAGCCGTTGCCGGTCCAACCGATATCGTCGATGTAGATAAGCTTGGTCTGAATGCCAGCCTGAAGCGCCGTATCCCGGAGGTATTCGACATTTGTGAGGTCTTCGAGGGTCTCCTTAGCACATGAAAAATGCAGCGTACTTCCCTTCAGGTAAGGTTTAAGGGCGGCCCAGCTTTGAATCAACTGCTCGTGGATACTGTTAAACTGGTCGGTGAGCTCCGGAAAATAATGATTTTTCCAATACCACTGTACAATACCGGTTTCAAAGAGGGAAGTCGGTGTGTCGGCATTGAACTCGAGCATCTTCAGCTCACCACGGTCTGCGTCGTAAGCAAAATCAAAGCGCCCGTATATCGCGGGATCGTCCTGCTCCCAGCTGCGCTCGATGTGCGGAATCACGAAGGGTGGGATGTGAAAATGCGCGTACTGCCTGTTTTTGATGACGTATTCCACGGCATCCAGGCATCGCTGCCATAGCTCATTGGTGGCCTTATAAATCAGGTCTGCTTCCCGATTGTTTATTTCATAGTAATAATCGTCGATCCAGTATGGGATGCCATCCGTGGTATGATAACCATACCCAATGGATTCCAGGCGCGATTGCCACTGCGGATCGATACGTAATTTTTTGATCTGCATCAGGAACCGTAAGACGACCGAGGTGCCGACGCTGCTGTGCGCCCGAATCCGCCCCGCTGTGCTTGGAAGGCAGCGGCTTTGGCGCCATTCGTGCCCGCCACAGACTGCGGGTGCAAGCTGTTATTGGCGTAACCAAAGCCACCTCCCAGGTGCCGAAACGCCATATACCAAAGGAATGCGTTGCCCATTCCCATTCCCGAGTGCCCCTGGGCGTAGTTTTCCGTGACCTCAGTATAGGCTGCCGTGGAATCGGCGCGCATGAACACGCGCTGGCCACCTTCCGCTTTTTGCGGTGCATGGTGTTGTGCGCACGAAGCCAATACCGACGTAATCAATACCAATTGGATGCTTTTTGCTGTTGTTTTTCTCATTACTGTATGGTTACATAAATTGGCACCTGGCTCAAGGTGGCCGATGAATCGGCGCGGTCCCAGGTGTTAGGTCGCACGGCGGTCTTGATGGTATCACTCTCCGACGCAATCTGCTCGCCCTGGTACCAAATATGTTGGGTGGTGATGTGCAGTACGGAATCGCCCTGTGTCACCGTTTTCAACGTCACTTCGCGGGCCAGCTTTTTATCAAGTTGCGTTAATGCCTGCTCCCGTTGCCGGTTCTGACAGGCGGCGATGGCGATGAGACCCAGTATGGAAAGTAAATACTTCATATGTTGCTTGCCTTGCAAAATTAATCAAAATGGCCGGCATTCACGAATGTCCGCACACAAAACCCAACGGACACCGAACCCTAACCTACCGCTCCAACTCCACCTCTCCCGATGGGCGATCCAGTGTCGACGAACCGCTGGGCACGCCGAAATCCGGATTTCCATCTTCGTCAAAGGCAAATCTCTGAAGAAATACATGGCGGTTATTCCATCCACCATCCAATTGCAATTTGGAATGGTAGTAGATCCAATATTCCGTATCATCGGGCGAGGTGGTCATGCTGGCATGGCCTACACCGTGCACAGTATCCGTACCTTGAAACACGGGTTGGGCCGATTTGACCCAAGCATCCGGATCCAGGGGATCGCTGTCTGGCGATTTTAACCGCAATTGTCCCATTTTATAATGTTCCGTCCAGGAGCCCCGTGTAGAGTACATAATGAACACGTCGTCCCCATGCTTCAATACCTGCGGTCCTTCCTGTAACGCAATATGATCTCCTTTTTCCCACGGTAGCTCGGGTTTTGACAGCAATACCCGTTTCCCAAGCGTATATGGATCGATCAATTCGGCGATATACAGGTACTGATCCACATCATGGTGGTCGTGTAATGCTGTCCAGCCGGACCATACCGCGTAATTCTTTCCGCCATGCTGCAGCAGAGTCATGTCGATCGCCCAGCAGTTGTCCTTCTTCGTTTCCGGGTCATCGCCGGTATAAAACATTCCCTTGTCTACGTACGGGCCAAACGGATTGTCGGCTTCCAATACACCTGCACGCTGCGCATGAAACGGTGCCCCGTTATGTACCGAACCGGCGTAATAAATGTACCATTTGCCGTCGATCTCATGGATTTCAGGCGCCCAGATGTTGTAGCTATTCCACCCATTTTCAGGCGGTGTCCATACGACCGCTGTTTTCTCAAATTTGGTTAAGAAACGGGATTCCGTAACCGTTATCCCGCCACCGCCATTGAAAATGGTGTAATAGCGTCCGTCATGCTTCATCACAAACGGATCGGCGCCTTTCCGCAGCGGATTCGTAAACGTCTTCACCTGAGCCTGGATCGTGCCGTGCGCCAGCAAAAAAACCAGTAGTAAATAAATTGCGTTGTTCATCAAATTACGGATAACGGTGGTTACCTCCAAACGACAAATGTATAGAAAATAAGCGATACGATCCATACCTTTGCCCCATAGCGCAACGGGATAAACAAATCGCTAAATCTGGGGTTTACTACGATACCATGCTCATCATATTTGCCAGCAGGACCGGAAACGTCCGGCGCTTTGTAAACAAAGCCGTCGAACTTTCCGTGCTGCACCTCCGTACCTGCGAACTTCCGGACCTTATTCCCTTCCAGCAAGCCCATTTGGTCACATACACCGACCCGATGGGCGCCGTCCCTCCCATGGTGGAAAATTTCCTTACGCGCCACCACCGTAAAATATTATCCGTATCGGGAAGCGGCAACCGGAATTGGGGACGCGATTTCGCAGCCGCGGTAGACCGGATACACCAGCAATACGGCATCCCCATCAACCTCAAATTCGAATTGTCTGGAACTCCCGGCGAAATACAGGCCTTTGTCGATTATATCAATAATGAACCCGAAACCATGGAAACTCGCGTGCGCATCCTCAAATTCCGGACCGACAGCTGCGCCACCTGCGCAGCCGTAACCGATGCCTTAGACCGTCGTGGCATCCCCTACAGGGACGTCAATCCGTTTGACCACCCCGACATGGCTGCGCAATACCGCGTGCGGTCAGTGCCCACGGTCGTTGTCTTCGAGGGGGATCGTGAAGTTCTCCGCATGGTGGGATACAAGCCGGAAGTCATCGAGCAGATCAGTAAATTATTCAATACCTAGTTAGGGAAACGACGTAACACTTTTCTTGTAAAATCCGTTACGCAACGGTATAGATTCGTACGTCGGGGCTCCCTTGTAAATAAGGCTTCAATGCCTGTACTACATCGTTATTGAAGAGGTCACTTAATAGATATTCCTGGGCACTTTCTGCACTATCAAACCCGTGCAAAACCTGGACATCATCCACATGCACCAACAACTCCTTTGACAACGCGCCTTTGATCGTTTGTAGAAATGGTGCTTTATATTTATTGTACACACTTGCTGCATTACTTCTGTCGGCATCATTGATTTTCAATCTAATTTCCAAATACGCTTTCGCCATGATCTGATGATTTAATTATTAACGCTGCAAAATTCCGAAGAAGTCCGGTTGCTGAAATGGACAAAAACGAAAAAACGTAGTAGAAATCAGAAGCTGTGGTACAGCGTGGAGGGTCGTTAGGAAATTATTTTTCTAAATATCGATGGTGATAGACCCGTGTGCTTCTTGAAGTATTTCACGAAATAAGAAGGGTCTTCAAATCCTAAATGGTAACCGATCTGATTGACGTTAAAATTTGAATGTACAAGCATTCGCTGGGCTTCTAACACGACTCGTTCCTGTATAATCTGAGAGGGAGTTTTGTTCAATGTTTGGTTAGTAAGATCCGACAGTGTACGCGTAGAAATATGCATCCGTTCGGCATATTCGACTACGGAATACCCCTTCGTATAGTTTTTTTCAACAAGGTTTATAAATTGGATAAGCTGCATTCGTTTTTCGTCCATTGTAAACGGTAGTTTGCCCTCCCTACGCTCAAACTCATTTTTCCGCCGCTGCACCTGAATCAAAAATGATTTCAGGTAAGTCCGTAATAAATCTTCGTGGCCAAATTGGCCCCTGCCATTACCCAATTCTTCTTTAATCTGACCGATGTGCCCTTCCAGCATATGTGCTATTCCATGGCCGACGCAACAGGATGGGGTCTGATAAGGACTATTGAACAGGCTGCACTTTACAAGAAAATCAATTCCCTGGTCGGAATGTCCAAGAAATAGCTCACTGAAATGAATCAGGTAACCTTCATAATCAGTATGTTGATCGAAATAGTGGACCTGATTTTTAGCTATGAAAAAAATAGCATTTTTAAAGACATCGTATGCTTTGAAGTCGACATAATGTTGGCCATTTCCGCTTTTAAACCAAATCACCTGATAAAAACTATGTATGTGAGGCTTGGTCGTATCACCCGGATGTTCTTTGAGATACGCCTTTAAGTCATGAATAACAAATTGCGCTTTATCGGGCTGATGCAAGTTAAGGTGATATTCTTTGATGAGCGTGGAGTCATTTTTAGTCATAATTTTCTATTAACGTTTTCCTGAAAGTACCCATTGGTCAATAACCATACAAAAATATAAAATACAGAGGATGAAAGAACTACGGCCACGTCTGCAAGTTGGCATTTGCCGACAACTACCTTAATTTTTCCGATATATACCATAACTTCCTCTTATAAATGATCAATTTCGCGCCATGAAATCTAATCAAGAAGTTGTAATAGTCGGTGGTGGCCTGAGTGGGCTGGCTTTAGCTTATTTTCTATCACAGAAAAGCGTTAAGCCCACTATTTTGGAAGCCGCGCCACGACTAGGCGGAAGGATACAGACCATTAAGGGAATACTGGAAACTCCGTTGGAGCTGGGCGCGACCTGGTTTTCAGATATGCATCCCAATCTGCTCCGGCTAATTGACGAGCTGGGATTAAAAATATACCCTCAATATTCAAAAGGAATCTCCCTATTTCAAACTAGATCTTTTGAGCCACCGCAAAGATTCCATATCCCCGAGGCTGAAAGCCCATCCTACCGGCTTGCAGGTGGCACGCAATCACTGATTGATGCTCTATCGCAGAAATTACCTACTGAAAACATTCATTTAAACGCTAAGGTGCGGGCTATCGAAGTTGAGGGAAACCAGGTGGCTATAGAAACCAACGACGACCGAAAAATCAACGCAGACAAGGTCGTTATCGCTGTGCCGCCTCAATTGGCGGCGAAGCAGATCACGTTCTCGCCCAAATTACCGGATACGGCTGCTGCCATCTTCACGGATGTACAAACTTGGATGGCAGGCGCCATAAAATTCACGTTGGAATACGCCGAGCCTTTTTGGCGTAATGATGGATATTCTGGAATGCTATACAGCCATGCGGGCATTATCACGGAAATGTATGACCATACCAACTTTGAAGGAAATAAGTTCGGCTTGACCGGCTTTCTAAACAGCAGTGCCGCATCCTATCCGCAAGAGGTCAGAAAAAAACACGTTTTACAGCAATTAGGAGAATTAATGGGCGTACCCGCATTGAAACCAACGGTCTATTCCGACAAGGTATGGACAGATGAATTTATAATGGAAGGGAATCAGCCCGTCCAACGTCCGCATCAATACAACGGACACCCGCTAATGCGTGAAAACTACATGGAAGGGAAATTGGCCTTTTCAGCTTCCGAAACCGCAAATGAATTTGGCGGATATATGGAGGGAGCTGTGATCGCCGCAAAACACGTTTTGAACCACCAATTTTAAAAAACAGAGCCTGCAGCGCAACGCATTTTCAGGTCTGCCAGTGCCTGCCGCTCCCGTTGGGAACGGGTGGCCTGGATCGCTTGTTCGTAGTGTGCGATCGCTTTTGGAGTATCTGTTTCGGAATAGAGATAGCCCAGCAACGCATGGTAATGGCTGTTGCCGGTCAAACGTAATTTTTCCGCTTCGCTAATGGCCTGTACGCGTCCGTAGACCTGCGCAAAAGCAAACGTTCTATTCAATGCTACGATCGGCGAATATTCGATCAGGATCAGTTGATTATACAATTGCAGGATATGCCGCCATTTATTTGCATCTGACGCGACGGTGTGCCAATACGCAATACCGGCTTCCAAATGGTAGGCCGAGATTTCGTTGCCGGCCGTAGCATTGATCAGGTACTGATGCCCCCGTTGGATGAGTGCTTTATCCCATCGTTCCCGATCCTGTTCGTCAAAGCGGACCGTCTCGCCCCCAGCTCCGGTTCGCGCCTCCAGCCGCGAGCTCTGATAGCACATCAGTGCCATTAGCGCATTCACCTGCGGGGTATTGGTCAATGGATTTTCAGTCAGCACCAAGCCGAGCCGTATCGCTTCGGAACAGAGCTCCTTTCTCACCAGTTGGTCGCCCGTTTTGGAAAAATAGCCTTCGTTAAACACCAGGTACAGCGTCTTTAGTACGGTAGGCAGCCTGGAGACGATTGCCGCTTCGCTCAACAAGCCAATCTGGAAATTATCGTTCCGCAGGTTGCTTCTTGCCCGCTGGAGCCGCTTTTTTATCGTTTCGGCTTTCGTCAGGAATGCATTGGCGATTTCTTCGACACTGAAGCCACACAGGATCTGGAGCGCCAAACAGATTTGACTCTTGCTTGCATTTGCCGGGTTACAAACCGCAAAAATCATTGCCAACTGGCTATCGGCGATGCCCTGCTCGTGGTATTCAAAAGCTTCTTCGTATTGGATGCGCTCGGTTTCGGATTGGTTCCGCACCTGGGTCTCAACGACCGACAGATGTTTAATATGGTCTTTGGCTTTGTTTTTGGCCACCGTGTACAACCAAGCCGTCGGATTATCCGGCACGCCATGTATAGCCCAATGTTCGGACGCTTTCAGAAACGTATCACTTGCGATATCCTCGGCAGTTTCCATGTGCCGTAAACCAAAATGACGGCATAAGACAGCCGTCATTTTCGCGTACTCCTGCCGGAATAAGTGGGGTAAAACCTCGTTATGTGATCCCCTACGAGCCAATGTCAATCACGTTTTAACACCTCGCGGACTTCAATGTTGCCGCCGACCTTAAAAATCGGATTTCCTTTTGCCATGGCTACCGCTTCGTCAATCGTCTCGGCCTTCACCACGATGTAACCGCTGATGAATTCCTTGATTTCGGTATAAGGCCCATCCGTCACCACGTCGTCGGCTTTGACCGTCTTTGCACTTCCCGCAATCGGCAGCAGCGTATTGCCTTTGTCCACCAGCTTGTTCTGAGCGGCGATGCTGGCCAGCCAATTCATCCGTTCCTGCATCTGTTCGGGCGACGGCTGAAAGTCAGCCAAATCTTTCAATCTGAAAATTAATGCAAATTCTTTCATTGTCAAAAAATTTTAATGTTTGTGCTTATGACGACCGGCCTTCCCATAGGGGGACAACGTTTGCAGATTTTTTAAAACAACCCGTCAGGTGGAACCGCGCACCACAAGCCGGCCTTCCGAAATGGTAATGTCGGGCGGCACATTCCCGATGCGCTTCTTGAGGATATCCAGCATGTGCTTGCCGGCGGCCTGGCCGATCTCGTACGGCCGCTGTTCGAACGTGGTCAACCCCGGCTCAACCAGCCTCGATGCCGGGTCGTTGCCAAACCCGGCAACAGCAATGTCACCGGGCACGTTCACCCCCCTGCCCTTCAACAGCTGCATCACCTGCACCGCCCCGGCATCGTAAATGGTGCAGATCGCATCAGGAGGATCAGCTAAGGCCAACCAGCGGTCTACGGCCACTGTCACATCATCGGCAAGAAAGCGGGTGTGCATCACCAGCTCATTATCAAACGCGATTCCATTCTGCCGCAATGCCGACAGGTATCCCTGCAGCCGCAGCTTGCTGGCCTGCAGGTGTTTCGGGCCCGCCAGGAGAGCGATACGTTTGCGTCCCCGTTCAATCAGGTGCTGTGTGGTAGTATATAAGCCATTGAAGTCATCTTCCACCACCTTCGGGATCGGGAGTTCCTGGCAAATCCGGGCAAACGACACCAGCGGAAATCCCTTTTGATACAACATCTTGATCTGATCGAAATTTCGCGTATCACGCGTGTGGCAAATCAGAAACCCATCTACGCGGCTCAACATCAAAGCCTGGATATTTTCCTTCTCGATTTGCGGCGATTCGTCAGACTGGGCGATGATGGTCCGGTAGCCCATGCGTCCGACCGTGTGTTGGATGCCACTCACGATGGCCGCAAAAAAAGGCTTCTGGATATCCGGGATGATGACACCCAACATCCGGGTTTCATTTTTAATCAGTCCCAGCGCCAGCATGTTCGGTTGGTAGTCCAATGCTTTGGCCATTTCTAGAACCGCTTTCCGCGTGTCGGGATTGACATTCGGATTGTTGGTCAGCGCCCTTGAAACCGTGGATTTGGAAATCCCCAGTTTCCTGGCAATGTCAATAATCGTAACCTGATGTCCTTTCATAATTAGCGGCGTTCTCAAGTGGTGCAAAAATGTAGAAAAAAAAGTAGAAAAAAAACATCATATGGGAACGGTTGCGGGAATGTTCCCAATTAAATATTGGGAAATATCCCGTCATAAATACTTGTTTTTCAATAGTAAATAACATAGTTTAGCCACCAGATTATGAAACTATAAGCAATCATTAGGTAACTAAATTTCAAATTTCACCGGGCGATAGGATTGCAAACCTGTCTCCCATCAACGCCGAAATTCACGTCTCCGTGGGTCGGGTAATAAGGTGTATTTTATCAAATTAATTATATGAAATTTATCGAAGAAGCAACACGACAGATTCCAGTTTATGCCGAACCAGACGTTCTGGTGGTAGGCGCAGGCCCAGCGGGCATCGGGGCAGCCATCTCCGCCGCTCGCAATGGCGCACGGGTATTATTAATAGAGCGCTACGGTTTTCTCGGTGGGAACCTCACCATCGCCATGGTTAACCCGATGTTTACGTTTCACGACATCAAGGGCCGGCAGGTCATCCGCGGCATTGCCGGCGAACTGGTCGATCGGTTGGTTGATCTCAAGTCCTCCCAGGGCCACGTCAACGACCTGACGTTTGATAACGCTTCCATGACGCCATTTGACCCGGAAGGGATGAAATACCTCCTCTTTCAAATGGTGCGCGAAGCCGGCGTAGAGCTATTGCTTCACACGTGGGCGGTTGGTGCCACCCGCGAAGCAGGCCAATTAACGTCCGTTATCATCGAGAACAAATCCGGCCGGCAGGCAATCACCCCGAAATACGTAATTGACTGCTCCGCCGATGCCGATATCGCCGCCATGGCAGGCGCACCGTTCGTAAAAGGGCGTGAAGAAGACGGCGCGATGCAGCCGGTAACCTTGTTTTTCCGCATAGGCGGCATCCACATGCCAAACCTGCGCAAATGGATGAAAAACAACCGCGAGCTGCTGAAAGACTCCCCAACGGATGACGAAATCGATTCCAGCAAAGCCATTGCCTTTCTGGGCTTGAAACAACTCGTCAAGAAAGGCATGGAAAACGGTGAGTTTCCGAAAGATGCCGCACCACGCATCCTATTTTACGAGCTTCCGCAGGAAGGCCAAATCGCCGTCAACGCGACTCGCCTGCAAGGCATCGACGGCACCAATGCGGCAGACCTCACGCGGGCCGAGCACGAAACCCGCGTGCAGGCTTGGGAGATCCACAAATTCCTGCAAAAATACGTCGGCGGCTTCGAAGGATCCTACATCCTCGACACCGGCGCACAGGTAGGCGTCCGCGAGACGCGCCACATCCGCGGCGACTACCAGCTTACCGAAGATGATGTACTGGCAAACCGTGCATTTGACGACGGGATCGCCTGCGGTACCTTCGCCATCGATATTCACCCACCCGAAGGAGAACAGCAAATCTTTACCGGATCGGGCAAGGCCGTATACGAAATCCCCTACCGCGCGTTGCTGCCCCAAGGGCTCGATAATGTCCTGGTCGCCGGAAGGAGCATATCGGCTACGCACGCCGCATTCGGTTCTTCCCGCGTCATGGCCACCTGCATGGCCATCGGCCAGGGTGCAGGGCTAGCCATGGCCCACCTCGTCCGCCAGGGCGGCGGCGATGTGCGCAGCGTAGACACCGCTGCGCTCCGGCAACAGCTTATCGCACAAGGCCAATACCTGCTTGGTATGCCCGACGATCAGCCAGCAGATCCGTCGCTCGTGCTCAACAAAGGGGAAGGTTCGGGAGCCACGGCATCCCATTTCAATCCATTTAAAGACCGCAACCATGGCTAATTCACGGGGCAACATCCGTTGGGGCATTGCGACGCTGCTTTTTTTCGCCTCCACGCTCAACTACCTCGATCGGCAGGTACTTTCCGTGCTTGCACCTACGATCCAGGCCGAGCTCAACCTCACGGATGTCGATTATTCCTACATCACCTCATCGTTCCTGCTGAGCTATACGGTGATGTACGCCATCAGCGGCACGCTAGTAGATCGACTTGGCACCCGAAAAAGCTTCCTCTGGGCCGTTGGCGGCTGGTCGGTTGCCAACCTCCTCCACGCCTTTGCCAAAACTGCGATGCAGTTTTCCCTATTCCGGTTCCTGCTGGGCATCGCCGAATCGGCCAACTTCCCAGCCGGTGTCAAAGCGGCATCCGAATGGTTTCCTCTCCGTGAACGCGCGCTGGCCATCGGCATGCTTAACGCCGGTTCCTCCGCGGGCGCCGCCATTGCCATCCCCTTGGTATCGGTTATCGCCGTGCAGTTCAACTGGCAGGCAGCGTTTATGGTCACCGGACTCCTCGGCCTGGTTTGGATGCTGTTCTGGAATCGCCTGTATTTCCTTCCGCAACATCATCCACGCATCACGCCGGAGGAGCGTGAACTCATCCTGGATGGGCAGCCCGCCCAAGCGCAGGACGGTGCAAAAACCAGCATTTGGCAGCTCCTGCGCATGCGCCAAGCGTGGGGATGTCTCTGTGCACGGATCTTCATCGATCCGATCACGTATTTCCTGATTTTCTGGATTCCCAAATACCTTCAGGAGCAACAAGGGCTCACGCTCGATCAGATGGGGCTTTTTGCATGGATTCCCTTTGTCATCCTTGCAGTCGGAACGTTGTTGGGCGGCATCATCCCCAAGTGGTTCATTACGCGCATGGGCTGGTCGCTCAACCGATCGCGCAAAAGCGTCATGCTATTTGCTTCGCTGCTGATACCGATCTGCTGTGCGGTACTGTTCCACGCACCGGGAATGACCGTTGCCATCGTGGCCATCGCCGGCATCATGCTGGGCCATGGCCTTTGGGGTAACATCACCATCCCGGCTGAAGTCTTTCCCCGGCATGTGCAAGGCACACTCACTGGTATCGGCGGCACCTTAGGCGGCATTGCCGGCATCCTTTCACAGCTATCCGTCGGTTGGACCGTTCAGCACCTCTCCTACGCCCCCATATTCATCGGCATTGGTATCGCTTACTTATTTACGCTGCTTTGTGTGCAACTACTCACCGGCCGATTGGGAGAAATAATCGTATTAACCAAATCATAAATCCAATGAATAAACCCATTTGTAAACCCATTCGCACACGCATAGGCCGGTTCTGGCTATGCAGTTTGCTGGCGCTCTCGGCATTCGTTCAGGTTTTGCCTGCCCAGCAACCCACGCCCGTAAGCGGCGTAGTTACCGACGATCAGGCACAGCCCCTGGCGGGTGTTACGGTCACGCTCGGGGGGAGCACCCAAGCATTGACCACTACCGACGAGTCGGGCAGGTTTCGAGTGACCGTTTCCGACGACGCCACCCTGGTATTTTCGCTCATCGGCTATACAGCGACCGAAGTCAGCACAACGGGAAACCGACAATTGCAGGTGGTGCTTACACCCTCCGTTTCCAACCTCGAGGAAGTCGTCGTGGTCGGTTTTGGTACCACCAAGAAGGTAAATCTCTCCGGTGCGGTCACGGCCGTATCCGGCGAGGAAGTTGCGAAGCGCCAGGTTGGGCAGACCTCCATGGCGCTGCAAGGTATGGCACCCGGTGTCACGGTGACCCAAAGCAGCGGGCAGCCCGGTGTGGACGCCGGAACCATTCGGGTTCGCGGCATTGGCACACTCAATAACTCCAACCCACTGGTGCTGGTGGACGGTGTAGTTATGTCACTCGACCACATCGATGTATCCTCCATCGAATCCATCTCAGTGCTGAAGGATGCCGCATCGTCGGCGATCTACGGATCGCGCGCCGCGAACGGCGTTATCCTGATCACCACCAAACGCGGTAAATCCGGACAGTTCTCCCTGTCGTACGACGCCTACGTCGGCAAGCAGTCGGCCACCGATCTGCCTAAGATCGTGAACGGGCTGGATCACATGAACCTGATCAATGAGGCCCACACCAATGTGGGTCGCTCGCCCCTGTTTTCCGAAACAGACATCCAGAATTATATTGCCAACAAAGCGACCGACCCTGACCATTACCCCGATGTGAATTGGCAGGACGAGGTGCTGCAGGGCAGCGGCATCCAGCAAAATCATGTACTGGGCATTATGGGGGGCACCGAGCGGCTTCAGTTTTTCGGTTCGTTCGGTTACCTCAATCAGTCGGGTCTCATTGACAACGTCAACTTCGAGCGGTACTATTTCCGCCTGAACACCAACGTGCAGATCAATCCCAAGCTGCGGGGTTCTTTCGACCTGTATGTACGCAACAACAACCGCAAGACCATTGGCAACGGTTCGCATTTTGAGGGGCCCGCTGCCTTTTCCGCCGGCACGTCTACAGGAATGGTATTCGGCCTGATGAACAAACTTCCGGCCACGCAAGCCGCCCGGTATACGAACGGCCAATGGGCCGAGGGCCAAAACGGCGCCAACCCCGCTGCCATAATCTATGATGGCGGTTGGTGGCAGCAGCGGAGTACCCCAATCGCCGGTAACTTCGCGCTCGAATACAGTCCCATTGAAGCGCTGACGGCACGTGTGGCCTACGCACCGACGTATGAACAGCCAACGACACGCTCGTTCAGCAACGTGATCAAGACCTACGATCCCAATGGAACACTCCGTTTTTCTGTACCTACCATTAACGAGCTCAACGAAGACGCTTCCAACGATCGGCTGGATCAGGTGGAGGCGACCCTTACGTATGCCAAAGACATCGGTAACCACGCCATCTCGGCGTTGGGTGGCTACCAATACCTCACCGGCAGCAACCGGATATTCAATGCCTTCCGCGACAATTTTCTCTTCCCGGACTATCCGGTGCTTTCCGCAGGTTCGTCCGAAAACATGCGCAACGGCGGTTCAGCCTCCGAGTGGACGTTGATCTCCTACTTCGGCCGCGTCAACTACAACTACCTCGGTAAGTACCTGTTCGAGGCCAACATCCGGTACGACGGATCTTCGCGCTTTTCGCAAGGCAACAAATGGGGTACTTTCCCCTCCTTTTCCGTGGGCTGGCGATTGTCCGAAGAATCGTTCATGGCAGCCGCCAAAAGTTACCTGGACGACCTCAAACTGCGGGTATCCTGGGGTCGGCTTGGCAATCAGGAATCGGCAGCAACTACCCCTTTGCGCCCACCGTATCGTTGGATCCGCGATATGTCTCGAGCGACGAAGTACGCAACGGCGCAGCCATCATGAGCTTGGCCAATACCGACATTTCATGGGAAACGACCGAAATGGCCAACTACGGCCTGGACGTACGCCTATTCCGGAACCTGTCGATCACCTTTGACTATTACCAAAAAACCACAAGAGGCATCCTCTTGGAGCTTAGCATTCCGAAGACCATGGGGGTTGGTGCACCGTTCCAAAACGCCGGTGTCGTGGAGAACAAGGGCTGGGACCTGCAGCTTGACTACAGCAACAGCCATGGCAAATTCCGATACGCCGCCACCTTCACGCTTTCGGATGTACGTAACAAGGTATTGGACCTCAAAGGCATCCAGCAGACAGGCACCCTCGTTAACCGCGAAGGCTATGCCATGAACTCGCTGTTTCTGCTCCGCTCACAAGGGCTGCTTTCGGCAGCTGATTTTGATACCGACGGCGCGTATCTACATGCCAAGCCCCAATTCGGTGTGGTCGCTCCTGGCGATATCCGTTACCTCGATACCGACGGCAACAACATCGTCAATAACAATGACCGCCAGGTATTGGGCAGCACCATTCCCCGATACACGTATGGTCTCAACCTATCGGTCGGCTATGGCAATTTTGATCTCTCGGGCCTGTTTCAGGGCGTCGGCAAGCGCGACGGCTACCTCACCGGCAGCGCCATCCTCCCCTTCCTCGCGGGCGGTACGGCGTATGAATACCAGAAAGACCGGTGGACTCCCGAAACACCCAACGCCGAATTCCCGAGGTACGCCTTCGGCGAAAGCCACAATCACCAAAACACCGATTTCTGGATGCGTAGCGCCGCTTACCTCCGCATCAAGAACCTGCAGCTGGGGTATACCCTGCCCAAGGCAGTCATCCAGCGCATCGGCGTGCAGGGTGCGCGACTGTACATTTCCGGAGAAAACCTCTTTACATTCGACAACTTCTGGCCGGGGTGGGACCCCGAGATCTCCGCAGCCAGCAACGGCGCCTACTACCCGCAGGTTACGACGTACAACATCGGGCTGAACCTCAAATTCTAATCGACTGGTCATGAAAAAAATATGCACGATCTTCCTCACCGCCTTGCTATTCGGATGTAGCAAGGACCTGGAGAAATTTCCATTGGATGCACCCTCCACCGATACGTTCCTGAAAACCGAGGCCGAGCTCCAGGCCGCCATCGTAGGTTGCCTAAGTCCGTTGAACCTCCGGTTTGGCGAAAATCCCTACGTCATCGTTTTCGACATGTATTCGGATATCGCTGCCAATCGCGATGTTACGCCGCATGCGCTATGGGGTACGCCCACGGCAGGCCAGGTAAACAGCATCTGGAATACAATGTATACCGTCATCGCCCGCTGCAATTTCATCTTGGACAACATTGGCCGCGTTGAAACCACCAACGAGGCCGTCATCAACCGCGCCACGGGCGAAGCAAGGTTTCTCCGCGCCTACAGCTACGCCGTCTTATCGCAATTCTATGGAGATGTACCCTTGGTCACCACCACGCTGGATCTTGCCAATGCCTACGTATCGCGCGATCCGAAAAGCGCCGTGGTCGACTTCATCCTCGCAGAGCTCGATGCCGCCTCGGGGCTGCTACCCGTAGACAACGCGCCCAATACGATGACCATCCCGCAGGGTGCGGCCTGGGCACTCGCCTCGCGCGTTGCATTATACAACGAACGTTGGGATGAAGCCATCGCTGCTGCAGAGAAAGTCATGGCACAGGAAGGCACGCAGTATCAACTGCATCCCGACTACGGCGCCATCACACACCGATCCGGAAAAACCTCCAAGGAAATTATCTGGGCGATCCAATTCAACTACACCGACGTCTTCCATGAAACACCGGTTTCCTATCGTTCCAGAATGGCTGGCGGTTACAGCAACCGCATGCCCGTACAGGCGCTCGTAGATTCCTACGATTGCACCGATGGACTTCCCATCGATGAATCACCCCTGTACGATCCGGCACATCCGTTTGAAAACCGCGACCCCCGGCTGGCCATGAGTATCGCCCTGCCCGGTTCGGTGTATTACGGTTACCAGTTTGAGACCCATAAAGACAGCCTGGCATGCTGGAACTACAACGTTTCGCCGGCGGTTCGTGTACCCAACCTGGATGCTACCCACACCTTTGCGAGCTTCTCGGGCTATTGCTGGCGCAAGTATGCCGATCCTACCGAAGAACACGCCACCCGCTCGGATATCAACCCCATCATTATCCGCTATGCTGAGGTGCTGCTCAACTACGCCGAAGCGAAGCTGGAAAACGGAGAAATCGACAACGATCTCTATACAGCCCTCAACAAAATACGCAAGCGGGTGGATATGCCTAAAATTGCGTCGGGCCAAACGACTTCTGCATTGCGTACCCTCATCCGCAGGGAGCGCAAAGTAGAGCTCGCCGGCGAAGGGGCACGGTATTTTGACATCATCCGCTGGCGGATCGCCGACCGGGTACTCAACGGCCCCTGCTACGGCCGGATTCCCCGGGGATTCCTCGCTTCCGCACCGGCCATTGACGAAAACGGCACGCCCGACTATAGCCACGTGGCCAACGCAGGGGAAATGCGCGTTATCCAAACACGGTTGTTCAACCCGGCGGCAAATTACCTGTGGCCCATTCCGGACATCGAATTGCAGACCAACAAAAATCTGACACCGAACCCCGGGTATTAAGGGCATGAACCATTAACTTAGCAGCAGATGCAACAAAAATCCCTTCCAACCATCGTTTATGTATCCGTCCTGATCTGCCTATGGAGCAGCCAACCGGCGCATGCACAGGTTACTACCGTGAAGGTGGAGATTCCCGAAACGCCGGTCCAGGTCGATCCGATGATCTACGGTCAGATGCTGGAAAATGTCAACGACAGCATGATTTATGGGGGTATTGCAGACCGTCAGGGCAATGTGCGTCAGCATCTGATCCCGCATCTGAGCGATCTGCATATCCCTGTGACGCGGTGGCCGGGCGGTACGGTCGTGTATGAATACCATTGGGAAAAAGGAATCGGACCGAAGGAGAAACGCCCGACGGTACCCAACCTCGCGTGGGGTGGCATTGAAAACTACCAGTTTGGAACCGACGAGTTCCTCCAATGGTGCCAAACAGTGGGTACGGTGCCCTACGTGAATTTGAACATGAGCCTGCATCCCGAGTACCGGGCCACCATCGACGATGCGCTCGCCTGGATTGAGTATGTCAACGGCGACGCAGATACGCCCTATGGTCGACTGCGCGTCCAAAATGGCCATGTTGAGCCCTACGACGTGAAGTTTTGGGGCATCGGCAACGAAAACTACCTGAACAGCCGGGCCGGTCGCATCAGGGAAACTGCCGAACAATACGCCAGCCGGTTGAAACAGTGGGCAGGCGCCATCCGTGGGCAGCATCCCGGTTTACAGCTCCTCGGTATCGGCCGTTCCGTTCCGTGGAACCAGACCGTGCTGGATACCTGTGGCCAACTGATCGACTTCCTGACCCAGCATTATTACGTCAACTCACGTGTGAAGGACGGCGAAATCCAAAATCCTTCCAGCACGCTGTTTGCGCCTGCCAAGATGGAAGCCCACCTGGCCCTGCTTGGTCAACAATTGGCGGCGGTGAACGAACAGCTTGGACGGGCCAACCATCCCATCCGGCTCAGCGTGGACGAATGGAACAACCGGCACTCCGTCAACAAAGGAGATCAGTTCAAGTTTACCCGGCAATCGCCCCGCCGACAGTTTGATGTGGCCGTCGTGGCCGGCATGCTCAATGCATTTATCCGACAGAGCCCGCACGTGGGGATGGCCAATTACATCTTCCCCGTCAATGCTCATGGCCTGATCCGCACGGTGGGCAATACGGATGCTTATCAGACACCGATTTACCATGTCTTCAAGCAGTACCGTACCCACCTCATAGGCAGCAGGATCGAAGCTACCGTCCACGGACCGTCCGTCGCCACCGCGGATGTCCGGCCCACCATCGACGGCGACAGCCACGAAGCAGAATTTACGGTGGATTCACTCGCCTATATCGACGCTGCTGCCGTATTGACCGACACCCATCACATTCATGTGTCGCTGGTAAACCGCTCGCATGACACGGCGCATCCCGTTACAGTCGTTGCGCCGAATGGTTATACTGCCCGGTCCATCTGGATACTGAGCCATGAAAACCTCAATGCCGGCAACAGCGATGGTCAACGTACCGAAATCAGCCCCGTTAATAAGCCTGTAAGCGGTCATGGCCGTCTGGTCACAACTGAAATCCCCGCTGGGGGGCTACATATCATCCACTTTATCCCTGAAAAATGAAAAATTATATCCATCCTCTCCGCAGTTATACAGCCTTGTTTGCCCTAGCCATCGGCGGGTTATCTGCTCATGGCCAGATCACCACCGTGCAACTCCGCATCCCGGAAACCCCAGTACAGATCGATCCGATGATTTACGGTCAGATGCTGGAAAACGTCAACGACAGCATGATCTACGGAGGCGTTGCAGACCTTAGGGGTAATGTTCGTGAGCACCTGATTCCACACCTTGGCGATCTGCGCATCCCCGTAATGCGCTGGCCTGGCGGCACGGTCGTGCATGAGTACCATTGGGAAAATGGCATCGGGCCCCGTGATCAGCGACCCACCGTACCCAACCTCGCCTGGGACGGCATTGAAAACTACCAGTTCGGCACGGACGAATTCCTGCAATGGTGTGAGGCCATCGGCACGGAGCCCTATATCAACTTCAATATGGGCAACCAGCCCCAATTCAAGGGCACGCTGGGCGAAGCACTTACCTGGATCGAGTATGTAAACGGAGACGCTAGCACGCCCTACGGCCGGCTGCGCATCGCCAATGGCCGAAACGAACCCTACAACGTTCGTTACTGGTGTCTGGGCAACGAGAATTACCTCACGACCACCGGTGGCGGCCACATTAAGGAAACCGACGCGGTCTATGCCGCCAAGCTGAAACATTGGGCCGGCACCATCCGGCAATACCATCCAAGCCTTCGGCTGCTCGGCATCGGGCATACGTTGCAATGGAATCAAACGGTGCTGGATACCTGTGGCCAGCTGATCGACTTCCTGACGCAGCACTACTATGTCAACGCAAAGGTAAAAGACGGCGAAATCCAACAGCCTACCAGTACCCTCTTCGCCCCTGCCAAAATGGAAGCCCACCTCGCTTTGCTCGGCAAGCAGCTGGCCACCATGAATGCGCAGTTGGGACGCACGGACCGCCCCATCCGGCTCAGCGTGGACGAATGGAACAACCGGCACTCCGTCAACCAGGGAACCGAGTTTAAATTTACGCGCCAGTCGCCCCGGCGGCAGTTTGATGTCGCCGTTGTAGCCGGCATGCTGAATGCCTTTATCCGCCAGAGCCCACACGTAGGCATGGCCAACTACATTTTTCCGGTCAATGCCCATGGCCTGATCCGAACCGTGGGTAACGACGACGCTTACCAGACGCCGATTTACCACGTCTTTAAATACTACCGCGACCACCTCATCGGCAGCAAGGTTGAAGCCACCGTGCAGGGGCCCTCCATCGCTACGGCAGACATCCAACCTACGATAGCCGGCGATGCGAAAGAAGCGCAATTTCCAACGGAATCGCTGCCGTACGTCGATGCCGCTGCCGTATTGGATCGCGCCAAACGCATCCACGTGTCGCTGGTAAACCGTTCACATGACCGTACCCAAAAAATTGAAGTAGCCGTACCGGCTGGATACAGGGGCGACTCCCACTGGACATTGGGCCATGAAGATATCAATGCGGCGAACAGTAGCGAAGATCGCAACCGGATCACCCCCGTAAGCGGTCCACTGAAAGCGAGGCGCGGCAAGGTAACTACCGAAATCCCGCCCTGCGGTCTGCACGTACTTACGTTTGTGCCTATCCGATAAGGAGATTATTACCTATAAGCATTTAAAAAAACCATGAGCCAATTATAATTTTATTCGGCTCATGGTTTTACACGCTTTCTCCCTTCAATAGGCAAGCACGGTAATCTCCGTACGCCGGTTTGCCTGGTGGGCTTCACGTGAGCAGGGCATGCCATCGTTGCAATCGTTAACCGGGCGAGTTTCCCCATAACCTTTGGCAACCAGTCTATCGTGCGCAATACCCCGACCAGTCAAGTAATCCACTGCTGCCTTTGCTCGTCGTTGCGAAAGCGCTTCGTTATATTCCCGGCTACCTCGACTATCCGTGTGGCTCGACAGCTCAATTTTCAATGTTTGATTGTCATTCAGGATGCGAGCCAGTTCGTCCAGTACCCGTGCTGCATCTGCTCGGATAGTATGCTTATCAAAGTCGTAGTAAATATTCTGAAGTTCGAAGGTCTGTCCTACTCGGTATGCCGGCTCCAATAGCAGGGCTATCCGCAGGGTATCTGATGCGGTAATGCCCAACGTACTCACAGCGGCAAAATCGGCAGTGTAGCCCTGTTTTTGACCCGACACGTTGTACGTACGGCCTGGATCCAGTTCAAACGCAAAGGCCCCGGCCTCGCTGTGTTTTTTCCCAATGACCTGCTGGTCGCCGTCAACCAGGGTCACAATCACATTCGAGAGTGGTTCGCCGGAAGTTTTGTCGGAAGTAATCCCCTGGAGGAGGAGGATGATTTTCTGTTCAGCTACGCTGAACGAATAGATATCATCTGCGCCTACGCCTCCAGGCCGGTTGGAGGATAGAAATCCACGGGCCACCTCGGGGTCTTCGCCATATACCAAATACGCAAAATCGTCAGTAGCGCTATTGACTGGATAGCCCAAGTTCACCGGATTACTCCACTGGCGTTTACTCCCCGTAATGGAAACGTGGTTTGGCCGCGGATTCGTCGACTTGCCAAATCAAGCCCTCTCCATCAGCCACATACAATGCATCGTCACCACCATAAAACGCGACGACCGACTTCCCTACCAGTTTGCCGATACCATGCTCCTTGCCTATCATAGACCACGTATTCGTATCAAAAACAGCTAGTCCATTGCGGCTATTTATCCATAAGCGACCCCAAGGGTCCGCCAGCAGGCTGCTCACCTCATCAAATGGCAGCGTTTGGCTGTATAATTTAGTAAAGGGAATCACATTTACACCGTCGTACCGGTAGAGCACGCCTCCTGCAACCATCCAAATCATTCCGGCCTGATCTTTAACAGCATCGCTGATCATGGTATGGTGTGCATCAACGCCGGGGACAATCTGGACATAGTGATACGGAGATACCTGAGCCGGTGAAGCCAGCGAAAAGCATCCCAATATCAGTAATAGCAGTTTTTTTCGCAAACTTTGGTTTAGATCAATATTCCCCATTAGTTGGCATTATCCAGCAAATAGCATTGTTCAAAAGTAGAGATTTTTCTGCAATTCATTCATAATGTCTAGCTTTTTTGACCAACACATAGTTCCTATTGCTTTCTTTCTCGCAAACCGCTTTCAACGGCTGCCTGAATTTTGGTAAAGCAAGAAAATCATCCCCTGCTCGCCAATTCGCTAAGGCCGACCGTATTTCAAACGAACTACGCATTACGTTTGTGCCGATACGGTAAGGGAATTTTCACAACAGCTTTTGCGCTTGGACGATATGGCGCAGGTTGTGGTAAATCACCACCCTGAGTGTATCCCCAAGACGCAGTTTTATCCATTTGGAAATCGATATCGACGTTTTAACGCGGGTCAGATCCGTTTGTCTGGAAGCTTCGAGGAGTTGGAGCAACTGTTCCTGTTGATCGATAAATTTATCCAACACCGATGGGTCCAGCGCGCTATCCGCCGGATCCATCGATTTAAAGGTCTTCATTTTGTTCAGCCGTTCTTTGGGCAACATGCTTTTCGCAAAATAATTCCCCAAAAGACCGGGCTTGAAAACAGTCGATGGCCGACGTTTTGAATTCTGGATGCGAAGTTCAATTTCTGGAACGTAAAAATCCCCATACCGGTTCAGATGCTCCACGCATTCCAGTATACTCCAGCCGCCAGCGGCAGGCTTCCGGTTCAGTATTTCCGGCGGCAATTGCTTAAATGATTGTACCATATGGATGTGCTGCCGTGTAAGGCCGGCCAATTCGGTTAATAACTCTTCCACGTTTATCATACACGATTTTAGAAGCAAAATTTAGAAGCAAAGCTGCCCTATTTTCGGCAGATAATCATTGATTCAAGTCAAGATTTTTTGAGGCGGGACAACGTTTCGGGAGCCATCCGCAAATACGATGCGATGTGTTTATGCGGGATTTGCTGGAACAATTGCGGACTTCGTTTCAATACACGTTGGTATCGATCTTTCGGTGAGCTGGTGAGCATATCCTTCTCGCGTTCCAGTTGCTGAAGCACCAGCTGTTCCAGCATATCCTGCCACAATTGTCTGTTCGCCGGATTCAGCGCAACGAACGACAGATAAGCCGCTTTGGAAATGACTTTCACCTCGGTCCGTTTGATGGCTTGGATGTAAAAATCGGACGGTTTTCCGCTGATAAAACTGTCTAACGCCGTGATAAAGTCACCTTGGTACCCGAACCTTACAATGTGCTCCTCCTTCCCATCCCGCATACAGACTTTCAAGCTTCCCGACACCACGTAGTAGAGCTTCTTCTCAACCGCGCCGTATTCGGCGAGGTATTGGTTTCGCTCCAAAACGACGGATTTTTCCCACAAATGGAGGTTTTCAATCCGATTGTACAATTCACTTACAGCATTCATCGATCATTCGTTCGTTTTCGATAACGAACTTATGGCAAATCTAGCTTTATTTGGCAATAAAATAAAGGCAACGCAATCTATCGCTTAAAACCTATATTTGCTGTGACATGTTCCGACAACTTGTTCGTCAGAAAATCGCGGATATGCCGCAGCCGCGTTCGCTCGGCGTATGGCTGGGCGTTGGCCATCGCTATTGCCGGCACCTCTGCCGGGGAGCCGGAGTGGTACTGATAATTAGCTGCGGTCTGCTTTTCTTCGGCTGCGGGGAAGAGCAACGGGCGGTTCAAATCGAGCTCAACGCCGCCCCGTGGGTATTTGCCAACGACGTCACACCAGTCAGTACGCTATCGCCAAAGTCCGCGCAAGGCACCTTTAACGCACCGCCAGACAGAAGCAGTTTCACGATCAGGCTGGTAGCCACGCTTGGCCGGTATCTGAACAGCGAGCGTCTGTTGCATATTCCCGGCGTTTTGGAAGTTTCCGCGTTCCAGCACGACCCTTCCGACCGCACCATCCAAAACTATCCTGCTTACCCGATGCCGGATGGTTCGGTCTCCGTATTCCAAGCGGCGCTGCGGCTGCACCCCCTCCCGAACAGTACCGAAACCGAAGTGCGGGATATGGTTATTGGCATTCCCCTGGGGCTCTTAACCGAATCGACCGGCCAGCATGAAATCGTCCTCCATTTTTCTGGTGTACGATGGTCGCTGTATGTAGATGGTGAATTGCTCGACAATGATTTCCCGTTGGGATATCCCCAATGGCCCTCCGCACAGCATACCTGGGAGATTGATCCGGACCTCGTTTCAAAAGCCGAACTCTTCTTTCCCGGCCTGGAGCCTGAAAAAACGGTATTGAAAACTCCCCGAATCGCGAAGGATATCCAATACTGGACCCCTGCCGGCCACAACACCTGGGTGGGCGACGTGGCCACCTTCTACCATGAGGGGCGGTATCACGTATTCTACTTGTTTGACAGACGGGGCCACGCCAGCAAATTCGGCCGCGGTGGGCATTATTTCGAACACTTATCAACGAGCGACTTCGTCACCTGGACCGAACACGAAGCCGCTACCCCCATCGAAAGCCAATGGGAAACGCTGGGCACGGGCACGCCATTCGTCAGCGATGGCAAACTTTGCATCAGCTATGGTCTGCACACCACCCGTATCTTTCCCAAAGAAGCAACCACCCTGCCGCTGCTATTGGATTATTACAACCAACACGGTGCTACAGGCTCGTTCGGGTACGATACCCTATCGGGATATCCCGCCGGATCCACTTACTCCATCAGCGCCGATGGCATCAGCCAGTTCAAAAAGACACACACGTTATTCCACCATTGCGAAAATCCCAGCGTCTATACCGATCCCGAAGGCCGCCTGCGCATGCTGGCGAACTACGGCGCAAAGGGAACCTGGGAATCAAAATCGATCGAAGGCGGTTGGAAATCCATTAATCCCGGATTTCCTCCGGGCGGTGACTGCACCTTTTTCTTCCGTTGGGGGAATTACGACTACGTGATCGGCGGCTTTACCGGCCTTTGGTCAAAGCCCGCCAGCGCACCAGAAGACGGCTATACGGACGTCGTCAAACAAGGGCTTGATTTCTATAATGGAATGTGTGTACCCGCGGTTACGGAAATAAACGACGGCCGGTTCCTGATGGCCGGCTGGATTCCGATGGCCAACTGGGGCGGCACATTAAACATCCATGAAATGCTCCAGTTTCCGGATGGACGGATCGGCACCAAATGGATGGAAGAGCTCGTCCCGGCCACGGAAAGGCAACGCACCCTTGCCGATGAAATCGAGGAAAACTCCACCTTTGAGGTCGATGATCCCTCCTTCCTGCTGACGTTTGATGTGATGCCTGGTGAGGACCTATCCGGCAAACTGGGCGCCCTGTTCTTAGGCGAAGATGCCGCCGAGCACGCCTGCGAATTCCAATTGAGTCCGCACGGAAAAAGGGCACAATACGGTCAAGGATCCCTTCAGCAGTTCTCCGGACAGGAAAAAACCCTGCGCGAAGGAGGCTTTCCGAACCACGCCCGCCACTATGGTATCGAAAACCTCTTCGATACAGACAGGCCGTTCTCCGTCCGGATGTTCGTCAAATACGACACCAAATATGGCGGATCACAGATCGATGCGGAAATCGCCGGCAAACGCACCATGATTACGTTTTGCCCGGGTCTGAAAGTCGAAAAGCTGCTGTTCAGATCGGAGGATACCGGCATTCGAAACGTAAAGCTCGCGGCGTATGAACATTAGGCATTCTCAACGCCCTGTCACCAGCTCCAGCTCTCCGGAAACCAAGCTGATGTGGCAACAGTCAAACGTGACCACATAGTCGGCCTTGACGACTTCCCGGTTGCCGATATATCCCTGAAAGCGAACCTTAGTATGCTTAAATTTCGGAATGTGCTCGCCGTCGATGTCACCAGCCACCGGATAGCTACCAAGGCTTTTGAAAATATTCCATTGGTCATTCGTATAGGTCTTGGTCAAATCCTTGCCGTCCGATATGCGGGTCACTTTCGTCCGGTCGAGCGCTACGGGTTTACCCGATGGGTCGACAAGCTTTACGGAGATCCACCGCAGGTCATACGTGCAATCTACCTTATCGCACCCTCGTTCTTCACCCGTCAACTCCACTTTACTACACGATAACGTAGAAGCAATCAGTAGCAGGCCTATCAGATTTATCCTTTTCATTGTTGGTCAGTTTTCAGATAAGACGAGACGCGCCCTCGTTTCGCTACGGGTGGTGGGCCGGAATTATCGATACACAAAGTCAAGAGGAAAATATATTTTTGTTATGCGTTGAGTAATTTCCTCTTTTGTTTCGTCTTATCAATATACAGCTTGGCGATCACCGCGATTATTCGCCGCCACACGCCCAAAGAAGTAATTATGGAAAAACTGACGGAGCAATCATCCCGGTACACAGACCTCGAAAAGCAATCGGTTGGAACGTTGCTGCAGCAGATCAATCAGGAAGACAAACGGGTCGCCTTGGCGGTTCAGCAAGCCCTGCCGCAGATCGAAGCATTTGTTGAAGCACTGGTGCCGCGCATGGAGAACGGCGGCCGATTGGTCTATATCGGGGCGGGCACAAGCGGCCGGTTGGGTGTGCTGGATGCTTCGGAATGCCCCCCTACCTTTGGCGTGCCGGCGCATCGGGTAATGGGTATCATAGCTGGAGGCGAGGAAGCCATCCGAAAGCCGGTGGAGTTTGCGGAAGATCATGTGGAACAAGCTTGGGAAGATTTGAAAGCGATGGCTATCAACGAACAGGATACCCTGCTTGCCATTGCGGCATCGGGTAGCACGCCGTATACACTCGGCGCATTGCAGCAAGCAAACCGACATGGCCTGCTCACCGGATGCCTGGTCTGCAATTCCGATACCCCCATGGCCGCGGAAGCAACCTACCCGATCGCCGTGTTAACCGGACCGGAATTGATCACCGGCTCCACCCGCATGAAGGCCGGTACGGCCCAAAAAATGGTGTTAAACATGATCAGCACCACCGTCATGATCCGACTGGGCAGGGTTAAAGGAAACAAGATGGTGGACATGCAGCTGTCTAACCACAAACTTAAGCAACGCGGCATCGCCATCCTGATGGAAGAAAAGGGATTGGATAGTCAGGCAGCCGGCAACTTAATTGACCGCTACGGCAATGTACGCCGTGCATTGGAAGCCATATAGACATACGAATGGCGCAGGATCACACAAGTATCCAGACACTTTTTGCCCGCATACAGCGCGGCGAAAAACAGGCGTTCGATCAGCTGTACCTCCTGCATTTTGACAACTTGAAACAGTTTGCGCAACACTACGTTAAGCGCGAGGAAGCGGCCGACGAGTTGGTATCGGACCTGTTCGTTCAGGTCTGGCTGCGCAAGGCGTCGCTTAACGAAATCAACCACCCCACCCGCTACCTATATCAGTCGGTGAAGAACGGCTGCCTTTCCTATCTGAAAAAGGAAAACAGGCATGCGCGGGTTTCCCTTGACGAAGTGGATCCCGCAAATCTGCAGATAGCCATAACCGCCAGCCCCGAGCAGTTACTGGAGTATAAAGAGTTGTTAACGCTTTTGGAGGAAACTGTCGACTTGATGCCCGACCAACGCCGAACGGTTTTCCGGATGGTCAAAGAAGATCGGTTAAAATGCCGGGAAGTGGCCGAACTATTGGGACTCTCCGTTCGTACGGTCGAAAATCAGGTTTATCGGGCCGTCAAGCAGCTTAACGAAGTGGTGGAACGTTATTTCGATGCCGGCAATGCCAATCACAGGCGCGCTAATCGATTTTTTTTCTTAGTTATCTGAGGAGGCCATATGGATAAAGAAGTTTTTTTACAGTTACTTTCCCGAAAACTTTCGGGCTCGCTGCCGCCGGAAGAAGAGCGTAAGCTAGGGGAAATCCTGGATACCCATACAGACTATAAACGGCAGGCGGAAGTTTTGGAACTGTATTTCCAGACCAAGCGGCGGCCGACCATGGCCAATCGCATCAAGTTAGCCGGGCTATGGGAAGCCATCGAGGCCGAAGAATCCGAAAAATCCGAGAAATCCCAAAAAGCTGTCCAGGAGTCGGCTGATCGGGAAGTGCCATCGGACCGGATCAGCAGACGCGGTAGCTGGCTACGACTGGCCGCCATGATTTTGTTTTGCATCGGCATTGGGATCACGCTGTACTGGTACTTCCGGGCACCTGCCGAACCGGCATTCGCAGAAATCAAAACGGATGCAGACAGACAGTTCATCACGTTGGCAGATGGTACATTCATCGTGTTAAACCCCTCCTCTACCCTCCGGTATAACGCCGATTTCGGTAAACACGACCGCGCCATTAACTTAGACGGAGAAGCGTATTTCGAGGTAGCCAAAAACAGCGCGCTCCCCCTGGTTGTCCATGCCGGTCAGCTGCAGGTACGGGTAGTGGGCACCACGTTTCAGGTCCGTGCCTATGAAGATGCGCCTTCGGCAACTGTTGCATTGCTTGAAGGCGTCGTCGAAGTATCCGGCATACCCGATCGCACTTCAAGTCACGGCTCCCCGGTTCGACTATCCCCCATGCAGCAACTGGAAATCAGGCGCAATCAAACCCAAGTGGCGTTGACCACCTTTTCCAAAGATTCACTCTTAAACGAACTGGGTTGGTGGCCCACGGCGGATTCCCTTACATTCCATGTGGAAACGTTGGGAGCTGTGCTCCGCCGGATCAGCAAAAAATTCAAGGTACAATTCATTGTGCGTCCTAAAAAACTAAACGATGTCCGGTTCACGGGTGCATTTAGTGACGACACGTCCTTGGAAAACGTATTGAAAGTGTTGCAGGTGGCTTACCCGTTCACGTACCGCTTTGAAACGGAAAATCGGATTGTAATCGAATAGACATTGAAAAAGCAGACGTATTTGCTTGTCCTTTTGCTGCTGTTAAGCGGATATCGGCTTACCGCCCAAAGCGGAACGATTCGGATCAATCATGAACAGCGTTCGCTCGTTGCGGTACTGGAAATCATTGCACGGCAATCCAGGTACCATGTGGTTTACAGCAACGATGTAGTCACCGACAGCATGGCCGTATCCGTTGCCGCCGGCGAATACCCCATTGATGAGCTGCTGGATAACATCCTGCCGCAGCACGATCTGTTTTATCGCGAGCTGTCTGACAAAACGTTGGTGTTGAGCAACCTAAAGTTGCATGGCATGCAGCCAACTCAGACCAACGGCATACGCATCCGAGGCAATGTACGCGATAGTGCCGACCACCCCCTTGCCTTTGCGTCGGTCGTATTGTATGCGGCCGACCGCTTTCTCACCGGAAGTACCGCAGATAGACAGGGCCATTTCAGCCTTCGGTATGCTTTCGATGCCGGGCAATCCTACACAATGAAGATAACTTCCATCGGTTTCCAACCCGTGGAATTCGTCTTTGTGTATCCCGATACGGCTCGACTTGCGGCGATTACCCTGAAACGGGACAACCGTCTACTGGCAGAAGTACAGGTACAAGCCAAGCGGCCACCGGTTGAACGACGTGCCGATCGGTTCATTGTGAATGTGGAGGGCAGTGTGTTGGAAATCGGGAGCAATGGCTTGGAAATCCTGCAGAAATCACCCGGATTATGGGTAGACCCTAATGGCAATATCAGCCTGCGGGGGCAATCGGTGATGGTTATGATCAATGACGTGGTACAGCGTATGTCATCCGCCGATCTGGCAGAATATCTACGTATACTGCGGTCGGAAGATATCGCCAAGATCGAAATTCTGCCCAACCCACCCGCAGAATTCGAAGCTGAAGGTTCCGGCGGCATCGTGCACATCGTATTGAAGCGGGGGCGTGATGAAGGATTCACCGGCACGCTGAACACGCAGTATCGCCAGCAAGTGGACCGACCCGCGTACAACATGGGAGCTACCTTCAACTATAAAATCAGGAGTTTATATGTATTCGGAACGGGAGGCTATGGCAAAGACCGGAGTTCCTATATCGCAACCAACGATATCCGGTATCCCGACCAGCATGCCTATAATAGCTTTACCAACCGTGAAAACAACAATACACAGGCAATGTTACGTCTGGGTGCTATCTATGAATTCAGGGCAAATCAGTCCATCGGTCTGCAGACCAACCTGAATCGCGGCAAACTGCTCCAGCGATTTGATACGGACATCGCTTTGATCGATCCACAGCGTGTAACGGAAGGATCGGCCACATCCAATTGGACGCGGACGCCCGGATTGAACAGTGCCACACTGAACTACAGCTGGAAAACCGATAGCCTCGGATCCGGATTGAAAGTACTCGCCGATTACCTGGACAGTGAAAACCCCAACACCAATGAATTCCACTCCCATTACACCGACCCAGAGCGAGATGCCGTGTTCCGCAATGCAACGCCCAGCACCACGCGCCTGTATAGCGTGCAAACCGATTACAACCAATGGCTGGATGCCACACAGCTCAAAGCCGGACTAAAATTTACGAATACCGATCGAGATAACAAGGTTATACACGAGCTGTTCGAATCCGGCCAATGGCTACTTAATCCTGGACGGAGCAACCGCTTCCGGTATCAGGAGCAGCTATTGATGGGTTATGCCGCGCTCGAACGCCAATTTAAGCGCTTCAGCGCGCAGGTTGGGCTCCGGGCGGAGCAGACCATCATGGATGGTAATTCCGTAAGCGCAGACATCCGCTTTCGGCGTTCCTATGTCAATCTATTTCCATCGGTGTTTCTTTTGCACCGACTGGACAGTGCAGGCAAAAAGTCGCTCGTGCTCAACTACACCCGCAGGTTGAGCAGGCCTTCATTTGCGGCGCTCAACCCCTATCGATTGCAGTTTTACGACTTCCTCGCCCAGATCGGCAACCCCGACCTGCTGCCCGAATATACCGACCGCGTGGAAGCGGGAATAACCTTGGCGGGTGGACTATCGTGGGATGTTTATTACGCAACCACCAGCAACACGATGGCCCAGTATGCGGAAACCGTCAATAAGATGATTGAATACCAGATCCGGAATTTCGGCAGCAGCCACCGCATTGGCACCAGCATGTATCTCCCCGTGAAGGTGCGTCCCTGGTGGTCGACCACCAACAACCTGAATTTGTACTACCTGCGCTACCAAATAGCCGAAGCCGATTACCGAAATACTTCCTTCAACATCAGTACTTATCAGGTATTTACGATCAAAAATATCGGCGATGCCGACGTGTTTGCCTTCTACCGATCGCCTTACCTCACCGCCAATTCGGATATGGCGGATTACAGTAGCGTCGATGTCGGCTTCACCAAACGCTTATGGAACAATCAAGCCCGGCTGCGGCTGAATGTGACGGATATTTTCAACACCGCACGTGAACGGGAAGTCACCCAAGACCCCGGCGCCACCGTGTATTTCTACCAGAAACGGCCTACCCGAACGGTAGGGCTGTCTTTCAGCTATACCTTTACATCCGGTAAAACGTTTAGCAGCCGAAAGATTGAGCAGAGTGCGGAGGAAGAACAGAAACGGATCGGGAATTGATTTTCGCTACCCGATGTTTGACGACATCGGTGCTAAACATCTGGAAATAAAAACTTCAAACTGATTACAATTTTACTCAATACATTGAGTAATTAAAAAGTCCGCTTAGATAATGATCGCGTCCATGCGCGCACCGAGTTCTATTAAGTACCCGCTGATATCATCGACAAATGCTTCCGGCCCACATACATAAAACCGTTGATCAAAATCACCGATGGCCTTCACCAGGAAATCGCGATCTATTCTTTTTTCGCCGAAACCGATTACGCCCTCTTTACTGAAAAAATTGGCGTAATTTTTACCTAGCATCTGGGTTAGCTCCTCGTGCAGAATCACATCGTTGTGGTAGTGATTGGAATAGAACAATCCGATGTTTCGCATATTGCCACTGTAGAATAAGGCCCGGAAGATCGCTATGAACGGAGTAATACCGGTACCGCCTGCAATAAAGATACCGGGGCCTTTATAATCAATGGTTCCGAATACATCTTTCATCCGTATTGACGTCCCTGCATTCAGCTTGCCCAATTGTTGGGTGACGCCATTATGGTCGTCATAGATTTTTATAATAAACTCAAGGTAGTTCCACGAATTAAGCGAAGTAAAACTAAAATTGCGCCATTCGTCCTCCCAGCCCGGCGCATTAACGGCTAAACGCGTGGAGTGTCCGGGTATGTACGAAAAATTGGCAGGCTTTTCCAACACAAAACGTTTTACGTTATGCGTCACGTAACTGGTATCTAAAATCTTTAAGTCGTAAATGTCGGTAACGATGTTGGTAGTCATTCTATTTATTCGCTTAGCTTAACTTTTTTAGTTCCGCAAACTACGACTAAATTTGGAAAACAGAACGATAAAGTGGCGGAAATCCGGCAAAAAAGGCCATATTTACAAGTCGATGGAACGATACACGTTTTTCAAACAATTCCATGATATCCCGTTAACGGATTATCACCTGTTGACCGATCGCTTTCAGACGCGGTCGTTTAAAAAAGGGGATTTCATCACCGTACCCGGACAGATCCAACGGGAGCTTTACTTTGTAAAAAGCGATGTGCAGATGGCGTACTTTGAAACGGGTGACAAACTGTACACGCTGTCCTTCACCTACTTCCCTTTTCTATGCGCAATTGCCGAATCTTTTTCGTTCCAAGTACCTTCGAAATATCACTTAGTCTGTCTGACGGACAGCGAGCTGGACTACATTACGTACGCCGATCTGCAAAAATTAGTAGATCGCTCGCAACAACTCGAACGGCTTTTCAGACGCATGACCGAAGCCATGTTTGCGGGCATGATCGATCTGCATATCGAACTACGCGCGATGACGATCGAAGAGCGATACAAGAAGTTTTGCCGGAAAAGTCCGCACCTGCTGCAACTCGTGCCGCATAAATACATTGCTTCCTACCTGGGTATCGACCCAACCAACTTCAGTAAGCTGTTTAACAACGTAACCTTCTGATCTTGGTGTACACCAAGATTTGTTTATCCGGTAGTTTGGACCTTTGTGACCATGAAAACACAAAGAAATTACGCCGACATCAATGGATTGCAGTTGTATTATGAAATACATGGCGAAGGAAAGCCGTTGCTCCTTCTACCCGGAGCACTTTCTGGAATCGATACCGCATTCGGAAAATTAATCCCCCTACTCGCAACAGACCGACAGGTCATTGCCGTCGAGTTTCAGGGATACGGACACACCGCAGACCTCCCCGAGCGTCCGCTCTCCTACGAAGCGCTTACCGATGACATAATTGAATTATTGCATGTGCTGAATATCTCACAAACCGATATTTTGGGGTATAGCACGGGTGCTGGTGTGGCGCTGCAGGTTGCCATCTGCCGGCCAGACCTTGTCCGCAAGCTCATCTTGGCCTCCGGAAGCTACCAAACCAGCGGGCGGCATCCCGATCTCCAAACGCTGTTCGATCCCGAATTTATGGAACAAGCCCTGAAAGGCTCACCGTATGAGGCGGAATACTTACACACGGCTCCAAACCCCGAAAATTGGTCAAAACAACTCGCTAAAGTACGGGCCTTTGAAGGGCAAATGCAGGATTGGCCAGCCGATGAAATCCAGCAGATCAAGGCTCCCGCCCTGGTTGTCGCCGGCGACGCCGACATCATCCAACCGGAACACACCGTTGCGCTGTATCGATTGCTCGGTGGCGGGAGTTTAGGAGAAGTGTCCATGCCTGCTTCCCAATTGGCAATCCTGCCGGGCACCATGCATACGGCGTTGACCCAGCAAACCGATTTATTGATGGCTATGATCCCCAGATTCCTGGAAAGCACCGATGAAGCACCATAACTCGCGATCATCAACGCCGGTTCTCAAGCCGCTTCTCCACCACGGCTTCCCGTTTGCGCCAGGCGCGCAGTTGGGGCTCCTCGTATACCGGCAGCCCTTCCTCGTTCAGCAGGCCGAGCGACTTAGCCAGCTTGCGGCTCAGCGCGGCCGAATCCCGGTCTTTGTCGTCAAAGGCCTCCTGGTTCGATGCGATGGCCTTCTCTGCCGCGGCAATGGCCTGCTGGATCGTCTCGAGCTCGGCTTCATACTTCTTTTGCTTGCGCAGAATGACCATCATTCGACTGTAGGCATCTGCATTCAGGGGTTTACGCCGGGCCAGGGCACGGTATATTTTCAACGCATCGGCAGATTTCCCTTCCTTTTCCAGCTGCCGTGCTTCGTCCATCCGGGTCTTGCGAGCTATTTTTTGTTTGGCCATGGCGGGTCGGTGTGCTTTGATTTCACTATTGGAAACAAGTAAGGGGTGGTTTGGTTTTCTTGTCCCATTCACTTTGACCGGATCATTTGTCATGGACCTATTTCCTCTATAAAAATCGTCTTTCAGCGGCGGCCGAGTAGATCGTAATTATAATTGTATATAAAAGCGACTTTATCTAAGTTTGGGCGGATAATACCTTAGAACGAAGATAGACAATGAAAAGAGGCCTAACCTTAATTTTTATAGTAATACTTACCATTGCCTTGATTTACGCACTGGTTCACTACATCGGTGTGCAGGGTCTGTCCTTTGCAATCAGTCTTAACTTTTTGTTAATGGGTTGCGTACTTGCGTTTACTGAAACGCTGAAAAGCCAACTTTCATCCCCATATTTTCACCACAAAGCATGGGAACGAGCAGGGAAAGTATATGAATCTGTCGGAATAAATCTGTACCGGAAATTACTCGTCGGGATCGGTTGGGAAAAACTACACAAACAAAGCAAGCCCGTCAGGAAAAATATCGACGCGTTACGGTTTCTGCATTACAAAACGAAACAAGATGAGTTGGCACATCTGATTATTTTTATCATCGTCCTTGGATTTGGCATTTTTGTCGCATTTAAGTTTGGAGTAGTCTACTCACTGTGGTTGTTTGTACTGAATATCTTACTTAATCTATATCCCATTTTACTTCAGCGGTTTAACCGACCCCGACTCGAACGGGCCATCCAAATCAGTCGTTCACGATAGGGCCAATGGTAAACGCACGGGTGTATCTCCGTCCAATCCGTCTTCCGCCAACTCAAATTTGTAAAGTTCCCTTTTTATGCAACGCGATTAAATTGCATATAAAAGGTAATTTATCTAAGTTTGTATTCATAGCACAATCATTATACGATGGATAGCTTGTTATTATATAAGAAATTGAACCACTTGCCGGACGCCATGAAAGTCCAGGTGGCAGATTTTATTGAGTTCCTCGAACAAAAAGCTAAGAAAGGAAAGAAGAAAGACAATAAGCCCTTGCCTAAATTCGGCAGCGCCAGAGGTATGTTTGTGATGCGTGATGATTTTGATGAGCCGCTGGAAGATTTCAAAGATTATATGTGATGGCTGGCAAGTTATTGGACACCCATGCATTTATCTGGTTCATTAACGGAGACGAAGCGTTATCTGCCAAGGCATTGGAAACCATTGAAAATCATCCTGACGCAAATTACGTCAGCATCGCCAGTCTGTGGGAAATTGCAGTAAAAATCAGCCTCGGCAAATTGGACATCAAACAACCATTCTCCAAGATCGCCGATGAAATCGTGAAAAACGGCTTTCAGATTCTGCCTAATTCGACCGCCTAATCATCGCCCAGGGCATTACTAATAAGCTGCAAATCATCTCAAAAGATCAATACTTCACCGAATATCCGATTAATGTGATTTGGTAAATCCTGCAACTGAAAGAACGCTACGGCGCCATTTCGTACTTTCTACCGATAATACCTTCGGTTGATCGGTATGTTGGGTTACCGATGCCTCAAATGCGTATTAATCAAAAACCAATGATACCATGAAGCTACTTACATTGCCCCTTGTATGTTTGCTGTTTTCCGGATGTTCTTTTCTGTCCGAGCTTTTTATTCAGAACCGCTCCAAGACAACCGACGTAGTTGTTACGATCACTTATAAAATTCCTAGAGCAGAATTCGTACGAAAAGAAGCCGGAATGAGTTACGTGCCACAAATCGTTACACCGAAGCAATACCGTAGGGACAAGCAAAAGGCCGCGCTTGCGGTGACAAACCGATCAGATTCGACAATAAGCATTCTTGTCCCAGCATCATCAACCGCAAGGATCACAAGCACTAGCAGCAATAAGTCCTATGGAGACCAGATCCTAAAAGTTTCCCATAACGGCAAACACATCCCCATCAAAGAATTGCTTGCTATATCAAAAAGGTACCGGTGGGATTACGTTTATATTACCGAATAGAGGCTCCCTGTAATTTTTGTTCATCTGGCATTCTTCCATCCTAGCACATCGACCAGCCGCTTGTTGAATTTTTCATGTAGGGATACAACGGAAAAATATAACTGCTTTCCAAGATCGGAAACCACAAATTTTGAAATATCTGAAGCTAAACTTTGAAATATCTGAAGCTAAACTTTGAAATATCTGAAGCCAAACTTTGAAATATCTAAGCTAGCTTTGAAATATTTGCAGGTCGGCAACACCTAAACCACCAATCGGATATTGGGATGTTCGTTGATAATTTCCAACAAAATATCCATATACGTTTGCCCTTCCCCACGTTCAAGTTCTTCGAGTTTCATCTGTGCCCATTCGGGGTTGAATGTTTCCGGCTGTTCCAACTTGGCTCTGTAGAACGCGATCGTCGCCGCTACCCCCAGATCTTCTTTGTTTTTCTCAAAGTGAAGCCATTTCAGGCGTATCGGCTCATTCCCACGAATAACACCGTAGCCACCATGCAGTACATCATTGAATGCGTCCAAGCTTGGTCCCAAGGTAAAGTCCGCTCCTTGCATAAATACCCGGTTCACTTCGTTATAAAACGAAGGAATGTCGTGAATGCGACTTCCGTCAAGGATCAGCTCTTTTATATCTTCTTTGGACACGCTTGCTTTTTCCGGTAAAGGTAGCCAAAAAAGATACTGACCTTTCAGCTTTTACGCCAAACATACGCGCTCTATGCCGTCCAATTCGCAAAAGGTATTATATTAGCGTACTGATGCATAAAAGAAATATTCATCTTGTGTTTGGAGACACCGGCAATACCATTTTATTGCAGAGTGGACTGATAAGCCCCGAAACAGAAGATGTACTGGTATTGAATGATTCGCTGTCTTTAGGACCACTTTTCGATGTCGACGACGAACGGGGGGCCGAGAACAGGCGGTTGTGGTGGATTGAAAACGTTTACGGGCCGCTTGGCAGCGAAAGCAGCATCGATTTTTTCGAGGAAGACCTCAACCGTATTAAAAAGCTGTCTAACGACGTGCCGCGCTATAAGGCGATCTACCTTTGGTTCGGCGAAGATGGCAACGAGAAAATCGCAATGGCACGGCTGCTCCACTACCTACGGGGTATCCAAATACCGATTTTCAAACCCGACTTTCATAAAGTCCAGGTAAGAAATATCCGCGGAGAGGCAATCAATCCAACTAGTCTATATTTAATGAATCCCGCCGACTTGCCCAATGTAGCCGAGCACTTTTACGAACTTAACACACAGCATCGGGTTTATTGGGAGTCTTTATGGGAACAGTTGCTATCTGACGATGCAACCCTTCACATTTTTGACAAATCGAACAACGTGTTAACTGGCAATCATCTATTTTTCGATACATTTCTTTTGGAAAAATGTACCCGCGAACCTAAAAGTTCGGCGCTTATTGTTGGCCAAGCATTAACGGCTATTTGGAACACCTATGGTTTATCTGGAATTGGTGACGTTTTTCTGTTTCATCGATTAAACTGTCTGGGTGACAAAGGAGCCATAACAATCACCGAACGTCATAAGGATCCCACTCGTGGCCGTACGGTTTTTAAAGTTGAAGCTTCTTAATACCGCAGGGCATTAATTATTGTAGACGGTGTTTTCCAACCGGAAAAAACCTAAATTTGTAAGGTTGTGCACCGCCCCTAATTCATGATATGATCGTTCGATGAACTTAAAAACCTTTAATTTCTACCAATATGTAAAAGACAAAATGCCTTGGGAAGCCCAGGAATCCTTTTTTTACGCGAACAATGAAACGTATAGGGACTTGCGCGTAGACTTCCCTTTCCGCACCACACATTACGGAATCGGTATAAACTACGGCCGTGGAAGCAGTCAATGCAGGCTTGGCAGTACCGATTATATGCTTAAAGACGGAAGTTTAACCACCCTTGGGCCGGGTATCATCACATGTTGGAAAAGCACCTACGACCTGAAAAACGAAACGGTCTTTTTTTCCGATGCGCTTTTCAGGAACCTCAAGGCACCACCGCTGCAAAACCTTCCCTTTTTTATGCACGGTGGAAACCATATGATCAAAGTACCCGAAAAAAATTTGGTAGAATTAAAAGATTTGTTTCTGAATATCAAAAGATTCAGCAATAACCACCAAGTGTTGCAGGGTCTCGTATTTTCGTTGGTGCAGTATGTACAACAAATGCACAACCTGCTGAGCGCAGCGAATAATACCCCCCAAAAGGAGCAGCTCATCCAAAAATTCAGGGCGCTCATTGCCCGTCATTTCATCGAATCCAAATCGGTAGGCTTCTATGCCGCCCAACTGCATGTTACCCCAAAATACCTGAGTGAGGTGCTGGTCGATATAACGGGAAAAACGGCAAAAGAACTCATCAACGAACACCTATTTCTCGAAGCCAGAAGCCTACTGAAACAAACCTCCATGACGATCAAAGAAATCGCCTACTGGCTGGGGTTTGAAGATCAATCTTATTTTGTACGGACGTTTAAAAAACAAACCGGATCTACGCCATCGGAATACCGTAAGCTTTGATATAACCGAAAAAAGTACCATTTCTTCCGAGATCCATCCACCTAATACGATGGGCGTAAGGCATATCTTTGCTTTGTTTCACCCCATAAAGCAAAAGACATGACACCGTTTAAAATTGAAATTTCAGAAGAAGTATTACAAGATCTTCAGAAACGCCTATCACTAACCCGCTGGCCAGACAATCCTGAGCATGATGGTTGGAGTTATGGCACAAATGCCAATTACCTCAAAGAGCTGGTTTCGTATTGGCAAGAAGGATATGACTGGAGAAAACAGGAAACCTTGCTGAACAGCCTCCCCCAGTTCAAAGCCGTTATTGATGGCGTGGAGATTCACTTCGTCTATGTGAAAGGCAAAGGGAAAAATCCCAAACCACTAATCCTTACCCACGGTTGGCCGGATTCCTTTTTCCGGTATTATAAAGTCATCCCGATGCTTGCTGACCCGGAGGCCTACGGAGGCGATCCGGCACAATCATTTGACGTGATCGTGCCCTCGGTTCCCGGATTCGGCTTTTCCTCGAAAACCGTCAAGGTTGAAGATGAAGTGGCCGGTATTTGGCTCAAATTGATGAAAAACGAGTTGGGCTACCATACCTTTTATGCGGCCGGTGGCGATGTTGGAAGCGGCATCACCAAGGCGTTGGCCAATCAGTTTCCCGATGCCGTCAAAGCCATTCACCTCACCGACGTCGGTTATCCCAACGGAACAGAAGACTGGAGTACGATGTCCCAGGCAGAACAGGAGTTTGGACAATTTATCCAGCAATGGTGGATGAGCGAAGGGGCTTATAATATGATCCAATCCACCAAACCACAGTCGCTGAGCTATGGACTGAATGACTCTCCAGTAGGATTGGCAGCCTGGATTGTGGAGAAATTCCATGCTTGGTCCGACCACAATGGGCAAATCGAAAAGCGCTTTACCAAAGACGAGTTGCTTACCAACATCATGATCTATTGGGTAACTGAGACCATCAGTACCTCCGTGCGCTACTACGCAGACAACGCCAGGGTAGCCTATACGGCGTATGGACCCAAACCCGTGGAAAGGGTAAAAGCACCTACAGGCGTAGCGGCTTTTCCCGGTGATGCACCCCTGCCAAAGGAGTGGGCAGAGCGGATGGCAAACGTGACACGCTTCACCAAGATGCCGAAGGGCGGTCATTTTGCACCCCTTTCGGTTCCGGACGAATGGGTCGGTGAGGTGAGAAAGTTTTTCTTTGGAAGTGACATTGAATAAGCATGACGTATCGAATGCAATGTACTGCAAGGCGCGCAGTTACATCCCATCATCGAGCCTTGTGACCTTTTAAATGGATTTAAAAATGAGAAATAGCCCAAGATCGCCTTTTTGAATGTTATCCTACAGGAGTTGCGGCTTTTCGCGGTGATGTGCACGTCACTTTGCTGAACGCGTTATGTCATCATTGTTTTGGTTACGACAACCTTTGATTTAGCTACGTCTACCTATTCAGGTCTTGCCAACTTTGCAGTGTAATCATTCACCATTTAATTCTCGAAGCAATGAACACGAAAAAAGTATGGTTTGTAACAGGAGCATCCAAGGGCTTAGGCCTAACCCTGGTAAAAAAATTGGTAGAACAAGGCTACCCGGTAGCCGCCACTTCCCGAACGGTCGCAAGTTTGGAAAATGAAATCGCAGTAGCAGACAACTTCCTTCCGCTCGAAATGCAGCTTACGGACGAGCAGAGTGTAAGTAACGCCATAGCAAAAGCAATAGCCCACTTTGGGACCATAGATGTTGTCGTAAACAATGCGGGCTACGGAAAAATTGGAGCGCTGGAGGAACTGAGTGATCAGGAAGCGCGGCAGAATTTCGATGTTAATGTGTTCGGCGCGTTACATGTAATCAGGAGCGTTATGCCGCATCTGCGGGAAAAGCAATCCGGTTACATCATCAACGTCGCTTCCATTGCCGGACTGCTCGGGTCGTTTCCTGGCTTTGGCGTTTATTGCGCCACAAAATTTGCCATGGCAGGGTTTACCGAATCATTGGCAGCGGAAGCAAAAGAATTTGGCGTACACGCTACCGTAGTTTATCCCGGATATTTTCGCACCAACTTTCTTGATAGCGGCTCCATTCAGCTTCCCCAGCATCCAATAGCCGCTTATACGGCGGTAAGAAATTCCGAACAATGGCATGATACAGAGATGAGGGGCAACCAGCCGGGCAGCCCTGAAAAAGCCGCCTCGGCTTTCATCCAGCTGGCAGAAAGCGAAAATCCACCGTTACATTTCGTGATGGGAACCGACGCATTCAGCATGGCATCGGGCAAAATCGATGAGCTAGCGCAAGCGCTTCAGCTAAACGAAACGTTGAGCAAATCAACCGATTTTTAAGGGTATCCAGCAGGCGATGGTATGATAACGATTCCATCGCCTTTGATAAATTTCAATCATAAAAGCATTCGTCGATTGCATAGCCACCCAACATTACGTAAGTTTGAATAGCCATGAAACAGAAAAAGATATACACGTTCCACACCATCAGCGAATTTCATCGCATCAGCGGACTACCCAAACCTGAGCACCCGTTGGTAAGTTTGGTCGACTACGGATTGGTTGACTATCAGATCGATGAGACGGAAATCGGTTGGGTGCAGCACTTTTACTCGATTGGCTTAAAACGGAATATTCAAAGCAAATTCCGTTATGGACAAAGCGAATATGATTTCGACGAAGGATTATTATCATTTGTTGCACCGGGGCAACTGGTACACCTCAGTCTGGACAAGCCGACGGTGAAGCCAACCGGCTGGCTATTGCTCATTCACCCCGATTTTATTTGGAACACGCCGCTGGCCAAAAGCATTAAACAGTATGATTTTTTTGGATATGCCGTTAATGAAGCACTTTTCCTTTCCGAAAAGGAAGAGGCTGTGGTCGTCGACATTTTTCAGCATATTCAACGGGAGTATGTCTCAACCATCGATAAATTCAGCCAAAATATTATCATTGCCCAGATTGAGTTGTTGTTGAATTACAGCGAACGCTATTATCAGCGACAGTTCATTACACGGAAAAAAACCAACCACCAGCTCCTCGACAGGCTGGAGGCCATCCTGGACGACTACTTCAATAACGGCAACTTGATAGACTTGGGATTGCCGACCGCACAATACATTGCCGGCTTGTTAACGATTTCGCCCAATTACCTGGGAAGTCTCCTCAAAAGCCTCACCGGTCAAACCACCCAACAACATATCCACAACAAGCTAATCGAAAAAGCCAAGGAACGATTATCTACAACCCATCTGTCCATCAGCGAAATTGCCTACCAATTGGGATTTGAACACCCGCAGTCGTTCAGCAAATTATTCAGGAACAAAACCAATCAGTCGCCATTGGAGTTTCGAGCAAAATTTAACTAGCGGAATCAACCTGTCGCCCAGAAGCAAAACCGGGCCTCGGATCTAGACTTAGTTGTTGCGATCACGAAAGCTCCTCTAGAAATTTCATATACATGGGTACACTTCGTTCTATCCAATCCTTTTCGCTATTCAGTTCAATGCCATAATAAGCAAAAAACGGCCTATAATCGGCTTTTACATATTCAAAAGTCAGTTCAAAGGGTCGGATTAATTCAGCCAACGTGTATTTGTACTTGGCTTCCGAGCGGTACTCGTGTTCATCTATCCCAACCGATAGCGCCAATGCAATTTTTTTCCCCGCAACCTTGTACCCACTTTTGCTGCCATAAGCCCATCCATAGGTAAGCACCTCGTCCAGCCATTGTTTGAAGAGCGGTGGACAATTGAACCAGTAAAACGGAAACTGAAACACAATTTTGTCGTATTGTTCAATCAGTTTTTGTTCTGCCGCCACATCGATTTTCCCATCGGGGTAAAGCTGATGCAAAAGGCGGACTTCGTATTTTTCAGGATGTTTACCCAACTCGTCAACCCATCTTTTATTGATGACCGAACTCGCTATGTCGGGATGGATAACCATGATCAATGTCTTCATCTGTCAGTAAGATTGTGTATTGCAAAAGTAAGGCGCAAAAGGTTAGTTTTGTACGTTAGCAACCCATTGTAGGGTACTATAAAAAAAGTAAGTAATGGCAAAAATTAAAGAAACCTCCACCAACTTTGCGAATAAGCAGGCTTTGGCAAACGAATGTTTGGAGGTATATGCTTCCAACATCATAGGCGGCCAATGGGCGTTGGCTATCTGTTGCTACCTCATCAACGGGAAACTCCGATTTGGCGAATTGAAAAAGTGTTTACCCAATATCACGGAACGGATGTTGACATTGCAACTGCGAAAATTGGAGGAAAATAACATCGTAAAACGGACGGTATATGCCGAAGTACCACCCCGGGTTGAATATGAGCTCACTCCGATTGGTTATGAGCTAAAGGCTATTATCAACGAACTTGAAAAATGGGGCAAGAAGCATAAAGCGATTAAGGCTATGTAAGCGACTCCGCTATTTTAGCTGTCTGTTTAATTTTTTCCCGGTGTATCAGTCCGAAGTCAAGCAAGGCTTCGATAACTGGTTCGACATGTTTCGCATGCTCCGTAATCGCATAGGAAACCGTGACGGGTTTTGTGTTGTTAACCGTTCTCGTAATGAGCAAATTTTGTTCGAGATCCTGCAATTCTTTTGACAGGACTTTCGGCGTAATGCCTACAACCGTTTCCTGTAAATCCTTAAACCGCATGGTGCCGAAAGACAGATTTCTAAGAATACAAATCTTCCATTTACCACCTAGTAAATCAATCGTATCTCGTAGCGCCAGGGTTCTTTCCTTGATGTTTCCTTTCTCTCTGCAGTCTCTCATAAACCAAAAAATATAGTCACTTTCTTTTAGGTAATCCATAGCAAAGGTATAGTAAATATCGAATAGTTTTGCCTCTCAAACGATATAACATGAAAGTAACACTCATTGCAAACATTTCAGTTAACGGGAAAGTGCTATTGTCCGACCATCCTGATCACGTGGCTCCAAAAGGGGCTATGGCATTTTATCTAAACCGGGCGAAAGCGGTTGGGAATCTTGTCATCGGAAAGAAAACGTTCGAAATTTTTCAGCAAATCCCCAGTGATCAACAGGGTGCTTTTTCCGGGATAGAAATTGTATTGTTAGCTACCGAGCCATTTACGACGGATAAACATCAGGTTGTGAACAGCCCCGAAGCAGCTATCAAATATCTATCGGAAAAAGGCTTCGAAGAAATTGCGGTGGGTGGTGGCACAAAAACTTATAATTCTTTTATAGATAATGATTTAGTCACTGATATATATTTTAACATCAGTCCGTTAGTGACAGGTGGTGGTGGAGTCTTAGCCGATAACGCCGATCTGAATACTAAATTCAGGCTGGCTGGTCATACAGTTAATGAAGAATTTATTCAACTTCATTTAACCAAATAGCATCGTCAGCTGCAATCACTTTTCAGAAATGTTTCGGTTTGACCTTGGATCCTTGTAAAGGTCATCAACGGAATATTGCAATTGTATTTCCAAGATTTTTCAACCGTTTGGCCCATAACCTGGTTAACAGCCAGAGCTGAACTAAAAAAATCAGGCTGATAACAGCAAGCAATACGTACCTGCTCGTATTGAATCTCAAGTCATAGGTAAAGAACAATAGAAATCCCGCCAAGTAAATTTGCCTCGAGACAATCGAGATGATCGCATATATTTTAATTTTAGACAGGTAGTTTTTCAGCGAATCGCGGATATTGGCTCCGTGAACGAGATACTTGGCAAGGCGATACCCCATTAGGTTATGAATAAGCGGCAGCAGAATCGAAAGAACAAGCAATATATTGATCCATAGCGGTTTCAAATTTGCATCAAACATCGTATAGTAGCATGATAAGAAAATACACCAACCGATGATTTCTATAGTCAATTGTTTCCTAATACCTTTTAAAACCGGATGCTTGTTTTCTGACAACATCGCTTGAATTTCTGCTGACGGAATGGTTGGCGTTCTAACCGCGTTCCAAGTAGATTTCATTTCATTAAATTCCATAATTATTGGATTAAAAGTTTTTGAATTTTGATTTTTATCCTATTGAGTTTAACACCCACATAATTTTCGCTGATACCCGTAATAGCGGCTATCTGTTGATAACTCAGCTCCTCAAAGTATAGGGTAATTATGGCCTTATCGGCATCATCCAATTGTTTCAACGCGGCAAATAAACGTTCCTGACGTAGCGCCAATTCTTCGCTGGGCTGTTCTTCGAGAAGATCTGGTAAAACAGGACGGTATTCAATGGCGTGTTTCTTTTTACGGAAAGTGGCAATTGCCGTATTCAATGCAATGCGGTAAATCCATGTGCTTATTTTTGCCTCATTCTTAAACGCTGGAAAAGATTTCCAAAGTTGGAACGTAATTTCCTGAAAAAGGTCTTCACGGTCTTCCCGTGTGTCCCGGTATAAGCGACATATCTTATGGATAATCCCCTGATACTCTTCAATACATGTTAAGAACTGCGTTTCATCCATATATAATACTAAAGGTAAGAATTTGATCCCTACCTCCTGCGGGTAGTCCGCTTATCAGTAGCAGAAATCCTCAAAAACTTACAGCAGGAAAATCGGTTGTGTGTAAGTTTCTAATAAAACCCGCAACTAACTGGTTAAACTATAAAAATGAAACAACTTACTTTTATTATTCTGCTGTCAATAGCTGCCTGCAAAAGAGAATCATCGCCCGATGGAAGGTCACAAATACGAGATGAGCAATTGCAAAAAGAAATTGATTATTTAAAAGATCAGAACGCTGCCATACTTGATAGTATCCGCGTAATTAATAACAAACTACAGGATCTACAGTGAAATGCCATACTTTGTTACCTTGGCACTGCCGCCAGCAAATCACGGCCATGCAATACATCCATCAAGTCCAGCGAGTCGCTTACCCCATCCGGATACCGAAGCCGGCCGGGGTCGAGCTCCGGACCGCAGAAGCTAACCATGCCATTACTTTCATACATGGCTAACCCGGCTTTTCGGATGTAGCCATAAATTTTATCCACCGGATCCTTGAAATGTATCGAAGCCGTGATGGTCATTTGTTCAGGGATGCAATTCACGCTCTTGACACCCAGGTTATACGTCCGGTTCATCTCCAGGACAAATTCCCTGAGCGAGACATTTCGGTAATTCCGCTCCCGGGTGGTCCACGCCACCGCCTGCCAGGGGTCCGTCCGTGTAACATCGGATAACTTCATGTTGATGTTTCCATCGGCATCCGTACAGCAACGGTCGTACGTAACCTGATCGCCCCTGTTGGTGAGTATCCGGTACCCGTCATCGATCGGGAAATGACCGTCCACCCTTCCATCCAGCAGCGTCACCCGCGTATCAGTCCGGTTGGCCAGCACGGCAAATTCCCCCGCCTGCGTAGTCAATGATCCATTGGGGGTACGGAGCACCGCAGTCCGCGGATGTGGATCGGCATGTTCGCGTACCCGAATCAATGCCCGCCCCGCCAAGCTGATCTCCATATTCTGAGCGCCTTGTTTCTTCATGGGATAGGAAAAGCTAGATCCAGCATCCAACCATATCAAACTCCCATCCGGAAGCCACACCGCACACTGCTGCTGCGCATCGGTGACCACCCGGATATCCGGTTTGTGACCTGCCGAGAAGGCGAACTGCGACGGTAGCTGAACCAGTTCGAGTTCGCCATTGTCGCGGCGCCACAACTCCTTGTCACCAAATCGGCCCAGGCGACCCGTGCTCTCCTTGCCTACTACCGTAGCGGAATTGCCCCAGTAAACCGTACAGGCAAATTCGGATGCCGGAACGCGGTCGCCGGCCAGCACCAATTTTTCGTAGGCCGATGGCACTGTCCGTTCGTTCCACCACTGGTTAACCGCCACAACCCCGGCCCCTATCAACCCCACCACCACGATACCGGCACATACCCGCATGCCGCCGATGAGCAACTGACGGATATATTGCTTCCGCTCCGCGCGGACAATGGCGCCCGTGTCGATGTTTCGGTGCTCAGATACACCCATCGTACGTTCAGCCACCATTTCCTCCAGCACGTCCATCTCCAACTCTAGCAGTTCATTTTCTTCGTAGATCAGCTGAGCCGATTTAAGTATCACGGCATCCTGTGCACTCAATTTTCTTTCCAGCCCCCGCCGGATGATCTTCTTGATATTTTTCGGATTGTACATTACTTGTATCCCTCCTTCCTGCCTTTTCTAAACATTTCCCGCAATTGCTGCTTAACGAGGCCCACGTGGTTTTTAACGGTCTGCTCGTTCAGATTCCTTAGCCGCGCGATTCCCGCGATGCTCAGTCCATCGAATACCCGCATCGTAAAGGCGACCCGTCGTTGCACAGGCATATTTGCCACGGCTCTCTGGATTTTTTGCACCATCCCTTCATAACGCTCCTCATCAAAATCGGGATGGTTTTCCGGAATCTCCAGGTAATCATTGGTCGTGAAATCTACATACTCCTCCCTGCCTTTCACCTTTTGGATGGCATCGCTCATCTTAAAGCTCAGCACCTTCAACAGCCATGCCCGCGGGCTTTCCACAGATGCCAGCTTCCGCCGCTTTCTCCACACATCGATGAATACATCGTTCACTATCAGTCCTATTAAATCTTCGTCGTAGGGAATTGTCAACCGTAGTTTCGTTGCCAACGGCTTTTCATAACGTCTGATGATTTCTTTGAGCAACCGGTCCATCTCCCGTTGCTTCCGAGTTTTGGCAAGGGACTCGAACAATTGCTTATCGGTATAGGTGTCATATGGATCCATGCCAGAAAAAAAATCATACGCTTATTGGTACTTTTTGCCTGCCCGCGGCGACTATACTTATGTATGATAGGGCTGAGCGGCCATTAGTTAGTTAGGCTAAGGTAACGATATGAAATAAACAAACCAAGAAAAAATTAAAATAAATACCTGATTAAAAGCAAGTTGCGATAAAATCACAATGAGTAATCCGTATTGCCCTGCCCCAGATACTAAAGCAGACCATTATGATTAGACAGTTACTTTCCATCAAACAGCAAATTGATATACTTTTGAATGATTCGGATCCCACGGACTCTGAAACGAAATGGCAACACTTCGACCAGCAACTAACCCGTATTGAAACCGAGGTGTACACGGTATTCAAAAACAATCCCGATCGCGTAGCCGTATGGGATGCCCAAAACTTCCATGCCGATCTGGTGCAGCTCATTGATCAACATACGCCACCAAGCCCCGATGAGCCGCTTATACCGATGCTCGTGCGGCTCCTTGAAACCCTGCAATTCTGCGAACGGAAATTCCAGGTCCCCATAAACCTGAAGACATCCGTGCCACGGGTGTACGAACGGCAGACCCAAGACGAACTTCTCAGGCAGGAACGCATCATCGTACCCGCGTTGGTCGAAAAGCAGGTCAACCCGATGCTTATCGATAAAATCACACACGGCTTTCACCTGATCCGCAGCCAGCCTACCGGCACCCTGAATTATGCCACTTATCGATACTTACAGCAATTTCTACCCATCCTTACCGAGCTGAGCCAAAGTACGCTCCCGAAAGATTGGAACCTGCGCCTCTTCCGGTTCTTCGTCCAGTACAATTACAACCACATGGGCGTGTACAATTGGTGGGAGCGCACAACGGTGCAAGCTTTGCATGGTAAAAGCGCCATCGATGCCCTCGAACTCATCTACCAGTTCATCAACGATATTGAACACATCGACCAGCAAACCGAGTTGGGATACCAGATGTGGCGCAAGCCGCTGAAAGCGCAGCTGTTGGCTTATTTGGAGCGACGGAAGGAACTGCTTACAGACAGAAAGCTGCTTGAAGAGGTACAAGAAGCTAGCACATTGATCGTCAATATTCCCCCGGATGAACAGAATGTGCATTTCAATCTGGATTTTGAAGCCGGCGTATATGCTGCCTATGGCAGCAAAAAGGAAGCATCTGAAGCGTATACCGCAGTTATCCGTGGCCCGAAAGGTGTAAAGCTTTCGGCACATTCGCTCCGAAAATCAGACAATACCAAGTACTACAGCGCGGCCGATCGTGTCGAAGAACGGCTCAGTGACAAAAAAGACGCGCTTATCAACCTATTCGGGCTACTGCTTTCCAGCCGGCGAAGAACGTAACGTTTTCCGGAATATCCAACTTTTTGGGGGGTGGTGCATCCGCCCCCCGTGGCCGTCCGAAACCGACCTTCTACATTCCCTTTACCCATATCCCTAAATTCCTGCCGCCCCCTAGCCTATTTCTGCGCCCTGTTAAGGCTGCTGGCCCGCCCCCCAAGCGGGGTCTTCCCTATCCTATCTTCGAAGGAAAATAGTACGAAGGCAGTTAAAAAGGAAGACAAAAGATGAAAACGAAATCCATCATAGTAGGCATAATCAGGTTGACTCTCCTGGCGTTGTGGGCTCCGGTAGCCGTAGAGAAGCTGTGGGATCTTTCGGGGTTCCACAGCACCCTGCGGCGTCAGCCGATTCCGGAGTGGAGTACGGATATCCTATTCTGGTTGCTGCCATTGGCCGAGCTGGGTGCCGCCGCGCTGATTGTCTGGCCCCGTAGCAGGAAACGCACCCATCAGGGCATGTGGCTCTCAGCTATATTAATGCTGGCCTTTACCCTGTTCATCGGTTTTGGTGTACTGGGGTGGTACGAAAAGCGCCCCTGCGGATGCGGATCGGTGATCAGTGGGCTATCGTGGAACGATCATCTGTGGTTTAATTTTGTTTTCTTCCTGCTGGCGGTGCTTGGCGTGTGGCTTACACGACATACACGCCAAGACGGCCAACGGCGGAAATATCAGAAGGCGATACGGTTATTTCACCGGGCGGATGAATCACCCGCTGCGGCCGGACACCTCATCGATAAATTGTGTGTGTTTGCCTTCCATAAGCGTTTTCCAAGAAAGTTTGCCCTGTTCAGGCGTAGGGCCCTGTAAAAACTCACCCTGTCTGTTGGCATATGCTAAGGGTATATGCGGAGGCACGTGACCGGAATCTCCACGTCAGTGACCGGACAAGTGTAACGGCTCTCTAAAGAAGCCATAAGTTAAATCAAACCTTTTTTTGGGGTGCTTTTTTTCCAAAAGCGAAAGAAAAGTCCATTGTATGATTACAAAAACAACAAATTTTATTAAACAGTACTTTTTCATGTTGGCTTTAGTAGCCACGTTTATCGGGTTTTCGGCGTTTAAGTTTGCCGAGCGGTTTGCTGCTCCGGATGATGGATGGTACGAGGTAACCCCTTCTCCCACGGATCCCGAAAATCCTGCCTTGCAGAGTATCGGAAACCTCATTCCTGCTCCCCCTGCCGAGGATTCCACGTCTTGTGCGCAATTTGATAACGAAGGTCATAATTGCGCTATCGAATTGTCATTCGACAGGAGCGATCCAAACAATCAGCCGGAAAAACCGGCTACGGTACAGGAAGCCGAGAGTGATATGCTGGTCAGCATATTAGGCGAGGCTAGGCAACCGGAAGAGGAGAATTAGTTCCCGAATTCGGCCAAACAAAGAGGAGCGGGAGGAAAGCATATGTTTTCCTCCCGCTTCCGTTATCGGTCGTTCTGCGGGATATCGGCCAAATCCACCTCATTGTCCGGTATCGGCCAGACCCACCGTGGAGAACCGGGTGGCAGCTCATAGCGCGTGGCCATCACCTCCCTCACCACCGAAGTTGCATATTCAGGTTCCTTGTTCAACCGCCGGAGGTCTTCCCACCGCAGGCCGCGCAATACCAACTCCCTGTGTCTTTCATCCAGGATTATCCGTAACAACTGGCCCCTGTCCCCGGTGGATACCGGACTGAACAACGACGCATCGTAGCGATGTTCCAGCAAGGTATTCAGATAGTTCCGGGCATCCGGTATGTTCCCATTGCGAACCTGGCATTCCGCCGCTATCAGATACATTTCGTCCGTAGCCAATCCGGTAAAAAATGAGGTACCCCCCTGATAGGAGCCCTTGAACACCTGCCTCCCGCCTCCAATGTCCCGGAAATATCCGGACAATCGATGGTCTCCCGGCGCATACATATCCAGTAGCACTGAATCCGCATGAAACCGGCTGTTGCTCGTAATTGTACCGCTTGCCGCAAAACAAAAGAACAGCACTTCGGGATTCGACGCGCCGTAGTCGGACACGAACAACTGGTTTGTCGTCAAATCCAGTCTATTAAAGTCGACCAATTCGTCCCTCAGCGACAGGCACATCCCTGCATATTCGCCCGCCTGCGCGTAATCTCCCATATTGAGCAGGGCACGTGCAAGCAATGCGCAGGCCGCCGGGCGGGAGGGCTGCATCTTGTTTAAAGACTCCACGGGCAGCAGCTCCGCCGCTTCTTTAAGGTCCTGAACAATCTGACTATAGGTTGCTTCGACCGTACCGCGGCCCACACTACGTGTCACGTCCGTTTGCAGCCGCAGCGGAATCCCCATGTCTTCGGATGCCGTCGCGGGATCATAGGGTTTACAAAATAATTGAGCCAGCTGGTAGTGATTCCACGCCCGGAAGAAAAGCGCGCTGCCCCTCACCTTATCCCACGCTTCCTGTTCGGCGGGTGAGGGCTGAATGTTATCCGTACCCTCCAGCACCATATTGGCTAACAGTATCCGGTAATACGCCGCGTTCCAGTCGTCCACTTCCTTTCCCTCATATACGTCGTCCGCCCATATGTAACCGTTTTTCTCATAGGGATCTGAAAGTGCCCGCCAATGGTTGTCGGCAACGTAATATTCATCCGCACCGACTATACCCAACCTGTGGGAAGAACTGCTATTCATTTCCCGCCAGTTGTCCAGTATGCCCTGGAAATCGGATATCTCCGCAGGCACTGCCTGGCTTTTGCTGCGCTTTACCTCGAGGAATTCCTTACCGCATGCGCCCAGTGCAAGGCATGCGATTAATGCGATTAACGTTTTTATATCGTTCATGTCATTTGGTATTTAGGTTAAAAATCAAGTTGCATCCCCATCGCAAATGTCCGGGGTGCGGTGTACTCCGCCAGCTGATAATCCGGATCAATGCCGTTGCCGTTTGCCCGCCACAGGATACCGAGGTTATGCGTGTAGGCATAGACGCGGATGTATTCCACGGGAAGCGTCTTGAACCGGTTCCGGGCAAACGTGTAGGACAGGCGGATGTCCTGCAAGCGGATGTGATCCCCCTTCGTTATCAACGCCGCCGAATACATGTACGACTGGCTCCGGTATGCCTGCACCGTTTCTGCCCGGGCAGGCACATCCGTGTGTGCCTCATCGCCCGGCTTTTCCCAGCGCCTGAAATAATCCATGTGATAAACATTAAAGTATTCCTCGCCCGGCGTGATCGAACTGCGCCGGAACACATAGCCCGCTTTCCAGTTGATATTGAAGCTCAATTGCAGGTCATTCCATGAAAATGTGTTCATCAGCGAACCATAGTACGGTGGTATCCGCACGCCTGCGATGAGGAGGTCTTCCTTGCGGAAATTGCGGATGTAGTCGGTATACTCCATGCCGATTTCGCCATCTACTTCCACAAGCGGCATTCCCGTTTCGTGGTCAAGCCCAATCCAAGGATACGTATACACGACGTCCCTGGATTGTCCCGCGCTTGGCGGCGGACTCGAAAAATACAGGCTTATTGTCGATACCTCCGGTGTATTGAAATTCGTTATCCGATTCCTCACCTGGCTGAACAGCGCCGTTGTTTCCCAACTGAATGCGCCTGTAAAATTCCGGCCCGTCAGTTGCACATCCCATCCCTGCGTCCGTAGATTAGCGTAATTTATATCGTTAGACAGGTTGGTTGCCCATAGACTGACACCCGTTGATGGGGGCAGGTAATCCTCCCCAATCAGGTCGCTCGCATATTTGTTGTAATACTCCACACTGCCCTGTATCCGGCGGTTGAACAACCCGAAATCCACCGCCGCATTTACCGTGTTTACCTGCTCCCACCGCAGCGACGGGTTACCTATATTGCGCACCCGTGCAAAGGGTAGCCCGGTGGTACCATCAGAGGCATAATTTATCGTGGGGAATACACTCACCTGCTTATTCACATTCCCCGCACTGCCGTAGGTAGCCCGAAGCCGCAGATACGGCAGCCAGTCGCCAACGCTGTAGAATGCCTCCTTACTTGCCTCCCAGCTTCCGCCGATGGACCACAGCGGTACCCCTTTCTGGTTGGTCTTTACCCCAAAGAGATTACTTCCATCCCAGCGCAGGCTACCGGAAAGGGTATAGCGATCGCAATACGTATACGACGCATTGCCGAAATACGAGAGGAACCGATCGGTTACATGGCCCATGGATACCGAAGGCGCACTGAGCTGTGCACTGCCGGTGGGGTTCGTGGGATACGACTGCGAGTAATTGAAGTTGGCCGTACCGGTGAGCAGGTCGCGGTCATAGTTGTATATCCGGAACCCGGGGCTTGTCTGTCCGACACTCTGCCGGATTTCCCCGCCTGCCAACGCTGTGATGCGGTGCAAGCCGAATTCACGGTTGTAGTTGAGCTGCAAACGGCCCGAGTGGATGTTGGTCAGCCCGTTAAGCCCACCCTCCAGCATGCCGCCGTAAGGCACAATCTGTGCGCCGTCCACCTGCGTGAAGCGGTTCACCAGGTTACGCACGTAGTAGGTCTCCGGCCCGTAGTACGTCTCACTTGTACCCGTTGGCCGCACGTACTGATAGGTAGCCTGTACGCTAAAGCTGTTCAGAAAGCTGTATCGCACGCTGGCGTTGAGGCGGTATTCCGTATCGTGGCTACCGCGGTCGGTATGGGCCAGCTCGTCGAGCGGGCGGAAATGCCAGTCAAGCAAACCGAGTTCCGCCGCTTCGTCGTAATAGGCCAGCCGCCTTTCGTAAGGGATTGGTAACGCATTGCCCTGATCGTCGGCCAACCGCGCATAGGTGCTCACGGTCTGTCCCGAGCCCGGAGCAAGATCAGAGAGGCCGATGCCGTTATTTGCCGTCTGCCGCTGGGTGTACCAAACCCCGGTGGTTACCTCCAGCCCTTTCAGCGGCCGGAAGGTATTCTGCAGGTTGATGTTGAGTCGTTCGGCGCTGTTGCCCACGAGGATGCCGTTGTTTCTGTCATAGCCTGCAGCGAGGTAATAGCGGTAATTATCGCCGCCACCACTGATGTTGAGTGCATATTGCTGGTGGCGCTCACCCCGGTACAGATAGCGGAGCGCCTCGTCTCGGATATCCGTTTGCCTCATCTGGGCTTCCTCTTTTGCAAAATCCGCCTGGCTGATCAGTCCGTCGCGTTGTTTGATGAGCAACTCCGCGTAGGCGGGAATGACCGTCTGCGGCTGCTCGGCATAGTTACCGCGTTCAAATAGTTCCCTTTCAATTTCCATTACAGTAGCACCGGGCAGCCGGTTCGGGTTATAGTAGAGGTCCGGCTTTTCTCCCATCGTGAAGTTGCTGTTGACCGAAATGCGGGCCTTTTGGTTATACCGCCCCTGTTTGGTGGTGATCACGATCACGCCGTTACCCGCACGTGCTCCCCAGATACTTGCAGCCGCCGCATCCCGCAGTACGGTGATGCTTTCCACGTCGTTAGGGTTTATCGTTGAAATGTCAAGCTCATATGGAAAATTGTCCACCACAATCAGCGGCGTCTCGTCCGATTCAATGGTGGCTACCCCGCGTATGCGGATGTCCGACGGCGAAGTACCGCCCGCGTTGACAAACTGCACGCCCGGCGCGATACCTTCCAGCCGCTGCAGGATATCCGGCCCTACGCTCCGGTTGAGCAGTTCGTTATCCACGTGGGTGAAGGAACCCGTAGCCCGTTCCCTAGGCACTTCGTAATATCCGGTGTTGATGACCACCTCTTCAAGCGTGGATGCGTCGTGGATAAGCCTGATATCCATCTCACCGGCGGATTGACTTGCAATGTATACCGTGTCTTTGGATACGTAGCCCACGTAGGTAACGCGGAGTGTATCGATGGGCACGGCTACCGCTATCGTGAAGCGCCCTGAATGATCCGATATGGTGGAAGCACCGCGTACCGTTGAGCGCACGCTTGCTCCCACCAATGGCGATCCGTCGGCAGCCGAGACTAGGGTACCCCGAAGTGTCTGTTGGCCCATCGCGCCACTTGCCGCGATGGAAATTGCGAATAAAGTGATAAGGATTAATTTCATTTTTACGGTTTAAGGAATTAGTTGGTTAATGGTAATTCGGTTCGGTTCTGGATGGAAAGCGGTTCCCGGCGCATTGCCCTTAGGATATTTTCGCGGGTCATGGCTTTCGGATGCGGTACGGCCAGCAGCCTGCCTTCGGCAATCCATGCAGTGCCGAAGCCGGTGAGGTACCGGGCAAGTACCACTTTATTGAGCAGTGTATCGTTTACCACCGTGGGCCATTCCCAGGGCCATCCGCCTCGCCTTTCAGCAAATGAGGGAAGATTCTTCGGGTAGTCGTATACCAATACGGGCAATACCGCAAGGTCGCCTTTATCAAGGGTGGCTTGTATGGTATCCAGTTTGGCGAGTGAAAGCAGGCAGGGTTTGCACCAAGTGGCCCAAAAATCAAGCACGATCAGCTTTTTATCCCGGTAATCGTTGAGCGTGATGGTATCCTTCCCGCCGGTTGGCGGGTGATTCGCTACCTGTAGCGGCAAGTGCCATACTGCTTCGGGTATGCTGTCCCCGATTTTCAGTGCCTTGATGTTATCCAAAGCAACGCCCGGATCAACCCTACACTGCGCACAGGCTTCCAAACACATGATCGTCAGAAACAGTGTTACGGTCATCCCCAAAGCGAGGCCCAGCCCGTAGCGGGCTGGGGCCATCGCATGGGTCCAAACACATGATTCTTCAAAATTTCTTCGACGGGTGTTCGACTGCTGTTCGAGACTTGTTCGACAATCCTTCGACAGCGCTTCGACAATTGTTCGACAGGGCTTCGAGAAACCTTCGACAACGCTTCGGGAAAATGCCGAAGCACAGCCGAGCAACAGCCGGACGATTGCCTTGCCATATTCGAACCAATCCCAGGTGGTTGACGGGCGCGCCACACTCCACCCCCTTACGGGGCATTCTTGGAGATGGCTTCGGAATTTCGTCGTACCTCGGTTTGGTCTTGGTTTGGACTTGGTCGTACCTTGGTTTGGTTGGAACAGATCAAGTGCAAACCGAGGTGGCTCTGAGTTGGCATTGAGCTCCGAAGCCGACCCGAAGCAGACTCCAGTAGCATCCCTGTCCGATCCGTCTGCCATCCCACTCCTATTCGTATATGCCTTTCTCCCGCTATGTAGCCGCTTACCCTTCGCTAAAGTGCCGCTTTTTGGGCTTTTTACCGAAGTATATGCGGGACATATGGGGATGGGACCCGAAGGAAGGGTGACGGAAGGTGGGCTGAGGCACGGGATTGCCCCTGCTTTCGATAGATCAGCCCCACTAACTCCTGCCTTTTTCCTGCCGTTGTTCTGCCGTAATCTAACCCGTATGTATGTTTCATCTATGCCGTGACTACCGATTTGACAGATACGGGTTAGATACGCCTTAATGAATTCATAGTAGATGGCAGGAGAAAGGGAGAAGAAAGTATGGAGAAAGGCAAAGCATGTCCGCAACGTTCCTATATGCTCATCCTGCTTCTTTGACGCATATTGCTGGTTTAACTGGTGAATTGATTTTATTTGCTTTGGGCAATAGAAGCCCTTTAAGCGTAAATCTTGCTTCATTTATTGTTTAATAAAATTGAAAAATTAGATGATTAATTTCAAGGATACCTAGAAATTAGACCGGGCTTTTTATGATATTTATAAATAGTTGTTTTCGGATCATAGTACCTGTAGGTTAGATGACTTATCAGAAAGCAAAGAAAAGCAACAATCAACAACTAAAAGAAAAAAATAGGTTGATTTTTATTTGATTTAGGTTGACTTTTATATTACATTTGTATAACTAAAGTGTATCAAGTTATGGATAAAACAATTAGAATTGGCCCTAATATCAAGTTTATCAGAAACATAAAGGGTGTTAAACAAGAAGTAGTAGCGAATGAACTTGGCATTTCCCAACCTGAATATTCGCTAATTGAAAATTCTGACGTGGTTGATGATCAAATTATCATCCAAATTGCCCAAATATTAAATGTTACACCCGAGTTAATTAAAGAATTCAATGAAAATCAAGCCTTTTATAGTATAGAGAATAAAGTAGAAAACACTACGATATCAGAAAGTGCTCACGGAATACACCAAGTATTCAGCCCGGTAGAAAAAGTCGTCGAACTCTATGAAAGGCTGTTAGCCAGTGAACGAGAAAAAATAGAGATACTTAAGTCACAAAACAACAAGTAAATTAGCCGATCATGTCCGAAATCATTTCAAACAAACTAAGTCTTCATAAAGGCAGAAAAATTGAACGTGTACGAAAATTAAGAGGCTGGACTCAATCAGATTTAGCCCTTAAATTGGGTGTATCTAAGCAGGCAGTTTCTAAGCTGGAACAATCCGAAAATATCGGAGATGAAAAGTTGACAGAAATCGCAGCCGCTTTGGGGGTTACGTTTGAAGGACTTAGAGACTTTAGTGAAGAAAAGGTCCTATACAATACTAACAACTTTTACGAGAATTGCGGGGTGTCCGCTTCAAACATCGTAGCAAATGTTGAAAATATCAACAACCCACTTAAGGAAACCATTGAAATGTTCGAAAGACAGCTTGAACAGGCTCGAAAGGAATTATTAGAAGTTGTCAAACAAAATATGTTATCTAAATAAACCGACGCAATGCGGGCTATAGAGCAAGCCATACAATTAAAAACAGAACTAGATAATTTGCGTCCGCTAACCAAGGAGCAGGAGGCTATTATTATGCAAAAATTCCGATTGGACTGGAACTATAATTCCAACAATCTGGAAGGCAACTCGCTGACATATGGTGAAACGAAGGCACTTCTCTTGCATGGCATTACAGCACAGGGTAAACCGTTGAAAGACCACTTTGAAATCACGGGGCATGACGAGGCTATTAAGTGGGTGGAAGATTTGGTCAAAGGAGATCATCCCCTCACCGAAAATTTCATCCGTGAACTACATACCTTGCTTTTAAAATCGCCTTATGAGGTAAAGGCGATTACTCCCGACGGGCAACCGACGACACGGCGTATTGCCGTGGGCCAATACAAAACAGCGCCCAATCATGTAAAAACAAAAACGGGCGAAATTTTTCGCTTTGCCACGCCGGAAGAGACCCCTGCGAAAATGCACGACCTTATCCAATGGTATCGGAAAAAAAACGAAGAACCAGATATCAACCCTATATTGTTGGCGGCAGAATTCCACTATCGGTTTATCCGCATCCATCCGTTTGACGATGGCAATGGCCGCACTGCCCGTATCCTCATGAATTTCATACTCATGAAATTCAACTACCCGCCCGTCATCATCAAAACCGAAGACAAGGACAACTATTTCTTTGCCCTCCAACAAGCCGACGCCGGCACCATTGAACCGTTTATCAATTACGTAGCCACCAACCTTGTGCGTTCCCTCGAAATCATGATCGCCGGAGCCAAAGGCGAAAGTATCGAGGAACCGGATGATATCGACAAGGAAATAGCTTTACTCGAACAGCGGCTTAAAACTAACGGCAAGAAGTTGGAAATCACACGCACTAAAGAGATATTGCTTGAGCTGTATGACGATAGTATTACCCGACTGTGGAATAAGTTTTTGCAAGCTTGTGGGAAGTTTGACAGGTTTTACCTCAAAACGTACTCAAAACTTTACGTTAACCATTTTCAACGTTCGACTCAACCTAATGCACTCGCTGAAATGCGGGATAAAGTTAACTCCGATGTAGAAATGATACTTCTCGAATATACCTATGACGGGTTCAATCGGACTGGCTTCAATCAATTTCAGTACAAAAGCATTATACAAATCGACCTACCGCTCGCACGAGGCTATAGCGTTAGTGTCATTGACGGGGATTACTTACTTAATAAGCAATATGGCGAGCAATTAAGTGAATCAGAAATCTCCTCAATTGTAAATTTGATTTCCCGAAACCATAGGGACTATATTGAGCAACGGATGAAGGAATAATATTGACATGGATGTAACGATATTTACGATGGCATTTTACTATGCACTCAAATTATGTTAATTTTATTTTAAAACTAGGGAGCGAGTTCTTAAGTAAGCCCTAATTATACAGATCAGATCATATATAATGGGCTTATATTGTTCTTGTCAAGCATCCAGTCCGAATAGCTTTGTATCTCAGGCTCCACCAGGTTTATTACATACTCGTATCCAAAAATACAAACTGCTAAATGCCATATATTTGATTCCGTCTGAAACAACATATACTCGTGTAACACCTCATAGTGAGAGTTTGACAAAGCATCAAAAAACAAACATCCCTCGTTATACAAAGGCCTAGCGGAATATGGCCAATATACCGTTCCACGGTTGAATCTAAAATAGTCAATAATTGGCTTTAAGCCTGGATTGTTTGCTATGCTCTCTAATCCGCCTTCGACTTCAACAGCAATTTTCACCAACGCTTCTACACCAATTTTCGCCAAAAATCTCGAAATACAAATATTCTCCTTCGGAGGATGAGACTCTATAATTTGGCAAAAGCGTCCATTTTTCCGTAGGACAAATTTCTGAAAGACAGATTCAGCAAACGATAGGGATTTACCATCAAATTTATCGATATGAAGATTGATTTTTGACCACTCATTATTGTCGTGTTCAAAATATCCGATATCTGTAGGTATATTTTTTTTCTTGTTCTTAACTCTATTTCTGTGTCTGGTACTTACGAAATATGGCATCTCTAGTAGAGGCTTCTCGATTTTAACAGCTATATAGTTATTACATTTATCACATATTATCCCCGGTGAAAGGACGTGTTCTATATTACCAAGGGACTCTGGAATGATATGTTCAATGCTCCTCGAATCAGTGGAATCCCGCTTACATAATATGCAAATCATTCGAAGAGCCTCAATTGAACGCCCTTATTCGCAGGTTGTTCCTCGATTACGGGAGGATAAAAAACACCAATTATTACAAACGGATTGGGCGATCGCCGAGCATGCCATTGCTTTGTGGTTCCAAGAAATAAATGAATGTCTCGAGTCAAAAAGAAATCCCAATATTTTTCCTTAACCTTTTGAATGGCTACATCTTCGCTTTGATGGCCTTTTAGACATTTGAAATACAATTGTCCAATTTCCCAATCTTCAATCATTAATCGCGAAATCCGCCCGTCTTCATCTTCAAATCGATAAAAAAATTTATAAGGAATTTTTTCGATTAGTTTTCGTTGGGACGAATTCCCCTCTTGAGGCCAAAAAAGATCAAGTTGTTTCAATTGTTCTTTCCATTCATTTTTCCATTCTCGTTCGTCTTCTTCAATTTCAAATGAAAGAAGTCGCTGGGGTTTAAACGTTGCAAGAGATACATTAGTAGGATTTTGTGAATCAACAATTAACTTGCTCATATTGGTGTATGTAATCCTTGTACAATAGCTTTTTCTTAATAACCAAGCATCTTCTTTTGCCTTTTTGCCGCCTTCTATAGGAATTGAATCAACTACGACTAAATCTTCAAAGCTATAATCTTTTGGCGAGTGGCTTTCCGGCCTGAAGTCCTCTTCTCGCCTCCTCAAGTCAAGTTCAATCCAAGTAAACTTATCATACTACCCAAATACTGGACAACTGCATAAATGTTTAAATTAGCAGTTGAAAATGAAAAAAGAACGCAGGAAATTCAGTGCCAGCTTTAAGGCGAAGGTAGCCATAGAAGCTATCAAGGAACAGC